>Ga0181520_10005769_pt1 | contig 19446 bp, 16 predicted proteins | sample PEATcosm2014_Bin_29_FD_132451 | JGI IMG/M metagenome (GOLD analysis project Ga0181520, IMG submission 132451) | Peatland microbial communities from MTU Mesocosm Facility, Houghton, MI, USA - PEATcosm2014_Bin02_30_metaG | ecosystem: Environmental > Terrestrial > Soil > Wetlands > Peat | place...
CGTAACGTCTCTGGTATCTTTGCACTGGCCCCGGGCGTGGTTTCCGGCGGCGGCACCGACACCAAAGGCAACGGCACCAACCCCTCCATCGGCGGTGCATCGGGCCTTGAGAACCTGTATCTGGTGGATGGCGTCAACGTCACCGACCAGGCCTTCGGCGGATTCGGGATCTACAACCGCGTCTGGGGCTCTGTGGGCACGGGTGTGAACCTGGCCTTCATCAAGGAAGTCGACATCAAGACCACCGCCTTTGAGCCTCAGTACGGCAAGGCTGCCGGTGGCATCGTTGGAATCGTCACCAAGGCTGGCTCCAACAAGTTCCACGGCGCGATTGCAGCCTACATGGGCCCCGCTGCTTGGTGGGCAAACCACGACCAGACTTGCCAGTTGGGCTACACCACGACGGCGCCCACCTGTATGTATGGCTCGGCGTCCTACGATCTCTCCGGCGAAATGGGCGGCTACATCCCCGGCTTCCGCGACAAGCTGTTCTTCTTCGGCGCCTTTGACCCGGCTTCGACGGGTGACCAGCGTGGCGCTCAGCCTGGTGAGGCTCTCAACGGCAAAATCTACACCGAGGGCCTGAACGAGCGTAGTTGGGCTGCCAAGCTCACCTACCAGCCCTTTTCCAAGACGCAGATTGAACTGGCGTCGTTCGGCGATCCTTCGTTCAGCAATTCGCTGTTGACCACTTACAACGTGAATTCTTTCGATGCTGCTGCCGGCCGCTACAACTTCGGTAACACCGACTCGGTCTTCCGCCTGAACCAGGTCATCACCCCCACCTGGACTGCCAACCTGAGCGGCACGTATAACATCGCTCACTTTGCCTTCTCTCCGAAGCTCAACAGCTACGGCGTTCAGGATCGTACGGTTAACCCGTTCATTTCCACCTACGTTGGCGGCTACGATCCGACCCACAGCGACGACTACTCCTTCAATGTCGATTCGCAGAAGATCGTGAACTTCTTCGGCCAGCACACCATCTCGCTGGGCTATACCTTCGAGCACACCAATTTCGTCGAGCAGCACCCGTACACCGGTACAGGGTATGCGCTCCCAGGGAAGAATGCAGCGGGCGCCGACGCCACGTCGTACTATACCTCTCACGCGAACGCGATCGGTCAGCACACGACAGCCTTCTTCCGTTTGCTGGCAGCCGACTCCACCTGCACCTACTGCGCCACGTCCAACGGCACCCCCGTATTCCTGTCGCAGTACCGCGGTTCCTACTCCGGCTTCAACGTTCTGGCCCGCTCGCGCTACAACGTGGGCTGGGGCAACGACAACTGGCAGATGGGCCGCCACATTAACGTAGGCCTCGGCCTCCGCTGGGAAGAGCAGTGGTACGACGGTGTCCTGGTCAACTACCTGTTCAACGACAACTGGTCTCCCCGCCTGGGCATCAACTGGGATCCCAAGGGCGATCACAAGACCAAGATATTCTTCAACTTTGCCCGCTACCAGTCAGTTCTCCCGCTGGATGCTGCCATCCGCGAACTTGGCAACGAGCAGGATGACACCAACGTCTACTTCACTCCGGCCAAAGACAGTACCGGTAAGATGCTGGTCGACAGCCTGGGAGCCCCCGTCATTATTCCAGACGCGGCGCACTTGTTGAACGGCACCCCAGGTATCCAGGTGGGGAACGGTAAAGGCTTCGGCAACATCAGCTTCAGCTCCTCCTCTGCGGAAGGCATTCTCCCTGGCACCAAGATGGAGTACGAGAACGAATACGTCATGGGCTTGCAGCGCGAAGTGGCCCCCGGCATGATGTTCGGAGTTCGTTATACGGATCGCCGCCTTGGCCGCATCATTGAGGACATCGGTTCCCAGTCTCCGGAAGGGTCCAACCTTGCTGAAGCCTACGCAGGCGGTATCGCCAACGTTTCGGCCAAGACCGATGACTTCCACAACGAAAACGAAGTCACCTATACGCCTGCCCAGTTTGCTGCCGCCAACGGTACCAACACGCCGAGCATGTTCTCCAACAAAGCGAACACCGCTCCCTACGTTGCCCCAGTTGCGGGCTGCACCCAGGCCGGCGACACCACGATTGCCAACGGCGGCTTCTTTACCACCTACACCGGTGCCTCCTATAACGGCGCTTGCGTCACCAACCTAGCCACTGCGGGCACCAACGGCCCGGATGGCAAGCCGGATGGTTTTGCTGACCCAGTCCGCAAGTACCAAGAGGTTGTTGTCGAGTTTGCTCGCAACATGAAGAACAACTGGCAAGCGCGCATCAACTACCGCTACGCCCGCCTCTTTGGTAACTACGAAGGCTTCTTCCGCAACGACAACGGTCAGTCGGACCCTGGCATCAGCTCGCTGTTCGACTTCACCAACGGCGCACTCGGCCTGCTCGGCGATCAGACCACGCCTGGCTTGTTGAACACTGACCGTCGCATGGTCTTCAACGCGGACGTTTCGTACGTGATCAACGAAAACACCAAGTACGTCAGCATGCTGAAGGGATTGAACCTCGGCACCAACGTCCGCGGCCAGAGCGGTACCCCGCTGAGCGCCTTCATGAGCCACCCGATCTACGGCAACACCGGTGAAGTTCCGGTAGGCGGCCGCGGCACCAAGGGCACTCTGCCTTCGCGCCGTCAGGTCGACCTGCACGCCGATTATCCGATCAAGCTCCACGAAGGTCAGTCGCTCAAGTTCGCCTTTGATGCCTTCAATATCACCAATACCAAGCTGACCGCCGGCCGTAACCAGAACCTGGATACGGCTCCTGGAACTAACAACCCTGATTACAACAAGATCTCCAGCTACCAGAATCCGTTCTACGCGCGTGCCAGCGTGAAGTACGAGTTCTAGTTCGAACCCGGTGATGCACTAAACTGGAAGGGAGGGGGAAACCCCTCCCTTCTTCTTTTTTAGGAGTACTTCCTTGTCGCGAATCCGTGTTCTTGCCAGCTTGTTGCTGGTCGCTTTGTTCACTGTCCTTGTGCCACAGGCGCATGCCGTCAAGTCCGCCAAGGAGCTGCCTCCCGTTTATCGCCACTGGCTGGAAGCCGAGGTGCCCTACATCATCAGCACCCCGGAACGAAAGCAGTTCCTCGTCCTCTCCACAGACCAGCAGCGCGACGACTTCATCCAAACCTTCTGGAAGATCCGTAATCCCAATCCCAGCTCCGAGATCAATCCCTATAAGGAAGAGCACTACCGACGGCTGGCCTACGCCAACGAACAGTTCGGGGACCCGCGTTATGCCGATGGTTGGCGGACGGACCGGGGCCGTATGTATATCCTCCTAGGCGCTCCCAAACAGCGAACGATCCATCAGGATACGAGCAATGTCCGGCCCATGGAGGTTTGGTTCTACCAGGCCGAGACCCCCGTTCTCCCGCCCTACTTCTATCTCGTGTTCTATAAGCAGAGTGCGGTGGAGGAGTTCAAACTCTACTCCCCGCGGTACGATACCCCGGTTCGTTTGTGCTCCACGGGGGAATCCCGCAACGACCCAGTGCAGGCCCTCGGGATCATCGAAAAGGCTCTGGGCGCGCAAGTCGCCAAACAAACCGTCTCGTTGCTGACCAACGAACACGTCAACCTGAAGGAGTTCGAGCCCAGTCTGGAATCCGAAAACCTCCTGAATACCATCAGCAACCTGTCCGACAACCCCTACACCCTGGATCGTCTGCAGGCTGCCCGTTCCCGTGAGCGGGTGACCACGAGTGTCTTCATTGGCGAAACCGACGCCAGTTTGAGCTACGCGATCTTTCGGAACCACACAGGAGCCCCAACGCTAAGCTATCTCTTCCGGTTCCGGTTACCGGACCCGCGCCTGGTGGGAATCCGTAACGATCACGAGAATTATTACGACCTGGTGTTGCGGACCGAAGTGCTCACCATGGATGGAAAGCCGATCTATCTGCAGGAAGATCCCCTGCGCGGAGCGCTTTCAGCCGGTCAGGCTGAGAATGCACGCAAGAACAGGTTTGCGGCGGAAGCTCGCGTACCGATGGCCCCAGGCGCTTACAAACTCCAAGTGACGCTCACCAACAACATCGACAAGTCAGCCTTTCGCCAGGTGACGAACGTTCTTGTCCCGGCCCAAAAGCCGGACCAGATTGGGCTATCCACCGTGGTGGCGTACGGAGCGCCAGCGGCAGTTCCCGATCCCAGGGATTTGCTTCCTTTCAGTGCTTCGCACTATCGCTTTACCCCGCGAGGAGCGCAAAGCGTCTACATTCGGGAGGGCGAGAAGCTCCCGCTTGTCTTCCAGCTTTGGCTGGATCCGAAGAAACCGGATGCACCAGCGACAGAGAAGATCCACCTGCACTACGAATTCGGCTCTATCGCAGCAGGTGAACATGAAACCGTGCAGGAGAACGAGGACGTGGACGCAGCCAACCGGGACGAAGCCGGTAACTTGCTGACCGGTCACACGGTGGACACATCGAAACTCTTGGCGGGTACCTACCAACTGGTGGTGCGGGCTACTCGCGACGGCAACCCACGCTCAGGCTACGCCACTTTCAGCCTGCACGTGGTCCCGGCTGAAAGCTTTGCGACAACCTGGACGGCCTACGGCCCCTCCGAGCTCGTTTCCGAGTCTGCGGACGACTACAAGCGTGGTTTGATGGCAGAAGCGCTGGGCGCGTCGGACTATGCCGTTCAGGCCTACTCGCGCTCGTTGGCTGAAGGCGCCCATGATCTGCAGGCACTGGATCCACTGGTGGCTCTGCTGAGCAATCAGGAACAGGCAACTGACCTGGCTAATCTGGCCAGCCTTCCGCAGTTGACCAAAGTGGCCGCGACACCGGCTTCCCTGTTGCTGATCGCCGCTGCGGCCAGGAAGAACGGCAACGACAAAGTCGTTGTCCGCATCCTTGAGGCTCAGCTCAGGGTGCAAGCGCCGCGTGTGGATTTATATGAGGCTTTGGCTGATGCTTGCCAAGCAACCGGCGATACCAACCGCGCAAAGGAACTACGCGGCTTGGCGGCAGACTTGAAAAAGTAGCCGCCAAGACACGCCAGATAACTTACGCCCGCAACGCGAATTAACGCTTCGCGCGTGCGGGCGTCTTCTTTGCTGCGTATTTCTGCTTCTTGACTGCCAGACGCGCGGCTAGCTTCTTCGCCGCTGCTTTCTTGGCAGGAACCGTCTTGGCGATGGCCTTCTTCGCCACGGCCTTCTTGGTGGACTTCGATGGAGCAGCCTTCTTAACAGCTGCCTTCTTTGCGACCGCCTTCTTGGCGGCCTTGGGAGCAGGCGTGCGCTTGGCGACAGTCACCTTTTTGGCTACAGCCTTAACCGTCCTCTTCACGGGCTTGGCAGCAGCGACCAGCTTTTTCGCAGCCTTCTTCACTACTACGGGCTTCTTGGCGGAAACTGCCTTCTTCGCGGCCACAGTCTTCTTCACTGTCACCGGCTTTTTGGTCGCCACGGCCTTCTTTGCGGCTACAACTTTCTTCGCCACAACCGTCCTCTTCGCTGGGATCGGGGTCTTCGCGGTCTTCTTGACCGGAACAACCTTCTTCACCTCGACTGGCTTCTTCAAAGCAACTGGCTTTCTGGCAGCTACAACCTTCTTGGCCGGGATCACTACTGCAACCGGAACAGCCTTCTTCTTCACCACAACCGGCTTCTTGGCAACGACGGCCTTCTTCACCGGGGCAACCACAGCAACCGGAACTGCCTTCTTCACGACAGCAGTCTTCTTCCCGGTTACTGACTTCCTCGCCGGAGCAACCACCGCGGCAGGAACGGCCTTCTTTGCAGCAGCCTTCAAAGGCGTCTTTGTGGCCTTGGGAGCAGCCTTTGCCTTGGCGCGGGCAGCTACGGTTTTGGCAGTCAAAGCAGCCTTCAGATCGGCATCAACGTCGCCATCAAGGGCGGCGTCAAACTCGGCCGGCGTATAGGGCTTGGCGGACTTGCGCAGGCGCTCAATGTCGTAAAAGGCACGCCGCTCCTCCAGGAACACGTGGACCACAAAGTTCACGTAATCGAGCAGAATCCATTCGCCGGCCTGGCGGCCTTCCACGGAGTGCGCATACTCGCCGAACTCGTGCTTCAAGCGCAGCTCGATCTCGTCGGCAATTGCGGTCGCCTGGCGGTCGTTGCTGGCAGAGGTGATCAGGAAAAAGTCGGCCAACCCGGAATCAATCGGGTCCAGCTCAAGGATGCGGGTATCGCTTCCCTTCTTTTCCTCACAGACGGCGGCGGCCAGTTGTACCAGCTTCCGCGTTTCTTCATAAGCTTGCGTTGTCGGCATTTATTGCAACTCCAGAGGATATCGTATCTTCTTCGTGGGCCTGGGTAAATCACTTATAGAGGTTATGGGCGCGAATATAGTCCAAAACGGCTGCAGACAGCATGGTTTCCGCCCGGCCAGAGCGTTGTTCGAGCAGATTGCGCAGCTCGGTGGCGTTGGCATCGTCGTCCAGCGCGGGCAGCAGAATCAGCCGGGCCACCTCACCCTTGCGGTTGGAAAGCTCATACCCAACCACTTCAACGCCATGCCGCAACCCCCCAAATGCAGGATTGTCCCCAACTGCAACCCCCTCCGGCAGCAAGGCTGCAAGGCCTTCCAACGCCACTCCCGGACGGCCCGCAACCACCAGCGTGGCCACGAAGGGCAGCTCCGCGGCGCGATGCCAGGAGTGCAGATCCAGCAGGGAATCGGCACCCACCAGGCAAAAGAGCTGGGAATCAGCCCCCAGACCAGCCTTCAGCCGGGTCAGTGTGTCCACGGAGTAGTTGGGCCGAGCAGCTGCCTGAGGTGCATCCAGCAAGCAGATCTCAAAGCCGGGCTCCTCGGCAATCGCCAGCCGGGTCATGGCTACGCGGTCTTCAAAGCTGGCCGCGCCACCCCACGGCTTCAGCGGCTGCGCGCCTACCGGAGCAAACAGCACCCGATTCAGCTCCAGCGCCTGCCGAGCGGCGCTGGCAATCGCCAAGTGCGCGCGATGGGGCGGATCAAAGCTGCCACCATAAAAGGCGACGCGCTTTGCGCCGCCGCTCGACTCCGCGATCCAGGTCATCGCTTCCATGGTAGCGCTTTATTGGCCAGAACCGGCTGTTGGGATGCCAGCCCGCCCGAATGGTCTTCGGCAATCACGGAGCAGGATCGCGTCCCACTTATTGATTTCATCGTCCCCGCTGCTAAAATTATTCGAGACCGATGATCAAGAAATGGTATGAACGCTGGATGTACGACTGGGAGTGGCGGTTGACCACGCGCGATGAAAATCGCATCGTGCGCCCCCTCGAATGGGGCTTTGACTGGATTGTGCCCTTCCTGGAATGTCACGGCTTCAACAACGTGATCCCCACCGAGGCCGAACAGCAGGACCCGGCCAAGGCGGAAGCCGCTCTACTGCGCATCAACCAGCACCTGATCCAGCACAGCGATGTTTTCTTTGGCTACGAGAAGCCCACCGACTTCCGGTTGGAAGAGCGCTACCCGGAGCTGTTTCCCACCAACGTCCGGCCAGAGACCCTGGCCCAGGATGCGGAACTGAAGCATCTGGCGGCCGAGGGCAAACTCGCCAAGGCCCAGTTCCTGCGCTTTACCTCGCCGGAGCGGACCATCCACCCGGAAAACGATCTGGTGAACGCGCGCTGGTATCCCGCGCCGGAGCACAAGGATCCCAAGCGTCCCAAGCAGGCCATCATCGTGATGCCGCAGTGGAACGCCGACGCCTTCAGCCACAACGCGCTGTGCACCATCTTCAACAAGATGGGCATCTCCGCGCTGCGCCTCTCCAAGCCCTACCACGACATTCGCCGCCCGGCGGAGCTGGAGCGCGCGGACTACGCCGTGAGCGCCAACATCGGCCGTACCCTCTCCGCCTGCCGTCAGGCAGTGGTCGACATCCGCTGCTGCGTGGATTGGCTGGAGGATCAGGGCTACGAGCACTTTGGCGTGCTGGGTACCAGTCTTGGCTCCTGCTACGCCTTTCTGGCCACCGCACACGATCCCCGGCTAAGGGTCAACGCCTTCAACCATGCCTCCACTGCCTTTGGTGATGTGGCCTGGGCAGGCCAAAGCACGCGCCACATCAAGCAGGGCCTGGAAGAGGCTGGTCTTACGCAGGACCGGCTCCGCGCCCTGTGGTCCGCCATCAGCCCCATCAGCTACTACTCGCGAATTGCCAGCGAGAGGGCTGGTGGACCCTTGAAGCGGGTTCTCGCCATCTACGCGCTATACGATCTCACCTTCCCGCTGCAGTATTCGCTGGAGGTGATCAAGGCTTTCCGGGAGATCGGGCTGAACCACGAGCCGCGCGTCCTGCCCTGTGGCCACTACACAACCGGCGAAACGCCTTACAAGTACATCGATGGCTGGTATATGGGTTCGTTTGTCTACCGGGCCTTCAAAGCCTTGCGGGAAGAGAAGGCCGCGGGACTCAAGCAAGCGCCTGCCGTCAACCAGGCATAGGAAGATGGTTGGGTAGCGATCGATTCCCTTAAGTGTTTGAATTTGAGTAATAAACGGCATGTATAGAATCATTTACGAGTTCCCCAGGTCTAGATTGTGAGACATGGGATAGAAGGAAGCCCGACTTGGATGCTTTCCTCGCCAAATATTCCAAGGTGGAAATTGGTGGGGAAGGCGAGGGAGGGCCACTCGCCCTGCTCGCCTATACGATTACAAAAGCAGCACGTGGAACCGAGCCGCGCATGATTTGAAGGGCGTTTATCGTGTCGCTACCGCGTTCCTGCAGTCCAAGGCTCTTCCTTGACCACTGTAAAGCGTAGTGATACAGTCTCTCTGTGATCAAGTCCTTCCACCACGCCGGGCTTGAGAAGTTCTTCAGCTCTGGTAGCAAGTCCGGAATACAGCCGGGTGATGCCAAGAAGCTGTCCATTCGGCTGGGCCGCCTGAACGTTGCCGAGACGCCTTCGGATATGAATGTCGCAGGTTGGCAGTTCCATGAACTGAGCGGCAACCTGAAAGGACACTTTTCAATCAGGGTGAATGGCAACTGGCGCATGACGTTCTGCTTTGAGGGCGAAGACGCCATCTTGGTTGATTATCAGGATTACCACTAGGGAGGGACCATGGCCACGGAAATGTACAACCCACCGCATCCTGGCGAAATCCTGCAGGAGTGGCTTGAAGGCCTTCATGCGAACGTGACGCAATTCGCCAAGCACATCGGCGTCACCCGCGTCACTCTGTCGAGAATCGTCAACGGGCGGAGCAACGTCACGGCGGAGATGGCTCTACGCCTTTCCGCAGCTCTCGGGGATCGACCAGGAATCTGGCTTGATCTTCAAGCGCAATTCGACTTGTGGAAGGCGAAGAAAAAAAGAATTCCACCTATCACCAAATTTCCGAGAGCCGCCTGAACACACCCACCTGGTCCAAACTTGACCGCGTTCAGCCGTTCCCCTTCTATTTCCCTTCGCTGACCGCAAGAAGCGCCTGGAGGGGGGGAGTCAGTTGCCCCTCTCACTTTGCCGGCTCTATCAGCCTGGCAGCGGCAACTCCCGTCAGTTGTGTACGCCCGTCAAATTGAAGCGCAGCAGCTTGGCGGGGTCCAGGTAGGTGCCTTGCCAGCGCACTGCCCAGTGCAGGTGCGGGCCGGTGACGCGGCCAGTGGCTCCGCTCAAACCCACGCGGTCCCCCTGCGCCACAAACTGCCCTTCCTTCACATCGATCTCGCTCAGGTGCATGGAGATGGTCCATATGCCCAGGCCATGGTCAATCACCACGCAATTCCCCTCGTAGTAGAGCGGCCGAGCCAGCACCACCACGCCCCGATTCCCGGCATGCACCACTGATCCCGTTCCCACGCGGAAGTCCATGCCTTTGTGTACGCTGGCCAGCTTGCCGTTGAACATGCGCCGGGTACCAAAACTGTCCGTCGGCGGAGCCTGAACCGGGGCCAGGAAACTGCCCTCCCACAGCGGCTGCACGGCATGCTGCGAGAAGACGCGGTTCTTCAGCTCCATGTCGGCCGTGACCTGCTTCAGCTGATCGGGATTCGGTTCCACATACTGGGGCGCAACGGAGAGCGAGCTGGTCCGGTAGGTGGCGGCGTGAATCACAACTGTCTGGCTGAAGTCGTAGGTTCCGCCCACAGCCTCATGCACAATCACCCGCAGCGTGGAGGGGCCAGGATGAGCCTCGACATCTACGCCAGCCAGGGCATACCAGCCGGGTCCGTCGCCGGCCGGAAAGAACTCCACCTTCTGCCCTAACCAGTCGGCATCAATTTGCGCCCCCGGTCCGGCGGCAATGTGGATCAGCTCCGGCGATCCGGCTACAACCAGCGCAGGCGTCAGGGTAAGGGGCGCAGGTTGGGCAAACCCACTGCCGACCACCAAAACCACCACCGGCAGTGCAAAGCAGAGCTTCAGGAGCTGAGGAAGTGCGCGAACGTACATGAGCATCATCCGACAAGCAGATTCAGGCCAGTTCCGGGGAAGCCAGCCTCATGACCAAGGTTACTTCTTTGAGTGGTCGTACAGCCAGTTCTCCACGCGGTCCTTGTCCGCATCCACCTCGTCCGCAGTAATGTGGGCACCGGCCATCTGCCGGTTCTGGGCGTACTGCTCCTGGCGGGGGCTGGGTTTCCGGGCCGCCAGATCCAGCCAGAAGTAGGCTTCCACATAGTTCTGGGTCACACCCTGGCCAAAGAAGTAGAGGGTTCCGAGGGTTCCCTGCGCGGTTACATCGCCCAGCTCCGCGGCTCTCCCGTACCACTGCGCAGCTACGGCCATGTCGCGCGGAAAGGTCTTGCAGCCATCGCGATAGATTGCGGCCAGGTGCATAGCTCCGGGAATTCCGCCCGCCTTCTCAAACCAGGTAGCCGCCAGCTTGCAGTCCTGCGCCCTGCCGGGGGCGGAGGCATAGGCCTCGCCCACCGCGATCTGGGCGCCAGCGTCGCCAGCGTTGGCCTTGGTCAGCAGCGCGGGATCAATCTGCGCGGTGGGGGTAGGAACCTGGCCCCAGGCAAGCAGCGTGCCTGCGGTTCCAAGTAGAGCCACGCCCAACATCCCGGAGAAAATTTCTCCCAACTGCCGGTTCAAGCTCATCTCACCCTCTTTCCTGCTCTCCCTAGTCTACCCAGACCGCACCCGGTAAGGGAAAGACAATCCAGCTGAAACGCAGCGCGGAACCGCCTTCGGAAGCGGTTCCGCGCCGGAATTGGAAAGTCAAAAGGTCTACAGGTTGGGACGAGGCTCGAAGCGGTGCTTGTTACTCGGTGGCAGCCGTCAGGGCACGGAATTCAATGAGCATGCTCATCCGCCAGCGGAGAATCATGCCGAAGGCGAGCACAAAGAAGAGCGCGGCCGTCTGCTCCACAGAAATTACCTGGTCCAGATAGGTGTGGGCGGCCAGCCGGATAGCGGCAAGCGCAATCACCACGGCAAAAAAGGCTCCCGAGCGCTTCATCATGATCTGGTCGCCATCGCGTTCCAGCTTGCTGGTGGCCAAGAGCGGGTAGGCCAGGACGATAGCGCCCACCAGGAAGGCTCCCAGGGCCCAGATCAGCGGCACGCGGAAGAGCGGCACCAAAAACATGCAAAAGCCGGTCGCCATGCCCAGCGGCGGAATCACGATCTTGCGCAACGTGACCGCGGAACGGCCCTCCTGTATGCGCCATACAAACACAGCAACAGCGCCAGCAAGAGCAGCAACAGCGGAGACAGCGGGAGTCAAAACCATGGAAGAAAGCCTCTTTAAATTGGATGCGGAGAATCCAGTTTTAGCTGCGGGAAATTGCATCCGCGCCCAACCGGTCTCTGCTTCAGCATATCGGCAGGCTGGTCCGGAGACAAAACACGGTTTTTGGGACACGCTGCAAACGGCTTTGAACCCGTTCCAACTCAGTAGTAAACCTTGGTCTTCCTGGCCCAGCCGGATTTGGGATACTTGCTGTGCAGCAGCTGAAAGGCCAGCTTGCTCGTAGCAGTAGCAGTCTTCCCATCGGCCTCCTGATTCCGCCAGCTGCCAGTGGAATAGTGCCCGCACCGCACCACCAAGGCCAAAGCCTCAGCCACATTCGGGTCCTCGGGATGCGCCTTGGCGTACTCAAGCACACGCCGCCCGAGTGTCACGGTGGAGTTACCAACTCCCTTCATCTTCTCCATTTCTGCTGCCTTGGCTGCCTTTTGCTCCGGCGTCAACACACGGCTCAAATCCGGAGCTGTTACCGCCATCAACTCGCCCTCCGAGCTCACCACCCGGTCTGAATGATCGTCCCACCAGTTGTCCCGATATTCGCCAAAAGAGCCGTAACTCTCCACCCGGGCTATTCCCGGCTCAAGATACGGGCGCAGCCCCCAGTTCCGCAGGATGGTCAGCACCGCCGGGAATCCCGTCGCCCCCTCCGCCTTCACGCCCAAGCCAACTGGCAAAAGCGGCTGAAAACTCCGCGCACGCTCGTCATCTTCCAAGACAACCGCCCGAACCCAGCCCGCCATCGCCAGATTCTGCCTGAGTTCTGGTGCCAGCGCCGCTCTTTGAGCTGCCACCAACCACACGCTCAGCGGTAATTCCTGATGGAGAGCGGTCACAAAGTCCCTGTCGAATCCAGCCGTCAGGTCGTCCACCTTGCAATGTGGTGCGGGCTGTCCGGCTGGAACCGCAGGACACTTCTCCCGCAGTGTCCAGTACGTTGGCGAATCCTTGGTGAGCATGGTCCGCTGGGCAAAGGAGAGCACATCGTCCAGATCCTTTGCCGCCAGCATCCTCATCTCGCGCAGCGAGTTTCGGGTGGAGCTCGTCTTCTGGAACCCGGGCCGGGCCAAGACCGTATCCAGCAGTTCCCGGGCCTCTGCGTCCCTCTTCAGCCCTACGAGCAACCGAGTCCGGTAATAGAGCGCCGTCTCGTAGGCCGGAGTGCCGGGCTCGATCTTTGCCGCCTCTGCCACCAATTCCGGGGCGTAGCTGTCCTTCTCGCTCGCTTTGGCCAGCGCCACCACCAACCACGGCAAGGTGTGCGTCTTTTGCCACGCGGCGTAGCTGTCTTTTGAGCCGCCTCCGCGCCAGGCAAAGATCCACTTGAGCAAAGGGGACTCGCTCTTTGCGCCCAAACCCTTGATCAGCGCAAAGTTCAGATCTGCCAGATCCTGCCGGAAGTTTGTGTCTCCCTTCGGGCCGGCCATCGCAGCGCTTAGATCCGCCAACCGCCGCTCAGGACTGGCGCGCATGCGCACCAGATTCAGCTCGGATTGCACCGCTGCGGCCGATGGGCCCGTGCCGGCCACGGGATGGATCGCCTCCAGCATCTGCTCGGCCTGCTGCATGGTCTTCAGGTCAAAGCTCGCCAGATCGCCACTGTAGGCATCTGTTGGCTTGCCCATAGAGAAGGCAATTCGTACGCAGGTTCGGGCGGCCAGAAATTTCCCCCACGGCTGCCAAGGAGAGCTGTTGTCGGCGGCAATCGCTTCAAACCCGGCCAGTGCCTCTCCGTAGCGTCCACCGTAGAACTCCGCAGCTGCCCGCTGGTAAGCCCGGTCCGCTTTCAACAACTGCGGTGCATTGCCAGGGGCATCCGCTGGAAGATCCCCGCGGCCATTGGCGCACGAGCTGAAGACCACATCTTGCCCGCGCAACCAATCCGCAAGCCACGGACTGTTCTGGCCCCAGGTTGCCGCTCGTGCCTTCAGCATTTCGGATGCCGTTGCATAGGCAGAACCGGAGCAGTTCCGCTCAATCAGCGCCACCAGTACTGCATAGGCGCTCGTGTCGATCCGGGGAGCGGATGATCCGGCCACATTTCCTGCCGCCGGATTGTACAGCAGCCGCAGCTTTGACCAAACAACCTGCGGGTCCGCACCGGAGTCCTGGCTCATACGGTCCTGCCACACCCGCTGCATAGTCACCGAGTAGGGCTCATCCCCGCTCTCCTCCGCCTTCTTTGGCTCCGCCGCGTATACCGCCAGCTCCGCCGCCGAGAGCTGGCCGCCATTCAGGTAGCGGTAGGCCACTGCCAGCTCATTCGAGTCAAAACCATGCTGCAAAATCCCCAGATGCCCGCGCGCATAGCTCTGCAAATCGTCCGGATGCGCGTCGAAAACGAACCTGTCGGGATCGAAGAACGGCCCACAGGCCTCCACGCCACAGTAGGGTGTGAGCAAGGCGAATACCGTGACAGAACCAAGAAACAACCGGGAAAACTTCATGGCAATCTCCGTTCCAATTCTGAAAGCGGCGTGCGCCGCCAGCCTTCGTCGGCAAAGATGTAGATACGTTTCCCTGCGATTCCGTCCGGCCACGGCTCGGTGGTTGAAACCCCAACCGAGCCCCGACAGAGCGGTTCGCGGATCTTGAAATCGTCGATATCGGCCGCCGCGCGCCGCCGGTCTGGCTCCATGCGGAACATCATGGGCACGGCCTCGTCCACCGGCAAGCCGCTCAGCCAGCTATCCCGACTGCACCAACTGGCCAGCGCCGTCATGGAGAGCGGCATCTCCGGCCGCATCTGCCGCCGCACATCCGCCAGAAGCAAGCGATAGAAGTTGCGCTGGGAGCGGGTGGCATCAAAGTCGATCTGGAAGGCTGCTGCACCGGGCTCGCTGGCCGCGTCCACCAGCTCCCGCACCACCACGGCACGCGCCTGATCGCTGAAGACGGCTCCGGGCACCACTTCAATGCGGACCACCGGCATTCGCTTGGCGGCGGCCGGAAACACCACCGGGTCGCGTCGCGGCTGGCTCAAAACGGTAGGACCAATGGTCACGGTGCGGTCCAGGTAGGCCACCATGTAGCGTTGGGTGTCGAGGCCGGAAAGGTTCTCGCGCCGCTCCCAGGCCCACAGGGCAACCCGCGGCAGCGCGTCCAGCCGGGAGCCGTAGCGGGGCAGCCCGTCGGAGTGTATCCCCAAACAGCACAGCGTCATGGCTGCCGCAACCAGCAGCTCACGCACAGACTTTGAGATGGAAGTGATCAGCACGGGCACTACCACAATGCTCTAACTGACGGTGGAAATCAATGCCCCGCAAGCCGCCGTTCCGCGCCAACCCTCAAAATCCGGCATTCAGGCAACTCGCCTTGCCGTAAAATTAATGTATGACCGACCGCATGCAACTTACTCTTGCCCAGGCCGACCCCGAGGTCGCCGCTGCTCTTGACCACGAAACCATCCGCCAGCACGAGGGGCTGGAGATGATCGCCAGCGAAAATTTCGTGTCTGAAGCCGTTCTGGAAGCGGCCGGCTCCATCTTCACGAACAAGTACGCCGAGGGTTATCCCGGACGCCGTTACTACGGCGGCTGCGAGTTCTCCGACGTGGTGGAGAACCTGGCCCGCGACCGTGCCAAGCAGCTCTTCGACGCCGAGTACGCCAACGTGCAGCCGCACTCCGGCTCCCAGGCCAACGCCTCGGCTTACGGCGCCATCATCAAGGCCGGCGACACCATTCTCGGTCTCGATCTGGCCCACGGCGGCCACCTGACCCACGGTCACAAGCTCAGCTTCAGCGGCAAGCTCTACAAGCCCACCTTCTACCACGTTCGCAAAGACACCGAGACCATCGACTACGACGAGATGGAAGCCGTCGCGATTGCCGAAAAGCCCAAGATGCTGATCGGCGGCGCCAGCGCCTATCCGCGCCTGTGGGACTTTGAGCGCATGCGCGCCATTGCCGACAAGGTGGGCGCTTACTTTGTCTTCGACATGGCGCATATTGCCGGCCTGGTGGCGGGCGGCGTACATCCCTCTCCGGTGCCCTATGCGCACATCACCACCACCACCACCCACAAGACGCTGCGCGGACCCCGTTCCGGCCTGATCCTTTGCGGCAAGAACTTCCAGCTGGGCGCCAAGCCGGAGCAGACCATCGGCGCCGCCATCGACAAGTCTGTCTTCCCCGGCCAACAGGGTGGTCCGCTGGTGCACATTATCGCGGGCAAGGCCGTGGCCTTCCGTGAGGCGCTTCTGCCTGACTTCAAGGCCTACGCCGCGCAGGTTGTGGCCAACGCCCAGGTTCTTGGCGAGGCACTGCGTGCGGCGGGCTACAGGCTCGTCTCCGGAGGAACGGACAACCACCTGTTGCTAATCGATGTCTTCCAGAAGGGGATCTTTGGCTCCGAGGCGGAGGATGCTCTAGGCAAGGCTGGTATCACAGTGAACAAGAATTCGATTCCGTGGGATACCAACCCCCCGCTCAAGCCCTCGGGCATCCGCATTGGCACGCCAGCGCTCACCACGCGCGGCATGAAGGAAGCGGAGATGAAGCAGATTGGCAGCTGGATCGCCAGCGCGCTGGAACAGCGCAATGACGATGCGGCTCTCAACAAGATCCGCGGCGAAGTTGCCGAGCTGGCGGAGCGGTTTCCGCTTTATGCCTGGAAGCGGCAACCGGTTACCGTAGCCTGATAACTTGACCAACTCTTCGCAAGCGCCGCGCCAGATTCGCTCTGGCGCGGTTTCTTGTTGTCCATCACTAACTCGCACTTATCGGTTGGTCAGGCACAAAACAGCCATAGAATCAACAAAAACATCTGTGCAAACCAGCCAAAATTGGCTATTCTCATTCCATGTCCAGAGAAAGTACCTTGTCGCTCATAGATGCCGAGCTCGACCGGCTAAAGAAAGTGCGCGTGTTGCTAGCAGCTGCGGGGCGCGTTGATCTGAAGAAGATTATGACGGTGCAGGCCAAAGCCAAGGCCCCAGTCAAGGGCGCGGCCAAACCCAAGACCATTGCCACACCCAAGCGGAAGCGGGTTCTGAGCCCAGAAGCGCGCCAGCGTATCGCCGACGCGCAACACAAGCGCTGGGCAGCTCAGAAGAAGAACAAGTAACCGAGGACTCTCCGGCGAGCCAGACGGATGTGCACCCGGAGCACATCCGAAAGAGAATGCTGTCTCGCCTGAGGCCATCTTTCAAGCCTAGAATGGACGGCGTACGCTGCCTTGGTGGCATGCAGAGGTGGCCCCATGAGCTATCGCTTCCATAGGTTTGCATCCTTAGAGCAAAACCAGAGTCAACGTGCCAATGGTGAATGGATGCGAGGCGGCTTTTTCTGGAGGAAAAGGCCACTTTGCTGGATTGGCTCTGGGTACAGCTCCTCTGGTTTTGCTTTAGTGCTCGCGCTTGTTCTTGCTTCCATCGCCAATTCCCAGAAGCTCCCGATCCAACCTGCAGCTCCACCGCCGTCGGAGTACGACCGTGCAGTGCAGACGCAGGACTGGCCGGCCGCCCTTCTGGCGGCGCAGAAACAGGTCGATCAGGAAGCCACGCCTGAACGTCTTCGCCGTCTGGCCTGGACGCAACTGCGCGCCAGGCAACTTGACGCAGCATTGGCTACTTACAACCGCGCTCTTCTTACGGCCGAAGCACAAAAGCCAACTCCTCCAGCTCCAACGGATGCGTGGAACGACACCGTCAGCAGCCTCTATCTAGGCAAGGGAAACGCCTTGCTCTTACTGCACCGCGATACGGAAGCAGTTACCGCCTATCTTCGTGCGGCGGAGCTGGCCGCGAACCCATACGTTGCTTGGTTCAATCTTTGTGCGACTCTCTACAACAAAGGAGAAGCCAAACCCGCGCAGGACGCTTGCCGCAGCGCGACCAGTGCCGATCCATTGCATGCCGACGCCTGGTTTCTGCTTGGTACAACGCTCTTTGTTGGGCAATAATTACCTTGACTCCACCACTGATTTTTGCTAAAGTTTAGACAGTGGAGAGCGATATGAGCAACGAACCAAAGAGCTTGCAGGAAGTAATTGTTTACTTCTCTAACCCTGATAACTGCGTTGCTCATCTTGTCTCGCAGCGCTGGCCAGATGGTGTTGTGAAGTGCCCGACTTGCGGCCATGAAAAGGTCAACTATCGCGCCCATCGCCGCACTTGGACTTGCTCTAGCCACCACGCGAAACGGGAGTTTTCTATCAAGGTCGGAACCATGATGGAAGACTCGCCCATCGGCCTCGACAAGTGGCTCACTGCTACTTGGCTGCTCACCAACTGCAAGAACGGCATCAGCAGTTACGAGATTGCGCGCGACGTGAAAGTCTCTCAGAAATGCGCATGGTTCATGCTGCACCGCATCCGGTTGGCCATGCAGGACGAAACCTTCGGAAGCAAGATGGGCGGCGAAGTCGAAGCCGACGAGACTTTCATCGGCGGTAAGGCCCGCAACATGCACAAGAGCAAGCGGGAACGCCGGATCACCGGCACTGGCGGCAAGGACAAAACCGCCGTCATGGGCTTGTTGGAGCGCGGCGGCAAGGTTCGCGCCAAGGTGGTTAGCAGCCGCAAGGCGAAGGAATTGCAGGCGGAAGTTCGCAAGCATGTAGAAGCAGGCGCGGCGCTCTACACTGACTCGCTGCCTTCGTACAACGGGCTGGCCACTGACTACGCTCATCAGATCGTTGACCACGCTGTCGAATATGTGAACGGTCGGGTTCATACCAATGGCCTTGAAAACTTTTGGAGTCTGTTGAAGCGCGGAATCAACGGAACCTATGTGAGCATCGAACCATTCCATCTTTTCCGCTACCTGGATGAGCAGTCGTTTCGCTACAACAACCGCGCTACTGCCCAAAACCTCTTGAACGATGCGGACCGCTTTGCTCTGGTTACTTCCCAATTCGTCGGGAAGCGGTTGACCTTCGCCGAACTCACCGGCAAGGTCGGACAAACGATCAACTAATCCTTTGCGGTTGAAGCGGGGGAAGCGGGCGAAACTCTAGTCTGCTTCTTCCGCGCCTGCTCTTGCTGCCACGCCTGTTCCCGTTTCACCAATTCCTCGCGCGGAACGGAAAGAACCTTGCGCAATATAGTGTTGAATTTTTCGAGTTCAGGATTGCTTTCCATCAAATCCCCTCACGTTCTCTGATCTGGTCCACGATCTTTTTCAGGGCTGATGCTTCGTAAAGCCCTCCAGTGTTTTCGATGTTCCTCACCAATCGGGTGAAGGCCGGACCGAGCGGAAAATCAGTCTTAGGTGTATCTGGATAGAACTGCTCTTTGTAGAGCCGGAACGTCCCATAGGCGAGCAAGTCAGCGGCCTGAAGTGGCGTGGCATCGTAACTACTGAACTGGGCAGCCCCAGCCAGATTGGACCTCCATTTCGGATCATTCATGTAGAGACTGTACCGATGGTAGGACTCATCTGCAACGGGTTTGTTTTCGACATCAAAAACAAACCCAATCTTCTCATCTGGTCCCTCATTTTGGGCAATCCCAATGCCGAATTGCATGACAGCTTCGACTAGCAAATGATAAGGGCCACTCATCCTTTTTTTGATTGCTTCGTCAAGCGCGTAGAAGTGTTCGCAGATCATCACGGCATTCACGGCCACAAGATCAGATTGGGTCAGAACCCCGACTAAATCCCCCCATAGCCCCAAGCGTTCCGCAAATCCCCAAGTCTCGAACTCCTTTATCCCACAAACGCAATCGTAGGCGTGAAATCGTTTCAGCCGAGTGGGAAGTTTTGGATCATGAAGGATCGTGTTCCATTTTTGGTCCATGTCTCGCCAGACGTATTCAGGCGCAACCAAACCGCAAACGGCTATCA
>Ga0181520_10005770_pt1 | contig 19444 bp, 14 predicted proteins | sample PEATcosm2014_Bin_29_FD_132451 | JGI IMG/M metagenome (GOLD analysis project Ga0181520, IMG submission 132451) | Peatland microbial communities from MTU Mesocosm Facility, Houghton, MI, USA - PEATcosm2014_Bin02_30_metaG | ecosystem: Environmental > Terrestrial > Soil > Wetlands > Peat | place...
ACGAACTTCGGCGCGACGGTGAGAGAACCGGTGCGATAGTGAGCGGGATGAATGTCGACCGTGCGGCTCAAATCGGCCCCTTGGCCATCGCCCGCATGCGCTGTCACATGCAGGGTCGACGGGCCTGCGGGCGCCTCCACATCCACTCCGGCGAGTGCAAACCATGTATGCCCATTCGGCCTGCGAAAGAATTCAATCTTCCGCCCAAGCCAGTCGCCGTCGACGCCGACAGCCGAAGTGGCATCGACGCGAATCAGTTCAGGCGACCCAGCCTCCACCACTGCAGGCGACAAACTGACCGCATCGCGCGGAGCTGGAGCACCTTGCGCGGCAATCAGCGAAGAACCTGAAAGAACGAGCAAGATGAAATATGCGGCAATGCGCCTTTGCGCTTGAGTCCAGTTCGAAAGCATCGTCTTCAGAATACTTGCCCACGTCAGATGTGCGCATCGAAGCACCCGCCCGCCTGCCGATCCCACAGCATTGGAGGGATCTTCAGCAGCGAAGCTAGTCGTTCCGCAGTGCCGTCATCGGATTCACTGCCGCGGCGCGGCGCGCAGGAATATAGCTGGCCAGCGCGGCGAAACACAAGAGTGCAAATGCCGCGCCGGCAAAGGTCAACGGATCAGTTGCGCGCACGCCGAACAGCAGGCTCGAAAGCACGTGAACCAGCGCAAACGATCCTGCCAGGCCGATCGTAACGCCGATCAGCGCGAGCACCATCCCTTTTGAAAGCACCGCCCGCACAACTCTTCCTGAGTCTGCGCCCAAAGCCATGCGAATTCCGATTTCATGTGTGCGTTGCAAAACCGAGTAAGAGACCACGCCATAGATTCCGAGGCACGCGAGCAAAACCGACAGTGTTGCAAAGCTGCTGAGAAGGAGCGAAATGAAACGCGGCTCCGCCACTGAATCCGAAAAGTACTGGTCGAGCGTTTTCACGTGATAAATTGGGGCATTCTTGTTTAGCGAAGTCACTTGCCGTCGCGCAGCAGACACTGCGCCCTCCGGATCGGTCGCGATGTGCACTGCGATGAACACTGAGTCCCATGGACACTGGGCGAATGGCACGTAGACCTCGGGCTCGGCTTCGACGCCAGGGCCGCTCTGCTTTATGTCCTCAATGACACCGACGATCTCGCGCATCGGCGGTTCACCAGGTCCATAACCATTCCCAATTCCTGGGCGCACATGCTTCCCAATCGGGCTCTGGTTGGGAAAGTAAAGGCCGGCAAGAGCTCGATTGACAATCACCACAGGAGTCGATTTCACGTTGTCCCGCGGAGTAAAGTCTCGCCCGCTGACCAGCGTAGTGCCGACCGTCCTGAAAAACTCCGGCTCGACAATGTTGAAGTCAGCCTGGGACCGCGAACCCAAAGGGGTGGGCTGCCCCTCGATCTCAATGCTTGAACGAACGTGATCGCCCGTCAACGGCAGCGCCGCAGCCGCGCTGGCCGAGGTCATGCCTGGGAGGGCAGTCATTCGAGCCACAACCTCACGATAGAAGCCAGGGATCTGATCGCTCTGCATCCCAGCGGGCGCGTCAAGCTGATACGTCAGAACATGATTTGGATTGAATCCCGGGTTGACTTTGGTCAGGTGCAGGAAACTCTGCAAGAGCAAACCGGTGCCGAGTAGCAGCGTAACTGCCAAGGCGACCTCGCTCACTACCAGCGAAGACCGCAGGCGATTGCTTCCTTTGTCTTCGCCGCCGGAAGTGCGGCCGCTCTTCTGCAAAGATCCAGTCAGGCTGAGCTTCGAAGCCTGCAGCGCCGGAAAGAGGCCAGACAATATGCCTGCCAGGAGCGAAACGAGAATCGCGAAGAACAACAAGCGAATGTCGACAGCTGCATCATTGAGACGAGGAATATCAACTGGCATGATGCGTACCAGGACTCTCACGAGCCCCGCGGCAACAGCAATTCCCAGGCCGCCGCCAATCAATCCGAGCATCAGGCTTTCAGTGAGCAACTGACAGAGCACACGCCCGCGGCTCGCGCCCAGAGCGATCCGCATAGCAATCTCCATGCGCCGCGCTGTTGCACGCGCCAGCATCAAGTTCGCGATATTGGCGCAAACGATGAGAAGAACGCATCCAACAGCCCCCGTCAGGATCAAGAGGGGCGCACCCAGATCGCCGACCAGGCTCTGCAGCAGCGGCGTAAGGCGTATGGTGCGCGCCCTGTTCTCGGGATGCAGCTTGTTCAGTGATGCGGCGATTGCAGCCATTTCGGCTTCAGCGGATTGAATCGGGACGCCCGGCTTGAGCAGACCGACAACATCGAGGTAATGCGCGCCACGCTGGACCGTCAGCGCATTTGCTCCGCCTCGCGCGTCTATGGCTAAGGTTGTCCAAAGTTCGGTGGGCTCAGCCTGAATTGGAAACTGAAATCCTTTCGGCATTACTCCAACAACGGTGTATGCCTGGTTTCCGAGTTGTAAGGTGCGGCCCAGGACCGATGCGTCCGAGCTGAACTCCCGCTGCCATAATCCGTAGCTCAAAATGACGGGATCGGTCCCGCCCGTCGCGGCAGGGCTATCTTCTTCCGGGCGGAAGCTGCGCCCCAGCGCGGGCGTCGTCCCAAGCAGAGAGAAGAGGTTCGCCGAGACTGCTACACCCTCGAGGCGAACCGGCTCGTGTGGTCCGATCCAAATTAAATCCCCAGTCCGGAAGGCAGCCATTCCATCGAATACGTGGTTCTCATCCCGCAGGTCAGCGAAATCCAGATAAGAAGCTGAACCACCTTTGCCTGTGGCTGCGATCAATGAGCCTACTTGCACCAGGCGAGCGGCAGTGGGGAAAGGCAGTGGCTTTAACATGACGGCATCGACCACGCTGAAGATCGCAGTGGTCGCCCCGATTCCAAGTGCAAGCGTCAGCAACGCAACCAACGCAAAGCCCGGCGCTCTGCGCATGTGGCGCAGCCCAAAGCGAATATTCTGTGCCAGCATTTCAAGCAGGGGGATCTCTCGCTGTGTCCGATAGCGCTCCCTGGTCTGCGTAACGCCGCCGAAACTGCGCAGAGCCTGCGTCCGCGCGGCCTGGGCCGGCATGCCTCGCTTCAGGTTCTCTTCTACGGCGAGCTCGATGTGCGCGCGCAACTCCTCGTCCAAGTCGGCATCAAGCCGCTTTGCGCGGAAGAGCGCGAAGAAGCGGCTCAGCAGGATGCGAATCAGGTCCATGGCAAACTCCGTTGTTTTCAGCTCTCATATCGCTGGATTGCGCACTCCTATTTGGCCGGTTCCAGAAAGCGCGCCATCGTTGTCGCGATGCGTTCCCAGTTTTCGATCTCCTCGGTGATCTGTTTGCGCCCGAGCAAGCTGAGCGAGTAAAACTTGGCGCGGCGATTGCTCTCCGAGACGCCCCAGGCAGACTTGATCCACTTTCGCTGCTCGAGGCGGAGAAGCGCGGGATAGATCGTTCCCTGGTTGAGGCTGAGCGTGTTGCCGCTCACCTGCTCAATGCGCCGTGCAACTCCGTACCCATGCAACGGTCCCATTGCCTCAAGCGTCTTCAGGACCATCAAATCCAGAGTGCCCTGCAAAACGTCTGATTTATCACCCACAAGCATCTCCTGTAGTCATTCAACAGATACAATGAGGCATTATAGGCAGAATGTCAACAGGAGAAATTGAGGTCGCCGTTCCCTCCCCTCACGGCGGCTGACTTCAACCTTGAAATGGCCCCCGAATGTGGGCGCGATCGCAACTTTAAAAGATGCCTGCAATGGTGCGGACATGCGAGAGAGGATTGGCACCAAAAGAGCCTGTCCGAGCGGCAGTGTAGGGGAGGCCATGAATGGAGGAACTGGCGGTGCTCATTTGCGCTGCAACGAAAAACCGTTAGCAAGCATCGAACGTGATGATGAAGGACCAAACAAGCGGAAACCCACGATTGCAGATGGTGAGAATTCTTGTGTCTGGACTGGCGGTGTTCACCACCATTCCTGGCGTTGCCTCCTTTGAGGTTTTGCCAGCAGCCGCGCAAGAGGTTAGCGCTGCGTCTCTCAAAAATCCGAACTCATCGCCCGCGCGACAACCGGTGCTGGTTGAGTTGTTCACTTCAGAAGGCTGTTCGGATTGTCCGGCGGCGGATGCGCTGCTGGCCCGGCTGGATGCAACACAATTCGTGGCGGGAGCCGAGGCGATTGTACTGAGCGAGCACGTGACCTATTGGAACTACCTGGGCTGGAGCGATCCCTTCTCATTTGAAGCGATGAGCCGAAGGCAGGCCCGGTATGCAAGCCGATTTGGCCTCGACCAGGTGTACACGCCGCAGGCAGTTGTGGACGGGGCTGCGGAGGTGCTCGGTAGCGACTCCGCTGCACTGAGTCACGCAATCGCGGGTGCGGCCCAAAAGGAAAAGCCTGAGTTACGCATCGAGGGAGCCAACTGGACTGAGAATACGATCGGCTTTGCGGTGAAGGCAGCGGAGGGCTTGCACGGTGTTCTCACGGTGGCGCTGGCAGAAGATGCGACGCACTCAATCGTAGGCCGAGGAGAAAACGCAGGGCGAACCCTGCAACACGTGGCCGTGGTGAGAGTGATAAAGACGATGGGGCAGAACAAGAGGAATAAAACCCAGGTCACTTTGGACCTCGGAAACAGCAAGGGCCTGGCCGGGCACGCGTTCCGTCTGGTCGCCTTGATGACAGATGGCGAAGGAGGGCGAGTGCTGGCCGTGGCGGAGGTCCCAGTCACTCGCCCCTAGGGCAAGGCCCAATCACTCACCTGTTGCGCGGTGGGCGTGGGCGGCCTTCCATTTGGCCACGCGCTGGCGGACAAACGCAAGCTCGTCGGCGGTGATCCGTGTGCCTACGTTCTGGCGATTGGCCGCATACCGTTCCTGGTTGGGACCAGTCGCGGAAGCGGCGAGGTCCAACCAGAAAAAGGCCTCGACGTCATCGCGGCCAACGCCCACACCGACGGAGTAGAGCAGTCCCAGAGTGGCTTGCGCGGCTGGATCTCCCTGCTCGGCGGCCTTCCTGTACCACCCGGCGGCCTGAGCCATGTCGCGCGTTAGACCCTTGCCATCGCGATAACACTCGGCGAGGCGAATCTCCGCCTCCAGGTTTCCAAGGTCGGCGGCTTTGCGGTACCAGTCCGCGGCAACTGAGTCGTCCTGATCCACGCCGGAACCCGTTGCATAGGCCTTCGCGACAAGGATCATCGATGGAGCATCGCCGGCTGTGGCCTTTGTCACCAGCGCGGGGTCGATTCCCCGGTTTTGATTGGATCCCGGATCTTGAGCGGATGCAACCAACAGATTTCCAGCAAAGATAGCAAGAAAAACGAGAATTCTGACTCGCGCGTTCACGTTATTCACCATCCCGCAAGCGGGACGTCCCCAACTCAAGTTTACCGTTTCAAGCAGTCGTCGCAATGGTACACAAGTGCCATACGAAGCGCGGCAGGAGGACCGTTCCAAATCAAGATTTCCACGGCCCAAATCCGGCTGCGGGGAAGAAGCAAAAAAGGCTAGAATTCGAGTATGACTGACCGCATGGCTTTGACCCTCGCCCAGGCCGATCCAGACGTAGCCGCCGCTCTCGACCACGAAACACTCCGCCAGCACGAGGGGCTGGAGATGATCGCCAGCGAGAATTTTGTGTCCGAAGCAGTGCTCGAGGCCGCTGGTTCCATCTTCACCAACAAGTACGCCGAGGGCTATCCGGGCCGGCGCTATTACGGCGGTTGCGAATATGCCGACGTGGTGGAGAACCTGGCGCGCGATCGGGCCAAACAGCTTTTTGGCGCAGAGCATGCGAATGTGCAGCCGCACTCCGGCTCGCAGGCCAATGCGTCGGCCTATGCGGCGGTTCTGCAGGCCGGGGATACGATCCTGGGCCTGGATCTGGCGCACGGCGGCCACCTGACGCACGGGTTCAAGCTCAGCTTCAGCGGCAAGCTCTACCGAGCCACGTTCTACCACGTGCGCAAGGACACGGAGCTGATCGACTACGACGAGCTGGAAGCAATTGCCGAGCGCGAGCGGCCGAAGGTGATCATTGGCGGCGGCAGCGCCTACCCGCGGTTCTGGGACTTTGAGCGGATGCGGCAGATTGCCGACAAGGTTGGCGCGCACTACATCTTCGACATGGCGCACATTGCCGGGCTGGTGGCAGGCGGCGTGCATCCTTCGCCGGTGCCGCATGCGCACATTACCACCACGACTACGCACAAGACGCTGCGCGGACCGCGCGCGGGGCTCATCCTCTGCGGACAGGATCTGGCGGCGGCGGTGGACAAAGCGGTCTTCCCGGGCCAGCAGGGTGGGCCGCTGGTACACATTGTGGCAGCCAAGGCGGTTGCACTGGGTGAGGCGCTGCGGCCGGAGTTCGCAGCGTATGCGGCACAGACGGTGGCCAACGCCAAGGTGCTGGCGACGACGCTTGAGCAGGCCGGCTTCCGCATCGTCTCTGGCGGGACCGACAACCACCTGATGCTGGTGGATGTCTTCCAGAAGGGGATCCTGGGCTCCGAGGCTGAGCTGGCGCTTGATAAGGCCGGCATCACGGTCAATAAGAACGCGATTCCCTTCGACACCAACCCGCCTCTGAAGCCCTCGGGCATTCGTGTTGGCACGCCTGCGCTGACCACTCGCGGGATGAAGGAAGCGGAGATGCGGCTGATTGGGAACTGGATTGCGAAGGCGCTGGATGTGCGCAACGACGATGCGGCGCTGGAGCGGATTCGCGGAGAAGTGGCCGAACTGGCAAACCAATTCCCGCTGTATGCGTGGAAAAGGGCACCGGTGGGGGTGGGCGTTTAACGGAACATTCTTGAAAGCCGTGAAGAGCCGAGCTAACAGAAAGCTCCAAAAAGGGTTGCAGGAAAATTCCAAGGCAACTAACCTCCCTGTATTGGGTTACATCTAAGGTTTTTGTAGATGACCAGTGGGGCGATGGGCCCGCGCACAAATGGGAACACACCCCTGGACATCGGGAGGATATCGATGAAGACTTTTCACCTAGCTTTAGCAGGCTTGCTTTTGATGGCGGCGCCTGCGTTTTCCCAGGAACATCCCAAGGCTGCACCGGCGGTACATCCCAAGGCTGCACCGACGCGCGGGCCGGCGCCAGTCAAGAGCAATCCTCACCCTGTGGAGCCGAATCGCAACTACAACCCGAAGGCCGGGGAACCCAACGTCCCGCACGTGGATGGGAAGAAATGGGTGGGCCATGATACCGGCAGCGACGATGCTCGCTACAAGGTGGCCCAACCGTTCGCGCATGGGCACTTCACTGGCGGCTTTGGCCCAAGCCATGTTTGGCGCATCGGCGGAGGCGGTCCTTCGCGCTTCTGGTTCAACGGATGGGCCTGGGACGTAGCCGCGGCCGACATCGCGTTCTGCGACGGCTGGCTATGGGACAGCGACCAGATCATCATCTACGACGATCCGGACCACATCGGCTGGTACCTGGCCTATAACGTGCGGCTTGGGACCTACGTCCATGTGGAGTACCTGGGACCCATGTAAGCGGAACAGCTTAGGCAAGAAAAGTGGGCAGGCCTGCGCGCCTGCCCATTTTCTTGCCCAGCAAAGCGACTCATCCAACACTTTTCGGTCGCCGCGGCGACCGAAAAAGATGGGGCACCAAGCACCTGGCTTTGGCGATTGGCGTCGTGGAATATAATTTCGACTGCGAACGAAGCGCCGACAATCCTGACGCAGTCGAGTCTGACTCGATCGGCCTTCCGTTCGATCTTTTTGATGAGGTTCAGCGATGGTTCAGGGATGGAATGCCAGAGGTTGCGTGACTAGAAGTTTGCTGTCGCGGATGGTCTTGATTGCATCCGCTGTCTTGCTGTCCGTTTCGGCCGCTGCATGGGCGGCCCCGGCGCCGATCGTGATTACGGGCGCTGATCGGCGTCCCGCGATCTCACTCGATGGGGAATGGGCTTCAATTGTCGATCCCTATTTCAGCGGCCTGTTCAGCTTCCACCATCAAGAAAAGCCGAACGGATGGTTTCTGAACCAGAAAGCCAAGGCGGGCGACACCGGACCGATTGAGTATGACTTCTCCAATGCGCCCAAGCTGAAGGTGCCCGGCGACTGGAACACGCAGCGCGAGTCGCTCTTCTTCTACGAGGGGCCTATCTGGTACGAACGCGACTTCAACTACCAACCGAAGGAACATACCCGGGTCTATTTGCACGTCGGCGCCGCCAACTACCGATCGTGGTTCTGGGTGAACGGCAAGAAGGTTTGCGAGCACGAGGGCGGTTATACCTCGTTCAACTGCGAGGTCACCGAGCAGGTGCATTCCGGGCCAAACTTCATAGTTGCCGCGGTGGATAACACACGCCACGAAGACAACATTCCGACGCTCGAGACCGATTGGTGGAACTACGGCGGGCTGCATAGGTCGGTGTCGCTGATTGAGGTGCCCGAAGCTTTCATCGATCAATACGATGTGCATCTCCGGCGCGGGGAGGGGTCAACCATTGAGGGATGGGTTCACGTGCGCGATGGGAAGCCGGGGACCAAGGTCGAAGTTGCGATTCCGGAGTTAGCCGCGAAGGCGGAGGGGGTTATCGGCGAGGACGGCAAGGCAGCATTCAACGCACAAGTGAGCGGCTTGACAAGATGGTCGCCCGAGACGCCGAAGTTATACAAGGTGGAAGTGCGCGCCGGCCAGGACTCGGTGGACGACTTGATCGGCTTCCGCACCATCGAGACACGCGGCACAGAGATTCTGCTTAACGGCAAGCCAGTGTTCCTGCGCGGGGTTTCAATTCACGCCGAGGCGCCCTATCGCACCGGCAGAGCCAACACGGAGAAGGACGCGGAGACGCTGCTGGGCTGGGCGAAGGAGCTGGGTTGCAACTTTGTGCGCCTCGCGCACTATCCTCACGATGAGTCGATGCTGCGTACGGCCGACCGCATGGGCATTATGGTGTGGTCAGAGAATCCTGTTTACTGGGCGCTCCAGTTCGACAACCCCAAGGTGCTGGACAAGGCGGAGCAGCAGTTAGACGAAGAGATCAATACCTATCGCAACCATGCGTCCATCGTGCTGTGGTCGATGGCCAATGAGACGCCGAATACTCCGGCGCGTACTAAGTTCATCGAGACCGAGGCCGCGCGGGCGAGAGAGCTGGACCCAACCCGGTTGATCACCGCGGCCTTGCTGGTGAGGGGGCAGGGACATACAAAGATCGTGGATGACAAGCTGGGCGAAGCGCTGGATGTAATCGGAACGAACGAATACATCGGCTGGTACGAGCAGCATCCCGAGACAGCCGATGTTACCGATTGGAGTATTGCGTACGAGAAGCCTCTGATCATGAGCGAATTCGGCGGGGATGCAAAGGCCGGGTTGCACGGCAGCGAGAACGATCGCTGGACAGAGGAGTATCAGGCCAGCATCTATCGCCATCAACTTGGCATGTTAAATCGGATTCCGCAGCTACGGGGCATGAGCCCATGGCTGCTGATGGATTTTCGCTCGCCTAACCGGCCGCTGGTGGGCATTCAGGATGAATTCAACCGCAAAGGCCTGATCTCCGACCAGGGCGAGAAGAAGCAGGCATTCTTCATCCTTCAGAAGGCGTACAAGGACCAGAGCGTAGGCAAGGCTGAGTAAGCGTTGATGAGTTTCTCTGTCAGCTTGAGAGATCGGCGCCGGCCTCAGCAATAGCGGCAGCAAGCCCGCCGGGACGAGGATGTGAAGTCTTGAGGAACCATCCCAACTTATGGGAAAGAAATCATTGCTAAGTGGTTCACACGCCTGGTCGTTCGGTTATCCTAGACCCATGTCCATTGAATCTATTGTTGCTCAAATCGATGCGGAGATTGCACAACTGACCAAAGTGCGGACCCTGCTTACATCCAAAGGCGCAGTTAGCGCGAAGCCGGCGAAGTCGGCTACAACCAAGTTAGGGAAGCCGAAGAAGCGCCGCATCCTGAGCGCCGACGCACGCAAGCGGATTGCCGATGCACAGCGCAGGCGGTGGGCTGCGCAAAAGGCCAAGGCGAAGTAGCTGCTGGCTGGCGCGATCTTCCTCGCGAGGACGTGCGCGTCCGGCGTCAGCTCAGGCCCGACATCACAAGCATTCTGGGTTCAGTCATCTCTTCGATTGCGGAGCGAATGCCTTCGCGACCGATACCGCTGTCTTTGACGCCGCCGTAAGGCATGGGATCGAGACGCCAGGCCGGCGTGTCTCCGACGATGACTGCGCCGACCTCGAGCTCGCGATAGGCAGTAAGGATGCGGCCCGCGTCGCGCGTGAGCAGCCCTGCCTGCAGGCCGTAGCGCGAGTGGTTCACGTCGGCAAGAGCCTGCTCGAAGTCATCGTACGGCTCAACCAGGACCACAGGGCCGAAGGCCTCTTCATCGCGAATCTTCATGCCCGGCTTGGTCGCCGTCAGGATCGCGGGAGTGATCACGGAGCCGTTTCGCTCGCCGCCGGCGATGAGCTTGGCGCCGGCCTCGATGGCTTCCTTGATCCAGGCCTCGACGCGCTCGGCCTCCGCCGCGCGAACCAGCGGGCCGACTTCAGTGTTCTCGTCGGACGGGTCGCCGTGGACCATCTTGGCGGCTATTTCGACCAGCTTCCACAAGAAAGTCTGAAAAACCCGGCGCTCGACAAAGACGCGCTGCACGCTGATACAGGACTGCCCTGCGAATCCGAAGGCGGCGTGGGCAGTGCGCAAGGCTGCTTCATCCAGGTCGAGCCAGTCCCCGTGCACGATGAGAGCGGCATTGCCGCCGAGCTCGAGCAGCACGCGCTTGCGGCCGGAGTGGGCCTTGAGCTCCCATCCGACGCGGGCCGAACCGGTGAAGCTGACCAGCTTGATGCGGTCCTCCTTTTCGGCGAGCCAGGCGGTATCGGCATTCGAGAGCGGAAGGATGGCGAGCGCTTCGACGGGCCAGCCGGCTTTAAGCACGACTTCGCCCAGGGCCAATGCGGTGAATGGCGCTTGTGGGGCGGGTTTGAGGAGGATGGGGCAGCCGGCGGCTATCGCAGGGGCGACCTTGTGCGCCACCAGGTTCAGCGGAAAGTTGAAGGGGGTGATGGCCAGGACCGGGCCCACCGGGAATCGCTGTACAAGCCCCCACCGGCCTTCGTTGCCTTCGGTGAGGTCGAGAGGCAGGCTCTCGCCGCCGAGGCGGGCGGCTTCTTCGGCTGCGGTCTTGAAGGTGAGCACGGCGCGATCGACCTCAGCGCGCGCCAGGCGAATGGGCTTTCCGGCTTCGGTGACGATCAGGTTTGCGAAGCGCTCCTTCTGCTCGATGAGAGCGGAAGCAACATCTTCAAGAATCTCCCGGCGTTTCCAGCGGGGCAGAGCGCGAGTGCGGCGCAGGCTTGCTACTGCGTGATTCACGGCCTGACGGGCGTCGGCGCGAGTGGCAGTTGTGACGCGGCCAACCAGGCCGTGGTCCCAAGGCGAGCGGACCTCAAACGACTCTCCGTCGATCCACTCCTTGCCACACAGCAGGAATCCCGTCTGCGTTCCCGGGCGCATCTTCATAAGGTTGCTCCTGAACGAATGCCTGACCTCTTGATGGTACTGCGGCAGGGCGACTGGCGGCTGGGGCGGACGGCCGGGCAGGTCCGAGCTGACGCCGGGATGACACCGCGCCGCTTACCGTTCCCGATCCTGCGCTCGCGTTTCTCCGCGATCCGCGGATTATGGCTGAGGGCCGGGCAGGATTCGCTCGAATCCCCCACGCCCCTGAATCAGAGCCGGTTATCGACTCAGTTGCATCCAGGCTTTTTATTCCTTCAGCCTCAACTTTCTCGCGAAATAGGAGTCTTACTAGTCAGCGGGGGATCGCGAGAATTGGTCTGCCGGCAAGCGTGTTCCCGCAGTCTTCGAACGCGATGAAGATGCGGGATTTTCTGCAGCCGGGCCTGGCCGGGAAGTCTTACACTTGCTTGCAGGGCCAGTGAGTGCGCCAGCGGGCGGCCCGCCGTCAATCCTGCTCCTCGCGCGAAGGAGAAACCTTATGCGGAAGGCCTTATTCTGCCTGTTTGGCTCAGCTTTAACATTTTCACTTCTGACAAGCTGCAGTTCGAATCCGATCCTCCACTCCATCCCGGCTGAGAACGTTCCTGTCTCGCTCACCATTACCGATGACCCGCCTGTCGGCGTATCGGTTCTCTTCTTTCAGGTGAGCCTGACCGCGGCGTCACTGCAGCCGGCGTCGGGGACGGCCGTTTCTCTCATCAACAATCCCATTCCGATCGATGTCACGCAACTTCAGGCGCTTTCGGCTTTTCTCAACACGGCCAATGTGCCGACGGGAGCCTATAACAGCCTGAATCTGACGTTCGCGAATCCGCAGTTGGTCATCTATAACAACTCCGACACGGCGATTGCCGCCACCTGCGCGGTGGGCACAGTTTGCGAGTTCACGCCCACCCTCGACAACTCCGCAACGGTCAGCATCACATCCGCGCCGTTCCCGGTGACGATAGCAGCCAATACTCCGCTTGGCTTTCTGGTCGACTTTCACCTGAACACCATTATCCAGTCGGATCTGTCGGTCAACCTGAGCTCTGCGAACGGAATCACGGTTGGGCCGTTGCCGCCGTGGTCGCCGGCGCAGCCTCCGCATTTCGGCACGCTCTGGGGCACCGTGGAAAGCGTCAGCGCGAGCAACAACCAGTTCACGCTCCTAACGGGAGACGGGCGAACTTTCACGATCGATTCCAACAGCGGCACAACGTATGCTGACTTCCCCTGCGCCAGTCCCGTCCAGACTATTGGCTGCGTGGCTGCTGGCCAGGGTGTGCAGGTGCAGGTGGCCAGCGTGCAGGACGACGGAACGCTGCTGGCTGCGCAGGTGACGTACCAACAGGCCTCCGGCCAGCAGACGGTGGAGGGCACGATTGTTGACATTCCACCGCTTCCGACTCCCGCGGGCGAGACCATCATCGATGTCATTCTGCATCGGGGCCCCAATTCCAGCTCTAACTTGCCGCTTGGCGGCATGGCCCAAGTTGCAGTATGGGAAGCTGGATCGGGCTCGCAAATTGTGACAGCGTTTTCCATTGACTCGAACGGTTTCACCATTCCCCCCGGCCTTACCTTTGCCTCCAATAACGATCTGGGCGTCGGCCAAACCGTCCAGCTAACGGTGGCGCCGGGAACGCTGCAAGGACCAATCGGCCCTGGCAATCAGGGTGGTGTGTGGGGACCGCCGGCACAGCTCTCTTTCACCGCCAGCAGCATTGAGCTGGAGCCAAGCCAGATCACAGGGTCGATCGCCTCCATCGGCACGGGGAGCTTCGCGCTAGGTATCTTCCCGAACATCTTCGGCCCCGTCTCTCCGACGTTCCAGTCGCAGGCCGTCGTGGAGACATTCACGCAGACCGTCTATCAGGGTTTCACCACGGACGACTTCTCCGGGCTGGCGGTGGGTGATGTTGTTTCAGTCAACGGCTGGCTGTTCCCGCAGAACGGTGTGCTGGACCCGGCAATTGGCCCACCGATCGTTGTGGCGCAGACCGTGGCGATGCACTCGGATGGAACCTTCTGAGCGGGGAGTCGACATTCCTTCGTTGAAGTGCATCCAATTCGGAACTCATCCGGGCGGGCACAAGCCTGCCGGATGAGGTCGCCTTCAGAAGTTCCTGCCGAGGAACTCCTGCAGCAGCTGAAGGCGGTAAGTTGCGTCTCCGGTTTCGATGCCGAGCAGAATCTGCGTTGAGGCAAGCTGGTTGTGAAAGTCCAGAGCAGCGCTGGTTTCGGCGCCGGAGACCAGCTTGAGGTTTTTCTCGATCTCCTCGGATTCCTTGTTTAGGGCATCAAGCCGGCTTTGCTGCGCGGCAATGGATTGCTGCGTTTGATCGTGAAGCACCTCCGTCTGGCGCGCCGCGTCGGCTTCTTCCACCTTTTTCCAGTTGGCATAGGCATCGACTGAGCGGTCGAGGTGCTTGTCGATGGCGTGACTGGCGAGGTTGTAATTCACGCTGACCTCACCGTACGGCTCAAGCCCGCCCGATGGTGGATTGATCTGCTGATGGGTGCCGACGCTGAGCGCAACATCCCAGTTGCTTTGGCGGGCAAGCCTGGCCAGCGATTTCTGTTCGGCCACGTCGGTGCTTTGCTTTGCCGCGACCTGCAGCTTGATGGGCTGATCCGGCAGCGGCGGCACGTAGAGCGCGGCGATCCTCGACTGCGTATCGGCGCGGTCCGAATCCAGCTTGAGCCTGTTCGACATCAAGCTGAACAACATGGGGCGAGTCATATTCTGCGCATCGACCATTTTCTGTGTCTTGTCGATCAGCGAATCGAGGGACTTCGCGGCATCGTCAATCAAGGAGAGGCGATGGCTGAGTGCTTCCTTCTCAATCCCCTGCAAAGCATACTGAACCGTCATCTGGACGCCCATGGATGCCTTATATAAATCGCAGTTCTTGTGCGCGGCATCCAGAGTGATTCCGGCCTTCTTCACGCTTGACAGGCTGAGCTGCGCGCCGAATATCAACTGCGTGGGAAGCCCCGTCTCCGGTTGCGTGAATCCGGCGAAAGCAGCGGGCGTGCGCAGCAGATCGCTCTGCGCCTTGGCCTGTTCGGTCAGGTAGGCGCAGTAGTTCTGCTGGTCGGCCTGAATGTTCTGCCCGTTGGCCTCGGAGGTTGAAAACAGAACAACAAAGAGAGATGCAAAAACCAAAGACCGCTGGGACATGAGTATGCTCCCTGAGAATCGAGAATTGAAGTGGGTGATGGGAGGCGGCTAGAACAGCAGCGGCTTGCCGCCAAGAAAGACCGTCTGCGACTTAGCAGACTGAGGATGCGAAAGATCCATCAGGATGGTAAGGCCCCGCACCTGCGTCTTGAAGATGGGATGATTGATGATTTGCTCGCCCGAGAAGATCTGCTTCACGGTGCCGACCTTGCGACAGATCACCATGTTGAGATAGCAGTCGTAAATAGGCGCGCCCACGGTTGCCACGGCCTGGTTGTCGTAAGGAACAAAAGCAAAGTACAACTGCTTGTCGCCGGCGCCATTCATATAGTAGGGGCTCAGCTTGGCAACCTCGATTGCGTCGTGCAGGCGTTGGACCTGGCGATTGTCTTCCATCAACTGCTTCTCAGCAACGGTCAAAGTTACATCCAGCTGGGCAATGTCGGAGCGCAGCTCCGCCTGCTTCTCAATAGCATCGAGCGACTTGGTGCCCACCGTCGTCTTTGCCAAGACGCTGTCTGAGAGCTCAACCTCAGCAATCCGGCTGTCGGTATACGCAGTCTCAGCCTGGTTCAGCGCGGCCAACTGCGTGGTAGCGTCCCCTTTTGTGATAAGTCCGGCCTTCAGGTCGCTGTTGATTTGCGACTCAAGCTCGTGCAACCGGGTAAGCACCTCCTTGGACTTCAGATTGTCCGCCTGCTTGTCCTTTTCAAGCCTGACCAGTTCCGGGCCGGTACGCAGGGCCTGTTCGCGCTCGCGCGAGATGGCCTGTTGCAGCTGAGGATCGAGCGAAAGAATTGCGGCTCTGTACTTAGCCATCTCCGCCAAGGTTGTCTGCTGTCGGACAACATCAACTTTGAGGTCCTCGATGGTTTGCCTGCTGATAACCAACTGCGACATAAAGTCCAGGCTCTTCTCGTCGAAGGCAGACAGGATGACAGGAGCAGCCCAGCTTCGGCTGACCGCGTAAAATCCCATGATGAATGCGTAGGAAAAGATACCGATTAACACCGCATAAAGCACAAGGATGGCAAAGATGCGGTAAGTAGCAAGAACAGTCTTATAAGCAGCCGACTGAACTGACCAACGGATATTCCCAAGGACAGTGGGCGGATCGGTAGAATTAGCCGGCGCTGGCGTGGCCAATTTGGGCCTCCTTTGGCTGCTTGCTGCGTGTGCCCCAATCTCCTGAATCGAGCGTGAGGAGCGAAAGGGGCGTGATGAAGATTGAACTCACGATCGACCATGCGAGGTATGCGCCAAAGGCGAGCGGGTGCTGAATTGTCTCCCTGACGCTATATTTCTTAATGGCCCAACTGAAGATGGCGGCCAGGCCGACATAGACGACCAGCGGCTGGGGTCCGGCCCACGCGAGCGGATCGCAGGTAAACATGGTGACCATGACCATCATCGCGACGAGTGCTGACAGCGGCGTGAGCACCAGTGTGAAGACTGTGTTCGGATGGAGCTTGAATACATGCTGTGGCAGGCTTCGCAGAGTGAAGAAGAGGTCGCGCACGATGCTGCTGCGCCAGCGCAGTTGCTGCTTGAAGAGAACAGAGAGCTTGTTGGGCACCGCGGTCCAGCAGAGCGCATTGTTGTTGATATAAGTGCCGTAACCCCGCAGCAAGGCTTGATGGGTAAGAAAACGGTCTTCGCCCTGATTGACGGGGACCCCGAACCAATGGCGAGCGCGCAGAATCGGCTCCAGCTCGAGCAAGAGCTCGCGGCGAATCGCAAACAGGCAGCCGCTGATGCAGCAGACGCTTCGGGTCCAGTTCTCGGGAATCTTGTACAGCTCAAAGGCGGCGTAATACACGATGGTCTGAATTTGCGTGATGATGTTGTCGTTTGGGTTGCTCACTCCAACGCGGCCGCCTACCGAGCCGATGCCCGGCTCGGCAAAGCAGGCGGTCAGCTCGCGGATGGCGTCGGGATGAAAGATACAGTCGGAGTCAATCGAGATAATTATCTCGGCGGCCGAGTACTCCAGCGCGTTGCAAACGGTACGAGCTTTCCCGCAGTTAGACGCGTTGCGGCCAACACGGATAGGAATATTGGCAAAGTCCCGCTGCGCTCTAACCATCCACTCATAGCTGTCGTCGACTGAACAGTCATCCTGCGCGATAACTTCAAAACTGCCTGCCGGGTAATTGCTCTTGCTGATGCTTTCAATGGAGTTGTATACAGTGCGCCCTTCGTTGTAGCAAGGCAGCAGCACGCTTACCGTCGGCTGCCAGGAGTAGTCTTTGCGGATCTTGGTGCCGGGGAATGAGAGCCTGAGCAATAGACCCATCAGATACTTGACCACCGTGGTAAAGAGGCAAAGCATCATGACCAGCCACATTAAGATTGGCGCCATGGTCGCAGCTCCCCCCAAAGAGACTTTGCCACACTTCAGTTATATCGCACAGAGCAGTTTTGGGCTGTGACCGTCAGCCACATGTTAGACTCCTGGCCGTGGTGCGCGGTTAGGTCTAAATCGTTTACCCTCATCGTTGCCCGGCGAACCCCACTGCGGCTGGCCGGCCCGTATCGGGCAATCCGAACCATGCGATAAACTCCCACATATGATCCATGATGGACGGAGCCGGAAGCTTCCCTTTGATCCGTTGCAGGCAGTCGAGCATCTGAAGGCGCAGGACGCAAAGCTGGCCGCACTTATCGAGTGCGCGGGGCCATTCACGTTGCGGCTCGACCCGGCGCCATCTCCATTCGAGTCGCTGCTCGAGTCGATCCTCTATCAACAGCTCCACGGCAAGGCTGCGGCGACGATTCATCGGCGCGTGCGGGAGTACTTTGGCGGCGATCCAGCGCCGGAGCTGCTGCTGAAGACACCGGATGAGCCGCTGCGCGCGGCGGGAGTCTCCGGAAACAAGATCAAGGCCATGAAAGACCTGGCCGCGAAGACGCTCGACGGCACGGTCCCGACTCATGCAGCGATTCGGAAAATGACAGATGCGGAGATCGTTGCGCGTCTCACTGAGGTTCGCGGCATCGGCCCGTGGACGGTGGAAATGCTGCTGATCTTCAGGATGGGGCGGCCGGATGTGTTTCCGGTGACCGACTACGGCGTGCGCAAGGGATTTGCGCTCACATTCCTGCGCCGGCCGAAGACGCGGGCGTTGGAGGCAGCCGACCTGCCCAAGCCCGAGGTGCTGCTGAAGCGCGGGAAGAAGTGGGCGCCGTTTCGCAGCGTGGCGAGCTGGTACCTGTGGCGGGCGTGCGACCTGCAAAAGGGCAAGCCGCCGACAGGGCGGGCAATCCGCGAAGACTAGGTCGGGAAGACCAGGTCGGGAAGATTAGCCGAATGCGGCCAGGAGGGGTAGCGGATTGCGGACCGAGAGCGTTGGGCATCTTGGGCTGGCCCTCGGTGTGGCCTAAAATGGCAAAACGGCCCCTTGTCGCAATTCGATGCGGGCGCGCGATGGGACCCTGATGGCCTCAAGCAAGAAATTCATCTGTATTCATGGGCACTTTTACCAGCCGCCGCGGGAGAATCCCTGGCTGGAGACGGTGGAGACGCAAGACTCCGCAGCGCCGTATCACGACTGGAACGAGCGCGTGTGCGCGGAGTGCTATGCGCCGAACGGCGCGGCTCGCATTCTGAACGAGAAGAAGCAAATCACGCGGATTCTGAACAACTACGCGCGGATGAGCTTCAACTTCGGGCCGACGCTGCTGAGCTGGCTGAAGGAGAATGCGCCGCGGACCTATCGGATGATCCTCAACGGGGAGCGCCGCAGCCGGGCGAGCTATGGCGGGCATAGCTCTGCCATGGCGCAGGTCTACAACCACATCATCATGCCGCTGGCCAGCGAGCGCGATCGCATCACGCAAATCCGCTGGGGAATTGCCGACTACCAGAGCCACTATGGATCGCCCCCGGAGGGTATGTGGCTGGCGGAGACCGCGGCAGACACGGCGACGCTCGAGCTGCTGGCCGAGCACGGCATCAAGTTCACGCTCCTGGCTCCTCACCAATGCAAGCGGATCAGGCCGCTGAAGGAAGGAGCCGCGTGGACTGAAACGACAGGCGCGACGGTCGATACAACCCGGCCGTATCTGGTTCGCTTCAAGTCCGGCGCTTCGATCGCGGTGTTCTTCTACAACGGTCCGGCATCAAGGGCTATTGCATTCGAGGGATTGCTGAACTCTGGCGACAACCTCTGTGCGCGCCTGAAGTCAAGCTTCAAGGAAGGCACGCAGCCGCAACTCGTGCATGTGGCGACAGACGGAGAGTCCTATGGCCATCACCACAGGCATGGCGAGATGGCGCTGGCCTACGCGCTTCTCCTGGTTGAGCGCGACAAGACGGTGCGGCTGGCGAACTACGGCATGTATCTCGCGGAATTCCCGCCGGAGTTCGAGTGCGAGATAGAAGACGACACCTCATGGAGCTGCGTCCACGGCGTGGAGCGCTGGCGTTCGAACTGCGGATGCAATGGAGGCCTGGCTTACAACCAGCTATGGCGCGCGCCGTTGCGACAGGCGCTGGATGAGTTGCGCGATGCGCTGGTTCCCCTCACCGAGCAGGAGGGCGCATGGCTTTTCAAAAACGTCTGGGCCGCCCGGGATGCATATATTGCGCTGATTCTCGACCGAAGCGAAGAGACTGAAGCTCGCTTCCTCGAGCAGCATCGGAGCCACGAGTTGAACGAAGCCGAGCGTGAACGCGCGATCGAATTGATGGAAATGCAGCGCCACGCGCAACTGATGTACACCAGTTGCGGCTGGTTCTTCGATGACATCGGCGGCGTTGAAAGCGTGCAAATCATCGCGTATGCGGCGCGGGCGCT
>Ga0181520_10005772_pt1 | contig 19438 bp, 19 predicted proteins | sample PEATcosm2014_Bin_29_FD_132451 | JGI IMG/M metagenome (GOLD analysis project Ga0181520, IMG submission 132451) | Peatland microbial communities from MTU Mesocosm Facility, Houghton, MI, USA - PEATcosm2014_Bin02_30_metaG | ecosystem: Environmental > Terrestrial > Soil > Wetlands > Peat | place...
AGGAAGCTGCCGGCCTCTGCCGGTCTCAAAAGCGACTATGGGGTAACTGCGAATGGCCTGAGTTTAAATGGCCAAAATGCAAAAGGCCTAAATGCATCGACGCTGAATGCAACCAGCCGAACTGCATCGAGCCGAACTGCGAAGAGCCGAACTGCGAATGGCCCAGGTGCGAAGAGTCCAACTGTGAAGGCCTAAGGGAAAGCGAGGAGCAGTTTCCGGGAGCTGGTGGAGGATGGAAACTGCGTCCAGGCGTGAAGACGTGCACAACAATGAAGACGATAAATCAGGCAGCGCGGCGACGCTCGACGGGCTGAGCCGGGAGCGATTTGGCCGGCGCCAGAGTGCCGGGGTTGGTGGTATGAAAACGGGCTAGAACTTCGTTTGCCGTATCCTGCAGCCGGGTGTTGGGCTTGTGCAGCTTGCGCGTAGCCTTGCTGGCCAACTGGCAGAGCTGGTAACGGTTGGACACATGAGAAAGTGCCCCAAAAACCAAATCGGAACGCATTGCAAGTCTCTCCTTCTGAAAAAATCTGCCCGGACCTGGATAACTTTCAACCGCCGGTGCAGCCGGGGGAGTCAAATCAAGCAAGGACTGCCCCAAATACCGCTCAACATTTAGACGCACTTGTCGTGGATTGAGTTCAAAAATCTACGGACATTTACGCGTCCTGCCACAGGAGGCACGCCTCACAACGGGGGCGATGCAATCCTTCAGGGTTTGATGCACTCTTTCCCGGCTCCGGCGAACAGCAAAACGCAGGAAGACATCCATAAATGAGCATCGCTCAACAAGATGCGGGAAAGGACAGAGAGTCGGGCCAACACGGCTCAGTGCAAGCTGTCCTGATGGATGGCAATTTTGACTTTAAACCCAGTTTTGTCTGGGGTCAACCCTATTTTTTGCCGGTATTTTCCACCGCGGAAACCATTTGCAACTTGTTTGCTTTCATTCCGTTGCGCTGGCCTGCCCGGTTCGAGCGCCTCCGCCGGGGGGACCGTGCGGAAGCGCCTGTGGGGAAAATGATGGCTTCGAGTCAACCATCTGCCGGCCCGAACCAGCCGGCCTGACCCCTGCCGATCCATGCCAAATCCTATCTATTAATGATGGCGGGGCGGCGCAGCAGCGGCCGGCGCCGCATCAGGGGCGGAACGCGGCGGCCGTCCGGATCGCACAGGATGGGCTCGCCGTGGACGTCGATTCCGCACAGCGGGCGGGGCGAGCTGTCGCGCGGGGGAGCGGAGAACCGCTCGTCGAGCCGGAACATGGTGAAGAGCAGCATACCCACGCATGGGACAGCAAAAAGCAGCAGGTCGGGCAGTGAGTTGATGACTGGTTCGTTCATGACGGCCTCCGTGCGATGTTGGGTGCGGGCCAGGTGCAGTCTGCACGCAAAGAGGTCATCGGCGGGAGATTAAGTTTTCCTTAGAAACGAAGGTCACGTATGAGGCCTTTCCAATCTGCGCAGGGTTGGCGATCGGAAGGAGAGGCGCGGAATCAGGACCAGTAACTGCGGTCGAGCGTTCTGTATTCCACCCCACGGACGAAGACCTGTCTGCCCACCCCAGCGAACAAAGATCGCTCGCTGGGGACCCCGTGTCCGTGGGGACCCCGGCCTCAGCTCCAGTAACTTCTGTCCAGCGTCCTGTACTGGATCGCCTCGGCCAGGTGAGCGACGGCCAGGTTCTCTGCGCCTTCGAGGTCGGCGATGGTGCGGGCGACCTTGAGGATGCGATCGTGGGCGCGGGCGGTCAGGCCCTGCTGCTGCATGGCGCGCTCGAGCAAACGTTCGGCGTCGGCGCCGAGTTCGCAATGGATGCGAATCTGGCGGGTGCTCATCTGCGCGTTCGAGTAGATTTTTTCGCCGTGCTTGCGGAAGCGCTGCCGCTGGCGCTCGCGCGCGGCGAGGACGCGGGCGCGAATCTGCGCGGAGCCTTCGACGGCCGCTCCGCCGCGCAGCTCCTTGTACTGCACCGCCGGCACTTCAATATGGATGTCGATGCGGTCGAGCAGCGGGCCGGAGATCTTGGCGATGTAGCGCTGGATCATGGGCGGGGTGCACATGCACTCGTGCGACTTGTCATTGAAGTAGCCGCAGGGCTACGGGTATCTTCATTGCTGAATTTCCCCTTCTTTATTTGCCAGTTGCAGCATTATGAATGACTTCGGGCCGATTGACGGCCCCAGGAAGGAATAGGTGACAGCATGAAAGAGATAGAGGTGGTCAAGTTTGACAAATTGTCAAACTTGTCGGTCGAACTGCAAAGAGTGGAGGGAATCTATATCGATTCTCAGAGTGTTCAGCTAACGCAGGCGCGGAACTCAGTTGTGGGAGCTCTTGGGGCATTCAAGAACAACCGCTTTAACTTTGGACGCGTCCTGAGGGAGTACAGGCGCCATTTCAAGACTGAGCGCAGTTGGATGGTGGCGGCCAAAGTGATTGCCGACGCAATCGAACGCGACGAGCGGACTGTGTTCCGGATCATCTCGGATTATGAACGGGCTTCACAGTTGGACCCGATCGTCCTTGAGGCAATGCAGGAACAGAAGATCGACCCGGCGGCGGCGAAGAACGCCGCGATCGTCGAGAATCTGATCCAGATGCCGAAACCGGAAACACGCGAGGATGCGGTCACAGCAGTTTCCGCCGTTGTCAAAGCGCAGGCCCCAGAGAAAAAGGAAAGAAAGAAGGCGGCAACTAAACCGGCCAATATGGGCTTAGAGGAGTTCGCCGCTGGGATCGTCAGGCGGTTTGAGGATCGCTATCGGTCTCGAACCCCGCAGGAAAGAGATGCAGAAATTCAGTTCGTTCTTGAGCTGGTGGTTTGCAAGCTGCGCGCTAACATCGGGGAGTTGAGGCACTACAAACGGCCCGCCCTAGTACCAAAGCCAGCCAGCAAGAATGCCGCGTGAGTCTCGAATCGTTGGGACGTAAACAGACGGGGCGCTCAATAGTCTCACGGCTGCGGAGCTTGCGATGAATCTACGACTGCCGACCGTTTCCGCATCCGAATTATGGCGTGACGATGGCATTACCTCAAGCCTAAGTACTTTGCAGCGAGCAATAACAATCGACGAGCTTCGTTTTCTGCCAGCAAAGTCCAGCGGGCGGCTTATACCTCCCTCTTCGCGACTACTCATTTTCTACTTGTGCTGGGCGAATGAACGGCGGGACGGTTCCGGAAGCTGCTCCGGAGCTACGCAGTTGTGCTTTCTAGGCGGTAGGAGCATGATTGCTGCTATGCAGGAAGTGCTCTCAAGAACTGCCGAAATGAAGGCGCCGCTGCAAGAGCAAGAATTCTACGAGCTAAGCATGCTTGAGGAATCCAATCAATTGGGAACTCGGTATTGCGTCCGGCAAGCCCACGCCGAGTGGAGTGACATTGATGGACAGATCATGTGGGATCAGGAAGAGGTCGAACATTTCTGGATTCTGGATGAGGCAAAGCGGCGGTATGCGGAGCGCAGGCTCGTTCTGGCGCAAGGGGGATTCATCTACTCGGATATGGACCTGTTCTGACGGCGGGAAGCTGGTAAACGTGTCATGGTTAGAAAAAGACCCAATGATTCTGGAATCCAAGAATTGGAGCAGATGTTTCGTGCGAAAGATCCTCGTGGCAAGCCTTTTCCATGGTCCCGCCGGAGGTTGCTCCGCGCACTCTATATCTTGAATCTGATTTTCATAATCGGCGTGGCGATTTACCTCTTGGCCGTCTATGGCGCGCGCTTTCTTGATGCTCATACACTCTAAGTGGCATAGCGGCATTTTTCAGGTCTTCAAGCCAATTGCGAAACGGACCACTGTTTCGCTCCGCGTGTAGTCTTTCCACGGCGCCCCAAGCTCATCTAGGTCGCATTCCGAACTGGACGAATCGAGGGGCTCAGGTAAGATCCGTCTCGTATCTTCAAACCACCGTTTTGCCAGAATCGTGCGTACTAAGATTTTGGTCTCAGATGACTGATGCAAACCGTGGGTCCGCACCCGGCAACCCACTATGATCGGCATGGAGTTCACAACCACAGGATCCGATGAGACCATCTCGAGCCTCACCGACTTTGAGGGCGCATATGATGGTTCAGTTTTTCTCGTCGAGAGGAATCGCGAAAAGCATCTCAACGCTCCACTGCTCGCAGAACGCGAAAGGTACCTAGCATACTTGTTTGGCCTTGGGACACCCCATCGCAAAGCGTCCTGTGTCCGTCATGCGGGCACAAATGTGAATATTCTGCCGGAGACTGCTATTGGAAGCGAGGATCGCACGAGGAGAGTCGGCCCTGTGGGACGACTCTAGAAACTTCCTGAAAGGTCTTCAGGCGGCCCGGCTAGAGCTGTACGAACCTGGAGCGTAGCTCAGATTCCGGCACATGGTCCGAAATCTTTGAACCGGTTACTTGGGTCACCAACGGTCCGACTCCAAGCGAGGAAAGCTGTTTAAAGAGTTCTTCCGGATGCAGTCTGGCGCGCTCCAGAAAATCCTGCAGCAGGGTCTCAATATAGTCAATGTCTTCTTTTTCAACGAGCGTGCGCCAATCCCGGTCCACGAGAAAGCGCAGATTCCCTTCTTCATCCTTAAGCACAAGCAGTAGGACCGAAGCGGCTCGCGGCGCGGTGATGCTTCGACCCTGCGGCCTGTATTGCAGGGCGCAATATTGAGACTTTGGACTTTCGCTCATCTTGAAGGTTGTCGCATTCAGGTTCGTTGGCCCGTTGAATGGCATCAGCCAGCGTTTCGAGGATCTGCTGCAAGAGCACTGCATTGGAAAGCCTGTTGAGACTGCGTTCGAAGGCTTCCAACGCCGACGCTGTCTTCCATTCGTCCGGCAGTTCTCGCAGTTGCTGCCAGAGTTGGTTCGCATCCAGACCAAGAGCAACTCTCTTAAAATCCAACAGTTCATCCGAGGATACACTCTGATAGATACGCGAATCAAGGTAGCGGGAGGCCAGGAAGTGCTTCTGCTGGTCCGCTTTGGGACCACCGAATAGATGTCCCTGATCGACAAAGAATGCGTCAAGCCAGCCTTCCGTGTCCTCCGCAAAGACAGCCTGCCGGTTATCGGCGTGCTCGGCACATACGTCAATGAGCCATGCCAACCAAAAGCTGGCTTGGTTGCGGATGCGCCGGTAGCTGGTTTTCGGAAGAATTTCCAGCAACCGAACCCCTTCGGGGCCCAGGAAGCGTGAGCCAAAGCAAAGGCCTGAAGCTGGTCGGAGACGCCCCTCCGGGGTCTGCATCCAGCAGTCTGGATTCCTGTCCAGGAAGTCCTCAGAGATTTCCAGTGGTCTCCATGCAGGAACAGGAAGTCCGCAGGCCCGATAAAGCTCGCTTCCAGCACCCTCATTGAAGAGCAGATTCGGACCTTGAAGGTTGTTCGAGAATTTGACGACGTACAGCTGACCGTCACTTGCTTGAGTCAGAATGGGTTGTGAACCGCCGCGTAGATTACGAAAATACTGCGTTACATACGGAAAGTCTTTCCTGAACGAACACATGGTTCCCCCAAAGCAAAGAATGTGAATCGAGTCACTTCAGTCACGCTTTCCGGGTGAATACCGTGCAATACATCAATGAATACAAATCGGAACCCATCAGCGGCTTTTGATTCAAATCCTCTGCGAGCACTTTTGTCGATTACAGCACTCCATGCTCGATTGGCTTGAAGTGTTCCCCTGGTTTTCCACAGGAAGTAACCTGACCCTAAAGCCTGTCCATTTCCCTGTCAAGGGATAAAGGGTTGTATTCGTTAACACTAATGGGTATTTCGCTGTGGAAAAAGTGAGCAGCATCACAGACGCGGCGCAGCAATTGTGGAAAACGGCCTTCGAGATCACAGCAAAGCGTGCATTGCAACGCAGGAGGACAGGCAGATTCCTTAGCAGAGCGGATAAGAAAGGGAGAGGAACGGTTCAAACGGGTGCAAAGCGCTGAAGGCGTCAAATATCCGCCCGTGTTGCAATTTGTCTGCGCGGATTTCGGTGCACTAACCCTGCGAACAGACAAGCGGCTAGGTATCTGAACTCAACGACAGCTGCGCTAAACTAACTCTTCACTGGCACAAGAGATCGGGCACTGCAGTTGCCGGGGCACGACGAGAGAGTGCAAAGAGTGGGGACTGCACCGATTCCGCAGGACCTATGCAACCAAGTTGCTCCGAAATGGCGTTGATCTGCGAACTGTCCAGGCATTGATGGGGCATGCGGATCTCGAGAGTACGCTCCGCTATCTTCGGTCGGCCGAGTCCGAGGAGCTACATGAGAAGCTGGCAAAGATCAACTGGTAAGCAGCCTGCAGACAAACATGCGATCGCTTGGATTCGAAGCTCAGGACAATTTCCGATAGTCGATTCCCATCACTTGCGATACGTGCCAAAGAATAACTCATAGATTCCCTGTTGAAGCGGATCGGTGGCGATCACCAGCTACGTCCTTCCCTCCCACGGATTGTTCCGAGCGTCTTTGGCGGGGCGTCGAGATTGGCCACAAACGCGTATCTCAACTACGGTATTTGGCCGGTGGCAGTGATGCTGTTGAGCCAGAGGCGGTTTGGATCGTAGCCCTGTGTAATGGAAAGAACAGGTCCCTGGCTCCAGTTCCACAGTCCCCCAAATGCGGTGTAACCATTCGTCGACGCCGCCGTAAACAGGTTTGGCGCAAAGGAAGTCCAGTTGCTGGTCACGCTGTTCATGTGGGATGCACCACCAAAGCTCGTTGTAAGAACAAGCGGCATCGTCACACCTGAACCATTCACCGGGCCCACGCTGTTTGTCAGACTCGTAGCGTTCCCGGCAAGGTCATAGCCATAGGAAACCGTCGGCCCCGAACCGGCAGTGCAACTGTTCGGCGTGCACTGCTGTTCATTCGTAATCCGTCCCATGGCATCGTAGTTCAAGATCGACCTCAGCGTGTAAAAGGTGCCGGTAGGCGCAGCCGCACAGGAAGAACTGCTCGGAACGGTCCACTCATTCGTCAACCGGCCGATCAGGTTTCCGCCTGCTCCACTAATAGAGGACGTGTCGTATTGGAAGCACGAGTAGGGCGTTTTATTCGCATCGTTTGAATACGTCTTGGCGGTTACACGATTCAGAGCATCGTAGCTGTAATTTGTCGCGACACCTCGGGCATCTTTCTTAGAGAGCACATTGCCGTTCGCGTCATATGAATAGCCGGTTGTTCCCGTTACGTACCCTGAATACGTAGTTGGGCACGATGCAACGGAGTTCTCAGGATTCGATGCACAAAGAAGCCGTGACAGGCTGTCGTAACTGAATGTTCGCACTCTGGCCGCGTCGCCGGACTTGCCGATCTGATTCACTCTTATCAGATTATTCAGCAGGTCGTATGTGTAGTCCGTTTCCAATTTCGAGTTGCTCGCGTCTTCGATTACAGTTTCGAGCCGCCCGAATGAGTCGCTGCTCTGCTGGGAGTGATTGCCATTCTCATCGGTAAAGTCGGCCCATACGCTTGAATTCACACTGCCGATCTGAGTGCCGCAGTTCGGCTGTCCGTTGTCGGCAATGCCGTTGTAGCACCAATACTGCTTGGTCCCATCGGTGTTTTGCTGGATCACCTTACGGCCCAATGCGTCATACGTATACGTAGTGGCAGGGGGCGTTCCCGAGCGATACGGGTTCGACACAGTATATGCGTGTCCCATGCCGTCGTACGTCGTGGTAACAAAATCCGCGCCGTAGGGGTCGGTCGTGAGCTCAGTTTGCACGGTGTGGCCCATGCCGTCCATGCTCTGAATGCTTGTTTTTGACGGGTTCGGGCTCTGCGTCACTGTCGAGGTGACTGTAAGCGCACTGTCGTCGTACGCCAACTCCGTCGTCGGGCGCTGGCCGCTGTTATTTGAGTCAGGAGGCCCCTGCACCTCGGTCGGACGCAGCAGAGCATCATCGTATGTATAGTTCGTCGGCTGGCCATTTTCGTCGTCCGATTCCGTCAAGTAGCCGCTGCTGTAGCTGTACTGGAAGCTCGCGTGGTGCGCTACGCCATTGGCTGACGGATAAGCAATCTGGGTGAGATACGTATTGGAGTTCCCAGCCGGGTTTCCTCCGGCTGGGCTATCCGTGAACGAATAGGAAGTGGTATTGCCATTGGGATCTTTCATTGACGCGGGCTGCCCGGTTTCGTCATACGCATATTGAGTCACGGAGGATTGCGTGCAGCCCTGCACGCACTTCTTGGTCACCGTGGTGATGTTGCCTCGCGGTGTCGATTGCGACGGAGAATAGTTGGTTTCATCGTGCGTGCCGGATGGGAGACCACTCACAGGTGTAGTCGCCAGGCCGTCGTATGAATAATCCGTCTCGGCCGCTTCGCCATTTGCACACACCGAGTTGGACACTCCGCCATTGCAGACGGTCTCGGAGGTTGGCAGCTCCAACCGATCTAAAGTAAATGCCGGCATAAGTTGGGTATTAATCACTTGATACGGTAATCCAGTGAACGACTGATAGGGTGTCAGAGCGCTGCGTGTCGGGCTCGAAGCGCCGAAATCGTATTCGTCCTTTTCGACGACAAGATCAAACGGAGATCCTTGCTTGTAGACGTAGGCTTCCTTGGACGGTATGCCTCCAGTCAGTAAGCCTTGGCTCGGGGTGCACGGATTTGCCAATGTGCATTGATAGGTTGAGACACTGGAGAGTCGATATTGATCAAGCCAGGACTTTGTGACCTTTTGCAGGGGCGTACCGTTGTAATCGTAATAGTCGATCTCTTTCTCGACTGAAATAGGCGAGCCTCCGCCTCCACCGTTGACTGGATTGTTACTGCCCCCCCCGATTGCTGCGTAGGTGTAGACAGTATTGGCGCTGATTCCGCCTCGATCTTCATCAGCGGTCGCCACCGTGGTCGTCTTAGTGCTCCAGCTTGTGTTCGGATAGTCTCCCGTCGCGATCCAGTTGGTGGCATAGGTAAACGTCTGCTTCTGATCACCTGAGGAATTAGAGGTATACCCGACCGTGCGCGTCGCAACTACTGGAGCCGCATATTGGTACAGGCATGCGCCAGAAACTGGAATCCATACTGTAGGGGGAGGAGGACCACACCCATCACCGATGCAATTTAGGCTCTGCGACTGCATGCCAGGAAAATTCGCAAGCTGGTTATAACTTTCGGTATCTTCCCATGTATATTCGACCCACGCGCCGCTGGGGTAGGTGATCTTCTTCAGCAAACCGTAGGTGGAGTCATAAGTGAAAGAGTAGCTTTTTCCATTTGGTAACACGATCTGCGAAATGGCGCTCTGGCTAGTGTTAATTCCCTGAAAGGGACCACAAATTTCGGCTTCCGTCTGATTGCCAACCCACGTCGACGGCGGAGTCACGATGGTCGATATGTTTGTCCAGTATATCTTGTACTGAAGGCCGCCGACGGTTAGCGTCTGAGGTGAGCCAAAGCTGTTGGAGATTACGGTCCTGCCGGCTGTATCCGTGGCAGTAAAGTTCGTAGCGATCGGTCCGCCTGTCCCATTGCCGCCCTGGACGAAGTTCAATATGTTGCCGTTGCGATCCTCAACCAGCGCTGGCAACTCGCTCCCCCCAAATGTGTAGACCGTCCCATCCGGAGTGTAGACTTCCACGGGAGTCGCGTTAAAATTGTTCACGCCGTTATTGCTCGTTTCCGAGGTAAGGGCCGCCCCTACCTGAGCATCTCCACCCTGGTAGACGTTCCCGACGCACGCGCTATAACCGTACCCCTCGGTCCCGAGGTTCAGCGCATGCTGTCCGCCTCCCAGGTCCGTGAACATGTAGTTGGAGTCAATGGTGCAATTTATGGTGCCCTCAACCCCATTTTGACCGGGCTCTCCTCCTGACGGCAGGGAAATCTGCGATTCGCTATAGGTGAGACTCGGAACCGAGAGGGACCACCCGCCGGCGTTGGAGGTTTGATTCGTTTGCCACATCATCCTCCCAAGCGATGCGTCCGGCGGATCGTTGGGCACGATAAAGTTCACGCCGTTCGAGTCGTAGTCGATAGAGAGGCTTGTCGTGATGCTGCGACTCTTGGGGATGGGCAGGCTGATGCGCATGCTGACCGAGCCGTTGGCCGGGTTTACGGTTTCGTTGAGGAACTTGATGTAGTCGTGCCCGGCGCCTTCAATCGGCACCGAAGTCGAATCATCCAAAGTCTGCATCTGGCCGTGCGCAGCGGGACCGGCGAGCAGAAGCAGGCAGGCGAAAAGCATCGGCAGGGCAAAGCGCCGCTGCGCGGGCAAGGCGATCGTCGGGAATCTATGAATGACTGGCAATGATTTCATGCGCTCTTCTCCACCACTTCCAACTTCTTCAACATGCGACTGAGGATCGGTCCGTAGTGCGGCTGCCTGGGTGCGCGATCTCCCGGGGGTGATGCCTGAGGCGACCGGGGATCGTCGTAGTGTCGGGTTGCGATTACATTCATCCGGTCGAGCCTCATCATCCGTCCTATTGTGCTTGCGTGGTACCTGGCCCCGAAGTAGTCGTTGCCTGATTCGGTATCCCGTTCTTTGCCGGTACTACACGACCCAACGCGATTTAATTCGGCCTGCCCGCGCATCCCTAATAGCACTGTGGAGTTGCAGACTTCATGCCCCCGATTCGGTGCAGGATTTTCGCCCGGAAGCCCCTGATGCGGTTTTTCGCCTCCAAGACGCATTGCGGCCATAAAGCCGTCTGGGACGCGCGTGCTGAAGGCTGGCTGCATGTGGCTACGATTGTAAGGCTTGAGGGGCCGGGATGAGGGAGCTAATCGGCAGGAGATTGCAGGCCGGAAGCGAGACGGATTCCGGGCATAGTCCATTTTTCTTTAGCTGTAAATTACACAGCTAAAGGGGGAAGGATTTCTGGTTGTTTCGCATGGCTCTGACCGAGCCGTGACCGGGCCGTTTGCGTGGCTCAGACAGAGCGGATTCGGCGGCTAATCGCCGGTCTCTTCGCGGTCCTCTTGGGCGTCCCTTTCGAGCGCCGCCGCCAGTTCTTCGGCGGCTGGATTGCCAAGCTGGAAGCCTTTCGGAGCGGGCAACGGCGGTGCTTTCTCTGGCTCGATGAACGCCGCCGGATGAGTCGCTGCGTAGACCTGTTGAAGAGCGCGCAACGCAACCTGCGTATAGATTTGCGTGGTCTTGATGTCCTCGTGTCCGAGGATCTGCTGTATGAAGCGGATGTCCGCGCCGTTCTCGTGCATGTGCGTGGCCATGCAGTGGCGCAGCAAGTGGCAGGCCCCGCCCTTGCCGGTTTTGGCCTGGTCGATCCGCTCCTTGACCACGTAGGTCAGATGGTCGCGGCTGAACGGTTCGCCGTCCGCAGTAAGGAACGCCGTGAAGTCGTCCGGCTCGATGGCGAGCTGGGGCCGCGCCTCGGCGATGTACTTGCGCAGCCACGCCGCCGCCCGCTCTCCGATCGGCACGTAACGGTCCTTCTTTCCCTTGCCCTGGTTGACCAGGATCAGGCCGCGGTCAAGCTGGAGATCGAAGAGTTTCAGGCGCACGACTTCCAGACGCCGCAACCCGGTCGCATAGATCGTTTCCAAGATGGCGCGGTCGCGCAAGCCGATAGGCTCCTCGACCTCGCACAGCGTCATGATGCGCTCGACCTCTTCAACGGAGAGGATGGTCTTGGGCAGAGTGCGGCCCAGCCTGGGCAGGTCGATTTCCGATGCCGGGTTATGCAGGATGTGGTTCTGCCGCGTCATCCATCGGAACCACACGCGCAAGGGCACAAGCCGCGCGTGCTGCGAACGGAACGTGAGCGGCTCGCCGTTCTTCTTGCGGTAAAAGAACAGGTACCGCTGATAGCGTTCGAGCACCGGGCGCGTGACCTCGATGGGTTCGCGCAGCCCGTGCTCATAGGCCCACTCGATGAAAAAGCCGATGTGAACGAGACGGTTCTTCACCGTGAACTCGGAGTAACCGCGCACACGCAGCGCCTCCAGATGCTCGCGCATCAGCAGTTCCATTGGCGTCCTGGGCGCGGCTTGTGGCTTGCGGGTTTTCGTTATGCGGGCCATGCGTTGCCCTCCACTCTGCCGTTGCCTTTGCCGTTGGGCTTGCCATTGCCGTTGTTGTTGTCTTTGCCGTTGGGCCGGGACATGGGTATGACTACGATAGGATTTTGCGGGATGCCGCTGGCCTCGGCCTCCATATATGCGTTTTTCGCGCTTTTTTCGGAAAAACCGCCTTCCACCCGCATGGATACTGGCGATTCCTCACCCAGACCACCCCCAGACACCCCCCGGACATCCCCCAGACTCGACCCAGACCGCTGGCCCTCCTGCCCAGACACCCCCTCCGCAGACCCAGACCGGTCAGACTCCGAACGGGCCGGTTTTGCGCCGTAGCTCAGCCCCGGCAGCACTGGCCTGCCGCTGGCGTCCATCTCGAAGTTGAGCGCGTAGACGAAGCTCTGACCGGCTGCGCCGCGATGTAGCGCCAGATACTCAAGGTCCTCCAGCCGGTGCAGGTGCGTTTTCAGTTGCGAGTCGCTCCAGCCTGTGAACTGCCGCACCGTGGCCCGCGTGAAGCGGTAGTCCAGTCGCTCGATCTGAAGCCGTTCGCATTCCGCCGTCACCATCTTGTCGATCAGCAGCAGCAGGCGGCGCGTCTGCGTCTGCACGTCGTCGAGCGAACGCATCAGCACATGGCTGGCAAGCTCCCACGCCAGCTTCACGTCGGCCTCTGTCGCCTCGATGTACTCGAACGGTTCGCCGTCCTCGGTTGCGGTTTTGATCTCGCGCTGATGCTGATTGAGCAGCGTGATTGCCTGGATCAGCGCGATGAACTTCATGTGGTCGCGCCGCGTCCGCGTCATGGTGTCGGGGAAACGGCGTTCCTTCAAGCACTCGATCACCACATCGACGGGCTTGAGAAGCCGCTGCGCATTGCGGTGCAGGCGCACGATTTTGTTCCGCCGCGTCCGCGCCTTCAAGCCTTCCAGCGTCTGCGCTTCGCGCTGCTTCTGATGGATGGCCTGCGTCTGTTCGCGGTCCTCATTGACCGCAAGCACAAGGCAGCGGTTCATCAGTTCTTCGTCCACTTCGTGCGCCGTCGTGGTCAGGAACAGCATCACCGGGCCTTCCACCGTGTACTCGTGCGTAACGTGCTTGCCGCTCACCGGGTCTTTGCCGGTCGATGCGATATTCAGCTTGCCCTCGGACTGCAAGAGTTTGAGCGGATAGCTCGCGGCCTCCGCGCCCTGCTGCTCGGCGATGGCAAGGATTTTGTGCTTGAGGTTTTTCTGCCCCATGTAGAAAAGGGCTTGCCCGGTCATGGCTGTATAACTCTCCCGGTGTTCTTCCGGCATGAAGTCCATTACCGCTTCCATCAGCGAACTTTTGCCCGCAGACGATGACGACTGCACCACGATGGCCAGCGGCTTCGCCAGCATCCGCGACACAGCGGCCAGATAACTTACCTTTTTGTTGGTTTCTTCGCCCACCGCGCCGCACTTCTCGAAGTCCTCCAGCACTCGGTCCAACAGGCGCGGATCGCGCAGCAACTCCATCGCGGCCGCCTGCTCATCGGCCGTCATCTGCGCCTCGTCGGGCGGGGCATCCAACAGCTTCTTCATCTGCTCCCGCTGCAACTCCCCAAGCGTCGTCCATAGCTGGCCCACCTCACGGTGGACCGTCTCTTCCTTCGCGGCCAGCTCGTGCGCGGCTTGCTTGGCGAACGCCATCCGCTGACGTGACAACTCCATATCCAGCGTGTCGCCGTGATAGCACCACTCCCCGCGCACGTTCTTCCCCGACACCTTCACGTTCACCCGCATCTGCACCCGGCTCGTGCATTTCTCCAAGCCCAGCACGCGATAGACACGCCCGCTCGTGGCCGTCGCCCGCACTTCGTCGCCATCGATCTCGACCTTTAACTCAGTGGGCACAGCCAGCGGCATGGGCCGCGCCGCTGGCTCTTCTAAAGGCACGGCATTTACATCTAAAGAAAAAGCTCTCTGTTGTGGCTGGGAAGGCTTGGCGGGAGGCTCGCTGGCAACTGCGGCGGGGATAGGTTTGGAACTCAGCTCTACTGCGGGCTGCTGTTCTGATTCTGGCGCTGGCTCTATGTGCGGCTCTGGCTCTGGCATCGGCTCTGGCGTTTTTTCCTCGATGATTTTTTCTTTAGCTGTGCTTTGTGCTTCCGCTGGCATCGGCTCGATGGTTGGCGCCGCCGCTGCCGCCGCCGCTGCCGCTGCCGCTGCAACTGGCGCGGCCACTATCACCGGCACGGGCGCGCGGCCCCCTGGACGCGGGCCTTTGCCCAGCCACGCCGCGCCGGTCAAGAGCACCCCCAGAGCCATCGCCGCAGGCTGGGTTTTGAGCGCATGGGAGTTCGCATCCATGCCCTTCGGGAACTGCACACGGAAGCACTCGATGCCCATCTCCATCAGCTCCCCGGCCAGCTTCAAGGCGGCTTTGTTGCCCGCATCGTCGGCGTCGTAGGAGATGTACACGCGCTTGGTGCCGTGCCTCTCGAAGGCCGCGCGATGATCGGCTGTGAAGCCGTTCACGCCATAGCTGGCCGTGACATTCCGGTAGCCCGCAACCCAGAACGTCAGCGCGTCGATCAGCGCCTCGCACAGGATGATGTCCTTCGATGCGATGAGGGCTTCTTCGTTCCACACGCCCCGGTGCTCGCCGGGAAGATACAGATGGTCCGGCGTCCCCGCGCGTAGATTCGGCGTGATCTTGCGCCCGTACATCTCGACCACTTCGCCCGCGAGATTGAACACCGGGATAACCAGCGAGCCGTTGAAGTGCTCATGCCCCGGCTTCTGGTTGCGCAGGATGCCAAGCTCTTTCAGACGGGTGCGCTGCGCGTCGCCGGCGGCGCGGTTCGACGCCGGCAGATGCAGGCACAGCGAGCGGTTGGCGTAGCCCAGCTTGAAACGGTCGATGATTTCCCCGGATTCAAGGCCGCGCTTCACGAGATACCGCTGCGCCTCCGGCGAGTCTTTGAGCGTCCGGTGGTAGTAGTCCACCACCGTTCCCAGCAGCTTTTTGTCGTCCGCCGTGGCGTCGATCAGCGGCGGCAGCTTCGGCACTGTGCCGATCTTTACCACCGGCCCCGCCGATGGAGCGTAGTCCTTCCTCAGCAACTCCAGCGCATGATGGAAGCTGATGCCTTCGGCCCGCATCACCCACAGGATCACGTCGCCGCCCTCGCAGCAAGCGCCCTTGCAGTGCCACACGTTCTCTACCGGGTCGATGTTCAGGCTGGGATTGCGGTCGTCATGGAACGGGCACAGCCCGATCAACTCCTTGCCCGAGCGATGCAGCTTGATCCCCCGCGCCTCGGCCAGCCGTTGGATCGACACCTCCCGCTTGATCCGCTCCTTCACTTCCTGGGGAACATAGGGCATTTCAACCGCCTTCCTGCCGTTTTCAGGCCGCCCGCAAAAAACCTGTCAAGCCCTTTTTTATGCATTTGCGAGTATTGCCTGTCGGATGTAAACTCGTTCCGAGAGTATACGGATATGTATATCGAAGTCAACGCCCTTGAGAGGGACGCCGCGCAAGATGCCCTTAGAATCGGCCTTGTTATGCCTAAGGGAACAGCGGTCACGAACAAGGATTCTTTCGGCCAGCGCCTCATCGCGCTCCGCAAGGAGCGCGACATGACGCAGGTACAGCTAGCGAAAGCCGCCCAGGTCACGCAACGCGCGATCTCCTACTACGAAACGGACGGCGGCTCTCCGCCTGGTCCGGTGATCGCGCAACTGGCACAGGCGCTCAAGGTCACCGCAGACGAGTTGCTGGGTATCCAAGCGAAGCCCAGAGAGGCGTCCAAGTTTGAACGTGTAACAAGCGACCCGGAAAAGCAACGCCTCTGGAAGAGATTCCAGCGGATCGCGCTGCTGCCCGAGCGCGACCAGCGCGCCGTTATCAGGCTGATTAACTCGCTTACCGGAACTGCCGAAGCCCACGACTGAGGCCCGCGCCCTGGCCACGGATGCCAGCCGAACACACCTCGAACCCATCACGAACAAGGCCGGACAGCGTCCGGCCTTCGTTCGTTCCGCGTTCGATCTCCGGGCCGCTGTCGGCCCACGCTAAGCCGTCAGGCTTAGGGATGGTGTCTTGCTCACAACACGCCGCCCGATGCGCCACGGATGCCCGACAGCGCCCTGGCGCTGCGTGCTTCGCTGCCGGAACTCGCCGCGCCGCCGATGGCCGGGAGTAGTCGTCCTGGTCATGTGGAACATGAGAAAAAGACATTTTTCTCATAGCTGCAAAACAGCCGCAGCGGAGGCGGCAGTCAAGGCCGACCGAAGGGAGCCGCGCAGCGGGCGGAGCGAAGCGGAGAGCCTTTACGGACGACCGGAGCGGAGGCTATCGCGCGCCAACGCGACGGGATGACCGCAGCGCCAACAGACCCGCCGGGACGCAGCAAGACGCCAGGGAACTCATAAGCTCCCCGAGGAAACTTATCAGTTCCCGTTGAGGGATGGAGTATCTCAGTCATTCCGGCGCAAAGCGCCGCCTGCCCCGGCTCCGGCAACGACAACCACGGCCCACAGACCCCGCGCCACCCCGACATTGTGTTTTCAACAAGTTAACGCCATAGCAACCGGAATCGGCAGAGTGCCGCATAACTGCTTTAGTTTCAACGGTTGCCATATAGCAACCCGTATACCCCTTATATTTCGAGCTTTTTCCCTTTAGCCGCCTGATTCTAAACACGTTCTCCCACGGTTACCCAAGGTTGCTCTACAGCATCCTTTTAGGGGTGACGTGTCACCCTCAACCCGATGCCGTAGGCAGCGCGTCTTTGCTTCTACTCTCCAGCCGCTGCTCCAAGCCAGAACAGCAGGGTTCCGACAGCAGCGGCAGGAGCGTACCAGCGAACCGGGCCAGACCACCGAAGCCCCACCGCTCCGAAGACCAGGCCGGCAAGAGACAGGAGAAGACCCCAGCGGTAGATTCTCATCAGGGACGGATCGTAGAACGGGAAGCCTCCCACCGCTCGCGCATAGACCATCGTCCCGACTGCCAGCACCGCCGACGCCGTACCCAGCGAGAAACCCGCCAGCGACGGCCAGGTGTGCCCGATCTGCCTCCGGCGAACCCAGCGCACCCACCCCACAACGAGGACGGCTGGAAGGGCCACGTAGACCCCGAGGACGAACAGGACTGGAAGGACGTATCTCATCGTCTTTGCGAGTGCGTCACTGCGGAGCGTCGATCTCGTAGACGGCCAACTCCGGCTTTTTGGTCGGGGCCACGATCAGGAGTTTCGACCCGGCCTGGTAGAGCAGCGGCTCACCTCGCTGCACGCCGGTGTCCGGCTCGTTGCCGTCAGCCACGTCAAGGAAGTCCATATCGTGATGCCATACGATTTTAGGGCCATCTGCCTTGATCAACATGAACTGGGAAGAGAGGACTTTATTTCCCCACGCCTCGGGTAGGACATCTTTCTCCGTCGTGCAGAGTCCGCCCACGTAAGCCGGATCACTGCTGCGCCCATACTTATGAGCTGCACATGGCAGTTCCAGCTCCTCCTCGCGGTGGTCGGCGTAGCTGACCACCGCCCCTTTGGCGATCATGTTCCCGTAGAAGGCGACGAGCTTTCCATCCCCAAGTGCGACGGCTCCATTGCTCACGCCTTGTCGGTGCGTCAGCACATTGCCTGTCTTTTCACCGGATTCCGTGTACTCCGTCCAGATATCCGAAGCAAGACTTGTAGGCGGGTTTACCCATGTCTTTCGCACGCTTGGGAGCCATATAATCGCCTCGGAAGCTTCAGGCGACACACCGATAGCTCTCGTGTCTGAGACTGGCTTGAGGTCGAGTATTCCCAAGCGGATAAAACGCAACCCGTCAGCATTTGGTTTGTGGGAGCCATAGGAACTCGACGCTATGCAGAGTTGATCGCCATCGAACCCGGCGAACATCAGATGATGATCCAGCGATGTGAACGGCAGCGCAGTAGAACGTCTGATCTCTGCGAGATTTTTCGCAGCAAGCAACAAGATCAAGCCGGGCTCATGCAGCTCCGCATAGGCGAGGGTTTGTCCATCCTCCGACAGGAAGAGACCTTCCGATGCTCGCGCACCGTGGACCTTCGGAACAGAGATCGTAACGTGCTGAAGTTCCTTGTGCGTGTTGAGGTCATACGCAACCACTTCAAGCTTGTTGGAGAACCGCAGAAGATCGAAGGACCGATACGCCGCGTAGAGCACACCGTCACGCGCAGCCATACTGGGCAACGCAAGTGCTGAGTTAGCCTTCTCCAACGGGATGGTGAAGGTACTCTGACTCCAACAGACACTCGACGCTAAGAGGAAGAAGCTAAGGAGCCGTTTCATGGCAGCACCCGGCTCTTTTCGGCTGCTGCTCTTCCACTTGTCGCATCTCTGATCGTATCGACCATGTGCAGCACGAACTTTGTCACGTCAACGCCGGTCGGATGCCCCTCGAAGTGCATCTCTGTTTTACCCGCATTGAGCGTTCCGTCTCCATTCAAAATCACATGGATGTAACCGTCCGAGTCCTTCCATTGAGTACCCGGATTATGTGCTCCAGAGAGCAAGTCGAGTGCCGATGTCAACCCGCCTTGGCGATTGAGGGCTCCCTCCATTGCAGAGAGAGCCTGATCGCTTCCTACGAGTTCGGCCCGACCTTGGCACGATCCTCCGCAGTCAGAGACGAACTGACCTTGTATCCCGCTAAAGACGCCGGAGCCATTCACGTTGGTTTGAGCACTGCCATCGATGAACTGACCCTGTGCCCCATTCAAATGCACACCGTTCTCGTCGAAGCTCCCACTAACGGCGGCATTGCCATGAGCAGTGTCAACCAGATTGCCATCCGCGTCGTTCGCGATTCTGTTTGCGGTGAACCCGTTCGAATCAGATGTGCCTTGAACCCATACTTTCGAGCTTCCGTTTTGGACTTGTTGGCAGGTATCCCCGTTGTCCTTCGTATGAGTACAGGTCTGATAGAAATCCAGCCCCGTCGGGTCGGTAATCGTAAGGGGATTGTTTCGCGCATAGGCGTACAGATTCAGACCCTGCGGATCAGCTATACGATCTGCGCTGATGAACACTGGATCAGGCGACAACATTCTGCCCATTGAACTTGCATAGTAGCGCGCTTCGAAGTAGTCATTCCCTGATTCTGAGTCTCTTTCTTTGCCGGTAGAAATAAGGCGTCTGGTGATGTTCTCTTGCACATGTGCCGACGCTCATCGTAGAGTAATATCCCCTGCATGTTCGGTCGTCGTACTCTTGTCCCAGGTCCCAGAGCAGTTCCTCTTTCGCAGCAAGTCACTTTGAAACATTTGGGAAGTAAGTGCTCCCGACGGCATATGTGATTGATTCGCCATTCCACGTTCGATTCTGAACCACGATGGAGGAGACTTTGGGAACCGCGATGCGAATCTGTTCTTTCCCTAGCACGGTGATTGATGGCAGCGGATGATCGTCGTCGCCTGGCTCATAACGAAACAGCAGCGACCGCCGATTGAA
>Ga0181520_10005773_pt1 | contig 19427 bp, 9 predicted proteins | sample PEATcosm2014_Bin_29_FD_132451 | JGI IMG/M metagenome (GOLD analysis project Ga0181520, IMG submission 132451) | Peatland microbial communities from MTU Mesocosm Facility, Houghton, MI, USA - PEATcosm2014_Bin02_30_metaG | ecosystem: Environmental > Terrestrial > Soil > Wetlands > Peat | place...
CTTCTGCACCAGGGAAATGGCGACCTCGATGCCACCGCGCAAGAAAACTCTACACCATAGACCGGTTTCATCCATCGCGGGTCAGATGCGCTGGTGCCGGACTGTTACAAAGCGCACCGTGTCCGGAGTTTCCCCGCAGCCTCTCAAGTCCCGCCCGGACACCATTCTGACTCTCGCCGTGGGCTGCTACACTTGCCAGCAAGTTCGAATCTGAGGGAAGAGATGGCTTTATCTTCGCTTGTTCCTGCAATGGATCGTCGAGGCTTCCTCACCGCATGCAGCCGCGCCGGGATCACCTCCGCGCTGCTGCCCGGCATCTTGTACACGCTGGCCGCGCAGAGCGCCGCGCACGGCGAAGAAGCCAAGAGCCTGGCGAAGATTACGCCGGAGATGCTGGACCAGGCCGCCGCGCTGGCCGGAGTGGGTCCGTTCACCGCGGAGCAGAAGCAGATGATGCTCGACGGGCTGAACGACCAGCGGGGCAGCTATGAGCCGATCCGTGCGCTCAAAATGGCCAACTCCGTGCCCCCGGCGTTTGTCTTTCATCCGCTGCCGGCGGCGAAGCCAGCGTCTGGGGAAGAACTCACGAGAGACGCATGCGAGGAGCTAAAGAAGATTCGCAGCGAGGGAATCATCTTCTCCTCCATCCTCTCAGCAATTCCGAATCCGCCGGCAAACATCGAAGACCTTGCATTCGCAACCGTCAGCGAACTGGGTAGACTGGTCGGAGATCGATTGGTCTCCTCGGTTGCCTTAACCAGGATGTACCTCGCCCGCCTGAAGCGCTACGACTCCAAGCTGCACTTCCTCATTACTCTGACGGAGGAGCGAGCCCTCGCTCAGGCCAAAAAAGCCGACGAAGAGATCGCCGCAGGCCACTATCGAGGTCCGCTGCACGGCATCCCCTGGGGGGCAAAGGACTTGCTTGCCGTGAAGGGCTATCCGACCACCTGGGGCGCGGGCGGCTTCGAGCATCAGTCCTTCGACGAAGACGCGACCGTTGTGCAGCGGCTCGACGCGGCGGGAGCCGTGCTGGTGGCCAAGTTTGCGCTGGGCGCGCTGGCCATGGGCGACAAGTGGTTTGGCGGCCGCACCCGCAATCCATGGAACCCTGAGCAGGGATCGAGCGGCTCGTCGGCCGGTTCGGCCAGCGCGGTCAGCGCGGGTTGCGTGGCCTTCGCCATTGGCTCGGAGACGCTGGGCTCCATCTCCTCGCCCTCGACCCGCTGCGGCGTCACCGGCCTGCGCCCCACCTTCGGCCTGGTGCCGCGCACCGGCGCCATGGCCCTGAGCTGGACCATGGACAAGCTCGGCCCCATCGCCCGCTCCGCCGAGGATTGCATGACGATCCTCGGCGCCATCTATGGTCCCGACGGCAAAGACATCTCGGTCGCCCAAACAGAGAACGTTCCGATGGCGTTCATCGACTGGAAGAGCCTTCGCATCGGCTACCTGAAGAGCGAGTTCGACCCGCCGCCGCCGCTCAAGCTGGCCGAGGCCAACCCAGGCGAAACCGCCGACGAGAAGAAAGAGCGCGAGCAGCGCAATGCGGCCATGCAGGTTGCCCGCGTCCGCCGCGACTACGACCGCCGCTACGAGTTGGCCGCGCTCGACAAGCTTCGGGCGATGGGCGTAAAGCTGATTCCGGTGGAACTGCCCAAGCTGCCCTACGACGCCATGTCGGCGCTGCTGACCGCCGAAGCCGCCGCGGCCTTCGACGACCTGACCCTAAGCGGCCGCGACCGTCTGCTTACCGAGCAGGGCGTCGAGGATTGGCCCAACGACTTCCGCGTGGCCCGCTTCTACCCGGCGGTCGAGTACATCCAGGCCAACCGCGCCCGCACCCTGGCCATCCGGCAGATCTCGGCGCTCTTCGAGCAGGTGGACATTATTGTTACGCCCACCACCGGCACGCAGTTGGTGGCCACCAATCTCACCGGCCACCCGGCGGTGATTGTGCCCAACGGCCTCCGCGGCGCGGACGCTCCTCCGCCGCCCAAGATCGACGACGGCGACAGCGACGACATCGGCGGGCCGGGAACGCCGGTTTCGCTGACGTTTTTAGCGGGGCATTTCCAGGACGCGAAGCTGGCCGCCTTTGGCAGTGCTTACCAGCAGGCGACCGGCTTCCACAAGCTGCATCCCAAGCTGGACTGAGCGGGCCAGCGAGGTTGGCCAAACAGCATCCCCCGGAGGCTAAAGCCTTCCGGCTCTATTGCATGCCCTTGCGGCACGGCTGAAGTCGTGCCCTTTTAACCCGTTGCCGCTGCCGGATTTTCGTCGCGCCCGCTACGCGCGCACTGCCAGCCAGGCCGCTTTGGCTTGCGAATACAGGCCGGGGCCAAGCTCCGGGTTCAGGTTAGAGTCCGCACGAATGGGCTGGTTGCTCACCTTGTCCTGGAGCCAGAGACTGGCGAAGTTCTGAATTGCCAGCACATCGGCTTGCTCCACGGCGTCCATGGTGAGGGTGGCCAGGTCATTGAAAGCATCCTCGTTCAGCCCGTCGGGCAGGGCGAAATTACCGGCCGCGTCGTGGACCGGCGAAACCATGGGATTCATGCGCACGATGCGGCTATCGACCGGAGCAGGCAGGCCGGGCGAGCCGCCGGTCATCACGTGGGCCACGAAAGTGGCTGCGTCGGGCGGGTCGTCCACGATGGAACCAGCCATCTTTTCCAGATCGCGCACAAAGCCTGGATCTTCTGGCGGCGCATAGATCGACGAAGGCGCGGCGCCTGCCGGGGCGGGCGGACGGACCACGGTTCCGGTGCCGAGAGCCAGAGCCACAATCGATTCGGGCGCAGCGCCCAACACAATGGCTTCGGTCACCCCGGCCAGCACCGGATTGTTGCAACCGGTGATGCCGCCGTCCCAGTAGCGCTTGCCGGGCTCACTGGGCAACTCCGCAGGCTTGTCAAAAAAGAGCACAGGCGCGTTGGTTGAGGCATGGATGGCCTCGGCCACTTGCACCAGCGCGGGACCGCCTTCGCCCCATTCCGGGCCGCTGGCCGGAGCAGAGCGGAAGAAGCGGCTGCGGACGCGGTCGTAGTCGAAACCGGCAACGATCAGATGCACTGGCTTCCCGGTACTGGTGCTGAGGATTTCCGCCGCGGCATTAGCCAGTGACGCGCGGCCGCGCAGAGGCAGCGCCGCCTGCAAACCGACAAGCTTCTGTTCGGTTTCGTACTTGGGCGTGTAGGGCAGGTGAACCGGCTTTTCCACGAAGACGCTCTTGCGCGCCGCTTCGCTGAGGAAGAAATTCAGGATTGCGGCGAGCGTCATGTTCTCGATGAGAGCGCCCAGGACAATGCTGCCACCGGAGTTCGCCGCTGCCAGATCGAAATCCGCCAATACCTGGTGCCCGGTTGCGTCGCCGCCATAGAGGTCGATGAGGGCCATCACCTCAATGAGCGCCCAGGAACCCCCTCCGTCCAATGAGAGAACCCGAAATCTTGCCACTTTGCCTCCTTGCTTGCTCGGGAGCCGTTGCAGTTCATAAGAACCTAGCCTGCCTTTTAACTACTAAACCGTGCAGGCGGGGATATTTCCTGTTGGAAATCTGGAATGGGCTCCAAGGGGGAATACGATAGCATCCGATTATGGCGCTGGTCGAGGTCAATACGGTTGGCAAGACTTATCCTCGGCGGGTGGGCCTGCGCACCGAGCTGTCCCCGGTGGTCCAGAATGTGTCGCTGCAGATCGAAGCGGGCGAAACGTTAGGGCTGGTGGGCGAGTCCGGCTCCGGCAAGACCACGCTGGCGCGCATGATCTTGGGATTGGTAGCTCCCACCCAGGGCGAGATCCGCGTGGACGGCATCGACGTGGCCCGCGCCTCGGGAGCGGAGTTACGCGCCCTGCGCCGCCAGATGCAGCCGGTCTTCCAGGACCCTTACGCCGCCCTCAACCCGCGCATGAAGGTGCTGGAGATCGTGACCGAGCCGCTTTTGATTCATCGCCGGGAGGCCGGAATCGAAACCGGCAAATACGCCTTGCGCACCAAGGCCGTCGATTTGCTGGGACAGGTGGGACTGGACGAATCGGCGCTAGGGCGCTACCCGCATGAGTTCAGCGGCGGGCAGCGGCAGCGCATCAACATTGCTCGCGCGCTGGCTCTGAGACCCAAGCTGCTGATTTTAGACGAGCCGGTTTCGGCGCTGGATGTGAGCGTGGGGGCGCAGATTGTGAATCTGCTGCGCGCCTTGCAGCGCGAGTTCGGCCTGACTTTTCTATTCATCTCGCACTCCATGCCGCTGGTGCGCTACCTGAGCACCCGCGTCGCGGTGATGGAACGAGGACGGCTGGTGGAAGTAGGCGAGTCCGAGGCGCTCTGCGCCTGCCCGAAAGAGGAATACACCCGTCGGCTGATCGCGGCCACGCCGGAATTACCTGCCGGTGTAGCCTGATCGCTTAATCAAGCCATCGCCCAAGGATTTCGTCTGCCTTGAGATAGCAACTCCGGAGCCAACGCCTCTGCAAACCACCCGCACCTGTCTTCCTCGTGGGAAAAACTGCGCATTGATTCTTCTCGATGCCGGTATGCGGACTGAAGCAACCATTCTTCACCGCAGCGAGTTCCCGCCGATCGCTGAAAATGGGTCTTGTTTTTCAATTGGAAATAAGTTGCCAGTTTAACATCGCGCGATGTATAAATCATTCGCGGTGGTTTGTGGCTTAAAACGCCCCGAGGTGTCGAGGTCGCTGCCTCGACCCCCACTCATCAGAGGAGCAATGCTTACCATGAAACGAAGTCTTCTTGTCGTCGTTTGCCTTGCGGCCGTTCTGCCACCGCAGTCATTTGCCCAGGACCTGCCCGCCGCATGGGTCGACAGAGACACTGGCCATCGCGTGCTACGGCTCACCAGCGAGCCCGGCTCGTCGGGCTTCTATTTCAACGTGAATGCCTTCACCCCCGACGGCAAGCAGATGGTCTATACGGCGCCGGATGGCATCCATGCCCTGGACTTGGCCACCTTGAAGACGCGGCTCGTTGTGCCCAACACGCCGCCTCCAGCCGATACCGCGCCCGGCACACCTGCCTACTACCGCTCCGCCATGCACACCATCGTCGTGGGAAGGAAGACGAACTCCGTCTTCTTTACCAAGATGGACGCGGCGACCCAGAAGAGCTTTATTTACAAGGCCGACGTCTACTCGGGCGAAGTAACCAGGCTTGTAGCGCTGCCCCCCCGCGCCAGCGTGGCCACCATCAATGCCGACGAGACACTGGGCGTGGGCACCTACGACGAAAAGGAAACCCCTGCCAACAAGGAGTTTGGGCGAAATCGCCCGCAAACCGTGGCAGCCGCACCCGGTGCGCCTGCAAAGCCCCCTCAGGCTGGGGGGCTTGTCCAACCGGAAGGCAAGGGCGAAATGATGGAGCGCCGCCTGGCCGCGCGCATCCCCGTTGTTCTCTACTCAATCAATCTGAAAACCGGCAAGGTTACCCCGCTGCTGCACTCTACCGACTGGATCGGGCACATGCTCTTCTCGCCCGTAGATCCGGCGCTCCTCATGTACTGCCACGAAGGGCCGTGGCAAAAGGTGGACCGCATCTGGATGATTCACACCGACGGGACGCGGAACAGGCTGATCCACAAACGCACCATGGCCATGGAGATCGCCGGTCACGAGTTCTGGGGCCTGGACGGAAAAACCATCTGGTACGACTGGCAGTACCCCAAGGGCGAGGACTTCTTTGTGGCCGGCTACAACCTGGCGACCCATAAACGGACCGCATACCACTTGCAGCGCAACGAGTGGTCGATTCACTTCAACCTTACTTTGGGAGAAACTCTGTTTACAGGAGATGGGGGAGATCCTGGCCAGGTGGCCAAGGCCCCCGACGGAGAGTGGATCGAGCTGTTTCACCCGCAGATGCTGAACGTGATGCCAGGAGCCATCAACGATCCCGGTTTCTGGCAGCCGGGCGTCTTCCACTCCGAGCATCTGGTGAACATGGCGCACCATAACTACCGGCTGGAGCCAAATGTGCGCTTTTCTCCCGATCGGAAGCTGGTCATTTTTACCAGCAACATGTTCGGCGCCAGCTATGTTTTTGCCGCCGAGGTAGCAAAGGTTGACAATCCCGCGGCCTCTGCAGTCCACTCAACGCCGGAGTTGGCCAGCCAATTCAACCCCGCAAAGCCGACTCCAACTCACTAGTGTTCTGTCTCTGAGGTCCGCACCGGAAATCAGGGCGGGTGAAATGCAGATTCTTCGCTCGTCTGCCCGAACTGAAATGCGTTCAGGGCCGCGTTCACGCAGAATAACAGCCGCTGGTTTGCTCGGGGACTTCCAGACAGGACACTGGGAGTTGTTGGGGATGAAGGACGGCGACCATAACTTCTCGGCGGGCGGCATCCCCAGTTGCACGAAGGTTTCTTTCCATTTCATGGAGCTGTGAATGAACCGCATTCTCTTTCTTCTGCTCGCAGGAACGGCACTTTCGAGCCACGCACAGAAGTTTGTCTGCGGCCCACCGCATGCCGGCGCCATCAAGCTGACTTCTCAGTCTGTTTACTCGGGAACCGCGCCAGGATTCGATCTGAATACCAAGCCTGAGGTTCGGGTAAAGTCCTGCTCGAGCGACAAGCCACTCTTCTTTTCCGTCGCGCTGCCGGAAGGGAGTTATCGCGTGACCGTAGTGCTGGGCTCAGACCGGGCCTCCACCACGACAGTTTGGGCCGAGGCGCGCAGGCTGATGCTTGAGAAGGTCTCAATTCCAGCAAATGGCTCCGTCACCCGCAGTTTCGATGTCAATATACGCGTGCCGGAGATCGGCGGCGATGCTGCGCAGCGGGTGAAACTGAAGCCGCGCGAAGTTGGCAGCCTGGATTGGGACAACAAGTTGACACTGGAGTTCAATGGCGAGCACCCCGGGTTCAAATCCATCGAGATTAAACCCCTCAAGGAGGCGACGATCTTCCTGGCGGGCGATTCGACCGTAGTGGACCAGGATGTGGAGCCGTGGGCAGCATGGGGCCAGATGCTGCCGCGCTTCTTCCGCCCAGGGGTCGTTGTCGCCAATCACGCCGAGTCGGGCGAAACGATCAAGAGTTTTGTTGGCGAGCAGCGGCTTGCCAAGGTCATGTCGCTTATCCAGCCAGGCGATTACCTGTTCATGCAGTTTGGCCACAACGACATGAAGCCCAACGCTGTATCGCTCGACGATTACAAAGCGCTGCTGACGGACTACGTGGAGAAGACGCGCGCCAAAGGGGCGACTCCGGTGCTGGTAACCAGCATGAACCGTCGCACTTTCGACGCCAGCGGCAAGATCGTGAACTCGCTTGCCGGGTATCCGGAGGCGGTGCGCGAAGTGGCCTCGGCCAAGCACGTGCCGCTCATCGATTTGCACGGGATGAGCAGGACGCTGTTTGAAGCCATGGGATCCGAGGGATCGATGAAGGCTTTCATGCACTATCCCGCAAACGCCTTCCCGAACCAGACCGAAGCCATCAGCGACGATACGCACTTCAACAAATACGGGGCTTACGAGTTGGCGCGCTGCGTAGTCCACGGCATCCGTACCGCCAAGTTGCCTTTGCGAAAGCTGTTGAGCAAGGAAGTTCCCGAATTCGACCCGCGCAAACCGGACCCGCAGGCAGAATTCGACCTGCCCGCAACTCCGATTCCGCCCAAGACCACGAATGTGATGAAGGTTCCGCAGGTGTAGAACCTGACTGGATCCGCTTCATCCCGCCATTGCGCTGGAGTAGCGGGAATAACTCCGGCCAGCGCGAAGGAGTCGCTTCATGATCTATCGAGTTTCCATCTCGCGGAGGCCCGGCCGAAATGCCGCACTCCATGCGGCAAGCGGATTGGCGCTCCTGCTCTCCTTTTCCGCAGTTTTGTTGGCTCAGGACTCGCTGCGCGAGTTACACCGGCAATTCCAGAACCCGCCGGCCGATGCGCGGCCCATGATGCGCTGGTGGTGGTTTGGCCCGGCAGTCACCAAGCCGGAGTTGGCCAAAGAGCTTGAAACCATGCGCGATGCGGGCATTGGCGGGGTGGAGATTCAGCCCGTCTACCCGCTGATGCTGGACGACGAGGCCAAGGGAATCAAGAATCTGCAATACATGTCGTCCGAGTTCCTCGACGATGTTGCCTTTGCCAACCAGACAGCCAGGGCGCTCGGACTGCGCGTGGATATCACGCTTGGCAGCGGCTGGCCGTATGGCGGGCCAAAGACAACCCTGGCGTTGGCTGCCGGTCGCCTCAAGGTTGTTGCCGTCCCGATTCACAGCGCAACGGTAGCGACGCCCGCACTTGCGGATGGGGAGAGCCCGATCGCCGCATTTGCAGTGAACGGCACTGAGGAATCCTTCAACCCGGCTACGGCCAAGCGAATCGATTTGGCCTCCGGCTCGGTCCCTCCAGGATCGCAAACAGCGCTCTTCTTTATCGCCGCGCATACGCTGCAAACGGTCAAGCGCCCGGCAGCGGGAGCCGAAGGCTATGTTCTGGATCACTTCTCCCGCGCGGCCATCGACGAGCATATCGCGGATGTGGCAGCGCCGCTGCTGAATGCCTTTGGCGACAACCCGCCGTATTCGGTCTTTTCCGATTCGCTTGAGGTCTATGGGTCGGACTGGACCACGAATCTGCCCGCCGAGTTCCAGAAGCGGCGCGGCTACGATCTGATTCCCCACCTGCCCGAACTGCTGGCTGGTGGGACGAGTGAAGCGAAAGCCGTTCGTCACGACTGGGGCCAGACTCTCTCCGATCTGATTCGTGAGAACTACCTCGCCCCACTCACACAATTTGCCGAGGAGCATCGGACCCGCTTCCGTTCGCAGACATACGGCGAGCCCGCGGTGACACTGGCCGACGAGTCCGTGCCAAATCTACCCGAAGGCGAAGGGCCGCAGTGGCGCGAGTTTTCATTCACACGCTGGGCAAGCTCAGCCAGCCATCTCTACGGGCGCAATGTTACCTCCGCCGAGACCTGGACGTGGTTGCACTCGCCCGCCTTCCGCGCCACGCCGCTGGACATGAAGGCTGAGGCCGACTGCATGTTCCTGCTGGGTGTAAACCAGTTTGTGGGGCACGGCTATCCCTACTCCGCACCCGCGGCGGGTGAGCCTGGATGGTCACTTTACGCAGCGGCGGTCTTTAATGCGCACAATCCGTGGTTCGCGGTGATGCCCGATGTGACGAAATACTTGCAACGGGTGAGCTGGCTGCTGCGGCAGGGCAAGTCGGCCAACGACATCGCCATTCTTCTCCCCGAGGACGATGCGCAGGCGGCGTTCACTCCCGGCCACGTTTCGGTAACCGACGAGATGAGGAAGCGCATCACGCCCGATCTGATGGCGGCGATTCTCGATGCCGGCTACAACATCGATTACATTGACGCCGCCACCATCGAGAAGCTCGACGCAATTCCCTACCCCGTGCTGATTCTTCCGCCGACAGACCGCATTCCGCTGGCGGCTTACAAGAAGATCGAGAGCTATGCGGCGGGGACGGGCAGCGTGATAGCCGTCGAAAAGCTGCCAACGCTCGCTCCGGGGTTGATGGAGCAAAAAGATTCGGCTGAGATCGCCGCTCTTTCGGCGAGCCTTTCAGGCGCGAGCAAACACAAAGGTGTGCTTGTAGAGTCTGTGGCAGACCTTGCCAGCGTGCTGCACCGCGCACTGCCGCCCGATGTGGAAACAACCGGCCAGACCGCCAGCCTCGGCTTCATTCACCGTAGGCTTTCTGGAATCGATTTGTATTTTGTGGCCAATGCCGGCAATCGCCCCATCGATGGGAGCATCAAGTTCCGCGCGAAGCACGCTTTCATTGAAGCTTGGGACCCCGATGTCGATCTGCTGCTGCAGAGCGGCAAGGGTACCAGCCTGCCGCTTGCGCTTGCGCCCTACGAGTCGAGGGTGTTTATTCTGCACGACCAGGAATCCGCTCCTGTGGACTCGCGGTCCGGGGTCCTTGTTCCCTCCCCGGGAGACAGCGAGTTGGACCTCGCGGATCTGAGTACCGGCTGGCAGCTTCGATTCAACGGCAATACAGCGCAGCGAGAGTTGGCCAAACTTACATCTTGGACCGAAATGACAGGCAAGGAATTCTACTCTGGCGAAGCGGTCTACACGCGCAGCTTCACGCTGGACGCGAGCCAAGCGCCCATGGCTGGTTCGGTTCTCTTCCTCGACTTCGGCGCGGGATCTCCCTTCGATGACAAGCGCCGGCCGGGCGCCAGCGGCATGATGGCGCTGCTCGATCCGCCCATTCGCGAGGCCGCCGTGGTCTTCATCAACGGCAAGCGCGTGGGCGCACTCTGGCATCCGCCATACAAGGTCGCCATCTCCGAGTTCGTACACTCCGGCGAAAATCAGATTGAAGTACACGTCTACAACACCGCCGTCAATCTGCTGGCCGGGCAGCCGCCGCGCGACTACACGGCGCTGCGGGCCAAGTACGGCCGGCGCTTCGACCCGCAAGATATGGACAACCTGAAGCCCATCCCGTCAGGCCTGCTCGGCCCCATCCACCTTAAAGAACAGAGGAACAAATGAGGACAGCATCCAGATGGATTGTTCGCTCAGTTTTGCTAAGCATGCTGGCGGCCAGCGCAGCCAATGCCGCGCCGAAGAAGTTTGTGGCCAATGAATACGGAGCTAAAGGAGACGGCACGAGCCTCGACACGGCGTCCATCCAGAAGGCCATCGACGCGGCGGCAGCGACAAACGGCACGGTCACTTTGAAGCCTGGAACCTATCTGACCGGTTCGCTGTTCCTCAAGTCGGGTGTGACCCTCGACGTGCCGGAAGGCGTCACCCTCATCGGCTCGCAGAAACTGGACGACTACCCTATACTTCCCACGCGTATCGCCGGAATCGAGATGAGCTGGCCGGCGGCGCTGATCAATGTTCGCGACCAGCATGATGTGGTTATCACCGGCAAGGGAACCATCGATGGCGACGGCCCCGTCTGGTGGAAGTCCTATTGGGATCTGCGCGCCACATACGAGCCCAAGGGCCTGCGCTGGGCCTCGGACTACGACGCCCGGAGGCCACGGCTACTGCTGGTTCAAAACTCGTCCCAAGTGCAGTTGGGCGGCGGCATCTTGCTCAAGCGCTCCGGCTTCTGGACAGTGCAGATTCTCTACTCGCACGACGTGCATATCGACGGCGTTGTCATCCGCAATAACGAAGGCGGCAAGGGACCCAGCACAGACGGCATCGATATCGACTCTTCGCGCAAGGTTCTGGTGGAGCACGCCGACATCGATGTGAACGACGATGCATTGTGCCTCAAGGCCGGGCGCGACTCCGACGGGCTGCGCGTCAACCGGCCAACCGAAGATATCGTGTTGCGCGACTCCATCGTCCGGCGCGGCGCGGCGGCCATCACCATCGGCAGCGAGACCTCGGGCGGCTTCAGCAACATCGAGGCCTATAACATCACTGCGCTGGGCGGAGTGCCTTCGGGCGTGCTCTTCAAGTCCGCGGCCACACGAGGCGGCTATGCCAAGGACATTCGCATCCACGACCTTACCCTTGAGGGCGTTGCCATTCCGATTCACATCACCATGAACTGGAACCCCAGCTACAGCTACGCCACTCTGCCCGAAGGTACGAAGGATATTCCGCCTTACTGGGTCACGCTCACGACGAGAGTGCCGGAGCAGCAGGGCCTGCCTCACTTCAGCGGCGTTCACATATGGAAGATCAAGGCAACAGGAGCAAAGAGCGCGTTCAATGTCAGCGCCTATCCCAACGCCACACTGAACGATTTCCGCCTCGACCACCTGGACATTCAAGCGGCGACGGCGGGGACGATCTCCAATGCCAAGAACTGGACACTGACTGAGAGCATGATTCAAACTGCCGATGGCAGCAAGCCGGTATTCTCGGATTCAACGACGAACGACCCAAAGGACGTGGCTTTCGGCGAGCCAGCTCAAACTGCTCCAGAAGCACCCGCGGCAACCTCAACTCACGCCACCGATCCCGGCGCTACAGTTCGCCCGCCCTTGCCCACCGCAAAGGATCCCGCGTTGCCGACACTTTACCTGGTGGGGGATTCGACCGTGCGCAACGGCAAGGCTGACGGAGCGGGCGGGCAGTGGGGCTGGGGTGAACCGCTGGCGGACTACTTCGATGCATCCAAGATCAACCTGGTGAATCGCGCCATTGGCGGGCGCAGCAGCCGCACCTACATTACCGAGGGCCGCTGGGATGAGTTGCTGGCGATGCTCAAGCCGGGGGACTTTGTCGTCTTCCAATTCGGACACAACGACCCAGGGCAGCTGGACGACACCAGCCGCGCCCGCGGGACTCTGCCCGGCGTAGGCGATGAAAGCCGGGAGATCGACAACCCCATCACCAAAAAACATGAAGTGGTGCATACCTACGGCTGGTATATCCGGAAATACGTGGCCGACACGCTGGCCAAGGGCGCAACTCCGATCGTCTGCTCTCCGGTTCCGCGCAAGATATGGAAGGACGGCAAGACGGTGCGCAATGCCGCCGACTACGGCGGCTGGGCAAGCCAGGTTGCGGCCTCCTCCAAGGCTGCTTTTGTCGATCTCAACGAGATCGTTGCGCGCCGCTACGATGCGCTGGGCGAGGCCCAAGTCGAGCCGCTCTTTGCCGATCCGCATACCCACACCAGCAGAGCCGGAGCAGAGTTGAACGCGGAGTGTGCCGTGGCTGGGTTGAAAGCACTCGCCGGGAATCCGCTGGGGAAGTTTTTCTCCGCCAAAGGCTGGGCCGTGAAGGCGGATTCCGGGCGCTGAGCGCCTTCCGTCGGGGAACGCTGGGTGGGGTTCGTGCTTCCCCACCCAGCGTTTTTCTTGTTCTTATGCCGAAAAGACGAAATGCAAGTCCTTCGACTGCGCAGGCCGCAACGTGCGCGGCATTCTTCGCTCAAGATGACAAGCATATGCGGAGGGACAGGCCTCTTCCACAGTGCATGAAATTCGGCTACTGCGCCGTCTTTTTAGTGTGAGTGGAGTGGCCATTCATTTGCCGGATTTCGCTTCCGGCCAATAGGAATGCCCCTACGCCATAGGTATAGCTCGCGGAGGCTTTAAAGGGCTGAGGCTCCGCGCCCGTTTGCTGGATGCAGCCCAGCCGCCCGTCGGCGTAGACGTGATGCAACATTCCCGCCCAGGCCTTGTCGATCACTGGCTTGTAGACCTTCCTGTCCAGAATGCCGTCGTTGATTCCCGCCGCAAGCGCGAATGTAAAGAAGGCCGAACCGGAGATTTCCGGCTGATCGTAATCGTCGGGATCGAGCAGGCCAGCCCGCCAAAGACCGTCCGGCGATTGAATCTCCGCCACCCTGGCGGCCATTTCCTTGAGCTGCTGGATGTACTTCTCGCGTGCCGGGTCGTCCTTGGGAAGATAGCGAATGGTGCGGATAATTCCTCCCATCACCCATCCGTTGCCGCGCGACCAGAACATCTTCTTGCCATTGACCTCGGTCCTGGTCAGGTAGGTGGAATCCCTTGCATAGAGATGTTCCTTGGTGTCGTAGAGCCGGCCGGAGGTCTTGGCCCACTCTTCGTCGATGTAGGCGATGTACTTGCGGTCGCCGGTAGCAGTGTACATACGGGCCCAAACCGGAGGCGACATGAAGAGCGCATCGCACCACCACCAGGCGATCTCCTTGCCGGGAGTCGCCGAGGTGCGCGGCGCGGCCAGGATGGCATCCAACTCGGCCTGCGTGGGCTGGATCATGGCCGGGTCTTTCTTTTCGAGATATAACTCCAGGTAAGTCTGCGCCAAGCTCTGGTCGTCGGCGTTGGGCAGGCGCCCGCGCAGCTTCCACTCGTACTTTTGTCCCATGGCCAGCATGGCGTTGCGATACTTCGGGTCGTCCAGCGAATCGGAAGCAGCCATGAAGCCGGCGTAGAGAGCGCTCCAGGTCCAGATGCGGTCGAAGAACGGCTGCGCTCTTTCAAGCTGCCAATCGGCCACCTTGCGCATGGCCACGGCCACGTCTTTGGGTTTGGTTGATGTGGACAGTCCCTTGGCGAGCGGGCCGGGATTGTCCGGGGCGTCGCCGAAATGACGCCTCTCGTTGGTGGCGATGTTCTCCTGTTCAACTGCTGAAGGCTGGTGCTGCGCGGGAACCGGAGGCTGCTGCCCAAACAAGCAAAGGCTGGTCGCAAAGAGGCCGAACAGAGAAAGATAGCGGCGCAAGAACATGGCTTTCCTCAATTTTGGATGCTAGACGAAACCGAGGCCGGAAACGCTTAATTCTGCGCCTCCGGCCTCGATGTTGGTAAACAATCGCGTGTTAGAAGGTGATTCTTCCGGAGAACTGGAAGTCGCGGCTATCCGCACTGGCATAGGAGAGAGTTCCAAAGGAGGAGGTATTGACCGCTGTCGGAATCTGAAGATTGCCGGCGTTGACTCCGAAGGTGACGGCATTGGTGACGTTTTGGCAATCGACCGCAAAGACGAACTTGAACCGCTCGGTGATGTCAAAACTCCGCTTGAGGCCGCTGGTAAGGCGGAAGGTATTTGGAGCCCGCAATCCGAATGCTCCGGTGCGCGCCGCGTCGCCGATGGTCAAGGCTTGCGCATTGCAGAACGGCCCAGTCGTGGTTCCGCACGCCCCGCCGCCCGCTCCAACTCCGGGCGTCGTGCTGGCGATGTACCCTGCTACGTACTGCGTGGTTCCCAGAGTCAGAGCATTGACCCCTTGGCCCCATTTTCCGTTGATGCGAACTCCGTTTTTGCCCCCCGTGTAATTCGGATTGATGTCCGGCATGCACGTACCCTGGCCAACCGAGTAACTGGAGCAGGACGTGGAGCTGAGGGTCAACGGCATTCCGGAGACATACTGCAAAATGTGCGAGGTTTCCCATCCGCCCAGTATGACGCGCGCCAGGAAGCTGTTTGCGCCGATGCCGTTCTTGCCGAAGGGGAGTCTGTAGACGCCAAAGGCCGCCAACTGCTGCGGTTCATCGAGGGTGCTCAGGCTGTAGTCGATGCGGTTTCTGGCCCAACCCTTGTTGTTGAGCGTCAGGCTTGCCGGAATGGCAAATCCCGAGCGATTGGTGCCAGCATCGTCCATTTCCTTCGAGAAGGTGTAGTTCAGGGTAAAGGACAACCCGTGGGTCGGACGGTGGCTGATAGAAACCTGGAAAGCGTGATAGTTCGCATTGGCGATGTTGCCCCAGGTATCGGCGGTGCTGGAGTACTGCGGCATCCACTTGAGGCTTTGGCCAATGGTTGCATTCGCGGCGCCAGACTTGGTGGCCGCGGCAGCTTCAAAGGAGGCGGCCGGCGTGGGAAGGCCCGGGTAAGCCGCCTGCGCCGCGGCTACGTTTGCCGGTGTAGCGGCCACAGACAGCGATCCCAGCTTGTTGGGTCCCGCATACGCTCCAGTTGGCCCGCCCGTTCCCAACACAGCCATGTAGGTGGGATCGATACCGCCAGATTGAATGCCGCGCATGGTAGCTGCACCTGCGATGAAGTGACTCTCCGATCCGGCGTAGTTCACGGTGAGCGTTACATCCTTGTTAAGCTCCCGCTGGATGCCAAAATTCCAGAAGTTGAATTCCGGGGCACGGTCGGAAAGATAGGGATCGGGATACCCGGGCGCGGCACCCGCGGTCACATAGGCTCCCGTCGAGGTCACATAGTTGCCCACATTCAATGCCTGAGCGGCAGCGGATGGGCCGGTGGCGGTTGGCAATACAAAGGTAGGACCGCCGAAGTTGGTGTTCTGTGCGCTGAATCCCGGATTGTCGTTGAGGTAGAAGCTCGGGCCCGCGGTTGTGCCCGTGCCAGCTGCAGGCAAGGTCACCGGAGTGGTAAAGCCGATATTGCTGGTGCCTGTAGCGGCTCCGCCTGCTCCGCCGGTGCCGCCGGCGTGCGAGTAAAGGGTGCCAAAACCGCCGCGGATTACGGTCTTGTCGTCGTAAGCATAGGCAAATCCAAGACGTGGTCCCCAGTGTTTCCAATAGGTTTGAACCGGCGTACGCTGGCCGATGCTGACACCGGAACCGCCGGTGCTTCCAGCATATTCGAGCACGCCCAGATTGCCCGAATACGGATTGGTTACGTTGGGAGCCAGGAAGCCCCAGCGGTCCTTGACCTCGTGGTAGGTGGGAATGTAATCCCAGCGCATTCCCAGATTTAAGGTCAGCTTGCGGGTAATCTTCCAGTCATCCTGGAAGTATGGAGCCAGCGGGTGATAGCGGCCGCCGTATTCCGAGACCGCCTGCAAAGTGTCGGTGCTGCTTTGGACTGCGCCTCCCATATAACTTGCATAGGCAAAGCCAGTGCCCGATGAATAGGCGCTGCCGTTGACCTGGCCCGTTTCGTTGGTTCCCCAATTCAGCGTGATTGGCGTGGAGGGACCATCGGCCGTGCTTGCCTGTTCCTCAAGCCATTGGAACTGGATTCCAGCGGTAATGGCATGCTTCCCTTTTACCCATTGCAGGTTATCCACCAGGGAAAGGGTGTTGCTGACCGTGGTCGAGGTGACGTCAGGCTGTTGCCAGTTGGTTTCGTTGTTGCTGCCAGTGAAGGCGGAGCCTGGGAATTCCGTCGAGGCTTGCCCTGGAGGCAGACCGGTGATGCCCAGGGTTGTGGCTTCGTACTTTGTGATGCCCTCGGTATTGTTCTGCACCGGCGGCCCGCCAAAATTCGACCAGCCGTATTTCAACTGGTTCACCAGATTGGGTCTGATGGTATAGGTGTGCTCGAGGTCGGCCCAATGCCCGGCGACGGTCGAGATGGTCGCGGCCAGGTAGGGCACGGGGAGATTCGCGCTGCCCGAGGTATAAGGTACGGCATGGCGGTTTCCCCCGGTCACGCTGCCTGTCAGCCTTTGCTTGGACGAGATCTCGTAATCGACGTGGCCCGCATAGAGCCAGTTGTCATAACCGCTGGGGATGCCGCCAATATAGTTGTTGGTGATCACACCGGTTGTGGAATTGGCCAGTGGAGGCAGGAACGACTCCATTGCCTGGGCAATGGGAGAGATCTGCGATGACGGAATCACGTTCGGCGTGCCCGTCAGGACCGGATTGCCGGGATTGGTTGAGTTGGTGGAGCTGACCGTGCCGGGGCCGTAGCCATATTGGTAACGGCAAGGAACGTTTCCGTTGTGGGAAGTGCAAGCAGCCAGCGACGTCGGATCGTAGATCGGATAGTTGACGTTGGAGGTGTTGCCGAGTCCCCCATTGGCGACGGAAAGCAATTCCTGGAAGTTGCCCTGCTGCATGAGCGTCGTTGGCAGGGTGTCAGAGCCGTAGGAGGGCGCGGAGCGGGTGTGCACCCGGTCATAGGTGGCGTAAAAGAAGAGCTTGTCGTGGCCGCTGAAGAGATGGGGAATGCTGATGGGGCCGCCGACGCTCATGGTCAACTCGTTCTGGTGGTCGGGAGGCTTGGTGCCAACAGCGTTCTGGTATCCCTTTAGGCCGGTCTTGGGATTGGTGACCGTAGCCCAGGGAGCGGAGAATCCCCAAGTATCGAAGATGGTGTTGCGAATAAAGTCCGCCACGGTGCCGTGGTACTTATTGGCGCCGGATTTGAGGGAGTAGTCTTCCAGCCCAGCGCCCTGATATTCGGCTGAGAAGCTGCTGGTGACCACATGGATCTGGTCGATGGCTTCCATGGGAACCAGATTGAAGATAGGGCGATTGTCGCCCTGCTGGCTGATGGTGGTCAGAGGCAGACCGTCAAGGTAAAGCTCACCAAGGCGCTGCGCCGTGCCGCCGACAACCGAAGACCGGCCGCCCGGATTGAGCTGCGCGCCTGGTAGCAGGTTTGAAAACTGCGTGATGTCGCGCTGCTGGTTGCCGCTCACCAAAAGCGGAAGTTCCATGTAGACATCGTTCTCCATGGTCGCGCCGAGGACGGCGTTGGTGGTTTCCAGTGACGGCGGAGCGTCTGTCACAGTGACTGTCTCGGTCTGGGAACCGGGCTTCAGCGAGACGTTCAATGCGGACACGTGCATGGCGTCGATCACCATGTTCTCCTGCTTGAAGACCTCAAAGCCCTTGGCCGATACGGTGACCGTGTATTTGCCAGGAACGAGCGGAGCGATGTTGTAGTAGCCTGCGCCGGAGGTGGGCCGCGCGGTCTTAACGTCGGTAGCCACGTTGGTCGCGGTCACCAGGGCGCCAGCAACCACTGCCCCGCTGGAATCCACTACCGTGCCTGCAATGGCGCCTTCGTCACCGGTTTGTGCCGCGGCCTGCATGGCCGCCCAACCCAGACAGAAGATCAGTCCGAGTATGAATGCAGTGGCGCGCCGCCAGTTTCCACGATTGGTGCGCCCGCTGTTGTTTGCGTCAGCATATTTTCTTGTTCTCATACTTCTGCTTGGATTGCCTCCCTGAATGTTTTCACTTGAGCTTCTTCGAGAGCGAAGAATGACCCCATTTCGACTCTCGAAAACCCTAGGGCATCCGCGCAAGAAATGTCAATAGAAAAATAGTTTGTTCCTTGAGAATTTTAGGCTCGCCTCCGACTCGCTACGTTTTTCACCGGACCACGCCCGATGTAGTGCCCGGAACGTGCCTCTGGCGACCGGGATGACGGTACAGGAATCTTCAGGCAACTCGCTAATTGGAAAATAGTTACCGCTTGACCCTGTAGGCCGTTGACGCTAGTCCGGCAGGACAGAACAACCCAAAATCCGAGCTGCGTTGCACCTCAAAAGGCGCGCAATAACCCGCTCGATGGGGCGGAAACCGCATTCAACCGGAGTTCTGCCATGGGCAGGCCGGTGGAGGAAACGCGGACGCGAATACTGCCCGAGGAGGCACTCGCCTGCAAGATGGCGATGGCCCGCCCGCCGTTCAGGCGGTGCTGTGGGAGCGAGAATGGCTCATGATCCGTGTTTCCGCCGTTGTCGGTAGCCACGATCCGCGCCGGACCCGAAAGAGAGAATTGGAGCTCGTTGGCGGCATCGGGCACCGGCACTCCAGCCTCGTCAACCGCCATTGCCGTGACGATGATGGCGTCGTTTCTGTCCGAAGAGAGCGTTTTGCGGGTCGTGGAAAGAACGATCCGTGCTGCCTTGCCTGCAGTGCGAATCTCTTCCTCGACTGCCGTACTGCCCCGGCTGTAGGCCACGGCTTTCAAGGAGCCAGGCGCAAAGGGGACGCTCCAGGTCAGCGGGGATGCATCTGGATGCAGCTTTTGCCTGCCCAACGACTTGCCATTCAGAAACAGTTCCGTCTCTTCGCAGTTGGTGTAGACCTCCACGGATTCTGCATGGGGCGCGGTGTTGCGTGGGGTCCAATCCAGCAACAATGGCTCCCGGGCAGAGGGCGGAACCGACTCGTAACCCGGATCGGTGGCGCTCCTTTCGGTTTCAGCGACCCGTCGGGCGATGTGCACGACCGGCGTCGCGGCCCACCAGCTCTGGCGCTCGAGGGCGCGTGGATGCGGTCTCCCGGTGCGGTCCAGCAGGCCGAAGGGATGGGTGATGAGAGGCCACTGTCCGGCCTC
>Ga0181520_10005774_pt1 | contig 19427 bp, 11 predicted proteins | sample PEATcosm2014_Bin_29_FD_132451 | JGI IMG/M metagenome (GOLD analysis project Ga0181520, IMG submission 132451) | Peatland microbial communities from MTU Mesocosm Facility, Houghton, MI, USA - PEATcosm2014_Bin02_30_metaG | ecosystem: Environmental > Terrestrial > Soil > Wetlands > Peat | place...
AACGTTCTCCCGTAATGAGCTTGAGGCTATGCTGACCCGGTCCGGGTTCAGGAATCACCAGTTTTTCCATGCATTCCCTGATTATAAATTGACAGAAACCATAATCCCAGAAAACCCGGAAGTACTTTCAGTCAATCCCTGTAACTGGATTCGTATGCCTTTTGAGGATTATTCCGGGGATCGCTTCAATTTTTTCCCTGATGAGCTTTTCCTGGAATCTGTCACAAATGCCGGCCTTTTCTGGCAATTTTCAAATTCTTTTGTAATATTCGCAAGCAGAGCAAAAAATATCAATTTATCCGTTCCCTGGCTTATTAAAAAATACAGCAACCATGATAATTTAAAGACAAAGTACTGGCGGGAAATTACGTTAATACGGGATTGTACAACATCACCAGATTTTCCGGAAAAAAAATATTGTGTGAATAAATCACCATTTCAAGGAGTAAATCCAGTTAACAATAATAGTAGTAGTCCCTATGAATATAGACTATACAGCAATCCATATATCCCAGGGAGAGCCTTAACTTTTGAAGTCTATACTGCGTTATTTGAAGAGGTTCCCGAATTACGATTTAAACAGATACTTCAGAAATTACATGATCACCTGTTGCACGATTATGCAACAGGAGAGACAGATTCTGAAGGGTATCCCCTGGTGAAAGGAGAGTCCATAGATTACACTTTTTGGAATGTAATTGAAAACCCAGATAACGATCTAATTTTTATCGATCAGAAATGGAGGATTAATGAGCCAATTACGGCAGATCTGGTCATATTCCGCAATTTGTTTTGGATTTTCGAAAAGATTAATCCATATTTACAAAATAAGGATAAAGTCTCTTTTATTCTCAGTATGCTTCAGGATCTGTACCCTCAATACTCTGAAAAACGAATGATGGACAATTTGCAGTTCGAAAATAAATTTCAACGCTTTGTGACAGAACCCTGCCCGGATCTTACCATTGCCTATCCTCCCCATTACTCCTTTGATGCTCTGATGAGCCTATCCCGCCAGATGTCTGATTATATTCCCGTATTGGAGAAGACGGTGGCGGAAAAAGAGCACCAGATAAACCGGGTGGTGGCGGAAAAAGAGCACCAGATTCAGGAGATCACTGAAACAATAAACCGGGTGGTGGCAGAAAAAGAGCACCAGATTCAGGAGATCACTGAAACAATAAACCGGGTGGTGGCGGAAAAAGAGCACCAGATAACGGAAGCACGTGCCCGCGAAGATTACCTCATGCAGAGGATTTCAGCCATTGAATCCAGTATTGTCTGGCAACTCACAATGAAGTTTCATACACATGTTGTTGGACGGTTGTTCCCCCCGAATTCAAGGCGACGAAAATATTATGATCTCGCGTGGGCCAGAGGCCAAGCCTTCATCCGAGACGGAAATTCTCAGAAAAATATTGAACTGACCGATTATCAGAAATGGGTTAAAATAAATGAGCCCGTCCCTCAGACACCAATCCAATTAAATAACAAATCCTGTGATTTTTCTTATCGACCAAAGATCAGCTTACTCGTTCCCGTATGCGATACCGATGAGACACTGCTTCGTCGGGCGATTGAATCTGTTATCAGCCAAGACTATGACAACTGGGAACTCTGCATAGTGGCGGCCAGTTCAAAGAACCGGCAGATACAACAGATTCTGAAAGAGTTTGCACAAAAAGATCCCCGTATTAAAGTAAAAAAATCCGATACTAAACAAGGACGTGCAGAAAACTATAATGAAGCACTTTCAATGAGCATGGGCGAATTTATCGGGCTTCTCGACCCTGCGGATGAACTGGCTCCTTTTGCCCTTCATGAAGTTGTATCCCTTCTCAATCAGAACCAAAATTTTGATTTCATTTATTCCGATGAAGACACGATCGATCGAGACCAAAACCGGATCTCCCCCTGGTTTAAACCGGACTGGGCCCCGGATCTTTTCTTATCGCAGAATTATCTTTCTCATTTATCCATTATCCGAAAAATCCTGATCGATTCCATTGGTGAATTTCACACAGGATATGAGGGATCAGAGGATTACGATCTCTTTTTGCGATGTACAGAAAAGAGGCCCCCAGAAGCCATAGGCCACATCCCAAAAATACTCTATCATACAAGAACCAGAGGATCTGCGGACCTGACTGAGGGAAAAACACGTGAAATCTCCTCTGCAAAAAAAGCACTGTCGGATGCCTTGCTCAGAATGGGTCTGCAGGGCGAGGTAAATGAAGGAGAATTCCCCGGTACCTATAAAGTCTGTTATACAATCCAGGGGAATCCCCGGATATCCATCATTATCCCGACGAAAGACCATGTGGATATTTTAAAGCGATGTGTCGAGTCCATCCTGAATAAAACGACATACCAAAATTATGAGATCGTTATTGTAGACAATCAGAGTACAGCGCAGGAAACACGGGGGTATTATAAATCCCTTGAGGAAACTCCCAGAATAAAAGTATTATTCTATGATAAGCCGTTCAATTTTTCTGCAATAAATAATTACGCTGTGGCCCAGGTCGATTCACCGTATATTCTATTCCTGAATAACGACACCGAAGTGATTTCCGGAGAATGGCTTTCTGCTATGCTTGAACATGCCCAGCGGGAGGGTGTGGGCGCGGTAGGTGCAAAACTCCTCTACCCCAACAAATTAATCCAGCATGCTGGTGTGATATTAGGTATAACTGGCATTCCGGGACTAAAGGGCATCGCAGAACATTCCCATAAATTTTTGCCACATAACTGCCGGGACTATTTCTTCAGGGCCCAGATAATCGGTAATTATAGTGCAGTAACCGCTGCATGTATGCTGATGCAAAAAGATCTCTTCCTCAAAATGGGTGGATTTAATGAAGATTTCACTATCGCATTCAATGATCTGGATCTCTGTTTAAAACTGATAAGATCTGGGTACCTTATCATTTACACACCATATGCTGTATTATATCATCATGAATCCCTGAGTAGGGGCCATGATACTACACCGGAAAAACTGGCGAGATTTTCGCAGGAAGTGACCAGATTTCATCAACTCTGGGGACCGGTAATCGATAAAGGGGATCCCTATTATAACCCCAACCTTACGCTGGAAAGGCAGGATTTTTCGCTAAAGCTGTAGAGGTGTATATACCGGCTGTGTTCACCCATTGTTCTTTTAAAAGAATGTCATGCAACGATTTGCCGGGGGAGACGAAGACTACAAAGCGACTTTAGCGATTCCTAAAAGAATAGAAGGGTATGATGAGATTCCCGCAGTTATCATAATACCGTCATTTTGTCAACTGACACTCTCGTCCACCTGCCGCCGGAATACCTATGAATCTATGAAAAATATTCTTTCGATGAGGGATGTGGAGATTGTTATACGAGGGGCAAGTCAACCAGGCTTGCCACATTCTCTTCTGTTATGGCTGCTCGTGTCTCTGATAAGCTGTAGAATCTCGTTTAATCTACCTGATGGCTCTTCTATGGAAACCGGTAAACCGAGGAAAACGATGTTGTTTTTACGTTGTAAAATCATATTGTTGTAAGTATCTTTTGGTGAAGATTTTGTCGATACATATTGGTCTCAACGAGACATCTGTTCGTGATACCTGCGAGGAGAGTACTGAAGAAACCGGGGATGGGCAGGAAATTCTCAAAATGGTAGCGGATACAAAAGATATGACGATTCATACCCCGGAAATAATTGACGTTATCGTTCCCGTTTATAATGCATATGAGGATATGTGCAGATGTTTACGAAGTTTATTGAGATATCAGGATATTTACAGGATAGTTATCGTCAATGATTGTTCAACAGACAACAGGATACCTTCGTTGCTGGAAAAAATTCAGAACGTGAATATCTCCACGATAAAGATTATTAACAACCGAGAAAACCAAGGGTTTGTAAAAAGTGTCAATACGGGAATGAAATTCTCGAAAAACGATGTGATCCTGCTGAACAGTGATACCATTGTCACGGTCAACTGGGCCAGAAAACTCAGGACCTGTGCCTATTCGAAAAAAAATATTGCCACAGTAACTCCCTTCACCAATAACGGAACAATATGTTCAATTCCTGAATTCTGCAAAAACAATCAGATTCCTCTTGGTTTTTCCATCGATTCTTTCGGGAAATTCGTAAAGGATCTCTCCTTTGAGCAATATCCGGAAATTCCGACGGCAGTTGGATTCTGTATGTATATAAAAAGAGAGGTTCTGGAAACCATTGGATTTTTTGATGATATTTCGTATGGGAAAGGATATTGTGAAGAAAATGATTTTTGTATGAAGGCAACAAAATCCGGCTATACTCATCGACTCTGTGACAATACGTTTATTTACCACGTAGGGGAGCGTTCGTTTTCTCAAACGCGGAATGAGAGAATTGAAAAAAACATGAAAATTTTATCAGGCAGGTATCCGGAGTATGTACCACTGGTGACACATTTTTGTGAGGTAAATCCTTTATCTGATCAACAGAGGTATTTTACGTCAAAACTAGGGATATGGGAACATAATAAGGAGAAAAAAAGAATTCTGTATATATTGCATCACCTTGGAGGAGGCACAGATAAACATGTGGAGAATCTCGTTACATCACTGCATCAACACTATGTCTTCTTTATTGCACAGGTTATTGATAATGCCCTTATTTTTACTGAAATCAATGGGGAGAACCGAATAAAATACCGGTTCCCGATGAGGACATTTGCACTCCATACGCCAGACAACGAAGAATATTCGGAAATTATGAAAAAATTCATAGCATCCTTTGAGATCGATCTTATTCATATTCACCACCTTCTCGGGCATTCTTTTGATATTTTCCGGATTGGAAAAGAACTGGAAATACCTGTTATATACTCAATTCATGATTATTTTTGTATTTGTCCGAAAATTACTCTGCTCAATGAGAATTGGCACTATTGCAATTTGCCGGATGTACCTATCTGTAATTCCTGTTTATCCAAGTCCTGCGGATATTCCCGAGATACTATCATCTCATGGCGCTCCGTTTTTCGTGAAGGGTTCTCTCTTTGCAATCAGATAATTGCACCCAGTAACTCCGCCATTGAGATCGTGACTCATTACTTTCCCGAAATTAAGCGGAAAACTCTTGTTATCGGACATGGCCACAATCTTAAAAAAACTGAATACCCCAAAGATACACCCTGCACTAATCAACAATTCCATATTGCCTACATTGGGATCCTTACACGGCATAAGGGCCGAGATGTCTTTTTTAATCTGGCAAAATCCAAGGAATTGTCTGATATTACAAAATGGAGTGTTATCGGAACAACGGATGATGGTATGGAACCCGGCAACTATCCGGATTTGAACATTACCCTCACAGGACCCTATCGTGATTTTGCTCAGCTTAAGGAGATTGTTTATCAAAGCAAGGTAGATTTAATAATCCTTCCTGCCATATGGCCGGAAACCTTCTCTTTTGCCTTATCTGAAGCATGGTGCTTGGGTATACCGGTTTTAGGATCAAATCTGGGTGCAATAGAGGAAAGAATTGCCGAAACCCAAGGAGGTTGGACCGTCAATATGTCTGACATTAATTCCGTGAGATCAAAGATCCACTCAATAATCAATTCCAAAGACGAGTACCTCGCTACTAAAGACAAAATAAAAATGATTCGGTTTACCTCATTGGCATCTGCAGCTGAACAATATTATAAGGTATATCAAAAAAATTTTGGATTACAGACCAAAGAATATGCATTTAAATTTAGCAATCAGGAAATCTACACCTCAATGAGAGGTGATTCACCTGATGATACAATACCTCATGTTCGGACGCGTTCCCCTATCACCATCGATCGTGATAAAAATAGTTGTCAAAAATTTTTGTTATGCATAAAAGAAAACGGTATTATTTATACTGTCAAAAGGGTGTGGGCATATCTTTTACGGATGTTTAAATAATATCTGGTAAAAAAGATAGTGCCACCCTGCCTGAGGTAAAATCTATACATAACAATCATCCCGAAGAGATTCGTTTATTTGATCATGGAGGATGGACCATAAGGAGGGGTTTCTGCACCTTTTTGTAAAAAGGGGGGCGTCGGAGAGATCCGTACCATGATGGAAACAGAAACCGATTGATTTTATCATGCGCTACTGACCAGCCCGGTCTCTGAATACCGTTTGGCTCTGTCAAGTCTTCGCGTGGTTTCATTAAGCCTTCGTCGAGGAAAATATGTCGCCACCTGCTGATTTTACAGAGCCCACACTCAAAAAATTTAAATAGTCGTCGGAGAGATATATTTTAAACGGAAAATTACATGTGGTATTATAGATAAAAAAAAGTCGAGAGTATTTGCTCTTATATTTTCCCATATGAGAGTTTTCCCATTTGCGAGGTTAATAGATAGAATAAGAGGGATGGGGGAACATATGATTAATAATGGTGAAATATTAGATAGATATTTAGGGCCTGTTTATAATCTGGGTGATTTGGATAAAAAATTGGAAGGTTGTTTTTCGACACTTAATGATCAATCAGAGGTTAATAAGTTCATTCATGAACAATTTACAAAAAATTCAGACTTCTATGTAAAAATGTATACAAATTATGATTTTTTTGAGGGATTGATAAAAAATTCTTTAACGAAAATTAAAATAAATAAGGAATCCCCTATAAACATTTTAGACTTGGGTTCGGGTTCGGGAAACACAATTATTCCTTTATTAAAACTATTTCCAAATTCCCCTATTATTGCGAGTGATTTGAGTTTAGATTTACTGTATAAACTGAAACAAAATATTGATAACTTATATCAGGAATCTAATAGTATTTTACTGCAACTGAATGCTGAAAAATTAAATTTTCTGGACAACTCATTTGACTTAATTACAGGAGGTGCAATATTACATCATTTATTTCATCCGGAAAAAACGATAGAGGGTTGTTCGAATATATTAAAAAATAATGGATCTGCACTTTTTTACGAACCCTTCCAGGAAGGAAATATGATTTTATGTTATATTTATGAGACAATAATAAACGATGATGCGTGTAAAATTAATGAACACACTAAAAACTTTTTAAAAAATATGGTTTGGGATTTTAAGACACGTAGTGGTAGTAATAAAGAAGAAGATATTTTTTCGAAAATTGATGATAAATGGCTCTTTACCAAATCATATTTTTATGACCTGTGTGATAGATTTGAGTTCACTAAATGCATACTTTATCCATTATATGACACAGCGCATCTGTTTGAACGGCAGACACTAATAAATTTAACCTTTGTAGACCGTAACAATACCAAGGATTTATTACCTGCATTCGTTTGGAATAAGATTAAATCATTTGATGAATATTTTTCAGAAGAATTCAAAAAAGAATTGTTTATTGAAGGCTGCATAATACTTAATAAATAAATGTGCCCGTCGATATCGCACATATAATGTATCGTCCCGGCCTTCAATACGTTTCTAACGTTTTTTGTCCATGAGGAGCTAGCCCAAGCTGCCGCGATACGTGGGCCGTGCGGATCTTGATCGGAGTTTCGTCCATTGGTACAAACTCAATATACCGATCTGCTCTCCGTGCGAGAGCCAGATATGTCCTGTCAGCATGCGAGGAATATAGAATCATCAAGGTATTATGAACCAGATCCTTTAGGGTGCCGGCAATTACAGCAAGCAGGTTCATGGCCTGTTCATACAGCGTTGGATCATGCTCTATGAATACAACTGTATGACAGCCTCCCGTAACATAGCAAGGAGCTGGTGTGCGGTGAAACCCCCCTCCTGAACCTCGAAATTCTGTGCATTTTGGTTAATACCTGATAGCAGATGAGAATAGTTCCCGCTGATAAAGAGGATCAGGAATCGCTGTAGATCCTCATTGGTGTTCAAGGCAGTAATTATCATCTTCTCCGGCCCTGCTAGCGCGGTGAATGCGCCGGGATAGAGTGACAGCCCCCTTTTCGGATCTCAATATGCATAGACCCGGATCCCTGCCACACTGAGGGAGATAAAGATCTGGATAATACATGCCCGCGGAAATATATCCCTGCACCGGCGCAGATCCGGTTAAAATAAAAAAGCGTAGGATTCCGTCGGGAAAATTTGTGAGCCGGATTAAAATATTAGCCTTAAAAAATTAATTGGATCGGTCCAGTGATTCTCAGGACCATGAGCCAGTTATTGGCAGGTCACCGGTTTGGCCAAACGTGAAGACGTTGACTACGCCACCGTTGTTCACGTTCTCTGACGCGAGGTAGAACACACCGTTCCGGTATACACCCACCGTGGAAATGCCATCGTGAGTCCAGACAACCGGGATGTCACCGGCCTGACCAAACGTGAATGCATTAATCACACCGCCATCCCTCCGGTTTTCAGACCCGAGGTAGAACACACCGTTCCGGAATATGCCGACCGTGTCAACACCGTTTCCAAGCCAGTCTCCAACAACCGGGATGTCACCGGCTTGACCAAACGAGAATCCGTGGTGGTGGTATCCGTCTAATTCATCGCTAAGTAGAGTTGCGTCAGGTGTGTTATCGGACGCAAGGTACCACCAGCCATTGTTGAACACACCAACGGTGTCAACGCCGCCGTTCTTCCAGTGGCCTGCGATCGGGATACCCTGATAACCAAAGACGTCCTTTGTGACCGATGAGCCACCGTTCTGTGAATTGTTGGATGCAAGGTAGAACGTACCGGTACTGTTCCGGAATACTCCTACGATATCGTGGCCGGTATTCGACCAGTCTGCTGCAACCGGGACATCGCCGGTTATACCATACATGAACCAGTTGATCGGGCTACCACCGTCATTCTGGTTTGCAGATGCAAGGAAGAACACACCGTTCCGGTATACACCAACTATGCCGGTCGGAAGCGAAGATGATGCATCATAGGTAAAGTTCACGCTATTGTTAGATACAGTGCCGTAGGGCGTGGTTACATAGAGGGCAACTTTGGTAGAGCCTATGCCGGATGGCGAGACTGCTGTGATGGTATTATCATTGACCACACTAAAGCTGGCGGCATTGTTGAGACCGAACTTTACCTGCTGTGCACCGGTAAGGTTGGCCCCGGTGAGGGTGACAGTTGTGCCACCGAGAGCCGTGCCGTTCAAAGGTGAGCTGGCAGTAAGAGTCGGGGCGTATCCGTAGGTAAAGGCTTGGCTGGTAGAAGCTCCACCGGCGGTCCAGACGATTACGTTAACCTGTCCAAGTCCAAATCCGAATAAGGTTGCATTCGGTACAGTTACGGAGAGCATCGTATCGTTGAACACCTTCGGCAATGGTACGATTGCACCTGGACTTGGTTGTGTTTTGTTAAACCAGACCTGGTATGCTCCAGTCAAATTTGAACCGGTTATGGTAATATTATAACCGCCATTAACATCTCCAGAGCCTGGGGAAATAGTCGAGATCGTCGGTACGTATGCACTATAGGTGAAGTTGACAGATGATATGCTTGGGCTTGCCGTCTGCCCTCCAAGAGTCGTGACGTTGATCGGAACAATTCCACTACCAATGTCGCTTGGTGGGATTGTCACGACGACTGAAGTGCTCGTGTTCGACGTTACGGTTGCAAGCTGGTCTCCAATGAATACTTTCGTGGGGTAGCTGAGATTTGCTCCCGAGATGGTTGCTGATATACCACCGGCAGTTGAACCCGCTGCCGGTGAGATGCCGGTAACTGAGGGGGCCGGTACGGTATAGTTGAATGCATAATCCCCAGTGCCAGTGCCACCGAGTGTAGTGACAGAGACGTCAACCCACTTGAAAGGTGTATTCACCGGCATATTTGGATCCGCCGGCACAACCGCGGTGATGTTGAGGATGTTATCTACCGTAAACGAAGTTGCCGGTACCGGTATGCCGTCAAAGGTAACAGCGCTTGCATTGAGGAGGTAAGCCCCGCTGATGGTTACCGTGTCGCCACCATAGGACGAGCCGGTGTTCGGTGTGACGTAAGATACAGATGGTGTGACGTAATAGGTGAATTCGTTCACCATCGTTGCGTTGCCACCGCCATCAAAGACCTTGACATTGACGATTGAAGGCTTGTCACCATGCGCCTCCGGATAAAATGCAAAGAGTGTGGTGCTGTTAACAACATAGGCAGGTATCAGTTCATACTTGCCGTCAAAGTAGGGACCAAACTGTAACCAGACACCATAAGGATGACCCCATTCACTGTACGTGCTAGGATCTGAGCCAAAGTAATAGTTATCGAACAGGTTATCTGCCGTATTAAAACCAGTTCCCGTGACAACGAGTCCTCTCCACTGGTGATTCGAATATTCAGTTGCAGCGTTTGAATAATCCGTCTCCCTATATCCACCAACCGAACCGTAAACCGGTGCGAGCGTGGTCATGGTCGGAACTGCTTCGTAGGTGTATGCGTACTCCGGCGAGTTAACAGTCACAGTTCCAACAAGATTAGTGACTGTGACTGCGACGGTTCCAACAGTTGTGCTTGGCGGGGCGGTCACGACCAGCCCAGAAGACCAATTTTTCACAATGGTCGCGGGTACGCCGCCAAAGGTCACTGAAGTTGCTCCATCAAAGGCGCCACCTTGGATGTACACTTCATTGCCACCGGCAAGCGGGCCAGTCGTATTTGCGACGCCAAAGAGTACCGGAGGCTGAATAAACTCAAAGCCATTATTCAGGATAGCGCTCCCGACTGAATTGACAACGACAACGTCGGCAAACGCTCCATCGAACTGATGTCCATGAGAGTCCGATAAGCCATTTTCCAGATCCCACGTAACAGCCGCCGGAGTGATCGCTGTCATTTCAGTGTCACTGACCACGGTCACATTGGTAGCTAAATACTCGGGGGGAAATGCGTCCGATGAGGATGGCTTTTCCATAGCCGGTACAAAGTAGACGTCTGGCGTTTGAGCCGCGGTAAAGCCCGACCCGGTAATAGTCACTAAGGTATCCCCATCGACAGTACCATATGCCGGAGCGACACTGGTAATAACCGGTAGGGCAGCAACTGCGGCCGGAATAACCAGCAGCAGGATCAGGAGAATAAGATATGCCCGTGCAGAGCTCGTTCCCTGATGATTCCTGAAGAGTCCTTTTGCTCTCCAATCCGTTGAAATAAGCGAATTCTTGGTTTTCATACCAATAACCTTCTTCCTGTTATAATAACTGGCTTCCAGACACGATATTCTAATTACGATCAATAACTGTCCTTCAGCACTAATATCTTTCTTTGCTTTACGGGTATTTATACATAACGAAATATTGATCGTTTGTCTCCCTGAAAATAGTCTGTTTCTGGAGGGCGAGGGTGAAAGATAAAATTGTTAAAATACAATGATTTCGGAACGGCTAAACTCGATAAATGCTCCGGGAATTACGGACAATAAAATCAGATGAGAGCTCCCGAAGAGCTCTTTTTTTAAAATCTCGTGTGATAACTCATCTCTATATTCCCAGCACCGCTCTTCGAAAACCGCATATATTGTTCTCGGCTAACTTCCCACGGTCAAAAGAACACATGAGGAAAGTCTGCCATGGATGATCCCGAGTTGCACAGTCGTGAAAGAATTCTTATCCGGACAACGGGAGTCCACGTAAAATCGATCTCGTTTGAGGCCATCCTCACCAATAATTAAATTATCCTTATTGACAGGATAAAAAAGATCCTGCCTCCCAAAGAGATCCCGGTCAGAATCACCCTCTGATGCTCTGGTCAGGCACCACCTCACCGATGTCAGCCTCATGCTTCGCTCATCTCGTCTGATATATCCTCCCCTGTCCGATAGACCCTTCTTAAAGATGATTAATGAAATTTGTGCACGATCACAGGATACCATCAACCGTTTTTTTTTGCGATAAAAACTGAGGCAATCACACCAAAACATTATTCAACACTCAGGAAAACCTGAAACGGGGACGGCTTTTATCAAGCGCTAAAAAACAAAACCATTCTGGTTATTAATTCGATTCCTTCCTCATAACTCACTTTATAGAGCTATTTTAATTGCATTCCGGCTGCGTAATCTTTGCCATGGTTAATCTGCAAATCTCCTCTGGATCCAATGAGGGCTGTATGAGCACTATGATCAGAAAAAAAGGATTTTCTCTTCCAGAGGCTGTTTTTTATCAGGACCATATGCCATCTACCGGTTTGTCACCGGTCGTACCAAACGTGAAGGCGGTAACCGTGCCACCACTATTCTGGTTTGATGACGCAAGGTAGAACCAGCCGTTCCGGTATACTCCTACAGTGTCAATACCATTATGGGACCATACGACAGGTTTGTCGCCGGTCGTACCAAACGTGAAGGCATTGACCGTGCCACCACTATTCTGGTTTGATGACGCAAGGTAGAACCAGCCGTTCCGGTATACTCCTACAGTGTCTTTGCCACTACCCGTCCAGTCTCCTGCAATCGGAATGTCACCGGTTGTGCCAAATGTGAAGGCATTGACCGTGCCACCACTATTCTGGTTTGATGACGCAAGGTAGAACCAGCCGTTCCGGTATACTCCTACGGTGTCTTTGCCACTCACTGTCCAGTTTCCTGCAATTGGAATGTCGCCGGTTGTGCCAAACGTGAAGGCATTGACCGTGCCACCACTATTCTGGTTTGATGACGCAAGGTAGAACCAGCCGTTCCGGTATACGCCGGTCGTTGAGTTTACACTCGACGGGGATGCCACATAGGTATAGTGATCCGCAGAGGAAATAGTGGAGGTGCCGGATGACGTGGTAACCGTAACATCAACAGTTCCCGCTAAACCTGCCGGGCTTGTCGCAGTAACCTGGGTACTGCTGACGACCGAGAAAGTAGCAGCAGCCGTTGTGCCAAACGTGACTGCCGTTGCTCCCGTAAGGTTCGTCCCGGTGATCGTTACCGAATTACCGCCGGTTGCCGGACCGCTGGACGGTAAAACACCGCTCACGGTCGGCACCAACGAGGATGCCACATAGGTATAGTGATCCGCAGAGGAATTCGTAGAGGTGCCGGATGACGTGGTAACCGTAACATCAACGGTTCCAACTGCACCGGGAGGGCTCGTCGCGGTAACCTGGGTACTGCTGACGACCGCAAGGATGGCGGCCAAGGAATTACCGAACCTGACTGCCATCGTTCCCGAAAGGTTGGTCCCAGTGATCGTTACCGGAGTACCGCCGGTTGCCGGACCGCTGGACGGTGAAACGCCGCTGACAGTTGGGATTGATGGGTAGTAGGTGTACTTGTCAGCACTTGAAATTGCAGATGTACCGTACGGGGTGGTAACCGTAATATCAACGGTCCCGACTGCACCGGCAGGGCTTGTCGCGGTAACCTGGGTACTGCTGACGACCGAGAAAGTGGCTGCCGCCGTTGTGCCAAACGTGACTGCCGTCGCTCCCGTAAGGTTCGTCCCGGTGATCGTTACCGAATTACCGCCGGTTGCCGGACCGCTGGACGGTAAAACACCGCTCACGGTCGGAACCGGCCCATAGGTAAACTGGTCGGCGCTTGAAATTGCCGATGTGCCGTAAGGATTGGTAACCGTAATATTGACAGTCCCGACTGCACCGGCAGGGCTTGTCGCGGTAATCTGGGTAATGCTGCCAACAGAGAAACTGGCAGCCGCAGTTGTGCCAAATGTGACGGCCGTCACTCCTGTAAGGTTTGTCCCGGTAATGATCACCGGTGTGCCACCGGTTGCCGGACCGCCGGATGGTGAAACACCGCCGATAGTCGGGATTGCCGGGTAGTAGGTGTACTGGTCGGCGCTTGAAATTACAGATGTACCATAAGGATTGGTAACCATAATATTGACAGTCCCGATTGCACCGGCAGGGCTCATCGCGTTGATCTGCGTATTGTTTACAACCGAGAACGTTGCTGCCGCCATTGTGCCAAACGTGACTGCCGTTGCTCCCGTAAGGTTCGTCCCGGTAATGGTCACCGGTGTCCCACCGGCTGTCGAACCGCTGGACGGTGAAACGCCGCTCACGGTCGGGACTGCTACGAAGTAGGTGTACTGGTCGGCGCTTGAAATTACAGATGTACCATAAGGATTGGTAACCACAATATTGACAGTCCCGACTGCTCCGGCAGGGCTCGTCGCGTTGATCTGCGTATTGTTTACAACCGAGAAAGTGGCTGCTGCCGTTGTGCCAAACGTGACTGCCGTCGCTCCCGTAAGGTTCGTCCCGGTGATAGTCACCGGTGTCCCACCGGCTGTCGAACCGCTGGACGGTGAAACGCCGCTGATGGTCGGGGCTCCTGTAATAAACGACGAATCTATGATCTGGAACGTGTTCAGTTGGGTACCGGAATATATACCCTGGTAATTCGGGCTCATATTAAGCCGGAATGTGCCATCTGTCCGGTTTGTGGTTGTACCCCAGCTGTTCACCACAAGCCAGTAGGGATTGTTTGGATCTACGGTATTATAGCCGACAATAATGACTGCATGTCCTGCGTCTGTACCCGGGTAAGGGGATGGATCAAAGAGGTCGGTACTCGCTCCATTGTCCCAGAAGGTGTCAAATGCACTCCATCCTGCATCGGACATAAAGAATGAATACTCGACGGCCTTACCTGAATCAATGGCGCTCTCGATATTGGCGATGGCTGTGGCGTTATCCACACCATATGTTTCGATCGTGGAATAGGACAGGGAATTCAGGGTGTAGTATGGTGTGGTCGAGATGCTGCTGAAGGGCATCACAGGAGGTGCCACACCCCCAGTCCAATTATAATCCGAGAAATAGGCATTCGTATTGGACCAGGGAATCGGAGTCGTATCCGAATCATACCAGGATACAAACGTGGACAGCCATCCCCCGTTGCACGCGTTGCCGTTGCCTTCGGAATAATATTTCGAATCGAAGTACTGGACGGAAAGCCGGTTGCTTATGGAATTGATGATATTATGATCGATCTCAAGGAGCCCGGTTGATGCCCAGACCCAGCAGTTCCCGCACGTACCTTGGTTTCGATCCGAGGGGATATACGGGAGATACGAGAGCAGGCTGGCAGATGTGGCTGTAGGTGTGGCTTGTGCTGCAAGTCTCCGGGGGGCTGAATATTTTGGCGATGCGTTGATTTGGGCCTGCATCTCCTCCAGTTGTTCCTGAGTAAAATGCATAAGGGGATGAGTATCCAGAACGACAGCTGTTGCTACGGAATTATTCCCGGTCAGTGTCACGAGACTCGATGGATTCGAAACACTGCCATTGGATCCGGCAAACACGCCCGCTCCGAACAGTACGGTCACCATCAGAAAAAGAGCCAGACCAGTACATGTCTTGAAAAAAAGATGGTGAAATCTCATGAATGAATATTAGTCCTCTAAAGGATAAATTTATTGAAAGTGATAGAGCGGGACGAATCGTATACCAATGCGCAGGTTATAAATCATGAATATTCCGGATCGGTAAAAATATCTTAATGGATCTTATGCCGCACCCTCCTTTCGGAGAGAGCACACATTACTTCGGTTCATTTGCACTTCGTATCCTGTTCTTCGTAGAGTACAACTGATATGGTCCGAATCTCCGTGATCGCATTCACCTGCGAAGGAACCTGACGGTACTCTTGAAAGCGGACATAACAGATGCCACTGAACTGATGTCACGGTCTGGCATGAAAATCATGTAAATTTTTGAAGAGATGGAAAAGATCCACACCCCAGAATATCAGGATCGGGCCTTGGGTAGTGATCAGCCTGCTCTGCCCATGATCCAAAAAGAGATTTATCCTGCGTGTTGATGGTATGCGTAAGGCCTGCAATCTCAGGTCTCATAGGTGTTTTAGGACAGAAACTCTGGCACACTCCAGGTAACTTGTTAAACGTTCAGGTTCCCCAAAACAGAGATCGATTAGAAATAATGTTGAGACTGAACAACTGTCGGCAGTCTTCGAAAGCCTCTTATATTTTTCTCGGCAAACATCCCAGTGTTCAAAGACTCATGGGAGGGACGTCAACCATGGATAATTCAGGATTACACGGAGATGAAAAAATTCTTATCCGGACTGCCGGAGTCCATGTAAAATCGATCTCATTTGAAGCAACCCTCACCAACAAACGAATTATCCTCGTTGACAGGTTAAAAAACATCCTGCATCCAACAGAGATCCCGCTTGCCACGATCCAAAATATAGAAGCCGGAGAGAATGCGATCCGCGAAGCGGTGATCACGCTTACAGCGATCACAAAGAATGGGAGGACGCGGCAGATGGTGCTGACGTTCTCCCGCGAAAGTGGTGGTGGAAACCGGGCAAAAGAACGCAACGAATGGTTACTATTGTTAAAAGAATACATTTCCCCTTCCTCCGATGAGGCTGTCCCTACGGGAATTTCCGGGATCGGCTCGGCAGAAAAAAATGGCCCGGTATCCCCCTCAAAATTCAAGATTGCCGGATCCCCGTTACCTCAAAGACCCGTTGCACGGTACGAACCGGGCACAGACCCACAGCCGGTAAAAAAGATCGTGAGAACTCCCCCGGAATCCTGGCAGGCTCCTGCATCAGCCCCCGCACCGGCATCCGAATCGGTACTCGGTACCTACTGCACTCGATGCGGTACGAGGGTCCCAGAAGGTTCTGGTTTCTGCAACACGTGCGGCTCCCGGATAATTGTTCCGGCAGAAGTGCCCCGGGTTCCGGTCGCCATTCCCACACCCGCCCCATCTGTGCCGATAGTAAAAAGAGAGATGCAGATATATCAGGAGATCCCATCTGAAGAAAAACTCATGGAACACGCGTACGGAACAGTTCCCCGTGATTCCCTGCAGGCCTTCCCACCGGAACCTGCAGTAGAGGATACACAACCGGTGGCCGTCCCGGTAGCAGCGCAGCCGCAAAAAAGATTCATGTCCCGGCTCTTTTCCCAAAAAGAGCATCCCCTGCCACCGCGTGTTCCCAGATCTGTGCCGACCGCAAAACCCCGAAGCAGAAAAAAACTGGTTTTAGCCTTGGTTATTGTCATCATTATAGCAGTTGTGGCAGTTGCAGTTGTCCTGCCAAAACTGGGAGGCATCAAAAGTATTCTGCCAGGGTCCAACACTTCAGTATCTTCAACAACGGCACCCACCCCCACAGTAACCGTAGCTCATGCCACAACAACAGTACCAACCAAACAGGTCACAGCAGCAACCACACCGGAAATAATTAACCAGGCGGCATCAATCGTAACATAGGTAAAAAAATGATTACTATGTCCTCGAGTTGATCATTGTCGGGAAAGCAATTTTTGTCAGGTATAAGATCCTGAATTTATTTTTCACAGATAACCATTTCTGCGCCTATGCTCGGATCCACTCCTGCCGGACCCTCACATATGCAGCAGGTACGGTAGCGCGATAAGCGATATCAGCACCACGATCATTACGTAGCTGACTGCCCCGACCACGTACCCGGAATATTTAATGAGCCCGCGCCGGTCGAGCAGCCGGTCGACCCCTTCCTTGAAGATGTAGCCGCCATCCAGCGGGACCATCGGGATCGCATTGAAGATCCCCACGTTGATATTGATCCACGCACACCAGAAGAGGATGTGGATTGCATCCCAGAACCCGGCAAAGGGTACCTGGTAATACGAAGTATCTGGGGTATCGAACGCGAGGATGCGCAGGTACTGCGACCCGTCACCGCTCGCAAAGGGAACGATCAAAAACTCAACGAACCCGATCGGTGAGAGCATCGTCCCGACCGCAGTCTTGACGGCCACACTATCGTAGTACTCGACCCCCATGAACCCGCTGGTCTGGTTGTTGCCGGAGCCGGAAGGCCACGCCGCAAGGGTGAGTTTATAATCAGAGGAGAGCCCGTTTTTTGCGGTCGTCAGGGTAACGGTATCCCCGGGTTTTGTCGTATTCAGGATCGAGGACACATCCGCCCGGCTGGCAACCGGTACCCCGTTTACTGCTGTCACCACGGAGCCCTGCGGCACGCTCGCGTTATCCGCAGGATACCCTTTGTAGATCCCGGTGATAGCCGGCTGGGTCGCCGGCACAACGAGACCGAACATCAGGATAAGCAGCACAAAGCAGGAGAAACCAACCACAAGGTTGTTCGTGATCCCGGCACCGAACATCCGTATCTTGGGCATGCCTTTTTTCTGCTCGAGTTCCTCTTCATCCGGCTCGACAAAAAACCCGATCGGGATCACGGCAAGGAGCACACCCATGCCCTTGACCTTGATGTTTTCAACCCGGCAGAGAATCGCATGCCCGAACTCGTGTACCACGATAGTCAGGAAGAATGCAAACCAGACTGCGAACGTAGACGGGACATACTCGTTGAGCCCCGGGATCAAAAGGATATTCTGGGGTTCGTAGATGCCGGTCGGTTCAGGCCTGATCATCAGCGTGTACCGGATCGAGACAAACAGCATCACGGTAATAAAGACCGAAACGAGGACCACCGCGATGACCCCGAGGGTCCCGTAGATCCTGAAAAATGTGCGCAGTGCAGTAAATTTATCGAAAAATTTTACCCGGGAGGTCTTGATCGCCATGATCGGGCCGTAGAAAACAATATGATCGGCCCAGATCTTCCTGGTGTAAATAATATACGCAGCGATGGCGTAGATGGCCACCAGGACAATCAGGATGAAGATCCAATCCATCTGTACTTGATGGACAGGATAACCACATAAAGGAATGGTGGTGTAAAATATCCTGAACTGCAAACCGCCAGAATCTAGATAAATGCAGACAGGTTGCTCTGGGTTTTTTCCGCGAGCATCGTGCTCACCGTCTTCCAGCTCTTCCGGGCAATCGGCGGGGGGGCCCGGTGCTCGTCAATATATGCAGAAAGATACGCAATGGTGATCGGATCGGACGGGTACCCGCTGCCGATCTCACCGTATTTTTTTGCGAGTTTTGATATTTCCCGGTCACGGGTGACTTTCGCGATGATGCTTGCCGCAGAAACGATCGGGTACGTATCGTCTGCGTGGTGCTCCGATACGATCTCGCACACGATATCGAGATGACTCCGTACCGTTTCCGCATACCGGAGCGGGTTGACATCACATGCATCGATGTACGCGGTATCGGGGGCGAGTTTCCTTATCACCTGTGCATGGGCCCGGGCAACACAGGCATTCATGGTCATCTCGCGCCGGATGGCATCAATCTCCTCTGGGGGAATTATCACCGTTGCAACCCTGCACAGTTTTTTGATGAGGGGAAAAAGCCGTTCCCTCTCTGCTGGCGTGAGTCGTTTTGAATCCTTCACACCGAGATCAGAAAAGACATCTGCAGATCGTGCCCCCACCGCAGCGACCACCATCGGCCCCAGCACCGATCCTTTCCCGGCTTCGTCAACTCCGCAGATCACAGGTTACAAATTTATGCGCAAATTATTTCAATGGCGATGATGGTAACCGGTAGTCATGTATATTATCATCGTGGGGCTTGGCGGCATCGGACGCAGCCTTGTCAAGCAGGCGGTCGAGCACGGCAACAACGTT
>Ga0181520_10005775_pt1 | contig 19427 bp, 15 predicted proteins | sample PEATcosm2014_Bin_29_FD_132451 | JGI IMG/M metagenome (GOLD analysis project Ga0181520, IMG submission 132451) | Peatland microbial communities from MTU Mesocosm Facility, Houghton, MI, USA - PEATcosm2014_Bin02_30_metaG | ecosystem: Environmental > Terrestrial > Soil > Wetlands > Peat | place...
CAGGATTTTCGATGCGGTGCCGACCCGGCCGCCGGGGGGAGACAAAAACAAATTCACGGCCGTCTCCCAGCCTCGGGTCCGAGCTGGAGGTTGATCTCCCGGCGGCATATGTTCAGGAGGTTAAACAGGTTGTCACGCCAGACCCCCCAAAGCAGGGCCAGCGCCAGAAGGTAGACCGCCGGGCCGGCGTTGCCGGCCGTCTGGAGGTGGAACAAATGCGGGCCTTCGGCATCGGCGGAGAGGAGGCAGGCGGCGAGAATCGTGTATGAAACGGTGAAGCAGTTGACATGGACGGCGGTGAAGGCGACGGGGATGGCGAGATATTCATTGAGGGTGGCCGGGGACGCGGCCACCAGCACGCCGGTGTAAAACAGGAGGGTTTCCAGCGCGGATTTCCGCCGCAGGACAAAGGCGAACCCGCCCAGCAACACCAGCCAGACCATCTCGGCGCTGAGGAGATCGTGAATGGCGGCCGGCATGGCGAAATTATACAAATATGCCGTCAGTCGGGATTTGTACAGGAAGACGTTGGCCAGGATGCCCGCCCGGCCTTCCGCCCAGTAGGGGGCGAAGCCTGACAGAAAAATGGCGACCGGCACGAGCAGGACCAGGCATTTTTGCCAGTGCCCCTTTTGTTTCACCGCCAGCCAGAGCGGAAAGGCGAACAGAATGTGCTTGGTCATCAGTGAAAGGCCCAGCACCACCAGCCCGGCAAACTTGCGGCGGCCGACGGGATGATGGAAATCATCGCCGAAGAGCAGCACCGCGCAGAGTCCCAGCAGCAGGGCCGTGTTGTCAAACTGGTTGTGATAGCCGGTGATCAGAATTGAGACCGGGTTCAGGAAAAACAGCGTGGCCGCCCGCCGCCCGAATTTCCGCCACAGCACCCAGGCAATTCCCGCATCCACCGCGCTCAGAAAACCGATCAGCAGCCAGCGAAAGACCTCCGGATTGCGCCCGGCCAGCCAGTCGAACAGGTGCAGGAGGTGGAACCAGACCGGCCCGTAATTGTAGCGGCAGGTGCCGGCATAAACATTCCCGCCCTGCTCCAGAATGCCCGTCACCAACCGGTAGGAATCAAAATCGTAATTGTGGCCGCAGGTGCCCGCCCAAAAGCGCGCCCACAAACCGGCCACCAGCACCGCCGGCAGCCAGCCCGGACGCCAGACCCTGTTCCATTTTGTCTCTGATTGAGTCGTCACAACACATCTCCTGATAAAAACGGGTTGTGCCGCCATGCTACGCCATCTCCCGTCAAAGGCAAGCGGGATGGTTCAGCGATTTTGCCACCTTGCCACCGGGTTCGCCGTTGCCGCCTGGGCAACCAACCCCCGGGATATCTGAGCCTCCTGGCGGGCGTGTTGACCAAGCCCCGGAGGGCGGCTCGGTGAGCCGCAGCACGTTGAAAAACGAAGGATTATCCGGCATTTTGCTGCTCCCGAACGCAAAAAATCCCCTCGTTTTTGACTTGGGCAACACGCCGTGACGCCGTCTCCTGCCATTACGCTCCCGTTTTCCTCTGTGTCCCCCGTGCCTCGGTGATTAAAAAATTTCCCCGTCTTCGTTTGCTCATGTTGATTATTTCGAGGTTAAAAAGCCCCCTTTTTTCTTCGTTTTTCCTCCGATCCCTTTGGCTGACAAGCATTTAAGGAGCCGGCAGTAAATTCAGGTGGCAACCTGACTGGCTTTTTTGGCGGCGGGCGGCGTTGCTCACTCGTCACAGAACCTTTTGGCGATGCTCCTCGTTCGCGCCTGGCCAGCCGTCGAAATTCCGGCGTCAGCCTGTAAAGTTTATTTTTGACGGACCCTAACCCCGGTTGAAGATTTTTTAAATATCTTGTGTGTTACCCTGTGAATGTCCCGCCCTGTGTGCCACCGTGTTGGCAGGAAGGGGATGATATCATTACCGGTGGCCGGAGCGGCTCCTGCAAACGGGGCGGCCGGGCTGATTTTCGGGATTGCCCCGGAGACCGGCGGACGTCCGCATTCATCTCCGGCTCAAGCCCGACCGGCAAAACGGAAAGACACGATAAGACACGATAAGACACGGATAATTTTTTCAAAGGCCGACCGGGTGGGACAAAATGATTCGTCCAATGGCTGGCGGGAGGAACGGCCGGGGGCCGGAGGCCGGCGCGCCGGAAATTTTTGGAATTTGAGTTTTGCATTGGGCCGGCCGGCAATGTTAGCTTTCGCCCGGTCTTAATTATGAAAAACCGCACACAAAACGAGGATCACTTTGTTGTTATCATGGCCGGCGGACGCGGCGAACGATTCTGGCCGTTGAGCCGGGAAAAAACGCCCAAACAACTGCTCACGCTGCTGGGCAAGCGCTCCTTTCTGCAACAGGCGGTGGACCGCGTGCTGCCGCTCGTGCCGCTGAAGAACATTTTCATCATCACCAACCAGGCCCAGGCCGCCACGGTGCGCCAACAACTGCCCAAACTGCCCAAGGAAAACGTGGTGGCGGAACCCATGGGCCGCGACACCTGCGCCGCCGTGGCCCTGGGGGCCGCGCTGGCGGGGGCGCGCTCCACCACGGGCGTGATGGCCGTGCTGCCCGCCGATCATGTGATTCCCGGGGAGAAGCAGTTTCAGCAGGTGCTGGCCGACGCCTTCGACGTGGCGTCGCGCGGCCGGGTGATTGTGACCATTGGCATCAAGCCCACGGAACCGGCCACGGGTTATGGTTACATCCACATCGGAGCCGAATTGCCGCCGCCGGAGGGGGTGCAAAAGTACGCCACGACCTTTTTCCGGGCGGAACAATTCGTGGAAAAGCCGAACCACGAAACCGCCGTGGCCTATCTGCAAAGCGGGCAGTACCGCTGGAACGCGGGGATGTTCGTCTGGAGTTTTGTGACCGTCACGGAAGGGTTGCAACTGCACCAGCCGGAAATGTTTGCGGCCTGCCAGCGCTGGTTCAAGGTGGCGAACAACCCGGCGAAACTCGCCAAAGTGCTGGCGAAGGAGTATCCGGCCATCACCAAAATCTCCATTGATTTCGCCCTCATGGAGAAGGCCAAAAATGTGGTCTGCGCCGACGGGGCCTTTGCCTGGGATGACCTGGGCGCCTGGCCCGCCCTGGCGCGGCATTTGCCGCCGGACGCGGCGGGCAATTGCGGCCCGGGCGAAATCATCCAGGTGGACGCCGCCCGCAACATCATTTTCGACGCCCGCAAAAAGAACCGCACGCCCATCACCCTGGTCGGGCTCAAGGACACGATCGTGGTGCAAACGGATGACGCCCTGTTGATCGCCCCCAAGAGCGAGGCGCAGAAGATCAAGGAACTGGTGAAGAAACTGGGCGCGGACAAGAAGTGGAAGAAGCTGGTTTAATCCGCCGGCCCGTTCGTCAACGGCAAATACCGGTAAAACCGGATGGAATTGCTGGGCGCGTCGGGGTCCACATAATCAATGGAGCCATGGACCACCTGATTGGTACAGTCGGTGGTCCAGTTCAACAGGTCGCCGGAATGTTGCAGGTAAAACCAGGCCCCGTCCGGACCATTGGTGTTGAAATGAAAACTGCGGTCGGCCAACAGCCACGGCAGGGGCCGGGGCCAGTAGTCACGAATGACGACAGCCGCGCGCCGGGGATAGCCCAGCGTATAATCCGCGTTGGTGGCGGGGTTCAAGGAAACAATCACTGTGCCGGAATAATTGCTGGCGCTGTTGTCCAGCGGCACAACCGGAATGAGGGCATAGGCATCACCGGCGGGAATGGTCACGCTGCCCGGCAGGCCGACAAAATCCATGTTGCTGACCGCCGTGCCGCTGACGGTGTAATTGACGGTCAGGTTGCTGCTTGCATCACCGAAACGGCGCACGGTGAAGAGCCCGTTCTTCGGCCCCCAATTGGTGAAGGCCCCCCATTGTTTTGGCGGCCAGTTGGTCCACGAGGGCGTGGCGTTGGTCATGCCCGGCCAGATCCAGCAGGCGTTCGTGCCGGAGACGGCCACCGGATCAGAGGCCAGGATGCCCACCACATCCGTCGGATTCGTGTTTGTGGCGGAAACAAGAACGGTGATGTTCACCGGCGCGGAAGTTCGGGAGAGGGTGTTGATTTCCGGTTTCAAGATCGTCCCGTTCGTCTCCCTGCCACCGGACACTGCGGTCAGCACATAGGAGCCGGCCGGGACGTTCGTCCACACCACACAATACACGGCGCCCAATCGAGCACCTCCGGCGAGACCAAGCCAGGCATAGGGCTCAAACACGGGGGGCGCAGCACTGAGACGCACTCCCGCCCCCAGATCAATCTTCGTCCCGAGCGAGTTGCTGGCGTAAAACTCCACGCTGTCATAAACGGCCAGGGCATCCACCCCATCGTGGGCAAAGGCAAAAATGGGAAGATCCACCGGCGTGAAAAAAGTGGCGTGATTCGCCGGACTGGTGATTCTTACCACCGGACCCAGTGTCGAAAAAAGAGAGGAAGGGAGAACTTGAGCAAAGACTGGAGTGGCCAACACCAGTGATAAGAATGCACACAACCAACCGCCGGGGATGAAGGTCCGCGAGAAATTCGTGGTTTTCATAAGCGCGTCGTCAGAGAATTTTCTGGTGTCGAATCTAATACCACCATGCCAAATCAGTAGAAAAAGTCAAGCAAAACAAGGTTACAAATTCGACACAAATTGACCGGCGCGCCGGCCCGTTCAGCAGCGGAGAGCAGGCGAATCCCGGAGCGTGCGCGGGTCACACGCTCCGGGCTAACGGCGATTAGCTGACTTTCACGTCAATTTGTTTGGGTCTGGCCTGCTCGCTCTTGGCCAGATGCACGCGCAGCATGCCATCCTTGAATTCCGCCTTCACTTCATTGGATTCGGCGTCATCCGGGATGCTGAAACTGCGTTCAAAACTGCCATAATAACGTTCCACCCGGTGGAGTCTCCGGCCTTTGACCTCCTTCTCGGATTTGCGTTCCCCGGAGATGGTCAGCGTGCCGCCTTCCACGGTCACCTTCACATCGTCCTTTTGCACTTCCGGCAGTTCGACTTTGACCAGGTATTCCTTTTCATCTTCCACGATGTCCACCAACGGGACCCATTCCGGGACGGTGATGTTTTCGTCCTCCCCGCTCAGGGTGCTGCGGCGCAGCGGATTCCAGTCAATGAGAGAGGAGATCCGCCGGTGCATGTCTTCCATGTCCCGGAGGGGATTCCAACGAGCCAATGCATTCATAGTTACAACCTTTCCATTGCAGACTGGTTAAAGGAAACGCCACAACCGGGTCTGCCAATTAAGTCCGGTCAGGGCGGGCGGGAATCCGGATTCATCCCCCAAGGATGAACAGTTCCCATGGAATGAACTTAGCAAAGGCCATGCCGGAGCCGGATTTATTCAAAAATCATTAAAATAAGAAGTTTACGGCGAGGAAGGCAAAAATGGCGTGGGCCGTCTGCGCCAAACCGACACACCTGAATGAGTCACGGAGTGACACCCTGACACTGGGGATGGGTTTGAGTTTACACTGGCTTGGACGCCCCGGCCAAAACCCGTTCGATCAACGCCTGCGGGACCCGGCAGCCGTAGTTCACCGCCCCGATCCGTTTGGCGAGCACAAACTTGACCTCCCCGGCGCTGACTTTTTTGTCCAGCAACATGGCAGTGCAGAGTTTGCGGCGCTGCGCCGGAGTTAATTTGATGCTCACCGGCAGGCCGGCCCGGGTGAACAACCGGGTAATCCGCCCGGACTCCGCCGCCGCCAAGCCGTGCTGTAGAACGGAAAGGCCGGCCGCCAGCACCTGGCCGATGGCGATCGCCTCGCCATGCAAATATTTGCCATAACCGGAAATATTTTCAATGGCGTGACCAATGGTGTGGCCGAAATTCAAAATGGCGCGCAGACCGCCCTCGGTTTCATCCTGCCCCACCACTTGCGCCTTGATTTCACAACAGCGGGCGATCACGGCGGTCAAGACTTTGGCCTCCCCCGCCAGCAGCCTGGGCAGGTGGCGTTCCAGGCGTGCGAAAAAGGGGGCATCGTAAATAATCCCGTATTTGATCACCTCGGCCAGACCGCTGGCAAATTGGCGCGGCGGCAGGGTTTTCAACGTCTCCAGGTCGCACAGCACCAGCCTCGGCTGGTAAAACGCACCCACCAGGTTTTTGCCCGCCGCCAGATTCACCCCCACCTTGCCGCCCACGGAACTGTCCACTTGCGACAACAGCGTGGTGGGGACCTGCACGAAGGGAATGCCGCGCAAATAGGTGGCCGCCACAAAACCGGCCAGGTCCCCCACCACCCCGCCCCCGAGGGCCGCCACGAAGGACTGACGATCCAAGCGATGCGCGGCCAGTTGATCGTAACACGCCTGAACAAATTTGAGGTTCTTGGCGGTTTCCCCCGCCGGAACGGTGATGAGCACGGGGTCAAAGCCGGCGGCCAACAATGAGTTTTGGGCGGCGGAAGCCAGCAGCGGCCCGACATTGGCATCGGTGATGATCGCGGCACGCCGGCCCAGTTTCAAACGCGCGCATTCCCCCCCCAGGCGCGCGAGCAAGCCCGCGCCGATTTTGATGGAGTAGCTGCGTTCCCCGAGCCGGACCGGCACAATGCGCATATTCTTTCTAACTTCCAAAGATGAGATTATCCGATTTCACGTCTTCCGGCGCATACTTGGAGTTCTCAATTTTTTCCGCGACGGTGATGATTTGGTGCGACCAGGAGGGCAACAGGGACGCCAGCCCAACCGCGAACTCGCCGATTTTGGGCAGATAAAAGGCGTTGCCCATGGATTTTTCATGCCGGAAACCATGCTTGGACAGCGCCAGCTTCATGCTGCGGAAAGTGAAGTCCCGGAAGTGGGGCGAGCGGTACCGTGCCGAATACATGGGCGGCATGTCAAAAAACAGCATCATGGCGATGCCGGTGGGCGTGCGGATATTGGGATAAGTAAGCACCACCCGGCCGCCCGGCTTGAGCACCCGGTTGAATTCCTGCAAAAACCAATCCGTATCCAGTTGGTGTTCAATGGTCTCACCGCTGAAAACATAATCAAAGGTGCCGTCCTCATACGGCAGGCGGTCATTGAGCAGGTCATGCACCCGCGCCTGAAAACCGTTGGCCTGCGCCTGCTTGATCAGAAACTCGGAAATGTCCACGCCATGCAGTTCATGCTGCTGGCTGAACGATTTGAGAATGGCGCCGTTGGCGCAGCCCACGTCCAAAATCTTCTGCCGTCCCTTCAGGCCCGCAAAAAACTTCCGGACTTTGTTGATCCGGGGCCCTCCCACCTCCGGCGGGGTGCCGCCCCCGTCGGCACTGTAAATCAACTGGATTTCCGAGGAATTTAACGGTTTGCTGTTCATTTCGTGTTGTTTGAAGCTGCGTTCGCCACGTCGTTCTCGTCACCCCTCCGCGGGTGAGACCAGACCGGGAGCCAGGCGGCAATGTCTCTCACTTCGCATCATAAACGGTGCGAACGGTTGTGCTGTGCTTTCATCGTCGGGCGAATCTTCCAACATTGAAGCGGGCCTGTCGAGCAAGAAAACCGGCCAGCCCGGCCAATGCCGCCGGCGGACCGGAAGGGCGGAAAACGGCCCGATCCGACTGCGGACTGGCGGGTGATAAAGCGGCGTAAAGGCCACGTTGCGGCTGACGGGTGGCAAGGCGGGTCATTTCAGTTCAGACCCGAAGCAGGCCATGACTGCGGCAAAGTCCTGTCGCGCCAATGGACTGCCCGGAGGCCCCGGGGGGCGGGTTTCCGCTCCCGCGCCAAATTCCGGCGCCGCCCGCGCCGAATTAGCTTTTTTCATTGTTTTAATGAACGTTTTGCATTTACGTTTACGGGTGTTCTGCCATACTCAATTCATGCTGAATCAAGCAGATTCCGTGTTAAAGCTCACCGATTTGTTTCATGTATCAGGCTGGCAGCACCGCATCCCCTGGAAGCCCTTCAAGCCGTCCGTCGAAATCTACCGGCTCTACGGCGATGGGGTCACCGGCCCCACGGCCGTGCTCCTGCGCTTTCAACCCGGCGGCCGCGTGGCGCTGCATGAACACATCGGTTATGAGCACATCATTGTCCTAGCCGGGTCCCAGGTGGACGAAAACAGCCGGACCGAAGCCGGCACGCTGATCATCAATCCCCCCGGCACCAGCCACAGCGTGCTCAGCGAAACCGGATGCATTGTGCTGGCCATTTACGAGCAACCCGTGAAATTTCCAACCCGGGTTTTGCTGGCGGTCAACGGCACCTTGATGCGCGGCCTGGAGTTGAATTCCAACCTCCTCGCCGTCGGCGCGACCTTTGTGCGCGAAATCCGGACCGCCCCCGCCTACCGGATTTGGTCCATCAACGACCGGCATCCCGCCATGATGCGCGCCGAGTCCGGCGGGGTCGCCGTGGATCTGGAGGTTTGGGCGGTTCCACCGGAAGGGCTCTCCGCCATCCTCCTCGCCGAACCGCCCGGCCTGTGCGTCGGCAAGATCAAACTCGAGGACGGCTCCGAAGTGCTCGGGGTTTTGGGTGAAGCCATGCTCTGCGAAAATCAGGCGGAGATCACCCAATTCGGCGGCTGGCGCGCCTATTTGCTCGAAAAGAACACTGAAGGCCACCGTCAAAAATGAGAGGGGTTAAAACAGTTCAATGTTTTAACCCCTCCCTGCACTTGATGGGGACGGCCGCGGCCGGTCGCCGCCCCGGAAAATAAGGCCGGCGCTTCAGGCTGGCTTCGCTTCCATCTGCAGATCCTCCACTTCCGTGTTCACTTTTGCGGTCACGGAATACTTTGCACAGCCAACCAGGATGGCGAACACAATCAGGTAACTGAAGGCCACCAGCGGAGTCTGCCCGAGGCCCACGTGCTCCCCGTGCATCAGTCCGAAGAAGGTCAGCACCGCGCCCGCCAGCGCAAAGTAGGCGCCGTACATGAATTTCCGGTCAATGATGAAGACGGCAATCGAAGCCAGCACCATCCCCGCCAGGGTCGCCCCGCCGCCCATCACGCTCAGTCCGTGATAAAGCACGCCATTCCCCGAAAGTTTGTCCAGGCCCACCGACGTCGCATTCGTCCCGGCGGCCCCCAGGGCGTTGTCAATTTGCGTTTTGCCCCAGGCGGCAATCTGCGGCACCAGCGCCAGAATGACCGCCGGCGCGTGCTTCTTGGGCGTCTCCTGGAACGCCTGCGATCCGATCAGCATGCCGATGTAGAGCAGAATCGGCAGAATCGCCACCACCGGAATCAGCGCCATCAGCAGCGAGATCACCCCCAGCCATGAGAGGATGATCACCAGGATCCCCGTGGCGGCGGAATAGCCGATCCGCCCGCCCATCGCCTTCCAGCCCGGATGGCCGATATACACTGCATTGATGAACGGGTTGCCCATCAGGCAGCCGATCAGACTCACCACCCCGTCCGCCGTCAGCACCCGCGTGGTGGGAAAGCTGTCGCCCGCCGCCGAGGCGCTTTCCACGTTGTCCATCGCCTCGACCAGATCATAAATGCCGAAGGGAATCGCCGTCACCACGATGATGCTCAGGTATTTGAAACCGCCAAACACATGCGACACCGCCGGAATCGGAACGTGGAAATGGAAATTCGCCACCGATTGCGCAAGATTGGCCCCGCTCAATCCGCTGAAACTAAAGCCAAACACGTTGGACCCCCAGGCGATGATCGAGCCGACCGCAATCGCCATCAGGCCGCCGGGCAGGCCCCCGATAAACCGCACGCCGCCGAACCAGCTCAGCATGATCACCGAGAAGCAAACCACCCCGATCAGCGGGTTCACAAAGATCTGCGCCGCCGGACTCATGGAAATGAACGTGATGGAAACCCCCGCCAGCGACCCCAGCAACGCGGCGCGCGGCGTGATTCGGCGGATCACCGGCGCGACAAATCCGCCGATCATCAGCACAAAACTTTGCACAAACACCCAGGTCAGCCCCGCCTGCCAGGCTTCCACCGGGTCGCCGGTTTTCAGCAGAATGGGCATCATGACCACAAACGTCACGATGAACATGTGCGGCACGCTGATTCCCGAGGGCAGCGCGCAGACATCCGTGCGCCCGGTCCGTTTGGCCAGCCGGTACGCCAGCCAGGCATAGTACAGGGTGCTTAAACACATCATCAGGCCCGTCGCGGGCAGGATGCGGCCGAATACCAGGTCATCCGGCATCTTCAGGACGAAGTGCAGCAAACCGGTGAGGGTCAGCAGGTTGACCAGGATGTTGGTGCCGAAGCCGAACAGCGCGTTCCAGTCGCCCGGCACCCAGAGTTTTGGTTTGAAGGTTGTCATGGTTGGATCTTTCTATGGTTGATGGTTTTGGTTTGAGGTTTTGTTGTTGGGAAAAAGTCATCCGATCGCCTCCAGGATTTTGCCAGAGTCACTCACCCAGCCGAAAATGCCCCCCTGGGCCTTGATCATTTTCAATCCCATTTCTTGAAATTCCGGAAAGTAGGAACCCACGCAATCCGAGGGCACCAGGCAGTCGTAGCCGCGGTCATTCGCCTCCCGCACCGTGGTGTTCACGCACACCTCGGTCGTCACGCCGGTGACAATGAGCTGTTTGATGGCCAGGTGTTGCAGGATGGAATGCAGATCGGTGGCGTAAAACGCGCCCTTGCCCGGCTTGTCAATCACCGGTTCACCCGGCAGCGGATACAGCTCCGGAATGATGTCATGACCGTCCTGTCCGCGCACCAGGATCCGCCCCATCGGGCCGGCATCGCCAATTGTTTTCCGGCCGCGCCCGCGAATTTTCTTGGCCGGCGGCAGATCCGTCAGATCCGGCCGGTGCCCCTCCCGCGTGTGCAGCACCTGCCACCCCTTCGCGCGCCAGGCGGCCAGCAGCGTCTTGTTCGGTCCGATCGTGCCGCGCAGTTGCGAAATGTCATTGCCCAGCATCTCGCCAAACCCGCCGGGCTCCAGAAAATCCCGCTGCATGTCAATGATCAGCAGGGCGCAGGCGGCGGGCCTTAATTCAAACCCATAAGGTTCCGCATCAATCACCAGGGGGGCGTTTTTCTTTTTCATGGGGGTTGGGGGTTTAGTGTCCCGCCATTTTCTGGCCGATCACGTTGATGTCGGCGTTTTCCGCCGGGGTTTCATAAACAAGGCAGCCGCCGGCCATGACCAAAATCCGGTCCGCCAGCGCCAGCAACTCATCCAGATCCTCACTGACCAGCAGGATGCCCACCCCGCGGTTGCGCGCCTCCGTAAGCTGGCGGTGGATGAATTCCACCGCGTTGAAATCCAAGCCGAAACAGGGGTTGGCGACAATGAGCAGCCGGGGCACGCCGGAGGAAAGTTCGCGCGCCAGTACGGTTCTTTGCACATTGCCGCCAGAAAGATTTCTCACCGGCGTGGCCGGCGAGGGGGTCCGGATGTTGAAGCCCTGGATGGCGGCCTGCGCCGCTTTCAGCATCGCCCGGTGGTTCAGCAGCCAGCCCTGGCGGGCCAGCGGCGGCCGGTCAAAATTCCGCATCGCCAGATTCTCAGCCACGCTCATGTCCGGCACGCAGGCGTTCCGCAGGGGCTCCTCCGGCAGCGCGAACAACTGGTGCGCGTGCATCTCCCGGCGGGTGGCGGCATACGTCTGCCCCTCCACTTTGATCCGGCCGGACACCGCCATCCGCTGGCCGCCCAGCACCTCCACCAACTCCCGCTGTCCGTTGCCGGACACCCCCGCAATCCCCACAATCTCGCCGGCGCGCACCGTCAGCGAGGCCCCTTTCACCGCAGGCAGGCCGTTGTCGCGGTCGGCATGCAGCTCGGCGATCTCCAGCACCGGCGCGCCGGGCGCCGTCCGGCTCTTCTCAACCCCCACCGCCGTGCGCTGCTCCCCCAGCATCATCCGCGACATGTCCGCCACCGTCAGATCCTTCACCTTCCCCGCCCCGGCAAACTTCCCCCGCCGCATCACGGTGATTTCATCGCAAAAATCCATGACCTGCCTGAATTTGTGCGTGATGAGAATAATGCTCAGCTTTTTGCCCGCCACCATCTGCCGGAGCAAGCCCAGCACCTCGTCCGCCTCCTGCGGCGTCAGCACCGAAGTGGGCTCGTCCAAAATCAAAATCCGGCTCTTGAGGTAAAGCTGCTTGAGAATCTCCACCTTTTGCTTCTGGCCCGCCGCCAGTTGGGAAACCGGCGTGTGCAGCGGCACTTGGAACGGCGCGTTCGCCATGAATTCCTCCAACCGCCCAAACTCCGCCGTCCAGTGAATGATCCCGGGAATGTCGTTGCGCGGCAACAGCAGGTTTTCCGCCACCGTCATCGCCGGAACCAGCGTGAAGTGCTGGTACACCATCCCGATTCCGTATTTCTGCGCGTCATGCGGGCTCTTGATTTCCCGGACGCGGTGGTGGATGATGATCTCCCCCTCCGTTGCCGGATGAAAACCCATCACGCACTTGACCAGCGTGCTTTTGCCCGCGCCGTTTTCGCCCAGCAGCGCATGAAACGTCCCCGGTTCCAGCTTCAGCGAAATCTTGTCCACCGCCACCAGCGGGCCAAACCGCTTCACCAGATTGACCAGTTCGAGCCGCAAGGGCTCGTCGGGCAACGGCGGTTCTGGTGGAATGGGAGGGCTCATGTGATGGCTTTGATAAACGCCTGCGAATCCGCCACGGCCCCGAAAACGCCCCCCTGCATTTTGACCATCTTCAGCGCCGCCAGATGATTGCCGTAGTCCGTCGCCCCGGTGCAGTCCGCCAGCAGCAGGCATTCGTAACCCCGGTCATTCGCCTCCCGCATCGTGGTGTGTACGCAGACATCCGTCGTGATGCCCGCCAGCACGATGTTCTGAATTCCCCGCCGGCGCAGCAGCATGTCCAGATCCGTGGCGTAAAACGAGCCCTTCCCCGGTTTGTCAATCACCGGTTCGCCGGGCAGCGGCGACAACTCCGGGATGATCTCCCAGCCCGGTTCGCCCCGCGTCAGAATCCGGCCGCAGGGGCCGGCATCCCCTATGCCCGCGCCGATCCGCTGACTGCGCCAGCGCTTGTTTTCCGGCAAATCCGCCAGGTCCGGACGGTGCCCCTCGCGCGTGTGAAAAACGGAGTACCCCAGCAGCCGCACCGCCGAAAACACATTTTGAATCGGACCGATCGGAGCGCGGGTCAGGGAGAGATCATAGCCCATTTTATCCACATACCCGCCCGGCCCGCAAAAATCAGTCTGCATGTCAATGACCAGAAACACCGTGTTTTGCGGGCGCAAATCACCGTTGTACGGCCACGGATACGGATCAGCTTGTACGTATTTGTTCATGGGTCTATTCGCCGCTCCCCAGCGCTCCCGGAGCCCCGGCCAGACTGCGTTTGGGGGAACAGGTGAAAATCATGATGCCCAGCGTCAGAATGTACGGGGCCGCATTGAACAGATAATAATAGGACTGCACCCCCGCGGCCTGCAGCGCCGGCCCCACCGCCTGCGCCCCGCCAAACAACAGCGAGGCGTACAGGCAGCGCCGCGGATCCCACCGCGCAAAAATCACCAGGGCCACCGCCATCAATCCCTGCCCGCTGGACACCAGCCGCGTCCACGACCCCGGATACACCAGCGAAAGATACGCCCCGCCGATCCCCGCCATGAAACTCCCCGTCATGATGGACAGCGTGCGGACCTTCACCACCGAGATCCCCTGCGCCCGCGCCGCCGCCGGGTTGTCCCCCACCGCCCGGATGAACATCCCCCACCGCGTGTTGAGAAAGAACCAGTGGAACACAAAGGCCAGCGCAATCCCCGCCACCAGCAGCGGACTGATTTTCAACGCCGACTGGAGCTGCGGCAACTGGCTCCAATTGCCCAGTTGAATCCCCGGCAGCGGCGGCGCCATCGGCTGGATGTACGGGTCGCCGATAAAAAACGCCAGGCCGCTGCCAAAAATGAACATCGCAATCCCCACCGCAATGTCATTGACCCGGGGCCGTTGCGACAGCCACGCATGAATCGAGCCCAGCACCGCCCCCGCCGCCCCCGCCGCCAGCACCCCCAGCCAGGGCGATCCGGTTTTATACGAAATCGCATACGCGCTCATCGCCCCCAGCAGCAGCGTGCCTTCCAGACCCAGGTTGATTTTTCCGCTCTTTTCCGTGAGACACTCGCCCAGGCTCACAAACAGGAAGGGCGAACTCCCGCGGATCGCCCCCGCCATGATCGCCAGGGGCACCCCGAGCCAGCCGATGGAATCAGTGTTGGTCATGCGGCTTTTTCCTGGAAAATTCTAAACCGTCCGTAGAGGGATTCGCTGTAGAGAATCACCAGAAACACCATCCCTTCAAACACCAGCACCGTTGCGTCCGAAAGATGGTTCACCCGTTGCAGCATCCCGCCGCTGGCCAGAATTCCCCCCAGCAAAATCGAGACCAGGAGGACTCCCAATCCGTGCTGCCGCCCGACAAAGGCCACCAGGATGCCCGCATAACCATAGCCCGTCACCAGCGACTCATTCGCCGAGCCCTGCACCGCCGCCACCTCCGCCATCCCCGCCAATCCCGCCGCCGCCCCCCCCAGAAAACACACGGTCAAACTGATTTTCCCCACCGCCAGTCCCGCAATCCGCGCCGCGCGCAGGTTGCCCCCGATCATCCGCACCTTGAATCCAAAACTCGTGTGCTCAATCAGCACCCAGGTGATCAGGCACGCCACGATCCCGTAGATCAGCCCAAAGTGGACCCGGGAGCCCGGGATGTTCCCCAGCAAATTCGCATCCGGAATCGGATAACTCGAGGGCTTGTTCAAGCTCGACGGGTCGTGCATCGGTCCGTTGACCAGGTGATTTAAAATGGCAATGGCGATGTAATTCATGAGCAGGCTCGAAATCACTTCATTCACCCCGCGGTACAGTTTCATGGCCCCCACCGCCATGATCCACAACCCCCCCATGGCCATGCCCGCCAGCGCCATGGCCGTCAGCGCCACGTAATGCGGGGCCGTCACCCAGTTGGCCCCCACCAGCACCGTCCCCAGGCCGCCCATCACCAGCGCCCCTTCATTGCCGATCACCACCAGGCCCAGCCGCATCGGCAGCGCCGTGCAGAGCGCGCACAACATGATCGGCGCCGCCCGCACCAGCGTGTTCTGAAACGCATACCAATTCCCAAACGCCGCCCGGTAGATCGAGTGGTAAACGGAAAACGGGCTCGCGCCCGCCAGCCCGCAGAAAACGCCGAACACCACCAGCGCCGCCAGGATCGCCCCCACGGGGATCACCACCGACTCCACCAGCACCCGCCAGTTGCGGGACACCGGTTCCGCCGGGGCCGGGTTCGCCGTGGTTGCCAGGGTTGCGATGGTTGACATGTTGAAATCTCGTCTCGCTTCAGGGAAAGTTTCCCCCGCCCCCTGCGGGGCCGGGGGAAACCCAACCTCCTGCTTAACTGCCGGTGGAGCCCAACACTCCCTCGACCAAATAGTTCATTTTTTCCAACTCGATGTCGCGCTGCTTGAACTCCGTTCCATCGGGAATCACCACTTTGCCCGTGTTGTCCTTGATCGGCCCCTTGTAAATCACCATCGTGCCGTCCATGAACTTCGCCTTGGCCGCGTCCGCATCCGACCTGGCCTGGTCACTCACCAGCGGGCCGTAGGGCGACACCTTGCAGAACCCCTCCTTCAAACCGCCGCGAATCAAATGCGGGATGGTGCCGTCCATCAGCGATTTGCCCGAGTGAACCCAGTCGGCATAATCCATGTACACCTTCGACCAGTTCCATTCGGCCCCCGTCAGGTAGCCCTTCGGGGCCAGCACCGATTGATTCGCATGGTATCCCGTGCACATGATCCCGCGCTGTTCGGCGGTGGTCACAATCACCTTGGGACTGTCCACATGGCACGTCAGCACATCCACCCCCTGGTCAATCAGGCTGTTGGCCGATTCCGCCTCCTTCACCGGCAGCGACCAGTCCCCCGTGAAGATCACCTGCACCGTCGCCGCCGGCGCCACACTGCGCGCCCCCAGCGTGTAACTGTTGATGTTGCGCAGCACCTGCGGAATCGGTTTCGCCGCGATAAAGCCCAGCTTCTTGCTCTTCGAGCTTTCCGCCGCCACGATCCCCGCCACATACTCCGCCTCATCAATGTACCCAAAGTAGCTCCCCACATTCACCGGCAGGCCGTCATGCCACATGCCCCCGCAGTGGAAGAACTGCACCTTCGGATACTCCTTGGCCAGCTTGAGAATGTGCGGATTGAAATAGCCAAAGGAGGTCGGAAACAACACCGTCGCCCCGTTTTGCTCGATCATGTCCCGCATCGCCTCCTCCACCGCCGTGGTTTCCGGCACACTGGCCTCCTCCACCGCCGAGACCCAGTCCAGCTTTTGCACCCCGGCGCACCCTTCCGAATGCGCCTGGTTGTAGCCATAATCGTCCTTCGGCCCCACATAAATGAAGCCCATCGAGACCTTGTCCGCCGCCGTGGCCGGGCCGACGGCAAACGCCGCCATCACCGCCACGGTCGCCGCCGTTTGAATTAGATTGGATATTTTCATGAGGTAAAAATGCCGGGGCGGCTTCAAGTCAAGTCCCCCGGGCCCAACCGCGCCCGCCGCCGTCCTCCGACGGCGGCGGGGCGACGGCCGGCGCCAGGCATTGGTTTGAAGGGCCGCCAATCATGGGTTCAGAAGAATACGGAAACGCCCGCATAGACCAGGGTCGTATCCCGCGTGGGTTTGCCCGGGGAATTGAACGTGTTCAGGTTATAAAGGTTGTCATCCACAAAATTCATGTATTTGACGCCCAGATGACAACTCCAGTGCCCGTATCCTTGCGGCATGAAATTCATCGGCACCGTCACCTTCCCCCCCACGCTGACAATGCCGACGGTGGACGCCTTGTCGTAAAACTCACCGTAGAACCGCTCGTTGGGCAGCAGCACATCCACCGGCGTTTCGATTTTGATCCCGTCCTTGAAGCTGTAGGTGGGATCCAATCCCGTTTGAATATAATAGCTCGAACCCGGTTCCAGATATTTTCCATGGCTGGCGGGGGGCGTCAGGCCAAGTTCTGCCGGGAGGTCGGCGTCGGTCGCCTTGCTGCTCAGTTCCTGCCAAAACTCAACATACGGGTGAAAGCCAAAACCGCCCATTGGCAAATAAGGGCTGTCGTTAAAACTAAGCTTGGTGTCGAGATGCTGTGAGAAGGGGATGCTTTCAATAAACTCGTTAAAGGCGGTGTAGGTGACATCCAGCTCGAAGTTTTTGGCGAAGCCGATCGAGAAGCCGGCGATCGGGTCAATTTCCGTCCAGGGAGTGGATGGCTTGCCGTTGTAACCAGGGGTTCCCGCCCCGGTCCCCACATACTTGGTCCCAATGTCATTCCATGCGCCGCCATCCAGCGTCACGCTGTTGATGAAGGAATCCCCCTTGTAGATGTTGGCAAAACCCAGCAGCAAGGGCTGCACCGTCAAACCCTGGTTGCGCACCATCATGCCGCGGGGCGTCACATATTCATTGGCAAAGTCAACATTCGCCAGCAGGTCGGTGCGTGAAGGGGGGGGCGGTGGGGCATCGTCCGCCCTGACCGTTACAACCGTCATTGGCAGCGCGGCGGCGCAGGCCACGGCGCCCATCAAACCGGGCGTGGTTTTACGAGGGGCGCGCTGGGTTCGTGAATGTGTTTTTTGAGTATTTTTCATCATAAGAGTTGTTTCCTTAATCTGTTCCGGTTCCTCCAGAACAGCCCCAGCGTAGCCGGAATCGTGCCAGCCGCCGGAACCTCAAAAAACCCTTGTTTCTTCCCTGTTTCCCGAAAAACCCCGCCGGCGCCACGCCCCCAAAAGTGTTTCAAACGTCGCCCCTGAAACACTTGGAACAAACGCCAGGCCGCCGCAGCCCGGTGATTCAGCCCCCCGTCTTCCTGCGTCGCCTTCGTTTGCGGTTCAACTTTCCCCGGGGTTTTCTGTTTCGGCTTTCCGGCCTTTCCGATTTCCGCCTTCGTCTTTTCCCCTCCGCGTCCGGCCGTGCGGTTCGCGGGCGCAAAAGCCCCGTCTTTGCTCCGGAATCCCTGTCTGGTGAAAAAAAATCCCCCCGCATTTCTCGTTACCTAGTAACGTGTTTTGGCCAAACCAAGGTGTATGACACCTGTTTTTAAACAATTCTGATTCCAGCCAACTCATTGAACCCCAACGGGTTCCGACCCGGCCCGGGCGGCCGGGCTGTCAAGTTATTTCATTTTTTCGAAAACGGCCGTTTTACGTTACCAGGTAACGGGCTTTTTTTCCAAACGGGGGCAGACTGGCCACCGGATGATTGCGAGATCACATCGCCAGGCATCGGACGGACGGGGCGCCGGCGCCTCCCCGGCCCCGGCCGCCGAAGCCGCCCGCCGCCCGCGCGCGGCCTCCCGGCCTGCGGGGCCAGCGGGCCAGACACGGAAAAACCGGCGCAAACACGCAAAAGACCGGTTGATTTTTTTGAATCCGGCCGGATTTGCCCGCCGGCCCGCCGGCGGCCCCGGCGGCCGGTCAAATCCAGTTCTTGCGCACCATCCAGCTCTTGATGACCTGGGTCAGCGCGAGGTAACAGATGAGGGTCAGCGCCAGCAGCACCCAGAACAGGAGGGGCAGCGGCACGAACCCGAGCGGCCCGGCCAGCGGCGAGTACGGCAGCACCCCGCCGATGAGCATGATCAGGATCGTGGTCATGGAAAGCTGCCAGCTCGCCCGCGACTGGATGAACGGAATCAGGTTCGTGCGGATGACGTGGATGATCAGCGTCTGGGTCATGATGGACTCCACGAACCAGCCGGTGTGGAACAGTTGCGCGGCATAAGTGTGGTCAATCGCCCCGTCCTTCCCGACCATCGCCGCCGGGATCTGCCCCAGGGCGACCACGTCGGTGCATTTGAAGACAAACCACATCACGGCAAAGGTGGTGTAGTCAAAGATCGAGCTGATCGGCCCGATGAGCAGCATGAACTTGGCGATTTCGCCCATCTGCCACGGCCGCGGCCTGGCAATTTGGATCGCGCCCACATTATCCGTCGGAATGGGCACCTGCGAAAAATCGTAGAGCAGGTTGTTGGTCAAAATCTGCAAGGGCATGATCGGCTGGAACTTGAACAGGGCCGCCGCGCCCAGCATGCTGAACATGTTGCCGAAGTTGGAACTCGCCCCCATGCGGATGTACTTCAGGATGTTGACGAACACCTTGCGGCCCTCGATCACGCCCTCCTCCAGCACCATCAGGTCTTTTTCCAGCAGAATGACGTCGGCGGATTCCTTGGCGATGTCCACGGCGGTGTCCACGGAGATGCCAACATCGGCGGCGCGGAGCGCGGGCGCGTCGTTGATGCCGTCGCCCATGAAGCCGACAACGTGACCTCTTTTCTGGAGCGCCTGCACAATGCGCTTTTTGTGCATGGGCGACTGGCGGGCAAAAACATCAATCGCCTCGACGGACTCGGCGAGTTGGGCGTCGGTCATGGTTTCCACCTGGCTGCCGAGCAGAATTTTATCGGCGTTGATGCCGACC
>Ga0181520_10005776_pt1 | contig 19427 bp, 21 predicted proteins | sample PEATcosm2014_Bin_29_FD_132451 | JGI IMG/M metagenome (GOLD analysis project Ga0181520, IMG submission 132451) | Peatland microbial communities from MTU Mesocosm Facility, Houghton, MI, USA - PEATcosm2014_Bin02_30_metaG | ecosystem: Environmental > Terrestrial > Soil > Wetlands > Peat | place...
TCAACAGTTCCGCGCCGCCCGGCATCATCCCCACAATGCTCTCCAGCGAGCCCAGCTTTTTCATCTGCCGCAACTGTTCCAGAAAATCCTCCAGGGTGAACTGGCCCTTGCGCATCTTTTCCTCCAGGCGCCTGGCCTCATCCTCGGTCACGGCCTCCGCCGCGCGCTCGACCAGGCTCACCACGTCGCCCATCCCGAGAATGCGCGAGGCCATCCGCTCGGGATGGAACGGCTCAAATTCATCCAGCTTTTCGCCCGTGCCCATGAACTTGATCGGCTTGCCCGTGACTGATCTCAGGCTCAGGGCCGCGCCGCCCCGGGCGTCGCCGTCCAGTTTCGTGAGAATGGATCCGGTGATGTTCAGCGCCTGATCGAAATGCGTGGCCACGTTCACCGCCTCCTGGCCGGTGGCGGCATCGAGCACCAGCAGAATTTCCTGCGGCTTGACCAAATCGCGCAACCGCACAAGTTCCTGCACGAGCGGCTGATCAATCTGCAACCGGCCCGCCGTGTCAAAGATGAGCGTGTTGCGGTGGTTCGCCCGGGCAAACTCCAGCGCCGCGCGCGCAATCGCCAGCACGTCGGTCTCGCCGCGCTTGAGGAAAACGGGAATCTCCAACTGGCGGCCCAGGGTTTCCAGTTGGTCCATGGCGGCCGGCCGGTACACGTCCGCCGCCACCAGCAGGGGTTGGCGGCCCTGTTTCAAGAGCAGCCGGGCGAGTTTGCCGCTGGAGGTGGTTTTGCCCGAACCATGCAGGCCCACCAGCATGACGCAGCTCGGATTGCCGCTGAGATTGATCCCGGCATTTTGCGATCCCAGGAGGGCCACCAGTTCGTCGTTGATGATCTTGATGATCTGCTGGCCGGGTTGCACGCTGGCAATCACCTCCGCACCCAGGGACTTGGCCTTGACCCGTTCGATAAAGTCGCGGGCCACCTTGAAATTGACGTCGGCATCCAGCAGCGCCAGGCGCACTTCGCGCAGGGAATCGCTGACGTTGGACTCGGAAATTTTGCCGAGCCCGCGCAAATTGCGAAACGAGTTCTGGAGTTTTCCGCTTAAAGATTCAAACATGACTCCAAGCTAGGCGACGCCGGGGGAATTGACAAGACGCACGGTGGGCCGGAAATCGCATCAGGAGGGAAGCGGAGATCATTGCGGGGCAACACGGGAAGACCGGAAGTTCCATTCCGGGATTTTTTAATCGTGTTTAATGGAGATTTATCGTGTTTTTCCGTTTTCCGGCTTTGGACCCGTCCGGGCCAAACCAAACCATACCACTCGCGCCTCCCAACCTCATTAAACTCGCGCCTTCCTGCGCCTTTGTGAAGGAAGCAAAGGAAGGCCCATGTTATTTTGAATGGCCTCGTTTTGCGGACGCACTTTGGATTGGCGCAACGGCCCGGCTTCCGCTTTGATATGTCAAAATGAAGCATGCTCCCCTGTTCATCACCGGCACGGACACCGGCGTGGGCAAAACCGTGCTGGCCGCGCTGGTCGCCGGATTCCTGCGGCAGAGCGGCCTTCGCGTTGCTGCGTTTAAACCCGTTTGCTCCGGCAGCCGCGATGACGCCCGCCTGCTGGCAGACGCCCTGGGTGGCACCCAGCGCCTGGACGAAATCAATCCCTGGCACTTTCGCGCCCCGATTGCCCCGCTGCTGGCCGCCCGCCGGGAACACCGGCGCGTCAGTCTGGCCCAAATCCTTGCCCAGGCCCGCCGGTTGCGCCAGCACTTTGATCTGGTGGTCGTGGAAGGCGCGGGCGGCCTGTTGAGTCCGCTTGCGGAAGACGCCGATTCGCGCGACGTGATCGCGGCCCTGCGCGCCATCCCCGTCCTCGTCGGGCCCAACCAACTTGGCGTTGTCAATCACCTGCGGCTGACCCTGGCCGCCCTGCCGCCGGCCGCCCGGGCGCGGGCCATGGTGGTGTTGATGTCGCCGGAAACCCCGGATGCCGCCACCCGCACCAACGCCGCCCTGCTGGCGGAATATTTTGACGCAACACGCATTGTCGGCCTCCCCTGGCTGGGCCGCCGGGTTAATCTGGACTTGGCCCTGAAAAATGTCCGGGTCCGGAAGGGGCTGGAAGCCTGCCTCCGCCGGCAACTTGCCAAAAACGGCGGTTGGCGTTGACGAGCCTTGATAAAATCAAATGACCTGCCATTTTACCGGCATGGCCAAAAAACCGCCCGGCGCGCTGTATCAATTAAAGATAACTTTGAAATGGTCCAAACCGGCCATCTGGCGGCGCGTCGTGGTGCGTGCGGATCTGCCGCTGTCAAGCCTGCACGATCTCCTCCAGCGCGTGATGCCCTGGACGAATTCGCACATGCATCAATTCATCGCGGGGAAAGCCTTTTATGGGGCGCCGGCCCCGGAGTTTGCCGACATGGGCATGGAAATGTTAAACGAGGATGAATACACCCTGGCCGATCTCGCCCCCGCCGCGAAAAGGAAATTCATTTACGAATATGATTTTGGCGACGGTTGGGCGCATGAAGTCACGGTGGAAAAAGTTTTGCCGCCGGACGCCGATTTCAAACGCCCGGTCTGTCTGGCCGGAGCCAAGGCCTGTCCGCCGGACGATTGCGGCGGGATGGGGGGCTATGATCATTTGCTTGAAATTCTGGGGAACCCCAAACATCCCGAACATGCTGAAATGCTGGACTGGGTGGGCGGGGAGTGGGATGCGGAACGGTTTGACTTGGATCAAACCAACCGCCGATTGAAGGGTCTTTAATCCTTGTGAAAAGTTTCACAAAGGGCTTGCGGGGTCCGGGGGTGGGTGATAAGTTTTCAAGGCGGATCGGTAAATTTTACTAAATCATGAATAAAATTCTTTTGCTGTTGGCGGTGGGCGCCGGGGCCGGCCAGTGGGCCTCCGCGGCGGACATTATTGGCACGGTGACCTACAAGGGCACCCCGCCGCCGGAAAAGGAAATCACCCCCATTCTCAACGATCCCACCTGTGCCGCGATGTATGACGGCAAGGCGCCCACCACTCATTTTTACCGGGTCGGAGCCAACGGTGAATTTGGCGACGTGATCGTTTCGCTCAAGGGCGTGACCGGTTCCACCGGCGCCTCGGCCCCGGCGGCGTTGCTGGATCAAAAGGGCTGCCTGTACACCCCCACGATTCTGGTGGTGCAAACCGGTCAAAAACTGATCGTGAAGAATTCCGATCCGGTGCTGCACAACGTGCATTTGAACCCCACGGCGCCGGAAAATGAGAAGGCCAACGATGCCCTGATCAACGCCGCCCAGATGCCCAACGGTGCGGATTTGACCTACACCTTTGTGAAACCGGAGAAGTTCATGAAGTTCCAGTGCGATGTACACCCCTGGATGTTTGCGTGGGTGACCATCGAGGACAGCCCGTACTATTGCCTGAGCGGGGTGGACGGCAAGTTCGTCATCAAAAATGTTCCACCCGGAAAATATACGATTGAGGCGGCCCACCGCAAAGCCGGGGCCGTCACCCAGGAAGTCGAAGTCAAGGACACGGATGCCACGGTGAATTTCACCTTCGAGGCCAAGTAACCGGCCGGAAAGGCCCGCCGTTGCGTCAAAGTGCGCGGCGGTTTTTTTATGGTTTATATGAACAAGAAAAGTCATGGAAATTACAATCCGGGGATGCATTATTTTGCGCTCCTGACGGCAATTGTGACGTTTCTGCTGCTGGGGCTGGGCGGTCTGGTCACCAGTCATGAGGCGGGGATGTCGGTGCCGGACTGGCCGAACACCTATGGCTACAACCTGTTTTTGTTTCCGATCGGCAAATGGGTGGGCGGGGTGTTTTATGAGCACACCCACCGTCTGCTGGCTTCGGCGGTGGGGTTGCTGACGGTGGCGCTGGCGGTTTGGTTGTGGCTCCGGGACCCGCGCCGGTGGATGCGCCGGCTCGGGGCGGCCGCCGTGGTGCTGGTGATTGCGCAGGGGGTGCTGGGCGGGCTGCGGGTCCGGTGGCACATGGACAATCTGGGGATTTTTCACGGCACGGCGGCCCAACTGTTTTTCATTCTGGTTTGCGCCCTGGCGTTGGGCACCAGCCGTTGGTGGTTGGCGACGGGGGAAAAATGGCCCGAAGCGCCCGCCGGGCTGCGCTGGCTGGTGCTGGGGGCCACGGTCTTGATTTTTGGCCAGCTCATCCTCGGGGCGACCATGCGGCATCAGCATGCCGGTCTGGCCATCCGCGACTTTCCGCTGGCCTATGGACAGCTTTGGCCGGACACCAGCCGCGAGGCCGTGGCAAAATACAATGCCGACCGCATGGAAATCGTCTCCGAAAACCCGATCACGGCCGGGCAAATTATTTTGCAAATGGTTCACCGGCTGGGGGCGCTGGCCATTCTGCTGGCGGTGGCCGCCGGCGCCGGGCGGGCCTGGCGGCAGTTGGGCGGGCGGGCGTTGCTGACCAAGCTTGCAGCGGGCTGGCTGGTGCTGATTCTGGTGCAGATCGGCCTGGGCATTGCCACCATCCTCACCAACAAGGCCGCCGACATCGCCACCCTCCATGTGCTGGTGGGCGCGCTGTCGCTCGTGGCCGGCGCCCTGTGGTGCGTGATTGCGTTCCGGCGTCCGGCGGCCGTGCATCCCGAAGTTGCAGGCAAGGCTGGGTGGGCGCGTCAACTTGGCGGACGGTCTGCGGGTTGGGAAACCCGCGATACAGCAGACTTGGAAGTCTGCGGTACAAACAATCCGCCCACAACTTCGGGAGGCACCGGTCCGGCGGGCGCAACGTATTTTGTGCCTGACAAAGCAATATCGGGTGTGTTAAATGAGTCCGGGGCCATGGCGGTCAACAAGTGAAATGAAATCAACGGCAGACACATTAAGCGCGGTTTCCACCGCGGAAAAAAGCCGGACGGCGGTCTTCGCCGATCTGGTGAAGGTGCGGCTGACCACCCTGGTGCTGCTCACCACGCTGGTGGGCTTTTATCTGGGCTGGCGCGGGCCGCTGAATTTTCTCCTGATGTTTCAGGCGCTGGCGGGCACGGCGCTGGTGGCGTCCGGCGCGGCGGCCCTGAACCAGTTGTTGGAGAAGGATTACGACGCCCGCATGCGGCGGACCCTGGACCGCCCCCTGCCGTCCGGACGCCTGCAACCGGGCACGGTGATGATTTTTGGCGGCGCGTGCTCCGTGGCCGGGCTGGTCTGGCTCGCCGTGCTGGTCAATCCGCTCACCAGCGTCATCGGCGCGGTGACGCTCATCAGCTATCTCTTCATCTACACCCCGTTGAAACGGGTGACCTGGTTGAACACGCCCGTCGGGGCCATTCCCGGCGCGCTGCCGCCGCTCATGGGCTGGACGGCGGCCCGGGGCGAATTGAGCGGCGAAGGCTGGGCCCTGTTTGCCATTCTCGCCTTCTGGCAGTTGCCCCATTTTTTTGCCATCGCCTGGATGTACCGGGAGGATTATGCGCGCGCCGGTTTCAAAATGCTGCCCCTCGTGGATGCCGACGGCCAGCGCACCGGCCAGCAGGCGGTGAGCCACTCGGCGGCGCTGCTGGTGGTGAGCGTGTTTCCGTTTCTGTACCACCTGTCCGGGCCGGTGTATCTGACGGGGGCGCTGCTGTTGGGCGCCGCCTATCTCTGGTCCGCCATCCGCTTTGCGCGCGACCTGACCATGCCCCGGGCGCGCCAGTTGTTTTTGGCCTCAATTCTCTATCTGCCGCTGTTGCTGGCGGTGATGGTTTTGGACAAGGTGAAATAATATGGAAGAAAACGTTCAACAATTTCCGCCGTTTCGCGAGCCGCCCGCCCCGGAGGTTCACGCGGAACACGGGCACCCGGGACACGCGGAACACGAGGCACACCACGGGCATCACGAGCCGGCCTTCCTCAGCAAATATGTTTTCTCCACCGATCACAAGGTCATCGGCATTCAATACGGCATGGTGGCCCTGTTGTTCATGCTGTTTGGGTTTTCCCTGATGCTGCTGATGCGCTGGCAGATTGCCAATCCGGGCAAGGCGGTGCCGTTTATCGGTCTGCTGCTGGAAAAAGTGCTCGGCCAGCCGGCGGCGGGCGGGGTGATTTCTCCGGAGCTCTACAATTCCTTTGGCGCGATGCACGGGACGATCATGGTGTTTTTGGGCGTGGTGCCGCTCGCCTTCGCCGCGTTTGGCAATTATGTGGTGCCGCTCATGATTGGCGCGCCGGACATGACCTTTCCCCGCGTCAACATGGCCAGTTTTCACGCCTTCTTCCTGGGCGGCGTGGTGATGCTGGTCAGTTTCTTTATTCCCGGCGGCGCGGCGCAGGCGGGCTGGACCTCCTATTCCCCGCTGGCCACCACCATCCCCACCAACGGCCAGGCCTTCTGGCTGGTCGGGATGGTCCTGCTCATCACCTCCTCGCTGCTGGGCGCGGTGAACTTCATCGCCACCATCATCCAGTTGCGCGCCCCGGGCATGACCTGGATGCGGCTGCCGTTTTTTGTCTGGGCGCAATTTGTGACGGCCTTCATTCTGCTGCTGGCGTTTCCGCCGCTCGAAGCCGCCGGTTTGCTGCAATTAATGGACAACGTCGCGCACACCAGTTTCTTTCTGCCCACCGGCCTGGCCGTGGGCGGGCGGCTGGCCGACATCAGCGGGGGCGGCAGCCCCCTGTTGTGGCAGCATTTGTTCTGGTTCCTGGGTCATCCGGAAGTTTATGTGTTGATATTGCCGGCCATGGGCATTGTCTGCGAGGTCATCGCCAACAACACCCGCAAGCCCATCTGGGGCTATAAATCCCTGGTCTATTCCGTTTTGTTTGTCGGCTTCCTCTCCTTCATTGTCTGGGCGCACCACATGTACATGACCGGCATGGGCCAGCGAATCGCCACCTTCTTCCAGGCGACGACGATGATTATCTCCATTCCCTCCGTCATCATTTTGACGTGCCTGTTCATCTCGTTGTGGGGCGGCTCCATCCGCTTCAACACCCCCATGCTCTTTGCGCTGGGCTTTCTGCCGATGTTCGGCATTGGCGGGCTGACCGGCCTGCCGCTGGGGCTGGCCGCCAGCGATTTGTATCTGCACGACACCTATTACATCATCGCGCACTTCCATTACGTCGTGGCGCCGGGGACCATTTTCGCGCTGTTTGCGGGGATTTATTTTTGGTTTCCCAAAATGACCGGGCGGCGCATGAATGAATACTGGGGCCGCGTGCATTTCTGGTGCTCGTTCACCTTCATGAACATCGTCTTCATGCCCATGTTTTTGCAGGGCATCAAGGGCATGCTGCGCCGCATGTCCGATGGCGGCGCCAATTACTCCGCCGCCCGCGTGCCGGGGGCCATTGACACCCTGCCCGACTCCATCATTCAACTGAACCACACCATTTTGTGGGCGGCCATCGGCCTGGGCCTGGCCCAGCTCCCCTTCATCATCAATCTCTTCTGGAGCATCAAACACGGCGAAAAAGTGAACTCCGACAACCCCTGGGGTTCCACGACCCTCGAATGGCAGACCCCCACCCCGCCGCCGCATGGCAATTTCAAGATCGAACCGCAGGTGGCCCGCGGCCCTTACGAATACAGCGTGCCCGGTGAATCCCGGGATTTCTCCCCGCAAAACGAACCGGTGGTCAAAAAGGCGCCGGTCACCCACTGAACCCATTCATGGACATACCCTACACCATTGAAGCCCGGCCCGACACCGGCCTGTACAACGCCAAGCTGGGCATCTGGCTGTTTCTTGCGTCGGAAGTGATGCTCTTTGGCGGACTCTTTTCCGCCTACGTCCTGCTGCGGGTGGGCGCGCCGGAGGGTTTCTGGCCGCACGGCTGGCTCAGCGTCACGCTCGGCACCGTCAACACCCTGCTCCTGGCGCTTTCCGCCATCACCACCCTGCTGGCCTGGGTCGCCTGCAAGGTGGGCGAGTTCCGCAAGTTCAAGTTTTTCCATGCCTGCACCCTGCTGCTCGCCCTCTCCTTCCTCTGCGTCAAATCCTACGAGTACCACGACAAATGGATTCACTACGAAATTCATTTGAAGGACGGCCGCATCGCCGACGGCCATCTGGTGGAACAGAACGACCAGGAAGTGGTTTTGGATGGGCGGATTATTGACGGCAATCAGGAGCAGCTTCTCTACGATCTGCGCGCCCAGAAAAACATCCCGGACAACGAGGTCCGTCTGGAGCGTGACAACATCCTCAAAATGGAAAACTACGGCCCGCGGCACAACACCTTCACCGCCATTTATTTCACCATGACGGGCTTGCACGCCCTTCATATTATGGGTGGCTGCGTGGTCATCGGCTATCTGTGGGGGCCGGGCAGCCGCATGTGGAAAACGGATCGCCAGCGCTTCACGAACCGGATCGAGGTTTCCGGCCTGTTCTGGCATTTTGTGGACCTCGTGTGGATTTTTCTCTTTCCCGTCCTGTATTTAACCTGAGCAAACTATGAGTGAATCCTCCGCAACCGATCTGAAAAGCTCCGTCCGCCGCTGCGGACTGGTGTTCCTCGCCGTGGCCTGCACCACGGCCATGATGATCAGCGCCTCGTTTTCCCACATCGGCGGCTGGCCGGTCAAGGTGGCCGCCATTCTGGCCGTGGCCGTCGTCAACGCCTTTCTGGTGGCCGGTTTTTTGATGCACTTGCTGACCGAGAAAAAAATGATTTTCACGGTCCTGCTCTTCACCGTCATTTTTTTCGCCGGCCTGCTGGGCCTGACCCTCTGGGCCATGCAGGATTTCCCCGTCGGCACCACCCACTGATCAACCCTCAACCAAACATGTCCCTCAAAGGCTTTCATCTCGTGTTTGTGACCCTGCTGACGGCGCTGTCGTTCGGCTGCGCGGCCTGGGCTTTTGTGGACCGCCATCCGGGGTTCGGCGCGGTCGGCGTGGCCGCCGGCGTTTTGGTGATTGTCTATGGCGTTTATTTTTTGCGGAAACTAAAGAAAGTGAGCTTCCTATGAAACTGACCCGAAACATCCTGCTGACGGTTCTGCTGACCGCCGCCGCCCCGTCCCCGCTGTTCGCCTGCGCCGCCTGTTACGGCAAAACGGATTCCCCGCTGGCCAGCGCCATGAACTGGGGCATCCTCACCCTGCTGGGCGTGGTGCTGTCCGTGCTGAGCGTTTTCCTGGTGGGGTTTGTGCATATTGTCCGCAAGGGCGAGGCGATGCACCAGGAAGCCGTTAAAAAAATGGAGGAACTATGACCGGTTGGTTTGCCAAAAACATGCTGGGCCTGCCCGAACTGGCCTCCACCAACGGCAAGGCCGTGGATGACCTCATGGTTTATGTCCACTGGCTGATGCTCGCCCTGTTCGTCGGCTGGATCATCTACTTTGGCTATGTCGTGTGGCGTTTCAGCGCCAAACGCAATCCCAGGGCGGATTACGAGGGGAACAAAAGCCATGTGCCGCATTATGTCGAATACGCCGTGGTCGCCATTGAAGCCGTGCTGTTGCTGGTCATCGCCCTCCCGATGTGGGCCAAAAACGTGCAGAAGTTTCCCGCCGCGGCCGATTCCACGGTCATCCAGGTTGTGGCGCAACAATTTGCCTGGAACGCCCGCTACGCCGGGCCGGACGGCATTTTCGGCCGGCAGGACATGAAGTTTGTGGCCTCGACCAACGTCTTTGGCGTGGACCCGGCCGATGCCAATGGCAAGGACGACGTGCAGATTCTCAATGAGATTCACGTGCCCGTGAACAAGCCGGTGATCATCTACCTGAGTTCCAAGGACGTGATCCATTCGCTCAAGCTCGTGGCCATGCGCATCACCCAGGACGCGATTCCCGGCCTGCGCATTCCCTGCTCCTTCACCCCCAATAAAATCGGCCGCTACCAGATCGAATGCGCCCAGTTGTGCGGCAGCGGTCACGCGGCCATGACGGGCGGCTTTGTGGTGGTGGAGAGCCAGGCCGACTATGACAAATGGCTGGCATCCAAGAGCGGCTCGACCACGAGTTTTGAATAATCCCCCGTCAACCCGCGCGGCGCCCGGGGAAGGGCGGGGGTTGATCTGTCCGGGCATCCGGTCTATCGTATCACCACGATCATGACTGATCCTTCACGACAACTGCCCCGTTCGCTCTGGCTGGGCGGACTGCTCTTCGGCCTGCTGGGATTGTGTTATCTGCTGGCGGTGGCGGAAGCCCGCAAGCAGAACCACCCGCCGCCGCCGGTCCTGGGCCAAATCGCCGATTTCACCCTGACCAATCAGACCGGACACCCCGTCACCCTGGCCGACCTGACGAATCATGTCTGGGTGGCCGACATCATTTTCACCCGCTGTCCCGGCCCCTGTCCCCGCATGACGCAGCAGATGAAGTCGTTGCAGGACCTCCTGCCGCCCGAGAGCCGGGCCAAACTCGTCACCCTGACCACCGACCCGGAATTTGACACGCCGCCCGTGCTGGCCCAGTACGCCGCCCATTATCAGGCCGACCCGAACCGCTGGATTTTCCTGACCGGCACCAAGGCCGCGGTGGCCGGCCTGGGCGGCGACAGTTTGAAACTCGGCTCCGTGCCCGTGAAGCCCGCGGATCGTCACGGCGAATTTGACTTGTTCATTCACACCACCCTGTTTGTGATGGTGGACAAACACGCGCGGTTGCGCGGGGTCTTTGAAACCGGCGGCGATGGGGTGGACTGGGCCGCCGTTGCCCCGCGCATCAGGTCCTCCCTGCACGAACTCGAAATCGAACCATGACCCTCCACGATCTGCCGGCGGTCAATGCCAGCCTCAACGGGCTGAGCGCCATTTTTCTTTCCTGCGGGTATGTCTTCATCCGCCGGGGAAACAAGACGGCCCATCGCAACTGCATGGTGGCGGCCTTCACCACGTCCGTCCTCTTTTTGGGCTGCTATCTGACCTACCATGTCACGGTCAAAACCCTCACGCATTTTGTGCAGCCGGCGTGGTTCCGGCCCTGGTATCTGACCCTGTTGCTGACGCACACCGTGCTGGCGGTGGTGATTGTGCCGCTGATTTTGGCGACCCTTTACCGGGCGCGGCGGCGGCGGTTCGAGGCGCACAAAGCGATTGCGCGCTGGACGCTGCCCTTGTGGCTGTACGTCTCCGTGACCGGCGTGGTGGTGTACCTGCTGTTGTACCGGATCTTTCCGCAACCTGCGGCATAAAAAAAATATTTTGCGGGTCAGTTTCGTTACCTAGTAACGGGCGGGGACGCAGATTCAGGTTGGCCAGATTGCCAAGTCGTTGGCATCCAATGGGTTAAGGGCTTGTCAAGGAGAATCGTGAGCAAGGGGCGTTTTTCGTTACTAGGTAACGAGCGGTGGCCCGGCCGGCCGGCCGGCGCCGGGTCGGGCGAGATGGAACATCAGCCCGGACATTCCGGCCGGTCTGCGGTCGTAGCGGCAAACTGGCGTTTGCCGCACTTGTTTTGGCCATCCTGGCGTTCGGTGACTGAAATCATCGAAGGTCCTCCCGGCCGGCTTTGCTTTTCAGGTTGTATTCGCCCCGGCAAAAATTATCATCCCCTCCATGCGACGGATATTCACGATTCTGGTTCTGCTCGGCTTCCTGTGTCTGACCCGGGAAGCCTGGGCGGACGAGCCGGCTGCGGTCACCGGCCGGGTGGTGAAGGTGCTGCCGTTTCTGCTCAACCACAAGGGCCAGGCGGCGCTGTCCCCCAGCCTGTTCGACCGGGACGCCTATCAGGCGTACCTCCGGGAGCACACCAACGAAATCGCCGCCGTCCGGTATGATGTGCTGTGGAAGGCCGCCGGGCCCAAGGATGCCCGCGTTAAAATCCGGGTGGAATTGCGGGCCATCGCCCCCGATGGCACTCCGGTGTTGAAGACGGTGGAAGCCACCGAGCCCCGGCCCGGCTATTTTGGGCACTGGACCTCATTCAAACTGGCCGGGGCCGATTACATCAAAGTTCGCGAGGCGGTCGCGTGGCGGGCCACGCTCTGGTCCGGCGACCAGTTGCTCAGCGAACAAAAATCATTTCTCTGGTGAGGGGCCGGGTGGCCCACGAATCACACGAATTGCACGAATCATCCTCCAACGGGCTGGGAATGCGGATCGCAAACCCGAATACCGTCCGGTTCCTCGGCGTTTGGGAACCCCTTCACAACGCGGATTTTAATTCCCTCGAATTCGAGGGAATTTGAAATGAGGCGGGGCGGAACAGCTTTTTCCTTTCCGCCCAGGCCTGGATTGACCGCACCCACGCCAAAGGCTTGACGGCCAACGCCGCCTTCCGGCCCAACGGGCCGCGATCTCTCAGCCCAGCCCAACGGGCTGGGGCTGCGTCCCCCACAATCCTGCGGCCTGAAGGGCCGCAATCAACTGTCCGGGGATGATGGGCCTTCCCAGCCTCATGTTTCTGCTTTCCGTCTTTCAATGTTTAACCACAGATTACGAATGACACAAATGGAGACGGAAAATTTATTATCCCAAAAAATCGCCTTTTCAGGTTCATCGACGTTTGTAATGAGGGTCGCGGGGCGACAATCAAACCTTGTTGTCCCGGAGGGGACTGTCCGACCATAGCCCGGCGTTGAAACGCCGGGCTATGGTCATTCGGTCGCTCCGCGACCAGCAGCCTGTTTTTCGGAGACTTTCCCCATTCCATACGCCGAAGAACCCCTTTTCATTTAGAATCTTCTGGATGCGCTGGTTTGTCCGCAGGTAAATGCTTATGCCTCAGTTGTTTGATTTCATGGCGAAGCTTTTCCAGCTGAAGCTTGGCCATTTCGTCTTAAACGGGCTGCACTTCTTTATGCCATTTCCGAAATCCGTAAAACATAAGAAGCACCGACACCCCTTGAAAAAATCCAATCACAATGCACTCGTATTTCCTATCATTGATGGCAATATCGAGGCGTTTCATCAAGACATCCATCTTTAGCTTGTCAACCGGCGATGGATTTTGATTTTGCTGGATGGTTTCCAATTCGATTGCAACTTGAAACACAAGCTCATTGGTTGAGTGATATACATAAATAATTGAGCCGGAACAAAAGACAAAAAGCAGCAACCCAAACAGGGCGTAAAACTTAAAAATGTTATCCGTCGGAATGGGGATTCTATCTTCCATATGTGTTAGTTGTCCCTTGTTTTCTGAGGTGGGCAAGCGCGGCGGCTTCGGAATCCTTGATGGCGACTTCCACAACACGTTTGGCGGCTTCGAGAAGCGGGGGATCTCGAATGCATGCAACGGCTGGCCAGCAGTTCGTTTATGGTTATCGGCATGAGGATGAGCGTAGCAAATGAACCAACCGAGGGGCAAGTGTGGCAACGCCGGATGAACCTGGGCGAATTTCAATCACGCCCTTGAGTTTGGCACAAAAAAGGCGTCAATCAATCGAGGCGGTGGTGGGGAATAAAGGCCATATTTGGGCGGCGCGGCAGCAACCGCCCTACCGGGGGGGATTTCCCCAATCTCTCAGCGGGCGGTATCGGGAGCCGGGTCGAGGTTGAATTCCAGCCGGGTGCGGGAGCCGGTCTGGTCGTTGTCCATCTCCATCATCCCCACCTGCCACTGGCCGTTGATTTTTTTGACGTCCTTCGGGTAAAACTCCTTGAGCAATTGACCGTCGGCATCGTAGGCAAAGGCTTGGACAAAGCCCTGGTTCTCCGTATCAATCCACGAGACCACCCGCGCATAGCCGTTGGTGGAGGGATGGGGGTTGGTGCTTTCCAGTACGCTGCAACCCTGGCTGCGCTTCACTTCTTTTTTGAGCAGTTTCTGCTGCGGCCAGTGGAGGAACTCCTGGCCCAGGTCCGCGATCCAAAAATCGGAGCCGGCCAGCGGCGTCATGAGTTGATCGCCGGCCAGCGTGACGGTTTTCCCGTTTTGCGCGTGATACTGGTACTGGTTGGGCCGGGCGTCGGCATGGGTGATGACCACCCCTTCGCCGGTGCCGACGGCGGCTTCGTAGATCATGGACCAGTTGGTGGCGGTGACTTTGATTTCACAGCGCAGGGGGATGTCCGCGCGCGGGCCATGGGCGGGATGAAGATGCAGGACGCCGGTGTTGGTGTAATCTTCGGTGGGGCGCTGCTCCAACAGTCGTTGGGCGAGCTGATGTCCCTGAATATCCGCGTCGGTGGAAGCCTCCGCCGCCGGAGCGCCGAAGGCGGCGAGGGACAATATCGAGATGGCCGGAAGGGTGGAAAATCCAAATTTCAAAAACCAAATCTCAAGGAAATTCCCAAATTCAAATCTCAAAGCCGTTCGTTGGCGATCACGGCTGTGGAGTGTGCTGGTCGCCCTCACCATGAACCTTGAAAGGAGAGGTGGCGGCATGGGCGACTTGAACTGTCCGGCCGGGGTTGCCGGGAGTGGGACAGGCTTGCAGCCTGTCACCAAGGACTGACAGGCTGGAAGCCTGTCCCACTTAAAGACGCTGCGCGCGGTTCGATGAATCAATCCCCAATCCATCAATTATCCTCCAGGGCGAGGGGGAAAATCCCGGCGATTTGGCGGACAAAATGAACTTTGAGACGGTCCCGGACTTCCTGCGGAACCTCCAGCCAGTCGGATTTGTTTTGCTCGGGCAAAATCACCTGTTTGAGGCCGTGGCGGGCGGCCGCCAGCACTTTTTCCTTGATGCCGCCCACGCGCAACACGCGCCCGCGCAGGCTGATCTCGCCGGTCATGGCCACATCCGACCGCACGCGGCGCTTGGAAAGCAGCGAAGCCAGGGCGGCCACAATGGCCACGCCCGCGCTGGGGCCGTCCTTGGGCGTCGCGCCCGCCGGCACATGAATGTGGAAATCATATTTCGCGTAGTCATCCAAATCCATTTCGAGTTTTTTGGAATGGCTGCGCAGATAACTCACGGCCGTCTGGGCGCTTTCCTTCATGACCTCGCCCAGCGAGCCGGTCAACAGCAATTGCCCGCGGCCGCGCATGCGCGTGGCTTCGATGAACAGGATGTCACCGCCGACGGGGGTCCAGGCCAGACCGGTGGCAATGCCGATTTCGGTGATCTTTTCCGCCCCTTCGGCAATGAACGGGGCGTAGCCGAGATATCCCTGCAATTCGCCGGCTTCCAGTTTCAGGGGGGTGGCGGCACCGTTCTGGCCGGTGAGCTTGCGGGCGGATTTGCGGGCCAGGGCGGCGATTTCGCGTTCGAGCTGGCGCACGCCGGCTTCGCGGGTGTATTCCCGGATCAATTTGCGCAGGGCGGCATCCGAAAAGGTGACTTCCCGCCGGGTCAGCCCGTGTTCTTCAAGCTGGCGCGGCACGAGGAAACGCCTGGCAATCTGGAGCTTTTCCGATTCGGTATAGCTGGGCAGTTCGATGACTTCCAACCGGTCCCGCAGCGCCGGGTGGATGGGCTCCAGCCAGTTGGCGGTGGCGATAAAGAGGACGCGGGACAAATCAAAGGGCAGATCGAGATAATGATCGGTGAAGGTGTGGTTCTGCGCGGGGTCGAGCACTTCGAGCAGGGCGGCGGCGGGATCGCCCCGGAAATCGGCGCCGACCTTGTCAATTTCATCCAGCAAAATCACGGGGTTGCGGCTCTCCACGCGGCGCAGTGTCTGAATAAAGCGGCCGGGCATGGCCCCCACATAAGTGCGGCGGTGTCCGCGGATTTCCGCCTCGTCGCGCATGCCGCCCAGGGAGATGCGGGCAAACTTGCGCCCGAGGGCGTCGGCCACGCTTTTGCCCAGGGAGGTTTTGCCCACGCCGGGCGGTCCGACGAGGCAGAGAATGGGGCCTTTGATTTCCTTGCGGCGCTTGATGACGGCCAGGAATTCCAGCAGGCGGTCCTTGATTTTGGTCAGGCCAAAATGCTGCCGGTTTAAAATTTTTTCGGCCTCGTCCAGATCCAGTTTGTCTTCGGTGGATTTTTCCCAGGGCAGACTGACAATCCAATCGAGGTAATTGCGGGTGACGCCGTATTCAGCGGCGGCGGGCGGGGTTTGTTGGAGGCGGTCGAGTTCCTGCTGGGCCGTCTGGCGGGCCTCGGCGGGCATGGGGGTCTGCTCGATTTTTTCGCGGAAGGCCTTGACTTCGCCGGCGTTGGGATCGGTGTCGCCCAGTTCGCGCTGGATGGCGCGCATTTGTTCGCGCAGGAAGAAATCACGCTGGCTTTTGGCAAAGGAGGAATTGACGTCGCTCTGGATTTTGGTGCTGAGGGTGAGGACTTCCTGTTCGCGGTTGAGCAGGGGGAGCAGTTTTTGCAGGCGTTCCCGCACGGAAATGGTTTCGAGCAGTTTCTGGCGGTCCTCCAGCGTCAGGTTCAGGTTGGCGGCGATCAGGTCCGCGAAGCGGCCGGGATGCTCGGTGTTGAGGGCGGCGATTTTCACCTGTTCGGACAGGGCGGTGGAGAGTTTGGCGATGTCCTCAAACTGCTTGTGAGCGTTCCGCAGCATCGCCTGCAATTCGACGGAGTCCTCGGTCTCGTCCCGCAGCAATTCATACGAGGCGCGCAGGTAGGGGGCGGGGGGCGAATAAATTTTCACCCGGATGCGCCACAGCCCCTCGATGAGCAGGCGCACGGTGCCATCGGGGAATTTGACCATTTTGGACAGGCGGGAGACGCAGCCGATGGCGTGCAAATCCTCCGGGGCGGGCTCGGCCACCTCGGGTTTGGATTGCAGCACGGCGCCCAGGAGGCGGTCGCCGGCCACGACGTCATCAATGAGTTTGAGGCTGGGGCCGGTTTCCACCAGCAGCGGCACGACGGCCCCGGGGAAAATGACGATGTCGGACAGGCCGAGAATCGGGAGGCTGTCGGGCAGGGAGCGGGACGAGATGCGCGGCGGCATCTCGGCTTTGTCCGCACCCAGGATGCTGATAAACTCCGTCTCCGCCGTTGGTATCGTCGTTTCCACAATCGTTAGATGCTGGCGGGCGGAGAAAGTTCACGCCCCACGGACTCCTTAATGATCAATGAATGGGAATTTTAGTTGTTTTGGATTTTACCTGATGAGTGATGGGGACGTCAATCCGGAGGAAACCGTTGACGTAAATGGCCCGGGCCTGGCTCAAGTCATAGCCCGCAGGCAGTTCCAGGACGGCTTCGAAGGGACCGTAGGTGATTTCCATCACCAGAAAATTACACTGATGCTCGCGGCAAAAATCCGGCCGGTTGCCCGCAATGCGCAGGCGGTTGTCGTCAATCGTGATTTCCAAGCTGTCGCTTTTCATGCCGGCCAGTTCGGCCTTGATGACCAAGCCGTTGGCGGTTTCATAAACATCGGTGTTGGGCACCCAGCGCCCGTTGGCGGCGCCGTCGTGACTGCTGACCCCGGAACCACGGGAAACGAAATGAACGGTTGAACTGATTTTGGTTACGGCCATGATAGATCCTGATATTCGCGCCGGACAACCGGCAGGCTTATATGCTATGATATGTTTATTACCGGGAAAACATAACCCCAAAACCGGTTTCTGCAAACGGGAATTTTTCGCGTTGAACTTTCGGCGCGGGGGGTTAGGCTGGGGCATGGCCGGTCCGTTTCAACATCCACACCGGGTCAGCTACGCGGAATGCACCGTGGGCAACCATGTTTATCACGCGCGCTACCTCGATTTTCTTGAGGCGGCGCGGGGTGAATTTCTTCGCGCCTTGGGCTCCCCGGTGGAGTTCTGGCAGGCGCAGGACATCATTTTCCCGGTCATCGAGGCGCGCCTGCGCTACCAATCCCCCGCCCGCTACGACGATTTGCTGGCGATTGAGGTCTGGCCCCTGCTGGTCCGGGGGGCGCGGGTGAATTTCGGGCATCGGATCGTGAATCAGGACGGCCGGCGGATTTTGGAGGCGGAAACGTTCCATGCCTGCACGAGTGCGGGGGAAAAACCCCGGCGGGTGCCCCCGGAACTGGAGGCCCTGCTGGCGACATATCTGCCGTCCGACAAGACAGTGACGGTTCCGGCTTGCGCATGACCCCGGCGTTTGTTCAAATTCACTGCTGCAACCAGCGGCCAAACATGCAATCCAAACATTATCCCAAGCACTATTGCGGGGTCTTCGGCATTTTCGGTCATCCGAACGCGGCCGAACTGACTTACTATGGCCTGTATGCCCTGCAACACCGGGGACAGGAAAGCGCGGGCATCGTCACGTGTCACGAGGGGAAGTTTTTCAAGAATCACGGGATGGGCCTGGTGCCGCAGATTTTCGATCCCAAGGCGCTCCATGAACTGCACGGCCAGATGGCCATCGGCCACACGCGGTACTCGACCACCGGCTCGTCCTCGCTGCGCAACGCCCAGCCGTTGACCGTGGATTGCATGCGCGGGCAGATCGCCGTGGCGCACAACGGCAACCTGACGAACGCCGCGCAGTTGCGGGATGACCTCGAAAGCCGCGGGCTGGTCTTCCAGACCACGGTGGACAGCGAAATCATCATCATGATGCTGGCCCAGCCGACCCTGGGGCAGGTGGCCAATTCCATCGTGCAAACGCTGCGGCGCATCGAGGGCGCTTTTTCCCTGGTCATCATGACGGAAAAGGAATTGATCGGCGCGCGCGATCCCCATGGCTTCCGTCCGCTGTGCATCGGACGCATTGACAATGGGGCGTGGGTGCTCTCCAGCGAGACCACCGCCCTGGACCTGATTCACGCGGAATTTGTCCGCGACGTTGAACCGGGCGAGGTCGTCATCATCAACGCGCAGGGATTGACCAGCATCCAGGCGTTTCCGGCGCACACCAAGCGCGCCTTTTGCATTTTTGAATACGTCTACTTCGCCCGGCCGGACAGCGTGCTCAACGGGCATACGGTTTACGAGGTCCGCAAGGAAATGGGCCGCCAACTGGCCCGGGAACACGCCGTGAAGGCCGACCTGATCATTCCCGTGCCCGACAGCGGGGTTTGCGCGGCCATGGGTTATTCCGAGGAATCCCGCATCCCCTATGAAATGGCCTTTATCCGCAACCATTATGTGGGCCGCAGCTTTTTGGCCCCCACCCAGCTCATCCGGGATTTCAACGTGCGCGTGAAGCTCAACCTGATCGAGTCGCTGGTGAAGGACAAACGCGTGGTGATTGTGGATGACTCCATCGTGCGGGGGACCACCTGCCGTTCGCGGGTGAAAACGCTCAAGGAGGCCGGGGCGGCCGAGGTGCATGTGGCCGTGAGCTGCCCGCCGCACATGCATCCCTGCGTCTATGGCATTGATTTTCCCGACCGCAGCAAGCTCATGGCCGCCAACAACACGGTGGATGAAATCCGGCAGTATCTCAACGCCGATTCGCTGCATTATCTCTCGCTCGAAGGCATGGTCAGGGCCACCGGCCAGCAGCAATCCGCGTTTTGTCTGGCCTGTTACGACGGCAAATATCCCGTACCGTACGATTCGAAGCTCGACAAGGGCATCATCGAACGGCGGCGCCGCCAGACCCAGACCCTGGGCGAAGCCGCGGCCAGGGAAGACGAGCAATTCAAACTGCTGAAGGTCTAGCACTCCAGCTTGTTTTCCGAAGGAGGACGAGCACGGCGGCATTCAGGCGGCGGGCGCGTTCATCGGAGGCCGCCTCCGTGTAA
>Ga0181520_10005777_pt1 | contig 19426 bp, 16 predicted proteins | sample PEATcosm2014_Bin_29_FD_132451 | JGI IMG/M metagenome (GOLD analysis project Ga0181520, IMG submission 132451) | Peatland microbial communities from MTU Mesocosm Facility, Houghton, MI, USA - PEATcosm2014_Bin02_30_metaG | ecosystem: Environmental > Terrestrial > Soil > Wetlands > Peat | place...
GCCAGCCGGATGCCGCCCGGAAAGAGTTTCAGGAGGTTATCCGGCTCGACCCACGCATGGCGATCGCGCCGTATGAACTGGGCCAACTTGAGCTTCAGCAAAAGCACCCGGCGGAGGCGCTCGCCGCGTTCCAGCAAGCGTTGGCTTTGGATTCGACTCTCGTCCAGGCGGGCCTGGGAGCCGCACTGGCCGCAGAGGCGCTGAGCGACTCGGCACAGGCCATTGCACATTTCGAGAGATACCTGGCATCGAAGCCGGACGACGTGGAAACGCAATTCCACCTGGCGGGGCTTTATCTGCAACAAAAGCAAAATGAGAAGGCCCGCGACACTCTGGAATCCATCTACCGGGTGAAGCCGGATCTGCCTGGCCTCACCGCGGCGTTGGGTGATGTCAGCGCTCGCCTGAAGAAGCTGCCCGATGCGGAGAAGTACTATCGCCTGGCGATAGCCGCACAGCCGGGCGTCGTGGACCTCCATCGCGCCCTCGGACAAGTTTTGCTGGACGAGCAAAAGTATCCTGACGGCGAAAACGAATTTCGGACCGCCCTGCAAATGGACTCTCGCAATCGCGACGCTGCCATCGGGCTGGCTTCGAGTCTCGATTTTCAGAAGCGATACTCGGAGGCGATCCCGATCCTCGAAGTTTTGGCGAAAGACCCGGACGCAGCTCCTTATACGTTTTTCGTGCTGGCCACTTGTTACGATCACCTCAGGGCGCGCAAAGAAGCATTGGCCAATTACGAACACTTCTTGAAACTTTCTCACGGTGAGAATCCGGATCAGGAATGGCAGGCCACCCAACGGGCAAAGCTTCTCAGCCGGGAGCTTTCAAAATAGCTATAATCTGGAAGTATGGCGCAGGAACGCTGGACAGCCTTATCGGTCTGGTTAGCCGTACTAGGGATCTTGTTAGTCGGCGTGTGCGCCATGGCACGCGAGAACGAAGTGCAGTTGCTGCAGAGGATGCAGGGCGAACCGAATCCTGTCAGAAAGGCGAAAATCGAAATCAAGCTCGCCAATCTCCGCCTTACGGAGGTGCAGGACGCCTACTCGCGGGGACAGATTGAAACGGGCGCAAAGCTTCTTGGGACGTTTGTCGAGGCCATAAGAACCTCCCGGAAAATGCTTCAGGAATCCGGGCGGAGGGCTTCTAAACAACCGGAAGGGTTCCGAGAGCTGGAGATTGCCCTTCGCGAAAACGTGCGCACGCTACAAGATTTGGGGCGAACCGTGAGTTACTTTGACCGCACCCCTTTGACGGATGCGGCGCAAGAATTGGACCAGATGCGGGGCGAGGTTCTCCAAGAATTGTTCCCCGGGAAGCCTCCGGTTACGCGAAAAGATTCGTCTCCACCGAGTACGACTGCGACCCCGGCGCCTACCCCGGCAGCGCGGTGATTAGCGTATGCGTGCCTTGATAACTTCGGGACTGCTGTTCGCTGTCTCGCTCGCCCCCGCCTGGAGTGCGCAAAAGGGCGACTACCTCAGCGATGATGAGGTGGACCAGTTGCGCGACGGGCAGGAGCCATCGAAGCGCATCGAACTGTATCTGTCATTTGCGCAAGCCCGCCTGACGCGGTTTGATGATTACCGCAGCCGGCCGGCGAGCCCTGATTACGACATTCCCGGTTACCTCAGCACGCAACTCGACCAGTACATTCGCATCATCGACGCCCTCAAGGACTGCATCGAGGATCACTTCGACCGCCGCGACGACATGCGCGCCGGCCTGAAGGCGTTCGTCGAAGCAGGCACCCACCAACTCGAACAACTACGCCATGTTGAACAATCGTCGGACCCCTACGCCGCCGGTTACCGCAAGTCTCTCGGCGACGCCATCGACGATTTCACCGATGCGCTCGACGGCGTCAGCAAAGCACTCTCCGAGCAAACCAAGATGTTCGGAGAGCTGAAGCGCACAGAAATCGCTGACGCCCGAACCGCCAAAGAGCGCGAGAAGCAGGAGAAGAAAGACACGCATGGGGAAGAGAAGCTGCGGAAGAAAGAGCATGAAAAAGGACCTCCCACCGATAAGGATGAAGACTGAAGGGCAGTGGTGAGTGGCGAGTGATGAGTGGCTAGCGAATGCCACCTCATTACGTGCTACTAACCGCTAACCGCTGCATCTATGGAACAACCGGAACAATTGGCCCTTCCGCTTGGGCCTCCACCTGACCTCAGCGAGGTTTTCCGCCGGGTGTTTTCCCGCCTGCGCATCAAGTCGCCAATCGTCAGTATTGGCGCGACGTTCCATCCCTTTGCGGGATTACGAAGCACCATCACCGTGCGCAACGGCGCGGTGAGGGCTCGCGTGTCCGACGTGCTGGCAGAGGCTTCGCCGCTGGTTCTCGAAGCCCTCGCGGAAATCCTCTTGGCGCGAATCTTCCGGCACCGCCCTTCGCGCGAGGCCCGAGAGTGTTACCTTGCCTATACCTTCCGGTCGTCGATTCGCCATCGCATCGATGCCGCGCGCCGTGAACGCGGCTCCAAGCGGCTTTTGCCGGCGCTCGGTTCCCATCACAACCTGGAGGAAATCTTCCACAGCTTGAATCATCGCTTTTTCCAAGATCAAATCCCATCGCCGCGTCTGGGCTGGAGCCGCCAGAAGTCGCGCCGCGTCCTGGGGCATTACGATTCCGGCCACACTACCATCATCGTCAGCCGCAAGCTCGATTCTCCGTCGGTTCCCCGCTACGTGGTAGAATACGTCGTTTTTCACGAGATGCTGCACATCCGGTTTCCAGTCGAACGGCGCGGCCAGCGGAGAGTCATTCACTCGCGGGAGTTCCGCGAAGCCGAGAAGAAGTTCCCTCATTACGATTCAGCCTGCCGGCAGATCAAGCACCTTTGCGCCTGACGCCCGGAGCCGGAAAGCACTTCAAGGAGGAAGCCCCTATGCCCCGCGGATTCACTTCCCAATTTCTTGCGGCTGCCGCATTGTTTCTCATCTTGGTCCCGGCTCGTCCGGCCATCGCCGCCGATCTCACCGTCGCCTCGCCGGATGGCAAGGTCGTGATTTCCTTCGCGCTCAAATCGAATCCCCAACCCTACCTTCCCGGCGAGCGCGCCTACTATCGCGTCAGCTACGCGAAAGTGCCGGTGCTGGCGGATTCTCCGCTGGGCCTGGATTTCGAGGGGGCGCCTCCGCTCGACCACGACTTTGAGATTACCGGCACAGACCGCAAATCGCGGGACGACAAGTGGACCAACAATCTTGGGCCGGTGAGCGATGTCCCCGACCATTACAACCAACTTCGAATCTCGCTGCGCGAGAAGCAGGCTCCTGGCCGCCGGGTAGACTTGATTTTCCGCGCTTACAATGAAGGCGCCGCATTCCGGTATTTCCTTCCTCAGCAGAGCGCCATGGAAAAGTTCACTCTGAGGGCAGAGAACACGGGCTTTTATTTCGCTCACGACGCCTACGCCTTTGCCTTGAACATGGGCCGATTCAACACGAGCAATGAGGGTGAGTACCCCCGAACTCACCTGAACATGATCAAGCCCGAGTCCATCATTAATCTGCCGATGTGCGTGGAGACTCAGGACGGCCCGTGGGTGGGTCTGCTGGAGGCCGACCTGACCGACTACGCGGGGATGTCCGTGGGCGGTGTTGCAGGATTTGCCCACGCCCTGGTGAGCAAACTCTCTCCCGGTCCCTATCGCTCGGACGAGCCGGTGACCGGTTCCACGCCCAAGTCGACGCCCTGGCGCGTGCTGTTGATCAGCGACCGGCCCGGTGGCTTGATCGAATCGAGCTACCTCATCCTCGATCTCAGCCCGCCGTCGGCCATTGGCGATACTTCCTGGATCGTCCCCGGCAAAGCGGCGTGGGATTGGTGGTCTGGCGATTACGATGTTGACGTGGACTTCCACCCGGGAATGAACACCGCCACGATGAAGCACTACATCGACTTCGCCTCCGAGCACCACCTCGAGTATATGTTGGTGGACGCGGGTTGGTACCCTTCGAAGGAGTACACGGACCTGGGGAATATTCTGACCTACGTCCCGGAGGTAAACGTTCCGGACATCATCGCCTATGGAAAGCAGAAGGGCGTGAAGGTGCTGCTGTGGCTTTATTGGGGAGCGATCGATCGGCAGATGGACGCGGCGCTGGACCTCTACTCGAAATGGGGCGCCGCCGGCATCAAGGTCGACTTCATGAATCGCGACGATCAGGAGATGGTGAACTTCTACGAGCGCTTGGCTCGCAAGACCGCTGAGCATCACATGGTGCTTGATTATCACGGAGCGTACAAGCCTACCGGCCTGCGCCGGACTTATCCCAATCTGCTGACCCGCGAAGGCATCATGGGTTTGGAGTACAACAAGTGGAGCACCAGGGTGACGCCCGAACACGACGTGACCATTCCCTTCACCCGCATGCTCGCCGGCCCCATGGATTACACGCCGGGGTGCTTTAACAATGCCACGCGCGAGCAATTCAAACCCCGCAACCTCGACCCGATGTGCCAGGGAACGCGCGCGCATCAGTTGGCCATGTACGTGGTCTTTGAAAGTCCCCTGGTGATGCTGTCGGACTACCCCGAAATTTACGACCACAACCCGGCGATGGAATTCCTCGATAAGGTTCCCACCGTTTGGGATGAAACCAAAGTGTTAAACGGCGAACCCTCCAAGTACGTCACCATTGCGCGCCGGCACGGGAGCGACTGGTTCTTGGGAGCCATGACCAACTGGGACGCGCGGGATCTGGAGATCCCTCTGGGCTTCCTGGGCGACGGCGAATTCGAGGCCCAGGTTTTTGCGGATGGCGCGGATGCGGATAAAGTCGCGACCAGCGTCGCCATCAGCAAGAAGGACGTGCAGGCCGGTGACAAATTCACAATTCACCTCGCCCCAGGGGGCGGCGCCTCTGTGATCTTCACGCGCAAGTGAGGTGCGCTTCCCTCAACAGTGGCATTCGCAGCAGCCTTTAGTGATGTCCTTTATCTTCATGTGAAGGAGCTGGTTTGCTTTTGCTTTGCTCCTTCGCCGGATGGGCGATGGTTTCCTTGTCTTGCATCGGCCCGGCGGGTTTCCCCGATCGCAGATTGTTCATCTGCTGCGGCTCGAGCGGACGTCCGGGGTGCGACGAATAAGCGTCCTGCCGCGCGGCATAGGGAGCGTTCGTCGGGGCCGGGGCATTCCTTGTGAACATCTTTGGGAACGCAGTAGTGGGAGGCCCACCCGCGTGAGCCGCCTCGCGCGGCGCCGCCGCAGGAGTTCGCGGCGCCATAGCCGCTCCGGCTGCCAGAGGCCTCGGGGCCCCAAACCTCGCCGCTGGAACCGGTGGGGCGGCAACGGCCCGTGCGCCGAAGACCGCGCGCGAAGTGGGGGTAACCTCGGGGTGAGGGATAACCGTCGCGTGAGCAAGCTGATCGGGGGACACATGTACTAAGGCATGCGCGACGGGCTGGCCGCCGCGGAAGACATCCCCGGAAACTGCCGTGACCGCAACCTCGCGATTCACATAATGAACTTCTGTTACATTCGTGACGTTGACCACGTTGACCTCACGAATGTAGGACGGTCCGTAATGGTACCAAGGCGTAAAAGGCTCGCGCGGTCCCAGCGGAAACCACGCCTGAACGCCTACGCCGATCCCGACGCCAAAGCCCGGCCCTCCCACGAACGCCACGAGCGCGGGAGCATACACCGGCCGAACCACGACAGGCCCGGGAACCCAGGCCCAAATCGGTCCGATATGTGCCCAGCGGCCATAATGGAAAGGCGCGTAGCCCCAAGGCTCCGCTTCCACCCAAGTCCATCCCCAGGGCTCGACAAAAGCCCAAGACCCGTTGCGATAGGGCACCCAGTCCGGGGGTACATTGCCGGGGACCCACACTTGGCCGTATCCAGGCTGGTCAACCCAGCGCCCGTAGGTGTCCAAGTCCTCACCACCGGGGACGGCGGGGCCTACCGATTTGACTGAAGTGGAGCTCTCAATGCGCTGGTCGCGCCCACCACACCACCGGTCGAAGTCATCCGGCCCGGGGATAGAGATGTTCGACGCCACCACCGGGCCAGTGCCCGTCAACTGTGCGGCCTCGCCGCTGTGCAGAGTTTTCGAAAGGTCGCCCGCACTGATTTGCAAGGTTCCCGCATTCACGGTGACTTGGGTGGAGTTGCCATCGGCGGCGGTGTCAACTCGATAGGAGCCCGCCGCTTGGACGATCAGCGCGCCATTGGGAGTATCAATCTCCACGGAGTTGTTATCGGGCAACTGATAGACGGTCACACGGACTGTGCCCTGCCCCACTCCCAGTTGCATGAGTTGGTCATTCAGATTAGCCAAGGTGACGTCCGTGGCCTGTGAAAGGCGCACGGCAAAGGGGCCCACTTCCAGTTCGGCGCGAGCGCCCTTGTCAGCGTAAATTCGGTCCCCGGTGGTGACCGGCCGATTCAGAGAAGCTTCGCTCCAATCGGTTTCCCCCGAAGGTTGAAACGTCACCTTACCCTGGATCATACTCAGGCGGGCGACCCGTCCTGGAGGATCCCCCTGGTCCGCGCAAACTATTGAGGCAAAAAGGCCTGCCAGCAAAAATGGTAGCAACAGCGTCAAGCTCCGTCGCCATTTCGTCGTTTTCATAGTGGCTCCTAGTACCCCCGCTTGGATTCGAATTCTACCCTGCCGCGTTGCCAATGTCCCTTGGTATATTTAGCCCCTTCACCCGCAAAACATAGTGAGGACCAATCCTTTACAGTCTTTACACGCGTATCTGGTTTGTAGGGCCACGACTGTTCTTTGGATGATTTCTCAAGAGTGTAACCGAAAATCGGCGATCGGGAATCGCAAATCACCAATGATATTAAAGGTCTTTCCCCTGTGTCGTCAGCACGAGTTTGCCGTGCTTTACTCCGCGCAAGCTCAGAATCCGATCCGCGAGGTGGCTCACCTCAGAACTGCGCCCCCGCATAATGATCACCTCCAGGCAATTGTGGTGGTCCAGGTGTACGTGCGTGGCGGCGAGCACCTGGCCCTCCGCGTGGTGCTGCGCCTCGATCAGCCGTTCCGCGAGCTTGGGGCGGTGGTGGTCGTATACCATCGTCACGGTTCCGACGACGATGCGGTCTTCCTCCACGTCCTCGGCTATGGCGTAATCCCTCACCAGATCGCGGATGGCTTCCGAGCGGTTTTTGTAGCCCTTCTTATGAATCACCCGGTCAAACCGCTCGAGCAGGTCGCTCTCCAGCGAAATACCGGTTCTGACCAACTGAGCCATGAATCTGCCTCCAGAGCCTTGAAGGAAAAGTCCGCCCCGCAACCCGGTAGCACGAATTTAATAATCGTGTTATCGTTTTGCCTGGCCACCCGGGGGAATTCTTCTCGCTCCTCCCATGCTTTCGTGGATTCCGGGGTGGCGCGAAGAGGAGTATAACCGATTTCCCCCGACCTTCATCACCGCCCGGCCCCCACCCGGCGCTTCTTGCCGATCTTGCAAGTCGTGTTCTTGATCGCCTGGGCGGCGTCGACCGTTCGTGCCGCCGACGCCTTTGGGCAAATCTCCGGGCGCGTTACTGACCCCCAGGGCGCCACGGTGCCCCATGCCCGGATTAGGGTCGTTGACGCGAGCAATGCGAAAGTCTGCCAAACCGCTACCGATCTACAAGGATATTTCCTTTGCTCCGCGATAGGCCCGGGCGAGTTCAGCATCACCGCCACGGCGTTGGCATTCGATCCGGTCAGCACCACCGTGCGATTGGAAGCCGGAAGGCATGTTGAGGTCAACTTGCAGTTTCGCGAACTCGCAGCCCAGAACCAGGCCATCACCGTCAGCGCCGACGTTACGCAGGTGGATGTCCTGTCGCCCGACCCCGCCGAGAAGGTTTTTTCCAGCGAGGACCTGATGGACGCAAATCCGGGCCGGCCGGGGGCGCCGATTTCGATTCCCGGCTACCCGATTGAGACCGCATCGAGCGGCATCAAGGCTCCGCAGTATTTTGCCCCGGGCGTCGCGGGTGACCACGGCGAGCCCATCGCGCAGTTCATCCAGGTGGGCAGCTACCTGGTGCCCAACAACCTGTCGGCGAATGCGCATGGCAACGGCTACTCGGATCCGAACATTTTCATCGCCAACGTGATCGACAGCGTCGAAGTGGATGGCGGTGCGTTCAACGTGCGCCAAGGAAATCACGCCTTGAACCTGGCGACCACCTATTCCCTGCGCTCGCATCTCGATTCCTTCTTCACGCTGACCGGGGACCAGCGGGACGTCACCGCCACGGCGGGCCTGAGTCCCTCGCGGTACTCGTGGATCGCGATGGAATTCTCTTATGGGAATGGGTTCCTCGACCGGCTGGAGCACCGCAAGCAGGTGAAGTTCAACGGCGGACGCGTCTTCTACCGGGGCGATCACACCCTGACGTTGTTTGGAATCGGATACTACGGTTTCTCCTACGTGGCCGGGCTTCGCCCGATGTACGGATTCAATTCCGTCGACGCCGCCGACGGCTGGACGGAGTACCCGGATACCGTCGATCCCCGGCAGAAGGACCAGACGCACACGGCGCTCGTGGGGTTGAACGATGTGTGGAGGCTGGGCGATACCCAGGAGCTTCAGGTCTCCGGTTTCTTCCGCACCTACAATCTCTCGCTTTTTTCCGACTTCGGAGTCGGGCTGATCCGACAGTGCGAATTCCGCACCGTGACCGGCGGCAGCGCCGCGTATAAGAAGAAGTTCTCGAAGAACCTCACGCTGCTGGCGGGCGCGGACTATGAGCGCGAGGCGCCGCGGCGCGACGATCTGGACCACTACAACTTCTTCAATCCCGCCTACCCGGCATACTACGGACCGTTCATCAAGGTGGATGGAAACAACATAACCATCGCTCCGGTAACTCCCTACATTGCCGGGGAGGGCGAGCTGAGCAGGTATTTTCGCTACTATCTCGGTTGGCGGCGCGACGAGATCAGTATCGACAACCAGGACCTGGTGACTCCGGCCAACTCCTGGAATAAACTGGTGGGCGTGAATTCGCCCAAAGCGACGATTACATTTTTCCCCGAGCAATCCTGGTACGTTCCTCAGGTGGCATTCAGCTTTGGCAAATCGTTCTTCACAGAAGATCCGCGAACGGGAATGGCCGCGGGACAGGACACTCCGGCCGGCGCCCCGGCAGCCGTTAACCCGGTCGAGACGGCACGCTCGTATCAGTTGGTCGCGAGCAAGACCCTCCACAAGACGGATCTGAAGTTGACGCTGGGACACGAGACGCAAAGCGCCGAGTACGGCAAGATCGACCCCGACGACGGGCTGCAATTCGACCTGGGGCCTGGGCGCATCCGCTATCTGGCGGCGACACTGCGCCAGAACTTCAATCTTGGATCGCTTCAAGCGACCTTCGAACAGGCCGATGCGCGCGATCTGGACACCGGACAGATTACGCCCGAGGCTCCGAGATTGATTGGCGATCTTTCCTGGACGTATCAGAAGCTTCCCTTCCATTTGCAGGCCAAAGGCGAATTCGAGTACGTAGGAAGGAAGGTCGTCGGGAATGGATGCAGCAACCCGAATGACCTGACCTCCTACTGCCTGGGCGTGCCGAACAAAGAATTCCGACTGGCGCTGGCTCGGCCCTTTCTTGAGGGAAAGCTCAACCTTGGCCTCAACATGATGATTGCCAGCGGATTTACCGGGCAAACGGCGGAGAACTTCGCGACAGACTATAGACCTGGGTATGTAGGTCCTCTGCCGGTTCCCGAGAACCCGATTGCCGAGGTCGTTGGGGTACGCATCCCGTCGTATGCGAGCGTGAGCTTTACGTACAGATTTGGCCGGTAGCGCGGCGCCATTGTCAGTTCGGCTGGAGCAATTGGGGGATCTGGTCAGATTCGGCCTCTGGAGACTTGACCTCTGACCCGTGGCCGACCAGACCACGCCCCGTCACCGGCATGATGTCCGTGGCACTTGCCTCTAACTCCTCGGCGATGGGGCTTCGCTTTGCCACCGATTTGGGCCAGTTGGAGTGGATTTTCGTGCAAGAAAGCATGTTTTCTCGATCGACATTCTGTCGCTCGACCTTGTGTTTTCATAGATATATCCGGATCCTCCTTCATTTTTAACATCCTTTTTATTTCGGCGCTCTCCCGGGAAATTTGAACTGCCTTACTTTCAGTAGCTTACAAAGTCGACGAGCGTGTCGAATTTCTTCCAAAATTCATATAACTGCCATTTTATCATAAACATAGTCGCTCCAGTCGCCGCTTTCGCCAACTCCCCCCTCTCCGGCATGGCGTCTGATCATCGCGAAAACCCTCGTCAGCCGCCGCACTCAGCGCAAGTTCGAATCCTCCACCCTTTGCATGCGGAGACGGGGAATCTAGCAGGGGCCGGGTGCTGCCGCAGTGTCTGAATTCGTAGCGCGGAGCTTACCTCGCCAAATGCCGGCGTAAAGCCGCCTCTACTTCCAACTGACCGGCCGGCGAAGGAGCGCAGCCTCACGGACTAGCGTACACGATAGTTGTCAATTTGTTAAGTAAATAATGAAGGGATATATTAAGAATTATGATTTAAAACGAGATATCGCGCAACCCACCGTGCAAGGTGTGCCTACGCCGGACAATTTCGCTTTCGAAATTGTCCGATAAAGTGCCGGACCTCTCAATCGCGCCGGAGCGGGCAGGATGCCCGCGCTCCCAACAATTCCCGTTCACCGCAGAGGCACGGAGGTCACGGAGAGAAAACCCAAAGGAAAACGCCAGGTGAACAATCCGCCTAGCGGCAATGCCTACCCCGACAAACGGACGTACTTCTCCGTGATCTCTGAGTCTCCGTGGTGAAGGTTTTTTCGCCGTCCATAATCCGATGATTTCGTGACTCGATTCTGTTATGGTCTTCGCGGCGCCGAGGGACCTGCCACCATGACGTTTTGTCTGCCCTCGGTGATCTTATTCCCCGGGGAGGGTAGTGCCCCAGTTTGAGGCGTAGCGCCGGCTTCAAGCCGGCACAGGAGCCGCCAAGATGGCGGCGCTACGTTCAAATCAGGACCCTGCCATAAGGAGTTCTGCCTTGATTTGTTCATACAAACCGAAATGGCTACACTTTCATTTTTCGTCCGTACTGTTCACAGTTTTTCTATTGGCCGCGATTTTATTTCCTGCGCGCCCCGCCCAGGCTGTGGCGTGGTCCACGCTATTTACCGCGCAAGATGTGCGGGACAACCTTTCGACCGAGCAAGGCCGCCAGGAAGCACTCGCTTTCTGCCGCAAGATGGGCATCACCAAGGTCTACATCGAGTCATTTCGCGACGGTTACCAGGCCGATGAAAGTACGCTCAAAACCTCTCGCGATTTCTTCCGCCAGGCGGGGCTTACGGTTTCCGGATGCGTCACTACGACTGGGCTTGGCAAGGTCTCGACCGGCTGGCATGTTGCGGCTTGCTTCACCCATCGCGCGAATCAGGAGCGCCTGGAGTCGATCTTTCGCTTCACCGCCGCGTTATTTGACGAAATCATGATTGACGATTTCTTCTTCACCGATTGCCAATGCTCCGAGTGTGCTGCGGCGAAGGGCAACCTGAGTTGGCAGCAGTACCGTGAGAAGTTGATGCTGCAAATGAGCCGTGAGCGCGTGGTGGGGCCGGCGCACGCCGTGAATCCGAAGTTGAAGGTCATCATCAAGTTTCCCCAGTGGTATGACCGCTTCCAGTTGCAAGGCTATGTGCCCGATCAGGAGGCGGCGACCTTCGACCGCATTTGGGTGGGTACGGAACTGCGCGACCCCGCTTCCGACGAGTGGGGCCACACTCAGCAGTACATGGCCCAATTCATCTACCGCTGGCTCTCGACCGTGGGCGGCGCCAAAACCGGCGGCGGCTGGTTCGATCCCTATGGCACGACGCCTACGCTTTACCTGGATCAACCCTTGACCACGATTTTGGCGGGCGCCCCTGAGGTCTTTCTCTTCCATTACGGCGAGCTGGCATCTCCGGAGTTCCACGCTCAGGCGGACGCACTGGCGGAGCGGCGTGCCCAATATGAAAAGCTCTCGACGTTCGTCTCCGATTGGGGCGGCATCGCTACCTACAAACCGGTGTCCAGCGATCCCGGCGGGGAACAAAACATTCTCGATAAGATCGGCATGTTGGGGATTCCCGAGGCCCCAACCGCGACTTTCCCGGATAACGCCCGTGCCGTGATCCTTACAACACAGGCGCTCGGAGATGCCGGCCTTGTGCCCAAACTTGTACGCCTGCTCGCCGCCGGCGGCACCGCCTTCCTCAGCGAATCTGCTGCGCACCTGCTCAACGGCGACCTACGACTGCCCACTCCGTCGCCACTCGATCTGGACAAGGATCAATATTTGAAAACGACGGATGCAGGCGGCGGGAAACTCGTGATATTCTCCGACGCGTTACCGAACCTCACGTACGTGGATGGGAAAAATCGAGTCGAGCAGCCGACGCCCGAACTCCGCGACGCGCTCGAAGCGCTGCGGCGCAGGGTTTCAGACTTCACTGTGACCTCGATTGATGCGCCTCCCCGAGTTGCCGTCTATCCACTTGGTGGGCGTGTGGCAGTGGTGAACTACACGGAAGTGCCGGTGGCCTGTAGGCTGACCGGACTCGCTGGCATGGCGCACAAGCTAACCCAGCTTTATGCGCTCGATGGCGCCAACCTTGCTTCCGACGGCTCCACGCTCCGCCTGCCGCCGCATGCGGCGCTGGTGGTAGAGTAGAGAAGACGGGACACGGGATACGGTATACGGGAAACGGGAAAAACGCGCGCGGATCTGGAATAGCTCTCTGAAGTGGTTGTCCTTCGGCCCGCAGGGGGTCGGATTCTCCGACCACCGATGCCCAAGAATTAGGGTCACGCCCGTGTCCCGGGTCCCGTAACCCGTGTCCCGTCTTCCGAAGGCTTTTCCGATGCTCATTCTCGACGTTGGTTGTGGCAAGAAGAAGCAGGTTGCGGGCGCCATTGGGCTTGACCGGCAGCCGGGTTCCGATGCCGATATCCTCTGCGAGTTGGCGCATTTTCCCTGGCCGCTCCGCGATTCCTGCGCTGACCGGGTTTATCTCTCCCATTTTATCGAGCATCAGCCTGACGTCCTCCGCGCCATGGCGGAGGTGCATCGCGTCGCCAAGCCTGGCGCCGAGGTCGTTGTAGTGACGCCGCATTATAGTTGCATGGATTCTTACACCGACCCCACCCACCTTGTGCACTTGGGATTTCACAGTTTCGATTATTTCGCGCAGGAGAGTTTTGAAAATTTCACCTACGGCGCAGGGGGGTTCCGCATTCTCTACTGCGGGCTCACCTTCGGTCATAATTTCCTGCTCGATAATCTGGGAAGAATTATCGCGGGAATTTCAATGGATTTTTACGAAAAACACTTTGCCTGGATTTTCCCGGCGCGCAATATTACGTGCCGGCTTTCAGTGGTCAAGTGATGCAGGTTTCCCCATCTGCTACCTACGACCTGCCACCTACTTTTCCCGGCCCATGAAACTACTTGGCAACCCTAAGCCTTTTCTGATAATTCTAATAGGTTGATCGCGCTTGGTAATCCCCAGTGGCTGGGCAGCCGCAAGCCCAGTCAATCAATTTGGTAATCTGACTGTCCTTAAGACCAACGTCGACAGGATGAGCTGGAGATATCGAAATCAGTCGCATATCCTCGGAACTAGGAAGGGTGGCTTTCCATGATCGAAGTTGAAAATCTCACCAAACGCTACGGACCCACGTTGGCTGTCTCCGACGTAAGCTTTAGTGTGCAAACGGGAGAGGTGCTGGGATTTCTCGGCCCCAACGGCGCCGGCAAGACTACGACGATGCGCGTGATCACGGGGTTCCTTCCTCCTACCGAGGGAAAGGTTTTAGTGTCCGGCTACGATGTGACGGAGCAACCCCTCGAGGCGAAGCGACACACCGGCTATCTTCCGGAAACTCCTCCCATCTACCCCGATATGACGGTGGCGGAGTATCTCGCGTTCGTGGCGAGGATCAAAGGAGTTTCGCGCGGCGAGCTGAAAAGTCGGCTGGATTCAATTGTGGAGAAATGTGCCGTCGGGGACGTGCGCAATCGCCAGATCGGGAAGCTCTCGAAAGGCTATCGTCAACGGGTGGGCCTGGCACAGGCGCTGATCCACAATCCTGACGTGCTGGTTCTCGACGAACCAACCGCCGGCCTCGATCCCAAACAAATCATCGAGACCCGTGATCTGATCACCGGATTGGCAGGCCAGCACACGGTGATCCTGAGTACCCACATCCTGCCGGAAGTTTCGAAAACCTGCCAACGCGTGGTGGTGATCAACAAGGGGCAGATTGTTGCCGTCGGGACGCCCAACGAACTGATGCGGCGCCTGCAAGGGTTTGAGACTGTTCTGGTGACGGTGGAAGGTCCGGCGGCGGACGTGATGGAAAAATTCCAACGCGTGGGCGGCGTGAACTGGGTTGAGCCCCGTGAATCCGTAGGCGAGCGGGTCACCTTGGAAGTCCACTCCGAAAAAGATAAGGATGTCCGTGCGGAACTGGCGCGCGCCACCGTGGAATCCGGCTGGAAACTGTACGAACTGAAAACCAGCGGGTTGAGCTTAGAAGAAATCTTCCTGAAGCTCACCACCAAGGACGTAAGCGAAGAGGCCGCAGAGAAGGCAGAAAAAGCGGTGAATTAAAGAACTGGGATACGAGGCACGGGAAACGGGAAACGGGACGGACTAAGCCGGGGGCAATTCCATTGCCCGTGCCCCATGTCCCGTATCCCGTGTCCCGAAGCAGAAAGGAAACGCACCATGCGCAATGTCATGGCGATTGCAGGGAAGGAATTGCGAGCTTACTTCCATTCGCCCATCGCCTACCTGGTCATGACCGTATACACAGCGATATGCGGTTTCGTCTTTTACAGCTCGACGGCTTATTACGCCATCGCGTCCTTACGGATGGAGATGCAGGGGGGAATGGGGGGCATGCCGTCCATGAGCCTGAATGAATACGTCATTCGGCCCATTCTGGGCGGAGTGCTGACCGTGGTGCTGCTCTTCCTTATTCCCATGATCACTATGCGGCTTTATGCGGAAGAGAAACGCTCCGGGACGATCGAGCTGTTGCTCACCTCCCCGCTCACGGACATGGAGATCATCCTGGGGAAGTATCTGGGTTCGATGATCCTCTTCGTGATTCTCGAGGCCTTGACGTTTCTCTATTTCAGCATCCTCTTCATGTACGGGAATCCCAATCCCAAACCGCTGATTGCCAATGCGTTGGGGATGCTGCTTTTTGGCGGCGCGTTGATGGCTTTGGGGATGTGGATTTCCACCTTCACCAAGAACCAGATCATCGCGGGCGCCGTGGGGTTGGCTGGTTTTTTGCTCCTCTACCTTCTGGATTGGGTCAGTGCCTACTCCCAGAGTACCGCCGGGCAGGTTATGTCCTATCTGGCGCTTACCACGCACTTTGATAATTTCTCGAAGGGCGTTATCCAATTGAGCGACGTGGTCTACTACCTGTCAGTCATCATTCTGGGAGTATTCCTGACCGCGCGCTCCGTGGAAGCCCTGAAAGGGAGGCCGTAGCCATGGCCTGGAAAGATCGCGTTGCTGGCCGCAGCGGACAACAAGTTCTGACCGGAGCAAATTTTGCTCTGTACACGCTCATCGTGATTGCCCTCATCGTTGTGGTGAATTGGTTCGTCAATAATCACGACAAGCGATGGGATCTGACACCGAACAAGAAGTACAGCCTTTCGGAGCAGACGCACAAGATACTGAAGGAACTGAACAAGGACGTCACCATTTACGCCTTTGACCAGGAACGTAACTTTGGTGAGCGTCGCGACGTGCTGGGGATGTATGCGTCAACCTCGAATCGGGTCAAGGTGAAGTACGTTGACCCCAATCGCCAACCCGCACTTGCCAAGGAATACGGCATCCGCACTCTGGGAACAATTGTGGTGACTGCCGGCGACCGGCACATGGAAGCGCAGGGGGACGGCGAAGAAGGAATCACCAACGCGCTGGTGCGCGTTTTAAAAGGTCAGCGGACGGCTTGCTTCATCCAGACGCACGGTGAGCGCAACCTGGGGAGCACGGAGCGCGACGGTTACGATCATTTCAAGAAGCAGCTTGGCGACGAGAACTACCAGACGGAAGAGCTTCCCTTTTTGCAGAAGATGGAAATTCCGAAAGACTGCACCATGGCGGTTATCGCCGGGCCGCAAAACGATTATCTTCCACCGGAAATTGACGTTATCAACAAATACCTCCACGATGGCGGGCGCGTGCTCGTCATGCTCGACGCCGGCGTCGACCTTCCCAATCTCACCAAACTGCTGGGGGATTGGGGCGTGACGGTTCGCAACGATCTGGTGATCGATGAAAACCCGGTGGCCCAGATTTTCGGCACCGAACCGTACATGCCACTCGTGGTGAAGTATGGAAATAGCCCCATTGTCCAGCCGCTCAACAACCGCGCCACGCTTTTCCCCCTCTCGCGCTCGTTTGAGGTGAGCAAGGATTCCAAATCGGGCGGGAGCGCGGACTCTCTCTGCGACACATCCTCCGACAGTTACGGGGTCACCGACTGGACACCCAAGATCAAGGAAATTCAGTTCCACGCGGGCAAGGACGTGAAGGGCCCGCTTACATTGGGGGTGGCGGGCACGCTCACGGGCGGAGCAGACAAGAAGGCGGAAGGCCGCTTCGTCGCGTTAGGAACTTCCCTAATCGCGGCGAACAGCTTCCTGGGTTTTCAAAGCAACCGCGACTTCATTATGAACTCGATCAACTGGCTGTCGGCCGATGAAGATCTCATTTCTATTCGTGCCACGCCACCGGAAGCGCAGCACCTGAACATGAATGCCGAACAGATGCGCCGGGTGCTTATCCTGGGCGTGTTCGGAATCCCCATCCTGATTGTGCTGGCAGGCGTGTTGGTTTGGTGGCAGCGCCGGTGATAAGAGCAGTGACGAGTGACAAGTGACGATTGGCGAGCAAGCAACGCCGTTACGAGTCCGGACTGTATAGACCAGTGACGAGCGAGCACGATGGTGGCAACGTCCATGAAGAAGCAGAAATTCTTAAACACTCTGATTGCCCTGGTGGTCCTTGCGGCCACTTGGGGAGGCTTTACCTATTACGACAAGCACAAAGCCAAGGAACCCCCCCCGGTCGAAACCGGCAAACTGACCAAAGTATTCTCCATCGGTGCGCCGCACATCCAGTCCATCACATTCAAACCTCGCGACGGAGAGGCATTCACTTGCCGCCGCGACGGCGGGAAGTGGACCATCACGGACCCTCACCCTCTACCCTTGGACCAGGGCAATTTTTCCGGGGTCTTGAATAGCTTGACCACGGCCATGTCCGAGGATGTAATCGACCCGCACCCCACCAATTTGAAGGACTATGGCCTCGATCCACCCAGCTTCACCTTGGAAGTTACCACCGATACCAAACCGCAAACCTTCACACTGCTGCTGGGCGATGATACTCCCACCAGTGGCGGTGTATATGCGCAAACGAGCAGCAACCCTCAAGTCTTGACCCTGGCCAGTTATCTGAAAACCTCGCTTGAGAAGAAAATGTTCGACCTGCGCGACCGCCGGGCGCTGACTCTGGAAGCTGAGCAGCTTCAGAAAATCGGGGTTGAATATAAGGGGGCGAGCTGGACGCTGGAGAAGAACCCTGAAGGCGTATGGGATTTGGTGCTTCCACCACCCGTGCGCGCGGACCGCTTTACGGTGGACGGATTGGTTAGCCAGTTACGGGGCCTGACCATGCAGACGATCGCGGAAGAGGACAAGAAAAAAGGCGGCGACTACGGCTTCGGTTCACCCGAACTGCGCCTCGAGTTGACGAGCAGCGGCGGAACGCAGACGATCGTGGTGGGAAAAAAGGATAAGGGGTCGGACCATTATTTCGCCACGAATTCCGCGCTCGACCCGGTCTTTACTTTGAGCTCCGACTTCGTGACCCAGTTCCAAAAGAATCAGGCAGACTTGCGCGAGAAAGACCTGTTTTCATTTTCCTCGTTCGACGTGAAGCACGTGGAAGTGGACACACCCAAGGGTCACTGGGTGTTCGAGCGGCAGGGGACTCAATGGAAACAGACCGCGCCCAAGGCCAAGAGCGTGAATTCCGATAAGATGGGTACCTTCCTGACTCACTTACGCGACTTGCGTGCGGATTCGTTCCCCAAGAGCGGGACCCTGGCGGACGTTGGGCTGGACAAATCGGCTTACCGGTTCAATATTCAGTCAGGAGAAAAGAACACGACGGAGATTGTCGAGGCGTCGAAATCCGGCGATCGCGTTTACGCGCGAAGGTCGACCGACCCATTGCCCAGCGAGCTGTCCAAGACGGCGCTGGATGATGTGGAGAAATCACTGGGCGAACTCTGAAGTGCAGAGATGAGCAACTGAAAGACGAAACTCGAAGAGCGAAACTCGAAAACCACTGCGAGTTTCGATTTTCTGCCTTTTCTGCACTTCACTCGTCACTCATCACTGCCTTATCTATTCTTCCACACCGGCTTACGCTTCTCGATGAGCGCGCGCAGGCCCTCACGAGAATCCTCGAGATCAAACAACTGGTTCAAGTAGATATTCTGGGACCGTTTTAGCGCCTCGTCGAAAGGCTGCCATGTCCCTTCGAAAACCACGCGCTTAAGCAACGTCAGCACAGGCCCGCTTTGCTCTGAGATGCGCTTCACCAGTGCATCGACGGTCTCCCTCAGTTTGTCGCGCGGCACCACACGGTTGACCAAGCCCATTTGCAGCGCTTGAAACGCGTTGATGGGTTCCCCCGTGAGGAGCAGTTCCATGGCAAGCCGCGGCCCGATGACGCGCGGATACACAACGGCTCCCATGGGCGGAAATACCCCCAGCTTGATTTCGGGCTGACGGAACTGTGCATTCTCTGTGGCGACCACTAGATCGCAGAATGCCGCCAATTCCGCGCCCGCGCCCGAGGCCACGCCTTCCACGACGGCAAGTACGGGTTTGGATACGTCAATCATGGCGCGAAAAACGTTATGGAAGGCGTCCATCATTTGAAACACCATCTGCTGCGTGTAACCCTCCGCGCCCACACCAAGGGAGAAATAACCTTCGCACTCCGGCGAGGCATCGAGCAGGATCAGCCGCACATCCTCGCGGGTGGAAAGGCTATCAATGGCCGATGCCATTTCGCGAAGCATGCCGATGTTCATCACGTTTTGCTTGGGCCGATTCAAAGTGAGGTGGGCCACCTCCCCCGAGTCATCCCAGCGGATGAACTTGAATTCTTTCTTCACCGCTACCTTCGCTTCGCCCGGGATTTGTTCCACCGGTTCGTCCGCCATGGCGGCCTCCTTGCTAGAGGTTTGGGGACAGGGGTTAGGGATTAGGGGGATTGGACTAGGCCTGATATTCGACTGGGGATGCTACGATCTCCACGGGAACCAGGGGACAGCACTCTAACCCCCAACCCCTAACCCCCAA
>Ga0181520_10005780_pt1 | contig 19424 bp, 12 predicted proteins | sample PEATcosm2014_Bin_29_FD_132451 | JGI IMG/M metagenome (GOLD analysis project Ga0181520, IMG submission 132451) | Peatland microbial communities from MTU Mesocosm Facility, Houghton, MI, USA - PEATcosm2014_Bin02_30_metaG | ecosystem: Environmental > Terrestrial > Soil > Wetlands > Peat | place...
GTTCTTCTTGGTCTGGTAGTCGTGCTCGTCCACGGTGACCGAGAACTTGACCTCCTTGACCACGATAACCTTCTGCTTCTTCTTGGCGGCACGGTCGCTCTTCTCCTTTTCGTAAAGGAAGCGGCCGTAATCCTGAATGCGGCAGACGGGGGGGACGGCGTTGGGCGAAACCTCCACCAAGTCCAGGCCGCGCTCGCGGGCGATTCTCAGCGCCTCATAGGGCACCATGATGCCGAGTTGCGCGCTGTTTTCGTCGATTACGCGGATTTCACGCGCGCGAATTTTCTCGTTGATGCGGATAAAAGATTTTGCCGAACGTTTGTCGAGTGCGATGGGACTCCTCCAAAAGTCGCCGCCGTCCGCTTCCGGGGTCTTCCGGACACATTGCGGACGCACGAACGCACGCTAAGTATAGCATTAGCTTTGCTCTGCGGAACCACCAGTTTTGGTCAGAAGCGGCCGATCCAGTTGGGAATTGGGAACCACTCCCGCGGGGAATTCCAACGTGGCCTCCAGAATTCCTTCAGAATTCAGTCCGGATCCCTGTACCCGCAGGAGCCGGTTGGCTGCAATTCGGCCTTCGATCTCGATGGGCACAAAGTTCTCACTGAGTGCGGCGGTCCGGCCACGGGCGGCCAGTTGCGCGGGCGTGTGCAGCGTGATAGCCTGCATTTCCTTTCCCACAAACCACTTGCGATGTGCATGCGTCTTTTCGGCGGCCAGAGCGCGCAGCGCCGCCATACGCTCCTCAACCGCCGCATTCGGAACCGGACGCTCGGCGTGCATCGCCCAGCCCGGTGTTCCCGGCCGGGGAGAGAACGGGAACAGGTGCAGATAGCCGAAGGGCAGCGATCGGATCAATGCCATGGTTTCCTCGAATTCGGCGTCGGATTCGCCAGGGAAGCCCACCATGACATCCGCGCCCAGGGTCAATTCCGGCCCAGCTGCGGCGCGCAGCGCTGTTACCTTTTCCGTGTAGTGCCAAGGACGATAACGGCGATGCATGCGGCGCAACACGGCGTCCGAACCGGACTGGAGCGGCAGATGCGCGTGGCGCGCAAGCCGGATTCCACCAAACTCGGCCATCAGGCCAATCAGTTCTGCGTCCCAGTCCATTGGCTCGACCGAGCTGAGGCGCAGCCGGGGGAGAGCCGTTTGCTCAAAGATTTCCCGCAGCAATCCCGCGAGGGAAAGCCTGTCTCTGCTTGCTGCGACGGTCAAATCCCGTCCCCAGCGGCCCAAGTTGATTCCGGACAACACCAGTTCATTGCCGCCTGCAGCGACAAACCCCTCCACCTGACGCAGAACGGCCTCCGCGGGCAGGCTTTTGGAGGAGCCGCGTGTTTGAGGAATCACGCAGAAGGTGCAGCGGTTGCCGCAGCCTTCCTGGATCTTCAGATTGGGGCGGGTCTGCGCGCCGGGGGTGAGCTGCGCCTCTTCAAGAAAGGAGTGAGCAAAGCGGTCGTCTGCCCAGATGGGGGCCCCCGCAGCCAGAAGCGAATTGACGCTGACCAGCGGCTGTGGCAGTGGCGGGCTACCCTCTCCAACCAGGCCCAGGATAATCTCCGGCGCCAGCGCCTTATGACTGTTGCCAACTACCGCAGCCACGCCGGCCAGCACGGCAAGTTCCTGGGGAGCGCGCTGGGCGTAGCAGCCGGTGACGACAATTCGCGCCTCGGGGTTGAGCCGGTGGGTGCGGCGGATAAAGGCGCGTGCGGCGCGGTCGGCCTCCGCGGTCACACTGCAGGTGTTGACGACAACCACATCGGCCTTCGACGCCTGCTGAATGCAATGCCCGGCGGCGCGCAGACGGTCGCTGACCGCTTCGCCATCCGCGCGAGCAGCCCTGCAACCGAAGTGCTCCACATGAAACCCCTGCATCCCATCAGTCTAGAGCCTGTCTGATCTCACGGCGAAGGATCGGCGGTAAGTAGGGCTGCGCATAGCATCTTCGCTATACTGGATAATGACCGCATTTGCCCCAAGGTAAACCGCTTATACGATGCAAGAGTTTGCACCCGCCAACGTTCCAGGTTCCCCCCCGATCGCCGAGACTGGCGGGACGTGGCACATCGTCAGTTTTACGTATTTCACTTTTATCTGTTACCTCTCCATTGGGCTTCCCCTGGCCGTGCTGCCGCCCTATGTTCATCTGGGCATGGGCTACAGCGCCGCGGCGGCGGGATTGGTGATCAGCATTCAGTACATTGCCACTCTGGTCAGCCGGCCTTGGGCGGGGCGAATCTCGGACCACGCGGGGGCCAAGGTCTCGGTGTTGTGGGGGATGACCGCCTGCACCGCCAGCGGTGCGCTGCTGGTGGCCGCGGCGCTTTTGCATGGGATTCCCTGGCTTGCCTTTGCCGTTCTGATTGCCAGCCGCCTGGTGCTGGGCGTTGGCGAAAGCCTCGGGTCGACCGGTTCTACGTTGTGGGGCATTACCAGCGCCGGCTCAGAACACACTGCAAAGGTAATCTCCTTCAACGGCATCAGTACCTATGGCGCAATGGCCATTGGCGCTCCGCTGGGCGTGGTGCTCTACCAGCTTTGGGGCCTGGCCTCGCTTGGCTTCCTAACCATCGTGATCGGCGGGATCAGCCTGGCGCTGGCTTCGCGCAAGAGCCCGGTCGAGGTCGCGCCGGGCGATCATCTACCCTTCCGCGACGTATTGGGGCGGGTGGCCCCGCATGGTATGGGGCTGGCGCTGGGCGGCATCGCCTACAGCGTTCTGGCCACCTTCGTCACGCTTTTCTACGCCAGCCGCCACTGGAGCGGCGCTGCCCTCTGCCTCACCGCATTTGGCGTGGCCTTTATCGTGGCTCGGCTGCTGTTCATCCAGACCATTAACAAGTTTGGCGGATACCCGGTAGGCATCGTCTGCCTGTCGGTCGAGTCTCTGGGCATGTTGATGCTCTGGCTTTCGACTGCGCCATGGGTCGCCTTTGCCGGGGCCGCCTTCGCCGGCTTCGGCTTTTCGCTGGTCTTTCCCTCGCTGGGAGTAGAGGCGGTCAAGCGCGTTCCCGAACACAATCGCGGGACTGCTCTGGGCGTCTATACCGCCTTTGCCGACGTCTCTTTCTTCCTTACCGGACCGCTGGCCGGCGCTGTGATTGGCGTCTACGGTTATGCCAGCGCTTTCCTGTTCGGGCTCGTCAGCGTGCTCGTCGCGCTGGGGATTGCGATTTTCCTGCGGGCGAATGCGGAAGACGGAGAATAGGGAATAGGGAATAGGGAATAGAAACATAAGTTCCACGGCCGATTCTGGTTGCGCGCTGTTCGTTAGTGGACACTTGCCGGCGAAAACGAGCATTCACTCTGGCTTATTTGAAACGCTATTTTCGGAAATGTGTTTTATTTTCATCACGTTATGTGTCTCGGCCATTGGCCGCAGAATTGCTCTCTTCCCCGGTGTAATCTCTAGCCGCCTGGAGGCCAACCATGACCATCCTGATGCAGGACCTGCGAATTGCCTTTCGCCAACTGCGCAAATCGCCTGGATTCACCTTCGCCGCGGTTTTGACGCTGGCCTTGGCGATTGGGGCAAACGCTGTGGTCTTCGGTATCATGAACGGCTTGATTCTGCGGCCTCTCAATGTGGCCGAGTCTGAGAGCCTCTACGGAACCCAATACGGCGACAACTCCGGCTGGCAGTCGTATCCCAATTACCTGGATCTGCGCGACCGTAACCACAGCTTCCAAGATTTGGCGGCTTTCAACTTCGTTTTTGCGGGGCTCGACACCGGAAGCGACCCAACCGTCTCAACCGGCTACGCAACGACCGGGAATTATTTCGACGCACTGAGGGTCCATCCCTACTTGGGCCGTTTCTTCCACAGTTCCGATGAGCATGGACCAAACAGCGCCCCCTATGTGGTGCTCAGCTACGCCTTCTGGCACAGCCGTTTTCAGGACGATCGAAGCGTAGTCGGCCGTGTGATCCGGCTCGATCAGCATCCTTTCACCGTGATTGGCGTTTCGCCGCCAGGCTTCCAGGGAACCATCTTCTTTGTCTCCCCGGATTTCTTTCTACCCATCGTCAACCAGGAGCAGGTGGGCAATCTGAGCTTGCACACCCGCGGAACCAATCGTGGGCTCTTCGAGATCCTGGGACATCTGAAGCCGGGAGTGACTCCGGCACAGGCTAACGACGACGTCAACGCCGTGGGCGCCTATCTTGAAAAGACCTATCCCAAAGAGTTCGGTCAGAAGACCACCTACCTGGCTCGTCCAAGCGGTTTCAGTTCTTTCGGCGGCGCAATCAAGGCATTTGTTTTCGGACTGACGCTGCTCGCCGGCTTGATCCTGCTCGCCGCGTGCGCCAACCTGGGTGGCTTGTTTGCCGCGCGGGCAGCCGACCGCTCTCGCGAGGTGGCTCTGCGTCTGGCGCTTGGCTCCAGCCGCAAACGCATTTTGCGCGGATTGCTTACCGAGGCCATGCTGATCTCCCTGGCCGGGGGCGCCGTGGGAGTAGTAGGGAGCGTCGCGCTGTTGCGCCGGCTAAGCACCTGGCAACCCTTTTCCGGTGCTCCCGTCCACATCCCGGTCACTCCGGACGCAAAGCTCTACGTGGTCGCATTGGTGCTGGCGCTGGTCAGCGGATTCCTCTTTGGCATTGTCCCAGTGCGCCAGGTGCTGCGCGCGAATCCCTATGAAGTTGTCAAAGCCGGGTCGAGCCTGAGGATAGGCAGCCGGTTCACCGTCCGCGATGTGCTGCTTGTGGCGCAGATCGCCATCTGCGCGGTTCTGGTCACTTCTTCGATGGTCGCCGTGCGCGGGCTGGCGCGCTCGTTGCACAGCAGTATGGGATTTGACGCGCACAACGCCATGCTGGCTGGAGCCAACCTGTCGATGGCCGGGTACACCGTGGACCGCGTGCCGGCCATGCAAAGGCGCATGATCGATGCGGTGCAAACGATTCCTGGCGTGGAGCACGTGGGACTGGTGCTCAACTACCCCCCGCTGGTGTATGCCGCCGGCAACAGAGCGAATGTCTTCAAGGAAGGCGCCACCGATCTGGGGCCTTCGGGCGCAATTGCCTCGCCCTACCGGTACGATGTCTCTCCGGGATACTTCGAAGCCGCCGGCACCGGCTTGTTGGCAGGCAGGGCCTTCACCTGGGACGACAGCAAAGACTCCCCGCGCGTGGCCGTGGTGAATCGCGATTTTGCCGGCAAGATCTTCGGCTCGGTAACCAACGCGGTGGGGCGGCACTACAAATTGCAGGATGGAACGTTGGTTCAAGTGGTAGGTGTTGCGGAAAACGGGAAATACATGAGTCTGACAGAAGACCAACAGCCAGCCATGTTCCTGCCGTCTCAGCAATCGCCTTTGGCCGCGGCCTATCTGGTGGTTCGTTCGGAGCGCGATCCGGAACAGCTTGCCGCGGCCATACGCGGCAAGATACGCGAACTGGATGCAGGGCTGCCGATTGATCTTCAGTCCTGGACCCAGATGCTGGAGGTTGTTCTCTTCCCCGCCCGGGTGGCGACCATGGCGCTGGGCGTGCTGGGCCTGATGGGCGCAATGCTGTCGATCACCGGCATTTTTGGAATGGCGGCGTACTCGGTCAGCCGCCGGCTGCGGGAACTGGGAATCCGCATTGCTCTGGGTGCACAGCGCCGGGAAGTGTTGTGGGCCGCGCTGGGGCGTCCGCTCAAATTGCTCACCCTCGGCTCAGCCGCGGGATTGGTGCTGGGTGTTCTGGCCAGCCGGGTGCTGGCTTCCATCGTGTATCAGGCTACACCGCGCGACCCGCTGGTGTTGGCCGGAGTGGTCCTCTCGATGCTCTTGCTGGGGCTGGTGGCCACTTGGATTCCGGCGCAGAGGGCGCTGGCCATCGACCCAATGAACCTGCTGCGCGAGGAATAAGGCGTGGCCGGTACTCCTCAACGGGGCCCAGTCGAGAGATTGTGGAGCGATTTCTCGTGTCCCGAGCCTGATGTCCGCATCATGAACCAGGCGTGAGAAGAGCAAAGAACGATAGCCACAGTTTGGCTGGGAATCTTGGACTCAGGACATTAGATTGTGGCCGATTCTCTCGCCAGCAGCGCCAGCAAACCGGCCTCGTCCAGCACGGGGATCTTGAGCTCAAGCGCCTTTTCCAGCTTGGATCCGGCTTCTTCCCCGGCCACCACGTAGCTGGTTTTCTTGCTCACCGATCCGGCTGTCTTGCCGCCGGCGGCCTCGATCATGGCCTTGGCCTCCTCGCGGGTCAGAGTGGGCAGCGTGCCGGTGAGGACGAAGGTGAGTCCGGCCAACTGCGCCGAGCGCTGTTTCTTTTCGGCGGTCATCTCCACCCCCGCGGCGCGCAAGCGGTCGACGAGATCGCGGTTCTCCTGGTCGGCAAAGAACTCCAGAATCGCCTGGGAGATGCGCGGGCCTACCTCTTCCACACGTTCCAGCTCTTCGGTCGTGGCGGCGGCCAGCGCCTGCATGGAGCCGAACTCCTGCGCCAGAAGCTCGGCTGTCCGCTGCCCCACAAAGCGAATGCCCAGGCCCATCAGCACGCGAGCGAGGCCTGCGCGCTTTGAACGCTCGATCTCTTCGATGAGCGAGCGCGCCGATTTCTCGGCAAAGCGCTCCAGGCCGGTCAACTGCTCCTCAGTCAGCGCGTAGAGATCGGCCACACTGTGCACCAGGCTGTGGTCGAGCAACTGCTGCACCACCGCATCGCCCATGCCTTCGATATTCATCACGCCGCGCGCGGCAAAATGCAGCAGCGTCTCGCGCAGCTTGGCCGGGCAGTCGGCGTTGACGCAGCGGTAGTCCACTTCGCCCTCGGCGCGAACCACCGCGCTCAGGCACTCCGGGCACTGGGAAGGGAAGACAAAGTCGAAGACCCCACGGGCATGATCGGCATCCTCGACGACCTCGACTACCTTGGGAATCACGTCGCCGCCGCGCTCGACCTTGACCCAGTCGCCGATGTGCAGGCCCAGGCTCTTGATGAAGTCGGCGTTGTGCAATGTGGCTCGGCTCACCGTCGTGCCGCCGATGAAGACCGGGTTCAGCTCGGCTACCGGGGTGAGCTTGCCGGTGCGGCCCACCTGCACGGTAATGGCGTTGACCTGGGTGATGCCGGAGCGGGCGGTGAACTTGTAGGCGATGGCCCAGCGCGGTGCGCGGCCGGTGTAGCCCAGGCGCTGTTGCGTGGCTTGGGAATCCACTTTCAGAACGACGCCATCGATCTCATAACCGAGACTGGCGCGGCCGGCATCTGCGGCGTCAATGAACTGAACCATCTCCTCGACCGAGGCAACCAGCTTGCGATGGGGATTGACGCGGAAACCGAGCGCGGCCAGCGCATCGAGTGTCGCCCGCTGTCCCTGCGGCCAGTATTCGCCTTCGGTGAGCAGAAAGTAGCCGTAAAGGTCCAGGCGGCGATTGGCCACCACGCCGGGTTCCAGAGTGCGCAGCGTGCCAGCTGCGGCGTTGCGCGGATTCACGGCCGGAGCCAGTCCCTGCTGCTCGCGCTCCTCGTTGAGCCGTTGGAAGGCAGCCAGGGGCATCACCACCTCGCCGCGGACCTCGATTGTCGGCGGGAGGCCGGCCGTTTGCAGCCGCGCGGCGGAGATGGTAAGCGGCACGCTGCGGATGGTGCGGATGTTGGTGGTGACATCTTCGCCGGTCTGGCCGTCGCCGCGGGTGATTCCCTTGGTAAGCCGCGAGCCGCCGTTTTCTGCGGGCTCATAGCGTAGCGCCACGCTTAGGCCGTCGAGTTTCAGTTCGGCCATGTATTCGACCGGCAAGAGGCCGGCCAGTTCGCGCACGCGGGTGTCCCATGCGGCTAACTCCTCGGCGGAGTAGGCATTATCCAGGCTGAGCATGGGCCGCGAGTGGGCAACCTTCTTGAAGCCCTCGGCGGGCTTGCCGCCCACGCGCTGGGTTGGCGAGTCGGGCGTGAGCAGCTCGGGGTTCGCGGCTTCGATAGCCTTCAGCTCGTTCATCAGCGCGTCGTACTGGGCGTCGCCGATCTCGGGCGCGTCGAGGACGTAGTAGAGGTGCTCGTGGCGGCGCAGTTCCGCGCGCAGTTCTTCGGCGCGTTTGGCCGCGGCAGGCGGCATGTAGGTTTTGTCGCTCATCTCAGAACCCATCCCGCAAATTATAGGAGAGCCGGGACCCGTTCTGAGACTTCCACCCACCGGACGGTTGTGGTAGGGTTCGATAGAAACCATGTCCGACTCGAAAAACCACCTCTACTACGGGGACAATCTAGACGTCCTGGTGCGGTACGTAAAGGACGAATCGGTTGACCTTGTTTATCTCGACCCGCCCTTCAACTCACGGCAGGAGTACGGCGTCATTTTCGCCGAGAAGGACGGATCGAAGTCGAGTTCGCAGTTCCACGCCTTCGAGGATACTTGGGAATGGAACTCGGAATCGGCCCGGATCTATCAGGTGACCGTTGAGAAGGGCGGGCGTGTTGCCGATGCCCTCCGCTCCTTTCGCACCTTCCTCGGCGGATCGGACATGCTGGCTTACCTCGCAATGATGGCGCCCCGTCTGGTGGAACTGCGCCGCGTTTTGAAAGAGACCGGGTCGATCTATCTTCACTGCGATCCGACGGCCAGCCATTACCTGAAAATTCTGATGGATGCCGTGTTTGGCCCGCAGTGCTTCCAAAACGAGATATCCTGGCGTCGATCTTCCGCACATAGCGATGTTAAGCAAGGCATGAAGCGTTGTGGCCGTGTTCGAGATGTTTTGCTGTTCTTCAGCAAGGGGCAGGCCAATACCTGGAACCCCGTGTACACCTCTTATTCCGAGGATTATCTGGAGTCGGAGTACAGGCACGCCACGCAACACAAGAGACGCTATAAGGAAACAGACCTGACGGCAGCCCGGCCAGGAGGCGATACCGAGTTTTTGTGGAGGGTTAAGCGCCGGCACGGCAAGAAGCAGAAATGGGAACCCGACCTGAATCTTGAACACCTGACTCCGCTTGACGGGTGGGAATACAAAGGTGTTCCGCCATATAGCGGGCGTTATTGGGCATATTCTCATCAAAATATTGCCGATTTTGCGAGAGACGGCAAGCTCATTCACCGGGAGACAGGAATGCCGCGCTTGATGCAGTTTGCCGATGAGATGCCGGGCATTCCGCTACAAGACGATTGGGACGATATCAACCGAACGGCAGGGGAAGAGGATCTTGGTTATCCAACGCAGAAGCCTGAGGCGTTGCTGGAGAGAATTATCAGGTCAAGTTCCAACGAAGGCGATGTGGTTCTCGATCCATTTTGCGGCTGTGGCACGACCGTCCAGGTCGCGCAGCGGTTGAACCGGCGCTGGATAGGAATCGATATTACCCACCTGGCAATCGGCCTGATCAAGAAGAGGTTGTCGGACTCTTTTGGACCCGCAATTAGGGAGACCTACGATGTGACCGGAGAGCCGACAGACTACGCTGGCGCCTCTAACCTGGCCGCAGAGAACAAATACCAATTTCAATGGTGGGCGCTTGGGCAGGTGGGCGCGCGCCCAGCCGAGCAGAAAAAGGGCGCAGATCGCGGCATTGACGGGCGGCTCTATTTCCACGACGACCAAGGCGGTGACTCCAAGCAGATCATTTTCTCGGTCAAAGCGGGCGGCGTTACCGTCTCGCAGATTCGCGACCTTGTGGGGGTGCTGGACAGGGAGAAGGCTCAGATTGGGGTATTTCTCTGTTTCGAGCCCCCCACAAAGCCGATGCATAGAGAAGCTGCGGATGCGGGTGTGTATACCTCACCCGACGGCTCGACCTATCCCAAGGTTCAAATCCTCACGGTCCAACAGGTCTTGGATGGGGAGCAGCCTGAATACCCGCGATTTGCCCAATCGGTGACGTTCAAGAAAGCGCCAAAAGCCCGCGCTTCCACCCGTCAGGCCAATCTCTCCTTATTCAGCAATCCGGGCGACTAAAGGTATTGCCTCTATGGAACCTGTCACGCACTTTCTTACTGGAGCCTGCATTGGCCGGGCGGGGCTGAACCGCAAGACGGCATATGCCACGATGGCCGCCGTGCTGGCCTCAGAGGCCGCCGACATCGATGTTCTGTGGGCGCTGCGCGGGCCGGTCGAGGAACTGAAGCATCATCGCGGCATCACACACACCTTGATCGCTGCTCCGGTGGTGGCCGGAGTCGTAGTCGGCTTGGTGTGGCTCTTCGACCGCTGGCGCAAGCGGCGTCAACTCGGGACTTCCCATCCGGCTTCTGGGGCGGCGGCGCAGCCGGTGCGTTGGGGCTGGCTCTACCTGACGGCTCTGATCTCCGCGCTCAGCCACCTCCTGCTCGACTGGACCAACAATTACGGCCTGCGGCCCTTCTATCCTTTCAATCCGCGCTGGTATGCGGGCAGTTTTGTGTTTATTGCCGAACCGCTGCTGTGGGCTGTGCTGGTGGCGGCGCTGGTCATGCCATGGCTGTTCGGGCTGATTGGCGGGGAGATCGGCGCTCGCCGCAAGCCGTTCCGCGGCCAGGGATGGGCCATCTTTGCACTCTCCTGCATGGTCGTGCTGTGGTGCTGGCGCTGGGCCGAGCACGCTCAGGCGCTGGCGATGGTGGAAAACACCCAAATCGCCGCAGCCCCGGTGAAGCGCGTCGGCATGGAACCTTACCCCGTTAATCCGTTTCGCTGGCACGCGATCCTGGAGACAGCCGATTATTTCCAGACCGCCGAGATCGACACCCACACCGGCTCGATCCAAAGCGATGCGCGCCGGGACGTGCTCTACAAGCCGGCCTCGACCGCCGCTACCGAGGCTGCCAAGCGCACGCCACTGGGGCAGGTCTATCTGGACTGGGGCGCCTGGGCCGTGGTGCGCGATGTGGGGTCCCTTCCCGTGCCGGAGATGGCTCCGCCGCCGCTGCCGCTGAGCCGCTGGACGACGGTCGAGTTTACCGATCTGCGCTTTGCCTATTCCTTCCTGGGCAGGGGCAGAGCCACGGGCCGCTCACCGCTGGGCGGCTGGGTGTACATCGTGGATGGCCGAGACGACGCGGGCGAGGCGATGAACGGGCGGGAACAGAAGTAGTCGTTTTACTTTGGGCACCGGGGATCGGAATGTCAGAACGAATTTTCAGCTTTTACGAATCGCTTGCGGATTGGTATCACCTCCTGTTTGAGGACTGGGACCGCACCATCGAGCGGCAAGGCAAAATCCTGGGAGGGCTGCTTGCCTCGCGATTTTCGGGCCATCCGCTCAGAATCCTCGATTGCGCCTGTGGGATCGGAACCCAGGCGCTTGGATTTGCCGCGCTGGGGCACCGGGTGGTGGCCTCCGACTTGAGCCGTGCGGCGGTGAATCGCGCGCGCGACGAAGCGCAACGCCGGTCTCTGAACATTTGCTTCCACGTATCGGACATGACTTCACTGAAGGAAGTCCCCGAGAGCGGCTTTGACGCCGTTACGGTTCTCGACAACGCTCTACCGCATTTAAGCGCTTCTCAACTGCGGCGTGCTGGAACCACGATTGCGTCCAAGCTGAGGGCCGGTGGCCTCTTTATCGCCAGCATTCGCGATTACGACAAGATCGTGCTGGAAAGGCCGGCGGCTCAGGAGCCTGCCTTCTACGGGGCCGACCCAGCACGCCGGATCGTTCATCAGGTTTGGGACTGGATTGCCAGCGACAGGTATGTTCTGCACCTTTACATCGCTGTCCAGTCTCCAAGGGGATGGATGACGCATCATTTTGTCTCGGAATACCGCTGTCTGCTGCGGGAGGAGCTTTCGACGGTACTGAGAGATTCCGGCTTTGCCGAGGTGCGCTGGCTTCTCCCCGCCGAAAGCGGTTTCTATCAGCCGCTGGTTGTTGCCACTTTGCCGGTATGCGCCGCTTGACCGGCAGCCTCAATTCCCATGCTTCCCGAATCGGAGAAGTATAAGGCGGTTTCAAAACTCATGTGCCCTTTCCGGCATCGTGCAGGATGGCGTTTTGTCAAGAAAAATGGCGTTCGAGCGCAGGTGTTTCAGGGGAGAGCAGTTGCGGAACCGCCCTGGCCCTGTGAAACGCTCGAGTTTGACTCGCGTCCGCATGAAATCCTGCCAAAAGTTCTCCGCCACCCGTTGAAGCGCTCATGAGGTCGCTAATGCTGCCGATGACCTGAATGGGTGTGGGGAGTGGCAATGCGACAACCATTGGACGAACCGGGCAACGGGTCCCCTCAGGATCTGGCAGGCAGCTTTCGCTATCTCGCGCGGCAACCCATTCTGGATCAGCGCAGCAAGGTGCATGGCTACGAATTGCTCTACCGGATGGGCCCGGAGCAGGCTTTTCGCGGAGACGGCGATCTGGCTACCCGCTCCATGATCGACAATGCGGTGCTGTTTGGGCTGGAACGGCTGACGGGGTGGCTGCCGGCCTTTGTGAACTGCACCATGGAGTCGCTCACCGGGGAATTTGTCCACGCCCTGCCGCCCAGCATTTCGGTATTGGAACTTCTGGAAGATCTGCGGCCGACTCCGGCGCTGATTGCCGCTTGCCGGAGCCTGAAGACCATGGGCTTCAGGCTCGCCCTGGACGATTTTGTGTGGAAACCGGAGTTGGAGCCCCTGGTCGATCTAGCCGACTACATCAAGGTGGATTTCAGGAAGCTCGATGCCGCCGAGCGCAAGAAACTGCTAGGACGGCTGAGCGGCTCCACTACGTGCCTGATCGCGGAAAAGGTGGAAACCCAGGAGGACTTTGCACAAGCCCGCGCGGAGGGGTTCAGGCTCTTTCAGGGCTACTACTTTTGTCGCCCGGTCTTGCTCAAGAACCGGCGGATTCCCGCCAACCGCCTGTCGCATATCAGGATTCTGGAAGCTCTCCAGCAAGATCCCATCGACCTCAGGCGGCTGAGCGAACTGGTGAAGCAGGAGCCTTCGCTCACCTACCGGCTGCTGCGCTTGGTGAACTCTCCGGTTTGCGCCATTCGCCAGGAAGTCGATTCCATCGAGATCGCGCTGGTTGTGGTTGGTGAGGATGCTTTTCGCCGCATTGCCTTGCTGGCGATTACCAGCGAACTCAACGCCGACCAACCTACCGAGATTCTGCGCATGGCCTTTGTGCGCGGCCGCTTTTGCGAGCTGGCTTCCCGGCTTTGCGCGCTGCTGCCCGCCGAGCAGTTTCTCGTGGGCCTGCTCAGCATGTTTCCAGCGATGCTGCGCATCTCCATGGAAGATCTGGCGCCGACGCTGCCCTTGCGCGAGGAAATTCGCCAGGCGCTGCTGGGAAAGGTCGAACGCGAGCAGTGCCTGCTCCAATGGCTTGAGTCTCAGGAACGCGGAGACTGGGGGGCCTGCGATGCCATCGCCGAGACAAACGCACTGGATTCCGACCAGGTAATGAAATGCTACCTGGACTCCGTGGTGTGGGCCGAAGGTGCGCTCAACACGGCCATTCTGGCTGCCTGACGAGTTTTGGCAGGTCATTACGCCGGGTCTGACGTATCCGAGCGTTTTTTCCGCACCCACCACCAGGCAAAGCCAACCGCCGCCAGGCCGCCCACGACCCCGAGCAGGGCAAGTCCATGATTCGCCACAATATCCACTGCGCCCGGCCCGAGCTTGAGCACCAGCGCAGAGAGCACCATCCAGCGGACCATGCGGCCGCAGAAAACGGCTAGCATGAAAGGGATTACCTGCATCTCGAAGACCCCGGCAGCAAAGACGAAGGCCTTCCACGGCGTGGGCGGAGGCAGCATGGAGGGGATCATCATGGCCAGGAATTCCTGGTTCTCGAAGCGGGTGCGCATTCTCTCGTAGCGCTCGCGGTTAACGCGCTTCAGCAGGAACAATTCGCCGCCCGCGCGACCCAACCCGTAGGGAAGCAGGCCTCCCACCGCCGAACCAACCGAAGCCAGCAGGCAATAGAGCCAGAAGTGGCCTTTATCGTTCCACACATAGACGGCCAGAATCGCATCCATGGGAACAGGAATCGTGGAGGAGTCGAGCAGGGCAACCGCGCCAACGCCCCAAAAGCCCAGCTTGGCCAGGGCCGGCAGCAGCACAAACTTCCACTTGGCCATCAGTTTCGCAAAAAACGCCTTCAATCAGGGTCCCCTTCCGCCCAGAAAGCCGTCTTACTTGTCAGCAACCATTGTACGGGCCGGACCTTTACGGCGTTTTCTGAAATGGTACCTCCTTGGGAAGCGTGCGCCGGACCGTCGCTCCTTGGGGTTGCGCCGACTTGATTGCATTGCTTTCGGGGCAGCGTATTTCAGAAGGCGCTGCAAGCGAGGATTGCGCACAGGTTTGGGTGGAATGAGAGAATAGAAGGGAAGGATTCCAAGCGGAGCCGCGGGGGTGCATGTTTGCCCAGGCAGGCTCTTCAAGACCGAATGCCCACCAGCGAAGCGCCAACCAATGTGAACGAGCCAAGCAGGCCAAACCAGACGAGCCCCAAGAACAATGAGCCCGGCGAGGAGAGCTCCGTCTCGAATTTGCCCGAAAAACAAGCCTCGTCCCCCATCGTCCGGGGTTCGCGCTGGGTAGACTACGATACCCACGAACTGCTTTCGATGATCAGCGAGCTCGAGGACGAGCGCCGCTGGGCGCGGTTGCGCGAGGGCGCGCTGTGGGCGGTGCTGGTGCATCTGGCGTTGATTGTGGCCCTGGCCATGTTGCCGCGCTACATCTTCCTGCCCAAAGTGGTTGAGCCCAAAGTCTCGGACTTGCACAACAAGGATCAATGGACATACCTGGACACGCCGCGCTTGCCGCAGACGCCGCCAGCTCCGAAGCCGTCGATCGCACCGCCCAATCCTCCCGCGATTGACCAGAAAACACTGGAAGAGATGCGGAAGACGTCGCCGCCGGCTCCCGAGCCCCCGCCGCCCGCGCCGGCCGAGCAAGCCAAGCCGCAGGTGACCTCGCCGATTCCGCCTACCCCGCAGTCGCAGTCTCAGGTTGAGGCGCCGCGCCCGGCAGCTGTGCCCGCCCGGCCTAATTTCGCCTTTGGAAGTACGAATCCTGCCGACCAGCTCCGCGATGCCATGCGGGGCGCGTCTCATAATAATGGCGCCGGTAACGGCAACTTGCCGTATGGCGGCGGGCTTGCTCGCCATCCCGGCGCAGGGGGCGGCGTCGAAGTTTTGTCCGACACCGAGGGCGTGGACTTCCGCAATTGGCTGCAACGCTGGCATCACGAAACCCAGAACACTTGGGATCCGCTGATTCCCGACGAGGTCAACCCGCCCATTCTGAAGGCGGGACAGGTCGTGATCCGCTTCAAGGTGTTGCCCAACGGCCGCTTGATGGAAGGCAGCATGATCCTGGAGGGACGCTCCGGCGACTCCGCTCTGGACCGGGCCGCCTGGGGCGCTTTGACCGGCTCCAATTACCCGCCGCTGCCGAGGGACTTCCACGGCCCCTACCTGGAACTGCGCGCCATCTTCATGTACAACATGGAGCCGCGGTAAAGACGATCAGTAAAGATCAACGGTAAAACAGACAGTAAGGTAGTTCGGCAAGATCAAAGGCGCGGCCCGTGCGAACTACAGCCACGGGTCCTCGTCTTCAGCCAGCCTCGGCGGCAGCAGAGGATTGACCCTGGGCGTGTTGGGTGGTTTGTGGCGCGGGTCGAGATAGATGCCGTCCTGGGCCAGCAGCGCCTCGTAGATGGGGATGGGCCGCCAGTGGCGAGCCAGGGCGAAGGCGCTCATGTTGGCGATCATCAGCGGCAGCACCAGGCCGTAGCCGCCGGTCATCTCGAAGACAATCAGCACAGAGGTCATGGGCGCGCGCACAATCCCCGCGAAAACCGCCCCCATGCCCACTACGGCAAAAGCGCCGATGGCATCGGATGAGTGATGAAAGACGGCGACATCGATGTAGCCCACCGAGCCGCCCAGCATGGCCCCCATGAAGAGCGAGGGCGCAAAGATGCCGCCCGAGCCTCCGCTCGAATACGAGCAGACGGTGGCGAGCAATTTGACGATACAAAACACAAGCATCGCCATGACCGGCAAAGTGCCCATGGAGCCGGTGAGCGCGAGGGTGAGCGTCTTGTAGGGGTCGCCGGCAATGCCGTTGAGATGAAAGAGCGCGAGCGTGGCGACGGCCAGGCAGCCGGTTGCCAGCCCTCCAATGGCGGGATGCACCCATTTTGGCACTACCGTCAGGCGCTTGAACTGCGCGCGCAGCCAAAGCAGCGAATCGGTGAAGGTTACCGAGACTATGGCGGCGAGGAGCCCCAACAAGGCATACCAGACCAGGGAGGAGGAGTTCGTCAGGGTGTAACTCCGATTGACATGGAAGACCGGATTTGTTCCGAGAATGGTATGTTCGACCACGGCGGCAAGGGCGGCGGCCACGATCACTCCCGAGAGCATGGTCTGATCCAGGTCGCCGATCAACTCTTCGAGAGTGAAGGTGACTGCGGCGATTGGGGCGTTGAAGGCCGCGGCGATGCCTGCCGACATGCCCACCGAGGCAAGGCGGCGGCTATTTTGGGGGCTGAGCCGGGCCGCGCGTGCCAACATGCTGCTGACACCGGCGCAGATTTGCACCGTAGGGCCCTCCAAGCCCAAAGAAGCGCCCGAGCCGATCTGGAGGGCGCAAAGAACGAATTTGCCGATGGTCTCTCTGACGGTGATGAGGCCGGAACGCAGGGTGTAGGCCACCTTCACCTGGGGAATGCCGCTGCCCGCGGCCGCCGGGGCAAAGTAGGTGAGACCGATGCCGACCACCAGGCCGCCGAACGCAGGGGTGAGAATTGTCCACCATATCCAGCTATTGCCAGGGGCAGCATTGGCGCGATCGATCAGCAGGGATTCCAGCCAGCCGATACTCAGATGGAAAGCTACGGCAGCCAGGCCGCACATGCCTCCAGCCAGGATGGTGACCGCCAGCAGGCGCTGCCTCTCGGTGGGCAACCGGCGGCTCAGCCAGGCGAGGATTCGGGAATACAGACCTTCAAGTCCTAACCGGTATCTCAACTCCACTGGAACCTCGCGGCACAAAGGGCTACTTCTAAAGTATAGAAGTGCGCTTCGAAACCTGGCCGGGGAGTGAAAACCGAGCAATAGATGAAGATCCCGAGCAAAAGAAATGGGGGCCTGAAAGGGCGCGCATATTTTGAATGGGGATGACTTCAGAGGCTGCGGAAATGCCCCGAAAAGCTGGCGAAGGTCCCGAAAGGCGTCGCGCAACTTCTGAAACCGCACCCTTTCAAATCTCTTTTTCATCTTGATTTACGTTCCTCATACGATTGCTCTGGGGCGGAAAAACGAACCCCATCCGTTTGCAAGCCGAGTCGTTGTCCTGACATTTGCGGCGGGGTGGAGTTCTCTCGGAGGGGAATGGCGCAGAGATGATTGCTGGCGGGATCGGTGCGAAGGCGGATAATTGTTCTTCGAGGGACGCACAGCCAGGATTGTGCGTCTTTTCACTTTGATCGGATGGAATGGGCGCGCCGGGAATTCGAACGTTGCGCCTGTTTGATCGTGCGGTAGAAAGGACGGCGAAATGGGCCGCCATTTCCAGGAGGGATTCGTGCCAAGGCGCAAGAGCGATGGGGCGGAAAAGAGGCCGGAGCCGCGGCCGGGCGAAACGGCCCGCACTCCTGAGGGAAAAGGGATTGTGCCCTTGCCCGCGGGGGGGAAACCGGCGGCCGATCCCCAGAGCCGACTGGAGGAACGCAATTCCAAGGACGAGTCTCCGGTGCGCACGGATGCGAAACGCAGGCGGTTTCTTGAGACCGCGCTCGATGGAGTCCTTATTCTCGATGGGGCTACGGGTGCAATTACAGATGCCAATCCGTTTGTCGCGGAGCTGCTGGGTTTCTCGCATGAGGAGTTGTTGGGAAAAACGCTCTGGGAACTCGGTTTGCCGAAGGACGCCGATCCGGCCAAACGGGCATTTCGGCGGCTGCTGGCCAAGCGCTACTTGCAGCCCGAAGACCTGTTCCTAGTCGTCAAGGGCGGACTGCCCGTCGGTGTTGAGGTCTCCGGCATCATCTACCGGGTAAATGGCGAGGATGTTGTGCAATGCAATGTCCGGCGCAGAAAGGAGGCCGGGAAGCTGGAAGCGTCTCTCAAGACGGCGCAGAGCGCAGAGGGCGTCAGCCAATATGTAGGCGGCGTGGCACATGACTTCAACCATTTGATGGCGGTGATTCTGGGTTATTGCGAGGCCCTGGAATCTCAAGCTGCCCTGCCCGAGCCGGCACGCAAGATGATTCTGGAGATTCACAGCGCAGGTGTTTCCGCCAGGAATCTCACTCAACGCCTGCTTGCCATCAACGGCGGACAAGAGCCGCAGCCCGTGGCGCTTGACTTGAATCAGGCGGTGGTTCGCATGACCAAGATGCTTGGCCGGCTGTTCGGCGAAAAAGTTCAGCTGGCATGCTCTCTCGCGGAGGGCCTGGGCATGATCGGTGCGGACCCCAGTCAGATTGATCAGGTGCTGCTGAACCTGGTCATCAACGCCCGAGACGCCATGCCAGATGGTGGAAGCATCGTCGTCGAAACGGCGAATGTCGAGATCGAGGAATCCCCGTTCTGCCAGAAGCTCTGCATCAAGCCGGGGCGCTATGTGCTGCTGACAGTGAGCGATACGGGGCCGGGACTGGATCCAGAGATTCAGTCCCGGATCTTCGAGCCCTACTTCAGCACCAAGGCCGCCGGTAAAGGAACCGGGCTCGGTTTGTCTACCGTTTACGCCGTTGTCGGGCAATGCGGGGGAGCGATTGGCGTCGACAGCCAGCCAGGAGCGGGAACAACATTCAAGGTCTATCTTCCCCAATGCGGCGCGGTTCCGCCGGCGACAGAGCAGGGCAGAGCGGAACAGTTGCGGGGGGGGACAGAGACCATTCTCCTGGTTGAAGACTCCGCTGCGCTGCGGGGGCTGATGCGCAGAATCCTGCAAGAGAGCGGCTACGCCGTCCTTGAATCCGGAGATCCCGCCGAGGCTCTGCGCATGGCGGAAGAGTATGCGGGGCCGCTTGGTCTCCTGGTTGCGGACCTTGTGCTGCCGGGATTCAGCGGGTCAATCCTTGCCGAGAGAGTGACTTCGACCCGTCCCGAAACCAAGGTGCTTTATACGTCTGGGTTCAACCAGGAATCGGCTGTTCAGTTTCAACAGATGGGACCAGATTGCGTGTTTCTTGAAAAGCCATTTTCCCGTGCAGATCTGCTGGCTAAAGTGCGCCAGCTTCTAGACCTTGCTCACTAACCCCTGTATCCATGACAGTCAGCTAGCAATTTTGGATCTCTCCGGTCCGTATTGCGGTGAGTGTCTCTTTTTTCTCCACTGGATGAGAATCAAGCGACTGCCGATAGGGGGAGAGCGAGTGTGCCGAACATCGGCGACTGATCCGCTGGATGCGGGCTCTCCAGGGCTGGCGGAGGGTACCGTTCAGGCGGGAAGGGATAGAGAATGTTTTCGATCGTCGGGATTCTTATTGTCTTCGCCTCTGTCGTCGCCGGCTACCTGATGGAAAAGGGCAAGATGGCCGTCCTTCTCCA
>Ga0181520_10005781_pt1 | contig 19424 bp, 17 predicted proteins | sample PEATcosm2014_Bin_29_FD_132451 | JGI IMG/M metagenome (GOLD analysis project Ga0181520, IMG submission 132451) | Peatland microbial communities from MTU Mesocosm Facility, Houghton, MI, USA - PEATcosm2014_Bin02_30_metaG | ecosystem: Environmental > Terrestrial > Soil > Wetlands > Peat | place...
CACCTGCGCCTGCACCACCTGCCCGGCGCGCAGCATGTCGGAAGGGTGGTTCAGCCGGCGCTCGGCGGTGATCTCGCTGATGTGAACCAAGCCCTCGATGCCCTCTTCCAACTGCACAAAGGCCCCAAAGTTCATCAGCTTCGTGACTGGCCCCTCGATTTGCGAGCCCACGGGGAATTTCTTCTGCACTTCGGCCCAGGGGTCGGTTAGCGTCTGCTTGAGCCCCAGTGAGATGCGGCGCTCCTCGGGCTTAATGCCCAGGATGACCGCGTCTACCTTGTCGCCCTGCTTGAGGATGTCGTTGGGATGGCGCAGTTTCTTGCCATAGGACATCTCGGAGATGTGGATCAGGCCTTCCACGCCTGGCTCAATCTCGACGAACGCGCCAAAGTCGACCAGGCGGGTAACCGTGCCTGTGATGCGCTGGCCCAGGGCGAGGCGGTCGGGGGCCGTTTGCCAGGGCTCGGCCTGGAGCTGTTTGAGTCCGAGAGAAATCTTCTTCGTTTCGGGATCGATCTTGAGAATCTTGACCTGGAGTTCCTGGCCCACGGTCAGCACGTCTTCCGGCTTGGAAACCCGGGCGTGGGAGATGTCGCTGACATGCAGCAGGCCGTCGACGCCGCCCATATCGATGAATGCGCCGTAAGGCACGAGGCTGCGAACCGTGCCAGTGATCGTCTCGCCTTCGCTCAGCGCTTCGCGCCGGGCCTGCAAGAGGCCCCGCGCCTGCTCTTCGAGCACCACGCGCCGGTCGACCACCACATCCTCTTCGGTCACGTCGAGCTTGGTGATGCGGCAGGTGATCTCTGTGCCGACCAGCTTTTCCATCTCTACCGCGTCTTTGGTTCCGCTGCGGCTGGCGGGCATAAAGGCGCGCACGCCGATGTCGACGGACAGGCCGCCCTTTCTGACTTCGGTGACGGTGCCCACCACGGCGGTCTTGTCGGCGAATGCGGCTTCCAGGGCCGACCAGTCGCGAGGCTGGGCCACCTTGAAACGCGAGAGCTCGTAATACCGCTCCTCGTTGCGGCCGGTCACCGAGACGGGAAAGCTGTCGCCAGGCTTGACGCCCTCCGCGTTGTTCTCGAATGCCGAACGTGGCAAAACCCCCTCGGTCTTGTAGCCGATGTCGAGAAAGACCTGATCGGCGGAGAGTGAAACCACCACGCCCTGTAATTGGCGCGCGCCCGGCTCGGACTTGTGCGAGTGGCTCTTCTCGAAAGCGGAAAGCAGGTCGGCGAAGGACTCGGTGGACTCGGACAAGGCCTCGGGCGTGGGTGCAAGCTCGGGAGCGGCCTCGTGCGCAGTTTCGACAGCGGGCGAAGGGGTGTTTTCGGAGGTGGGCAGGGATTCTGGAAGGTTGTCGTTTGTCATGGCTCTCTAATCTTCCATTCTCACACGATTCGACCAACGGCGGGGCGCGAGGGGAACCGCGACGGGGCTGGCCTCGTATGATTTATTCGTGCGATAGGACAGAAGCGTGCGGGCGCAAGTCCGGCGTTTGAGGCGCGGAATGAAGTTTCTCTTGTGGTGTATTCTCCTGGTGCTGTGCTGGCCCCTGGCTCTGGTTTCGCTGGCGCTTTATCCGGTCGTGTGGCTGCTCTTGCTGCCCTTTCGCATTGTGGGCATTGCGGTCGGCGGCGTACTGGAGCTGGTGCGCGCTATTGTCTTTCTTCCCGCGCGGGTGCTGCGCGGCATTTGATTCGCCTCCTTCCCCGTGCATCTGTTGCTCCTTCATGGACAACTGTGTCCTGCTCACTCGACATCCCCGCGGAGAATGCAGTAGCTTGAGCGCATGATCGGTGTTCCTTTGTTGATGAAGGGCAGGGTTGCCCTGGTGAGTGGCGGTTCGCGCGGAATTGGCGCGGAGACGGTGAGGCTTTTTTCCCAGGCAGGCGCACGGGTGGCGTTCAGCTATCGGCAAGCGCAGTCGCAGGCCGAGGCGCTGGTTGACGAGTGCGGCGGTCCTGAATTGTGCGTGGCGCTTAAGCAGGAATTGAGCACGCCCGAGGATGGCCATGCACTGGTCGATGCGGCTGTTCGAGCGCTCGACCGGCTCGACGTTCTGGTGGTCAATCACGGGATATGGCCCTCAGAGGATGTTCCTATCGCGCGGATGACCGAGGCACAGTGGCGCCGGACCATGAGCGTCAACCTGGACTCGGTCTTCGGACTGGTGCAGGCTGCCGCCGCGCAGATGGAACGCCAGCCGCACACCCCCGCCGAATCCGTCGGCCATATTGTGCTGATCAGTTCCACTGCCGGGCAGCGGGGCGAAGCCTTCCACGCCGACTACGCCGTGACCAAAGGCGCGCTGATCAGTCTTACCAAGAGCTTGTCCAGCGAGCTGGCCCCCAAGGGAATTCGCGTCAACTGCGTTGCGCCGGGCTGGGTAGCTACCGAGATGTCGGCGGGGGCCGTCGGGGACCCCGTGCTTGGACCCGCAATCAAGGCTGGCATTCCGCTTGGCCGGGTTGCGAGTCCCAGGGAAATTGCCGGACCAGTGCTGTTCTTGTGCACGCCGTTGGCCGGGTTTATCACCGGCGAGGTGCTCAACGTGAACGGCGGCTCGGTGCTGGTTGGTTGAGGTCACACGTGGAGAAGAGATGCCCATGAGGAGCGGTCGAGTCATGCCCGCGGTTTGCGGCAGAATTGGACTCTCGGAGGCCCCGCTACACACGCCGGGCGCCCCAACTTCGGCGGTCATCCTGAGGGAGCATAAGCGAGTCGAAGGATTTGCTCCTGGGAACCTTTGCGCCAAGGGCGGGAGGGCAGCGCATTCGTCCGGCAAGATCTTGTCGGTATGTTTAGCAGCGTTCGTTGCGGCACTGATGCTCGCCCTGACGCTTACGGCACAGACGGCCGACGATACCGGCGCCAAAAACGCCAGGCAGGCGCGCGCCGCGCTGGACGCAATGGTGCAGGCCCTGGGTGGACCGGCCTGGCTGAACATGAAGAATCAGATGCGCCAGGGGCATGTGGCCGCGTTTTTCCATGGCAAGCCTTCGGGCGGCACGACCGAATACTGGGAGTTCCATGCTTGGCCCGATCAGGACCGAATCGAATACACCAAACACCGCGACGTGGTGCAGTTTTATCTGGGGCGCGAAGGCTGGGAAGTGACCTATCGCGGCAAGAAGCCTTTGCCCCAGGAGCAGGTGGACGATTACCTGCGCCGCCGCGATCACTCCATCGAAACGGTGGTGAAGAGCTGGCTCAACGATCCGCAGACTATCCTGATTTATGAGGGCCAACGGCTTGCCGAGCGGCATTTGGCTGAGCAGGTGACCCTCATCTCGGCTCGGAATGAGGCAGTCACCATCCTGACCGACGTGCAGACCCATCTGCCGCTGCGCCGCAGCTTCGAGTGGCGCGATCCGGTATACAAAGACAAAGACCTCGATGCGGAGGAGTACGACGACTACCACGTGGTGAATGGGCTCCCGACGCCCTTCACCATTACCCGCTTCAAGAACGACGACATGATCCGCCAGTACTTTCTTGACCGCGCCACCTACAACCAGGATTTTGCGCAAGATTTCTGGAGCGTGGACGCTGCCGATCGGCGCATCAAGAAGTAGGGCCGGCCGCGCCGCACCAAACAACGGGAAGGCGCCGCATCGCCTTGTTTATAATCCAGACGAGCGCGAAGCCCGGAATCCCGTGCGCTCGCTGGAGCCTGAGAATGACGTTTTCCATCCAGGAGATCCTGGATCTACTCCCCCATCGCTACCCGTTCCTGCTCATCGACAGGATCGTCGAGTTCGAGCCGACCAAGCGCCTGGTTGCCCTCAAGAATGTGACCATCAACGAGCCTTTTTTCCAGGGCCACTTTCCCGGCCACCCCATCATGCCCGGTGTCTTGGTGATCGAGGCCATGGCCCAGGCCGGGGCCATCATCATGATGTCGGAGATACCTGACCGGGAGAAGAAGCTGGCGGTTTTCACCGGCATTGAGAAGGCCAAGTTCCGCCGCCCGGTAGCGCCCGGCGACCAGTTGCGCATCGAAGTCGAGGTGCTGACCTTCAAGAGCCGCCTTGGCCGCATGGAAGCCAGGGCCCTGGTGGACGGCAAGCTGGCCTGCCAGGCGATTTTGACCTGTCAGATCGTTCCCAAGCATGGAGCCGCGGCAGAGGCCAAACCTGATGCAACAGAGCCCATTGCCGGGCAGGAAGCGGCAGCAGAGTGAGCATTCATCCCAGCGCCGTGATTGCCCCCGGAGCCGTGGTCCCGGCAAGCTGCACCGTCGGCCCCTTTTGCACCATTGGTCCCGAGGTGGTGCTCGCAGAGGATTGTGTGCTGATCTCCCACGTGGTGCTGGACGGCCGCACCCGTATTGGAGCGCGCAACACGTTTCATCCCTTTTGTGCGATCGGAGTTTCACCGCAGTTCTTGTAGTATGGCGGCGCGCCCACCGAGACCGTGATCGGCGATAGCAACACCATTCGCGAGTGCGTCACCATCAGCCGCGGCACAACCGGGGGAGGTGGGGTGACCCGCCTGGGGTCGAATTGCCTGCTCATGACCCAGGCGCATATCGGCCACGACTGCCAGGTGGGCAGCAATTGCATTCTGGCCAACGCTGCTACGCTGGCTGGCCATGTGACCATCGAGGATTTCGCCACGGTCGGTGCGTTCAGCCCGGTGCACCAAGGCTGCACCGTGGGCAAGTATGCCTTCATCGGTGGTGGCACCATCGTCACCCAGGACGTCCTGCCTTTCTCCAAGACGTCTTCGCGGCGCGAGAACAAGGCGTTCGGCGCAAATAGCGTCGGCCTGGAGCGAAGGGGATTCAGCCCCGAGCGGATTCGCGCCATTCAGAGGGCCTTCCGGCTGCTGCTGGTTTCCAAGCTCAATACGACACAGGCCCTGGAGAAGATGCGGGAGTTGGAAGGCGAGGACGTGGCGCTGCTGGTCGCTTTCATTGAGCGCAGCCACCGCGGGGTGATCAAGTAAAGGTATGGAAGACGCACAACGAACCTGCCCTTTCAAGATCGGCGACCGGGTTCGTTTTGCACCCGACGCACGTACGATTGGGTGGACCTGGTCTTCGTTTGACAGGGTGAGGTTGCAGCCAGGGGATACCGGCATCGTCACACAGGTATCCAATGAAGCCTATCTTTACCTTGACGATGGTCGCGGTGGTTTTCATTGGCAATGCTTTCACTCCGCCGAATGATCCAGACCGCCGTGAGTAATCGTCGCCCCGGAGGGGCGATACGAACTTAGCCCAGGGCGGAAGCCCTGGGAAACGCCGCCAGCCCAATCGCCCCAGCCCCGGAGGGGCGGCGCGACCCTCACCCCCAAACGTACCGGGGATCGTACTCGATTCCGTGCTTCTCAAGAAAGGCGAGGAACTCCTGCTGGAAGTCGCGCCGTTGGTGATGCTGCTCTTGCCGTTGAATGTAGGCAATGGTCGCGCAAATTTGAGACGCGCCCACTGAAAAGGCTCCGTAACCCTCCTGCCATGCAAAGAGACGCTGCCCCTTCTCCTGGTGCATCCATTGCGACGAAACACTCTTGATCGTCCGCATGGCCTCGGCAACAGGAAGCGTTGCAGGCAAGGCCAGCAATAGGTGCACGTGGTCCTCGGTTCCACCGATGGCCAATGGCTTCATCGCATGTTGCCGAGCGATGCCGCCCAGGTAAGCCCACAACTCCGACCGCCCCTCCGGCAGAATCGTCGCCCGCCGCTCGCTGGTCGAGAAGACGTAATGGAAGAGTGCGCTGCAATAGGTATGCGACATGGCGACATCTTACCGCTGTTTGCCTCGGGTTGAACGCCCCTCCGGGGCGCAGTCACCTAATCGGGCACTCTACCCAGGGCTCCCGCCCTGGGCTAACTGCGCGGCGTCCCTCCGGGACGCGGTCTGTTGCGGCGAAGGCAATGAATTCCTTCGGGACGCGGGCAGTGGCCGCGCAATAAACAAGTTTTCCTTCCGCTACTTCGAGATTCTGATGCGCTCTCATGGAGCCGCCCTTCGAAACTCGCAAGTTTTGAAGTGGCGTTGCCGGAATGCCACGCCGCGATGGATGCTCAATCCGCGCTGCTATATTGAATTTCAGATCGCTTCCATGAACAGACCAACGATCGCGCGGGTGCCCTCATGAAACTCGGTCTCATTGCCGGTAACGGGCGTTTTCCGTTCTTGCTGCTGGACGCGGCGCGCGCCCAGGGCTTGGCGGTGGCCGTGGCTGCCATCCGCGAGGAGACTGACCTGGAGATCGACCAGCGGGCGGCGGCGGACAACGGCATCGCGGTCGAGTGGCTCTCGCTGGGCGAGCTTTCGCGGCTCATCGAGTACTTCCACAAGCAAGGCGTCTCCAAGGCCGTAATGGCTGGGCAGGTGAAGCACAAGCAGATCTTTTCGAGCATCCGGCCAGACTGGCGTCTGGCCAAGTTGCTGCTCAGCCTGCGCACCCGCTCCACCGACATGCTGCTCGGGGCGGTGGCCAAGGTTCTAGGCGACGAAGGCATCGAGCTCATCAGTTCCACTGCCTTTCTCGAGCCGTTGCTGGCCCATGAAGGACTGCTCAGTGGCCGTGCTCCGGACGAGGAAGAGTGCAAGAACATCGAGTATGGCCTGGGCGTTGCGGGCGCGGTCGCGGGCTTCGACATTGGCCAGACCGTAGTGGTCGCTGCGCAAGCTTGCGTCGCCGTCGAAGCCATGGAGGGCACGGACGCCGCCATTGAGCGCGCCGGCGCGCTGATGCGCTCGCTCGAAGAGGAAGCCTCGACTCTTCACCCCAGCGACAAAGACCCGTCGCCAGGGACTCCGACTCTTGAACGGCGCCTCACCGTGGTGAAGGTGGCCAAGCCCAATCAAGATATGCGCTTCGATGTGCCGGTAATCGGCATCCAAACTATGGAGGCCATGATCCGCGCCGGCGCAAGCTGCCTTTCAGTCGAGGCTGGCCGTACACTGCTCTTCGATCGCGATGCCCTGCTCGAACGCGCGCACCAGGCTAATATTGCCATCGTCGCCACGCCGCGCAGATACTGAAAACCGGGACAGCTTCCCCATTTGTTAGTCCCACGTCCCCAAGTCCCTGGTCCCCACAGGAGGTTCTTTGTGAGAAAGCCTGTTCTCTTCATCCTTGCCGCGGCCCTGGTTGCCGCGGTTGCGCTGGCCACTGTTCACGCCGACGAGCAGACGATGCCCTCGGTTGGACAGTCCGCACCCAGCTTCACGCTTCCTTCGCAGGACGGCTCGCAGATCTCGCTCGAAAGCTTTCGTGGCAAATGGGTGGTGCTGTACTTCTATCCCAAGGACATGACCTCGGGGTGCACCATCGAGGCACATAATTTCCAGCGCGACCTGCAGCAGTATGAAGCCAAGAACGCCGTGATCCTGGGGGTCAGCGTGGATACCCCCGACAGCCACAAGCAGTTCTGCACCAAAGAGGGCCTCACCTTCCGCTTGCTGGCCGATCCGCGGCATGCAGTTGTCGAGCAGTATGGCTCCCTGGGCCACTTCGGTCCCATGACCATCGCCAGCCGCAACACCTTCCTGATTGATCCCAGCGGCAAGATCGTCAAGGTGTGGACAAAGGTTGAAGTACAGCACCACTCCGAAGAAGTGCTGGCCGCCATCTCGGCAGCCCCCGCATCCCACTACTGATCCGGCCGATGAACTTTACGATTGGGTGCCCCATCCTTTTCGCGCTCTCTGCGGAAAGGGTGGGAATGCACGGCACTATTTTCGGGCCGAATCACTTGTCCTTCCAACCCACCAACAGCAAAGGAGACTCCATGAGCAATTCTGCGGCACCGAAGAGCAAAGCCCCGGACAATTCCGTGAAACCGCCCGTCGGGCTGGACCAGTCCGTAAAGCCGCCCGTCGGAAACGTGAGCGCCGTCAAGAAGCCCGCCGGATTGGACCAATCTGTCAAGCCGCCTGTGGGCCAATAAACCGTCCTCCACAACCAGATAGAGAGGGGCCTCGCGAAGCGGGGCCCTTTTTACCTTGGTCGAGTGGAGTCTAATCAGGCGCGCGCCCAGGTGCCGGGGCGCAAGCAGAGTTGCTTCGTTCTCAGTAGTTTTGTGCGGGGCCGCATCGCTCTGTCGCTCACGCCGACTTGAATTCCGTGGTCTCTGGCCCCATCAACTCCGGCCCCGCTATACGGCCCGCATGAGAAGGAGGAAATCATGCCAACAGAGCTGTCCATTGCTTTCCGCAGCGAGCTCGAGGAACTGCGCGCTGCGTTGTTTGCTCTATCGCCGGCGCTGGCTGACGAGCCCTGGCGGCCCGGCGGCTGGACGCGTAAGCAGATTATTGGACATCTGCTCGACTCCGCTTCCAACAACCGCCATCGCTTCGTGGGTGCCGCAATCGACGGCGCGTACAGTGGGCCGCAGTATGGACAAGATGCGTGGGTGGCGGCACACGGCTATGCAGAGCAGACCTGGGAGACTCTGCTGCGCTGGTGGCAGGCAGAGCACGAGATCCTGGCTGCCGTCGTGGACCGCATTCCGGAGGGACGGCTTCATGCGAGCTGCATCGTTGGCGGAGAGGCTCCGGTGAGTTTGCGCTTTCTCATCGAGGACTACCTGCGGCATCAGCGCCACCATCTCGCGCAACTCAAGAGCTGCGGCAACGCAAAGTAGACTGTCCTGCCGATTCCGGGCGCAAAAAAGCCCGGCTTCGTGCCGGGCTCTTTTGCTTGCCTTGGATTGCCTGTTGCCGGGTGTTACTTGGTTGCCTTCTTCGCAGGAGCCTTCTTTGCAGGAGCCTTCTTCGCAACTGCCTTCTTGGCAGGGGCTTTCTTCGCAACTGCCTTCTTCGCGGGGGCCTTCTTGGCCACTGCCTTCTTGGCTACTGCCTTCTTCGCCGGAGCCTTCTTGGCAACTGCTTTCTTCACTGCTGCCTTCTTGGCGGGCGCCTTCTTTGCTGCTTTCTTAACGGCCAACTGATTACCTCTTTTGGTGGGTTTGGTGGATTTTCCGGCGCTCTTCTTAACCGCCGCCTTGGTGGCTTTGGCTTTTCCGCCCTTCGCGCCAGTGCTGCTCTTCACGGCGGACTTCCTTGCGGCCTTCTTGGCCACAATCTTCTTGGCTGTCTTCTTGGCGGGCTTCTTGGCGCCTGTCTTGCCACCTTGCTCGCCCGACCCGCCTTGGGTCACCGACTGCTTCGGACCCTTCTTGGCTGGAGCTTTCTTGGCGGGCTTCTTGACTCCTGTTTTTCCGCCCTGCTCCCCGGAGCCGCCTTCTGTCACTCCCTGCTTCGGACCCTTCTTGGCTGGAGCTTTCTTGGCGGGCTTCTTGGCTCCTGTTTTTCCGCCCTGCTCCCCTGAGCCGCCTTCTGTCACTCCCTGCTTCGGCGCCTCGATTGCCGGGGCCTTTGCTGCAGCTTTCTTCTTCACGGCCTTCTTTCTGGCCGGCTTCGCTACGGGTTGTTCGACGGCGACGATCACGGCCTCTTCCACCACTCCCTCATCGTCGTCCGAGGAGGTAAGAACAGCGGAGGTTTCAACCTCTTCATCGTCTCCAAAGTCTTCGTCGTGATCGAGGTCCAGTTCTGCCGGCTTGCCGTGCGGATCGCCGTCATCCTTCGCGTACATCCTGAACACTTCTTCCATCCCTTTGCCTCCAGCGGATTGCCGCTGCGCAGATTTACCTTTGCATCTTCACGCCGCGAACCCGTGATGTCCGCGCGCGGAAGCTATTGTAGCAATAGCTTGCACGCAAACACCATCAAAACACAAGTGTGTAATCTGATGCCTGTCTATTTTTGTTTTGCAGTGGAAGGCTTGGCGGCAGTTGATCCATTATGCGCACGCGTGTTTTTCTTGCTCGTTCCCGCGCTCTTCCGCGCGCCCTCAGAGGACTTTGCGCTCTGCGATTGCTTGCTCTTCGAGGCGTGTTCATTGACTGACGGAGCGGCAGGCTTTGCACTAGAACCCTTTGCCGGCGCGGCCGTCGGCGTTTTCGCGCTCGATGCGGACCCGCCGCGGCGCCGGCTGCGCGAGACGTGCGTCACAGTCGCCGGCTCGGCTACATGCAACCGGCGGCCCGGCTCAACCTTGATGCCCGCAGCGATCTTGTTCCAGCGGCGCAATTGGCTAAGAGAAACGCCGAAGCGATCCGCGATGGTGACCAGTGTGTCCCCTCTGCGCGCAGTGTAAAGCACCATGTGCGCGGAGGGCGCGGCCGCGGGAGCCACTGGAACAACCACCGCTTCGAGTCCCTGAATGCTCTCTGTTTCTTTAAGCTGATTGGCCGCCGCCAACTCGGCCAGAGGCACGCGATATTCGCGCGCGACCGATGCCAGCGTGTCCTCCGCAACCACATGGTGATAGCGCCACGAATTGCGCTTCGACTCGGGTATCGCGGCAATGCGCTGCGTGAACAGTGTTGCCGTGCCCGCCGGCAAATGCAGATCGAACGAAGTATCGGGTGGTGTGATCAACCGCAACAGGCTGGGATTCAGCGCCACCAACTCATCCGCCGGCGCGCCCACCAGATCCGATGCGAGGCGCAGGTCGACGGAATAGTTGATGGTGACGTCGTCGGTCAGCACCGGCGGATCGAGCGTCACGTCATCGAACCCATACTGCGTTGGGTTGTTGGCGATGATGATTGCCGCCAGGATCTCCGGCACGTAGGACTTGGTCTCGCCGGGCAGGTTGTTGCGCTTGTAGAGTTCCCAATAATCGGCGTAGCCGGTCTTTTGCACGGCGCGCTGCACGTTGCCCGCGCCCCAATCGTACGCGGCCATGGAGAGGTACCAATCGCCCAACTGGTCGTAGATGAACTTCATGTAGCGGGCATAGGCGCGTGTGGATTTCTCTGGATCGAAGCGCTCATCCACATACGCGGTGCGGGCTAGGCCGTAATTGCCGTGGGGCATGAACTGCCACATGCCACCCGCACCGGAGCGCCGGTTCAACGCCCGTGGATTAAAGCCGGATTCAGCCACCGCCAGGTAAATCAAATCCTGCGGCACGCCTTCTTCCGCCATCACGCGCTGAATCATTGCCCGGTAGCGGCCGCCACGCTGAAATGAATGGAGAAGCGTGTTGTGTCCGCGCTGCGAGTTAGCGAAGAAACTGATGTAACCGGCCACATAGTCGTTTACCACCAGGGGCAAATCCGACTTGGTGGTGGCCAACTCCGCCTTGGCTTTGGCTACGATGTTGGGGTCCACCTCGAAGGTAACTTCGCTGGCCACATCGGCCGGTGTGGGCTCTTCCTTGGGAGCAAATCCATTGCCCTGTTTCAGCGCTTCCATCTCCAGCGCGTTTACCGCGTCCACGATGCGATCGAACTCCTCTTGCAACTGGACGTCGCTCTTAATGTCGATGCCGCTGGCGAGCATCAGGTCCACTGCCCGGTCGAATTCCGTCTTGGCCTCAGGCAGTCTTCCTCTTCGATAGTCGGCTTCACCCTTGGCGTAGGCGCTTTCTACCTGCTGGATGAGCGCGCGGACCCGCCTCTGATCGATGGTCTGGGCTGGCGGCAATGCCGGTTGAACTGCCTGGGGCGGCGCGGCGGCCGGAATGGCAGGCGCAGTGGCTTGCGGCTCCGATCCCACGGATGCAACCGTGGGCGTGGAGGGTTCGCACCCCGCCAGCAATAGGGCCAGCACGGCGCAACTAAGAGAACGATACCGATTCGAGCTTATGCGCATGAGGTGTGGAACGGCCCCGGCTTGGATAAGGCTACAGAAGTCACTATGCCGATGATAAGCTATGCCATGGAGGCACCGCGCGCAGGACGGCGCTTTTGCCCTCTTCCGCCGATCCCCAAATGGACGCACGCTTCCTTCGAAACTTCGCCATCATCGCCCACATCGACCACGGAAAGTCGACGCTGAGCGACCGTCTGCTGGAATTTACCGGCTCGGTAACCGGCCGTGAAATGCAAGCCCAGATCCTGGACGACATGGACCTGGAGCGAGAGCGCGGCATCACCATCAAGGCCCACGCCGTGCGCATGATGTACAAGGCGCAGGACGGAAACACATACCAGCTCAACCTGATCGACACCCCCGGCCATGTGGACTTCAGCTATGAGGTCTCTCGCTCGCTGGCTTCCTGCGAGGGCGCGCTGCTGGTCGTGGATGCCAGTCAGGGCGTCGAGGCGCAGACCCTCGCCAATGCTTATCTGGCCATCAATCACGGGCTGGAGATCATTCCCATCATCAACAAGATCGACCTGCCTTCGGCAGACATCCTGCGCACTCAGGAGGCCATCGAGAAGGCCGTTGGGCTTGACGCCACCGATGCCATTCCGGTAAGCGCCAAGACCGGCCAGGGCATCCCCGAGGTGCTCGAGGCCATCGTTCACCGCTTGCCGCCCCCCACGGGCGATCCAGAGGCGCCGCTTCAGGCCCTGATCTTCGACTCCTGGTTCGATGCCTATCGCGGCGTGATCGTGCTGGTGCGCGTCATGCAAGGCGTCTTGCGCAAGGGCCAGCGTATCCGGCTCATGTCGAACGGAAAGTCCTTCGAAGTCGAATCCATGGGCGTTCTCATGCCCAAGCCCGTCGAGATTGGCGAGTTGCGGGCCGGCGAGGTGGGCTTCTTTGCCGCTACCATCAAGACGGTCAGCGACACCAAGATCGGCGACACCGTAACCGACGACACCCGGCCCGCTTTAGCGCAGTTGCCTGGCTTTGAAGACATCAAGCCCATGGTCTTCTCCGGCCTCTATACCGTTGACTCCCACGAGCACACGCTATTGCGCGACGCCCTGGAGAAACTCCGGCTCAACGATTCTTCGTTCTTCTTCGAACCGGAAAGTTCTGTTGCGCTGGGATTCGGTTTCCGTTGCGGATTTCTCGGATTGCTGCACATGGAGATCATCCAGGAGCGCTTGGAGCGCGAGTACGAACTGGATCTGATCACCACTGCGCCCGGGGTGCGCTACCACGTCACGCTCACCGACGGCAGCGTCCTCGAAGTCGACAATCCCTCGCGCTGGCCAGACCCCACCAATATCGACTGCATCCGCGAGCCGGTGATCACCGCCAAGATCCTCACCAATGAAGAGTATGTGGGCGGCATCTTTAAGCTCGTCGAGGAGAAGCGCGGCAAACAGGTCAATTTCGAGTATGTTACGCCTACCCGCGTTCTGCTCACCTACGAGCTGCCGCTCAACGAGATCGTGCTCGATTTCTACGACCGCCTCAAGTCCATCTCACGCGGCTACGCCTCGCTGGACTACCAGCTCGCTGGCGAATGGGAGTCACCCATGGTGAAGCTGGACATCCTTGTCTCTGGGGAGCCAGTCGACGCGCTTTCCATCATCGTCCACAAAGACTTCGCCTACGAGCGCGGCCGGGCGCTGGTCTCCAAGATGCGTGAGCTGATTCCCCGCCAGCAATTCGAGGTCGCCATCCAGGCGGCCATCGGCGCCAAAATTATCTCCCGCGAGACGGTGGCACCGCTGCGCAAGAATGTCCTCGCCAAGTGCTATGGCGGCGACATCTCCCGCAAGCGCAAGCTGCTGGAAAAGCAAAAGGAAGGCAAGAAGCGGATGAAGCGAATCGGCAAGGTCGACATCCCTCAGGAGGCCTTCCTGGCCGTACTTCGCGTGGGAGAAGACGCCCAGAAATAATGCTCTCATTGGAGCTAATTCCCATTTTGAATTAACAAACGTTAATCAGGAATTGTGGGAAAGTGCCGATTGCCGCATAGGGGACCATGTGGGAGGGAAGCACCCCCTTGGCCTCCAAACCGCACCGTTTTCTAACTGATAAATAAAGACTTATACTTACTAGCAGACCCCGGAGGGAGTTGGCAAGAGAAGAATCAACGATTTTCCGTGCCGAATCCCGGAAGTCTTCCACATTTTTTTCCACAGGTGGCTGCTTGCGCGGTGTGCTTTTCTTGAGTCCCCGCGGTGGCTGTTCTTGACGATTTATTAGAGATCTCAATCTGCTCTCAAAAACCCCCGGGCCGTGCCCTTGAAAGCGCTGCAGCGCGGCTCTAATGCGTTGCGGAGCGCGGCGGAGGGGGTACGCCCGACTTCACGTTGTAGGCATCCATGACCGCCCTGGTAATGTCGCTCGCCCCAGCGGGAGCGGGCTCCTGGCTCTTTTGCTGGCTTATGTCCAATATCAGGGTGTAGCCCCACTGTTTTGCATAGGCGGACATGACGTCGTACACCTTGGAAGCCACGTTGGTGTAAATCTCTTGCATCTCTTTCTGGAAAGCGGCCTGGGCAGCCTGAGCGGAACTGGTCAGGAGCTTCTCCTTGTCGTCGATGGTCCTCTGGCGGTTGGCGCGCTCGAAGGCGCTCAGGCTGCCGGTTTGAGCCTGAAGCTGCGCCTTCAGGTTCTTGATCTCGTTGTCGAGGGCTTGCAGCTCGTCCTTTTTCGGCTGATATTTCTTTTGCAGATCGGCGAAGTTGCGCTGGAATTCGTTGGTTTGGGCCACGGCTACCTGAAACGAGATGACGGCGATCTTAGTCGGTCCGGAGGACTGGGCGGTGGGGACCGCTGTTTGCGCAGCAGCGCTCACGGTCAGGCTCACAGCCAGCATGACGAGCGATGCGGGCAAACGCCTCATGGGGTTGAATCCTCCCTCGGATCGACTGCATTATGCAAAATTCGACGGGCGCCTCTGGTTGGGATGCCTGGAAAGCACAAAGGCCCCGCTGAGCGGAGCCTTCGTGAGCCTTGGAAGGTCGGTTTATCCTTAGTGCGCCGCGGGCGCCTTGGGAGCCGGCTTGGGAGCCGCTGCGCCTGCCGCCGGAGCCGGTGGAGCGGGCACGCCCGACTTCACGTTGTAGGCATCGATGACGGCCCTGGTGATGTCGGTGGGAGGGCTCGCCCACAGAACCACGGGGATCGCCTGTTGCGCCTGCTGGCTCTCGTCCAGAACGACCGTGTAGCCCTGCTGCGCGGCATAGGTGGCCAGAACGTCGTAGACCTTGGAAGAGATGGTATTGGTCATCTCGCCCATCGCCTGCTGAAAGTCGTTCTGAGCATCCTCGAACATCCGCTTGGCCTGCTTGGTCTTCTCGTCGATGGTCTTGGCACGGCTGGCGCGCTCGGCATCGCTCAGCTTGTCGCCCTGCGCCTGCAACTGCTTGGTCAGGGTATCGATCTCTTCGCCAAGGGCTTTGAGTTGAGCCTCGCGGGGCTCGAACGTCTTCTGCAGATCGCCGGCTTTACGCTGGAATTCGTTGGTGTTGCCGACAGCTGCCTGGAAAGCGATGACGGCAATCTTGGCCGGTCCGGCAGGAGCCGCGGGGGCGGCCGGTGTTTGGGCTGCGGCGCTCAGGACAAAGCCAGAGGCCAAAGTAACGATAAGTGCAAGCGAGCGCTTCATGCGAGTCTAAAACTCCTTCGGAATTCCTGTGTGGCTCTCCGCGTTTCAGCGCGAAGGCAAGCCTGTGCCTCCTGAGAAACCTCACGGCCTTCTAGCGGAACTCCGCACCGGGTAGTGCAAAGACAGGAAAAGACACGAATGGAGACGTCAGCAGGAACTATGTGGATTATAGGAGGGCCAGGGGGGAGCGTCAAACCGGCAAAACGTGAATTTACCGCATCCGGCGGCAACTGCGGGCGTTTCGGGGGCGGGGCGTGCAATGCCACTACCGCAAAAGGGCCGCTCATGTTGAGCGGCCCCTTTGATTCTGCGCAATACCAATACTAGAAGGTAGTCGATACTGTCAGGCGGAAGGTTTTGCGCGGTTCGCGGAAGAGGTCCCGCGCTCCGTAGGCTTGAATCGACTCCTGATAGGTGTAGTCGCCCGCGCCTCCCGGGGGGAACATATCGCGGGTAATCAGCTCTGCCGAGCAACTCCCCTTATTGCCGCCGATAACCACATCGTTGCAGTAGGGCCGCTCGAACAGGCGCAGCGGGTTGTAGGCGAAATACAGGCGGAAGGGCGCGTTAATCACCGGCATGATGACTGACAATTCCGCGCCGGTCGACATGCGGGGAACAAAGTTGGTGCCGGTGATGGGCCGGATGTCGGGCTTGAAGCCAACGATCGAACCAGGAATACCTCCCTGGCAGGAGCCGTTGTTGTATACCGGACATCCATAAAGTGGCGCTGTCAGCGAGGCAAAACCTTCGGGACTCTGTTTCAGTTGCCCCTTGTTCAGGGCAGTGTCGATGCCAAAGTCGTCGAAGAACGAGAAGGTGACCGGGCCGGCGATCGGAATGCGGTACTCGGCATTCGCGGTAAGGTTGGTATCGCCGCCGATGGAGGCCACGCCGTAAATCGGCAGCGGAACCTGGATGCACTGGTTCAACTGCGGATTGTTGGGATCGCGTGGAACGCACGAGCCGTCGGGGTTGGTCAGTTGCACGGTGGTGCGGTTCGGCACGTAGCCGTAGGGTGTGGCGCCGCGGATGTCGAAACCACGCAACTCGCCCTCGCCGCCGGAGTAGAAGCGGTTGTTGGGCGGAGCCACATCGCCGCCAAATCCCTGCACATAGCCTAGCTGTGCGCGCACGCCCAGCACGTTGCGCCCGGAAGCCGACGGGATCAAGTAATGCATGGGCATGAAGCGCTTGTACGCCACTAGAGGCGAGAAGTAGCGCACATTGCCCGCCAGTCCGGCCAACTGGAAGACCGCCGTGTATTCCTTGCCGTTACGCGGGCGAAGCGGGTTATTGATGGTGTTGTAGGTATAGCTGAAGGATGTCGAACTGGTCACAATTCCATTCAGCGCGTTGGACCCCTGAATGCCCGACCGGAAGCTGATGGTCTGGAAGAAGGTCTGCGATGCGGTGCTGAAAGCGGTAATCGTCGACTTGTTGAGATTGTAGGTGAAACCCACGCGCTGGAAGGCATGCCGCCGCAGCGGGTAGCTCACAGAGAAACTCATGCCCGTGGAGGCCTGGTTGTAATTCTGCGTGAGCTGCTGCTGTGCGGAGGTCAAGTTGGCCGAGGCGCCGGTCGTTGCCTGGTAGTTCTTGGCCGCGTTGAAGTCCGACTTGGTATTGAACAGTTGGAAGCCGACGTTCAGCGGGCGATTACGCACGTAAGGCTGCGAGAAACCGAACATGAACTGGCGGCTCACGTTACCCAGGTTGCCCTGCAGGGTAAGGGTCTCGCCCAAACCGAGGAAGTTGTTGGTCTGGTAGTTTACGCCCAGGAAGGCGCCCGACAAGCCGCTGACGCCGCCGTTCAGGCCAATGGAGTTCTTGCCCTTTTCCTTCACCTTGAGCAGCAGGTCCACCGTACCGGCTTCGGCATCCTGGTGGGCTTCGGAGTCCTGATCCACCTTAAGCGGTTCGAAGTACTCCAACTGATTGAGGCGCAGCAGGCTGTACTCCCACAATTGGGAGTTGTAGACCGAACCTTCGTCGAGCATCAGCTCGCGGCGGATGACTTTGTCGCGGGTAATGGTATTGCCCGTAAACTCGATGCGCGATACGTAGAAGGGCTTGCCTTCGTCGATGTCGATGTCCAGTGAGACGGTCTTCTTCTGCTCGTCGAAGACGGGCTTGGGAATTGCGCCAAAATTGATGTAGCCCAGTTGACCGTAGGCCTTCTTCAGGTTCTCGAGGCCCTTCCCGATGAGGGTGGCGTTGAACCATTCGCCATCCCTGACGGCAAAGGTGGCGCGCAGAGCCCTCTCGTTGGTCACGGCCTTATTGCCGCTGAACGTGATGGTGCCCAGCCGGTAGCGGGCGCCCTCTTCGATGGGCATCAGGATGTCAATGCGCTTGCCTTTGTTGGGGCGGAAGGTAAACCAGTTCAATCCGCCCTGGTCGCGGATTTGCGTCTTGGGCTCCTCCAGCGCGGCGGCGTAGTACCCCTTGTCGCGATAGGCCTGGCGCACCCGCTCCGTATCCTCCTCCAGCTTGGAGGCATCGAAGGTCTGAGCGAAAAGATTCTCGAAGACGATCGAATACGGGATACCGATGGGCTTCAGGTTCTTCATCGCGCGGCGCAGTTGCAGCGCGCCGATGTGCTGGTTGCCGACAAAGCGGATCTCGCCCACCTTGACGGTCGGGCCTTCCTTCACGTTGAAGTTCACCTGCACCGAGGCCGGAGGAATTGTCTTCACTTCGGTCTTGATGGTGGCAAACTGGTGCCCGTGCTCAGAAAGAATGTCTTTCAGGACGGTCTCTGCCCGCTTAATGCGCGTCGGATCGTACTGGCTCTCCACCGAGAGACCGACCTTTTCCTTTTTGAAACGATCCAGGACGTCCGAGACCGAGACGGCATTGAGGCCCTTGTAGTTGATCTCGCGAATCGTGGGCTTCTCCCGAACAAAAATGTTCAGAATAATGCCCTTCTCCGAATCCTCGCGCTCGATGCGCAGGTCGTCGAAATAAGCCGTATTCCACAGAGAATTGAAATCGCGTTCGATCGAGATGGGATCGTAGGTGTCGCCAGGGTGGGTAAAGAGCCGCGCCAGCACGGTCTCTTTGGGGATGCGCCGGTTGCCGATGACACGAATCGAATCGATAGTCTGCGGCTGCTGGGCCTGGGCTGCGCCCGCGAGAAACGCCAGCGCGAGCAAAATCGTCACCCGCGCCAGGCGCGTTGCTGACCACGCGGCACGGGAGATGGTAATGTGCTTGATCTTCACCGGGCTGGAGCCCTGCGGCGAGCACAAGTACTGGTGCGGTCCATAGTTCGGCTTCACGGGAAGAATATGCACACCCTCATTGCTGAAAATCTGGTCCTGCTTCGAGGAAAGACTGATTATATTGGACCGCGCCCATCTCGCCCAAACTGGAGGCTGGCGCCCGGCCCGGAAACCGTCTCTTTCCTCAAAATTCCATTCCGCATTTGGCCCTTGCGGACTCGGGCTGGCTCCCTCCGGCGCCCCACCGGCAAAAACTGGCCGGGAAGTACCCCCCGGGCGGTTTCTACCCCATTGGCAAAAGAACTGGCAAAGGGGACCCCGGGTGAATTAGGACCCAACCCACAGTCTACCGGAACCAGATGGGTTGGGAGAGATTTGCATCCTCTTTGTCGCCGACAACATCTCTCTTGGACGTGTGCCCGAGGAAGATGGCATCGTTTTTGGAGAGGTTTTGCGGTGATCGAAGGCCCTGACCCTACAGTTTATGAATTCTCTGCGCCTTTGTTGGATGGGCGCATCCTGAGACTCAGCCAGTTCCAGGGACGGGTGTTGCTGATCGTCAACACTGCCAGCAAGTGTGGATTTACCCCTCAGTATGCAGCCTTGGAAGAACTCTATCGGCGCTTCAGAAACCGCGGCTTCGAGGTGCTGGGCTTCCCTTGTAACCAGTTTGGCCGCCAGGAGCCGTGGACGGCAGCCGCGATCGGCGACTTCTGCGAGAAGAACTATGGCGTCAGCTTTCCCATCTTCGCAAGAACAGAGGTCAACGGCCCCGGCGCCAATCCGCTGTTCAAATTCCTTAAGAACGCCAAGCCCGGCTTCCTTTTCACCCAGCGGATCAAGTGGAACTTCACCAAATTCCTTATTGACCGCAGCGGCAGCGTGGTGCGCCGCTACAGCCCCGCCACCAGGCCGGAA
>Ga0181520_10005782_pt1 | contig 19422 bp, 13 predicted proteins | sample PEATcosm2014_Bin_29_FD_132451 | JGI IMG/M metagenome (GOLD analysis project Ga0181520, IMG submission 132451) | Peatland microbial communities from MTU Mesocosm Facility, Houghton, MI, USA - PEATcosm2014_Bin02_30_metaG | ecosystem: Environmental > Terrestrial > Soil > Wetlands > Peat | place...
ATCCTGACAAAGGTGAAATCAATGCACACCCTAGAGTCCATTATGGCCAAGTTGAAAGCCCTGGGCAGCGAGAAGACTCGCCGCACTTACGCGCGTCACGGCATCCCCGCCGAGCGAACGTTCGGCGTGAGCGTGGCGGGGCTCAAGGCAATAGCGAAAACCATCAAGGGGCAACAAGTTCTGGCGTGCCAGCTCTACCAGACTGGGAACATGGATGCCATGTACCTTGCCGGCCTGGTGGCAGACGGGTCGAAACTGAATAAGCAACAGTTGCAGGAGTGGGCCGACGGCACGGCCGGCATGACTATGATTTCCGAATATGTCGTTCCTTGGGTGACGGTCGAGAACCCCCTCGCGCGGGAACTCGCGGTCGAGTGGATGAAGTCAAAGGAGGAGCGCGTTGCGTCCTCCGGTTGGTGTACGTATAGCGGACGCGTCGCCACACAACCCGATGCGGCCCTGGACCTCGCGGAAGTCGAACAGTTGCTGGGGACCGTCGCGAGCAGGATCAGCGAGGCGCAAAACCGCGTCCGATACACGATGAATGGATTCGTAATTGCCGTCGGAACCTATGTGAAGCCCTTGCTGAAACAGGCGAAGGCGGCGGCAAAGCAGATTGGGGCCGTCTCCGTAGACGTGGGCGACACGGCTTGTAAGGTGCCGCTGGCCACTGCGTCGATCGCCAAAATCGAGGCCGCCGGCCGGGTGGGCCTGAAACGCAAAACCATCCGCTGCTAGTAGAGCGCAGCGCTAATCGCGGCAGCCGGGTTCGAACGAAGGCCGATGTGGCACCGCCCGTGTCCGGGGAGTGTCCCTGAACCGTCAAGAACGCCGGACAGGATGTCCAGGCGCAGGGAATCTTGAAAATAAATCGAGGCGAATTTCCTGCGTGGTAGGAAATTCGAGGGCATCCGGTTTGAGTTTGGCCGCCAAATTGATAACCTATTAAAATGCTCGACTCCCCAGGGCTGAATTGACGCAGTGGGAAGTAAGTGTCTTTTGTCTGCCCGTTCGTGAAGGAGAGATGGGGGAAGGTGCCATGGCACCGGGAGCGGCGCCGCAGGGTACCCCAGTCTGCCGCGATGTTGATGATAATTAACGGAGTTATCGAGAAACGCAAGTAGCACGATTAAAGGATAGAGTATGTCCAAATGCGTTTTGGCATTGGATCAAGGAACCACGAGTTCGCGGGCCATTCTGTTTGACCATGATGGCCGTCCTTGCTTTGCTGCTAGCCGGGAATTCAAGCAGTATTATCCGCAGCCTGGTTGGGTGGAACACGATGCGATGGAAATATGGCAGTCGCAGCGCTCGGTGGCGGAGAAAGTTCTCACGGAAGCCCACTCAGGCCCCGAGGAATTGGCCGCCATCGGCATCACCAACCAGCGAGAGACGGTGCTGCTTTGGGATCGGGCCACGGGCAAGCCGTTGCACAACGCGATCGTGTGGCAATGCCGACGGACCGCGGGGCTGTGCGACCGCATTCGCGCCGAAGGTTTCGACCGCATGATCCGCGAGAAGACCGGACTGGTTACCGACGCGTACTTTTCCGGAACCAAAATCGCCTGGCTGCTGGAGAACGTCCCGGGCACGCGCGAGAGGGCGCAGCGCGGGGAGCTTGCCTGCGGCAACATCGACACCTGGTTGATTTGGCAGCTCACGGGCGGGCGCGTACACGCGACGGACGTTTCCAATGCCTCGCGCACCATGCTCTTCAACCTGCACACGCTCGCTTGGGATCAGCAGATCCTGAACTATTTTGCCATCCCGCCTTCTCTCCTGCCGGAAGTGAAACCATCGGGCGGGATTTTCGGCGAGACCTCCCTCTTCGGCGCCTCCGTACCCATCGCCGGCGTCGTCGGGGACCAGCAGGCCTCCCTCTTCGGGCAGCAGTGCTTCCGCAACGGCATGGTGAAGAACACTTACGGTACGGGTTGCTTTTTGCTGATGAACACCGGGACGGAAATTCCGCGTTCAGAGTCCGGGCTCTTGGGAACGGTGGCCTGGGGAAGGGAAGGCCGAACGGAATATGCGCTCGAGGGCAGCGTCTTTATTGCCGGAGCGGCTATCCAGTGGCTGCGCGATGAAATGAAGCTTCTCGATGACGCCGCGGAAAGTGAAGCCCTGGCGCAGTCGGTGCCGGACACTCACGGGGTTTACTTGGTTCCAGCCTTTGTGGGGCTGGGGGCGCCGCATTGGGACGCCTACGCGCGCGGAACGATTACCGGCATCACGCGCGGGGCCAACCGAGCGCATTTGGTGCGCGCGGCGCTCGAGTCCATTGCCTATCAAACGCGCGGAGTGGTGGACGCCATGGCGCGCGACTCCGGCCTGCGCCCCGAGATCCTGCGCGTCGATGGCGGCGCCGCGCGCAACGAGTTCCTCTGCCAGTTCCAGGCGGATATCCTGGGAATCCCCGTGGAACGCCCGGAAACAACGGAATCTACGGCACTCGGGGCCGCCTACTTGGCAGGCCTTTCCACGGGATTCTGGAAGGATCAAGGCGAGCTTGCCGCTCACCTTCGCTTGGGCCGTCGCTTCGAACCTAGCATGGGCCTCGCCCGCCGCGAGGAATTGTACGCGGGCTGGGAGCGCGCGGTGGAACGCGCCAAAGGCTGGGTGCAACCACAGTTGTAGTCGGAGAAGATTGTGATAAGCTTCCGCTATGAATTCTCGTGAGGTTCTGCTGTGACATCCGGGACAGAGTCTTGAAAGAGGCCGTGCCATTGTGATGGACGAGGATGGTTCAAGCTATGACTGAACTTTTGGAAGAGATTTCCCAACAGCCTGCGGCGCTTTCCGGGCTGCGGAAATTCTATGCCAGCCCGGGGGCGATACCGGCGAAGGGATTGCGGAAAATGGCGCGCCGTTGGCCGCCGACGGTGGTGTTTACCGGAATGGGCTCGTCACTCTTTGCGGCGTACCCGGCGCAAGCCTACTTGTCGGATCAGGGTGTCCGCGCCCTGGTTTGGGAAACCGCTGAGCTTGTGCATCACCATCTCAAGGTGTTGCGACCCGATACGCTGCTCGTGATCGTCTCGCAATCAGGTGAGACTGCCGAGACGCTGCGCTTACTGGAGAAACTACCTGCCAAGGCTCACGTGCTGGCGGTTACGAATGTGGAAGCCAGCACCCTGGCGAAGCGCGCAAACGTGCTTTTGCCCCTCATGGCTGGTGAGCAAATTGCCGTCAGCACCAAGACTTACACGTGTACCGTGGCCGTGCTCATGTACCTGGCATTCGCCATCGCGGGCCATGCGCCCGGCCCAGTTACCCGGGAAGTGATGCGGGCAGTGGAAGCTCAGGAGAACATCCTGGAGCGCCGCGAGGACCTGATTCCGCCTGTCGTAGAGTTTTTCAACAGGCCCCCATATGTGGCATTAATGTCCCGCGGGGCCGACCTCGCCTCGGCTTACCAGGGAGCCCTGATGCTGAAGGAGGTTGCTAGGATGGCGGCGGAACCGATCAGCGCGGCACAGTTTCGCCACGGGCCGATGGAGATCATTCACCCGGACCATCGCTACGTCATTTTTGCGCGCCAGGGAAAAACGGGCAAACTGCTCCTAAAGCTCGCTCGCGACATCCCGAAATCGAGCGGGCGGGTGCTGCTCTTTACCGATATGCCCTTTGACAACCTCATGAACGTTCGATGGGTTCGGGTGGAACCTCTACGCCTGGGGTTGGGGACGATCGTGGACAACCTCTATATTCAACTGCTGGCGCACGACGTTGCTTTGCGAGCGGGATTACAGCCAGGGAAATTTGAAATCGCGCAAAATGTCATCCTAGATGAGTAAACTTCTTGTCGTGTGTGGGTTACACGGGGAAACGGGAGCGGCCTACAGAAAGCGACTGGTGGGGTTTACCCGCCTCGGGCAAGCGGGCACACTACCGCGCCGCCTGGGCGAGATCCTCAGGAGCGAGGTTGTCCAGCGGAGCTTCACGGCGCCGAGAGGTTTTCCCTCGACACCGTGAACGCGGCAGATATTTTGGAGACGATGCCCTTAATTTCGCGAGCGCAGTTCCTGGCAGGTGACACAATACCGTGCCCAGGGGATAGCCTTGAGGCGATTGGGGGAAATATCTTCGCCACACGCTTCGCATACGCCGTAAGTCCCACCGGCACAACGCGCAAGCGCTCTCTCGATTTCTTTCAATGTACGGCTGCGCAGATTGGCAGTAAGCACCGTAACGTCCTGCTCGACGGTCCTGACAGCAAACTCGACCGCGTCAGGCGACTGCACACTGGCAGAAAGGGCCTCGGGTTCACTCCGCGTGGAAGCCAGAATCTCGTCGCGCTTCTTCAGCAAGAGACTTCGATACGTCTTTTTTGGAGTTTTCACAACTGTACGCATGCTCGTCCGTCCTTCCCAAATCGTTCTAGGAAAACCTCTCAGTTTAAGGTCTGCCCGTGGATTCGGATGTTCCAGATGATACCAAGGTTGCACATTTTTTTGAAGTTTTTTCTATATTTTGTATCGCCTTTATTTTCATTAAGTTACTGCTAGTCCTGAGTGCCCGCGAATCGCCTTTGGAGATTTGCTTTCAGGATTGGCCATCGGAGTTTTTCCCATGACGACGCGTGCGGAGATGCTGAATCAAGTCCGGAAGGCTCTCCAAAGACCTAGTTCTGACACCCTCGGGACACCGTTGCCTCCAGTCGACCTAACCGGAGTGATGCCCCCTTTGCCCTCGGAGGACTATCTTTCCAAGTTCGAGGCTGAATGGGAGAAGGTCGGTGGTGTGGCTTATCGCGTGACGACCATGGAGGAGCTCGAGGCCGTCTTCGAGAAGATCCTGGTGTTAGCGGAAACACAAGCCGTGGTGCTATCCAGGAACCCTTTGTTGGCTAAATTGGACATCGGGAAACGGCTGACCAGACTTGATAAGTTTATAACCACATGGGCAATAGGGCCAGGACAGGCGGGAAAGGATTCGTTGTCCGATTTCACCAAGGCCAGTTTCGAAGCTGGATCGGGCATCACGGGTGTCGATTTCGTGCTGGCTGAAAGTGGCACGCTAGTGCTCAGCAGCTCGACCGAGGGGGTGCAAGTGGCTTCCCTCGCACCGGCCATTCACATTGCGCTCTACCGTCGAAATCAGCTTGTTGGTTCTCTGGATGAAGTTCTGGCCAAGCTCCCGATTTCAAGCGCCCAGGGGCGGGCCAGCATGGGCCGCTCGGTGGTGTTCATCACCGGAACCAGCCGGACGGCCGACATTGAACAAATCCTGATTCGAGGGGTACACGGCCCTCGCGAAGTCCACGCCATACTCGTTGAAGAGAGCTGCCTGAAGGCCGTGTGGACGTCCGATCCGCAAGGGGGGCTGTCAAAGAGGTATTGAGGCGTTCAAATATTTTGGCCGCGAGTTTTTTATGATAGCCCGCCCCTGAGTGGTTGCGCAGGGTTGGCGGTTTCGCGAGTTCGGAGAAAGAAACCATTGAAACAAGTTTCTTATTGCGTCTTTGACACGCCCCTTGGCAGGTGCGGGATCGCCTGGACCAAAGGTCGTGATGATGGCTGCGGTTATGCGGTGACTCTGTTCCAGCTTCCGGAAGCTACGGCGGAACTGACAGAGTCGAGGATTGCGCGCGGATCTGGCGCGACCAGCCCGAGCATTCCCCCACCGCCGATTGCGGAGGTCATGGAGAGAGTGAGCAAGCACCTGCGGGGCGAGCTGCAAGACTTTCGTGACGTCCCAGTGGATCTGGAGGGGGCCGGCACGTTTTTGCAAAAGGTTTGCGAAGCTACCCGCGAGATTCCGGTGGGTCAGACTGTGACCTACGCCGAGCTTGCTAAAACTGTCGGCCAGCCGAGCGGAGCACGGGCGGTTGGAGGCGCCCTTGGCAGGAATCCCATCCCCCTCATCATTCCTTGCCATCGAGTCCTTGCAGCAGCAGGCAAGCCGGGAGGCTTTTCCGCATACGGAGGGCGGATCACCAAGGCCAAGCTACTGGCCATCGAAAGGGCGGTGGTCAACCTGTGTCTGGAATTCAGCGCAGAGAGCAAAGTTACGAATTAGGAATTACACGCGATCAATCCCGGCCAGTGCTATACAAACTTCCTCGAAGGACTGGAGCGGAATATACGTCCGCACGGTATTTTCTATAGCGACTGTCCCAGGCGTTTTTCCAGTTGAGCGCGATAGGTGCGGCTGATCCGCGAACGTGATCCGTTCTTCAAGACGACCTCGAATTCGCCATGGGAAATGGGTTCGAGGTGCGAGACGCTTTCGATGTTGACAATGGCGGAGCGATGGACACGGACGAAGCGCATGGGATCCAGTTTTGTGGCGAGATCGTGTAGCGCCGCCCGATACAGCAATTCTTTGGTTCCGACGTGAAGGTTAACATACACGCCCGCAGACTCGATCCAGTCGATATCCGCCGCCCGGATGAAGCGAGTTGTACCGGCAGACTTCACGACCAATCGGTCCAACCAGGGCTCCCTGGCTGGTTCGCGGGAAACCATTTCCAGCACCCGCAATCCGAGTTCGCGGATGCCGCGTTCGCCCAGTCGCGACTTAATGCGGGCCATGGTCGCCTCAAAACGTTCGTCGCTGAAGGGTTTTAGTAGATAGTCCAGAGCGTTGGCCTCGAAGGCGCGAACGGCGTGTTCCTCGTACGCAGTGACGAAGACGGTGAGAGGCATCCGCCCTGCCCCCACCGCCTCGATAACCCTCATGCCGTCCAACTCCGGCATCTGCACGTCAAGGAAAATGATATCCGGCCGCTGGCTTTTGATCATGTCGACGGCGAGTGTTCCATTTTCCGCTTCCAGAACGTTCCCGACTTGCAGGTCTTTGCGCAGAAGATCGAGCAGGCGTTGCCGTGCCGGGGTTTCGTCGTCGACAACCAAGACACGGATGGGGTCAGGCTTTGGCGACGTCATGGGTATCCTCTCCCGCCACTCGAAAGGGCAGATCGATTTCTACTTCCGTGCCGCCGCCTTCCCGGTTGCGAATCGCGAAGCCGCTTCCTCCCTCTGGGTAAAGGCCAGCGATGCGTTGCCGGGTTACAGCGAGTCCAAGGCCGGCGGATGTTTGCAGGTTCCACTCGGACGGAAGACCTACGCCATCATCAAGCACGCGAATCTTCAAGCGATTGTCGGTACGCAGTGCAGAAATGCTGACGGTTCCTCCGGACGAACGGCGCGAGAGGCCGTGCCGAATGGCGTTTTCGACCAACGGCTGGAGAAACAGAGATGGCACGGATGCAATCTTAACCTCCGGTGCGATGGCAAGGTCTATTTTCAGGTGATCGCCAAATCGGATTTTCTGGATGGCCAGATAATGTTCCAGAAATTCCATTTCTTCCGCGAAGGGAACCTCCTGTTTGTCCTTGGACTCGAGCGAGAGGCGCAAGAGATCACCAAGATGCTCGATCATGCTGCGCGCCAGGCGCGGGTCGCGTTCCACCTGGGAGGAGATGGTGTTGAGAGCGTTGAAGAGGAAGTGCGGTTCAAGCTGCATGCGCAGCGCATTCAGTCGCGCCTGCGAGAAGCTGCGCTCCATTCGCTCAAGCCGCAACTCACTGGCCAGGTAATGCTCGTAGTAGCGGAACGTCTGGCGCACGCCGAAGATGACCCAGTACACGAGCCAGCTCCACAGAAGACCTCCATGAAAGGCATTCAGAAGAAAACGCTTCTCCGCGATTACGCCCCATGCATTCAGACCCAACGCCGCGCGCATCGCGACGAAGACGTAGAAGTAGAGAATGGTGAGAGCAACGCTCGCCACAAGATGCGCCAGGATGCGCATCCCGAGCTGATGTTCTTTGAAGGGAAGTCGTGCATCCGTCCAGAAGATGAGCGGAGTCATCAGCCCCCAGCTCCACCACTGCGCGAGCGCGCCAAGCAGAGGATTGCTCCAATTGTGAGGCGAAAGACCGGGCAGCGCAAAAAACACCCCGAGGATGCTCCACAGCAAGGCCGCCGCCATCCAACGGCCCCATCGGTTGTTCAACGTCCATCTGACAAGCGATGTTCGTTCTCGTATATCAATCGCCAAAGGTCTCCCGCTCCCCGCACCGCCCAGAGCGCAGTCCCGAGTGTCATCGCTTACTTTACTCATCCCTGCGGAAAAGTCACTCTATTCCCGATCAAACACAAGGATGTTTGGCTTGCTTTGACCCACCGGGTGCACGGTCATCGTCAAGGTTTTGAGATCGGGAGAAAGGGTGATCTGCCGGGTGCTCCTGACCTTGTCCTTGATCTTGTTTCTGATTTCCAGCGTGCTCTCGCTCACCCGCCTCCCCGACGACGCAGAGCCTGCAATCGCATTCGGGCCCTGATCGGGATAATCCTTACCATCGAATTTCATGTTTTGCGTTTCACGCCGGGCGGGAGTCACAAATGAAAGGCCGTCACCCTCCCAAGGATGGATCTCGATCTCATAGACCGAGTTTACCTTCTCGCTCGTACTCTCCCACGTGCCCGGGAAGCCTGAACTTCCTGCCGTCCGCGTGTACACGTAGTCCAGGCTGAACGTCGAACCATCGGGGTCGTTCTCTCGGTATTGATCCGTGAGCGTCATCCCGTCTTCGGAGAGCTTCCAATTTCCCGTGAGGAGCGTGCGGCCGTCCTTCTTTCGGACGACTTTCCAGGTGTCGGGTCCGACGATGGTGACGGACAAGCTGGTTCCGAAGTGGCCGGGCTGATCCGTCCCGTCGGCCACGACAGTCTCGGCAACGCCACTGCCAAAATCGAAGGCGTATTTGTTCGCACCAGCGGCCGCAACCTTCATGACGTCGGTGAGTGTGCTCTTGGAGGGGTTGAGCTTCCATTTCCCTACGAAAGAGTCATCCGCAGCCGATAACGCGGTCGCAGCCAGAAACGCAACCAGCAAGAACTGAAAGGCATGCTTTACCATAGAACCCTCCTGTGGCTATGCATTGCATGCACCGGATGATAGGCGGCGGTGGCGATCGCGTCGCGCGAAATGTTGTGGAACGGACAGGCGTGCTGCCAAGCGGCTTTCTTGTTCATCGGCGCGGACAGCAACCGCGCCATGCGTCCATACAAAGGAGCGTCAGGACCGGGGGGCAATGACGAATCGCGAATTGCGGGAAGGCACGGCGGCAAACCTTAATTCTTAATTCGTAAATTCGTAAATGCTGATGCTACCGCGTGAACGCCCGCGTCGCGAGGATTTTGCCGCCTTCTTCGATTGTGTACGTGTTGTTGGCCTTAAGATTCTTGAGCGTGTCGTGTTGACCGCTGGGCCAGGTGATCTCGAGCGAAGTGACTTCCGTTTCTTGCCCCAAGCCGAAGGTCAAGGTCAGTTCGCTTTGGGAGCAGTAGCTCGAGCCGGAGTGGACGGTCTGCCAGCCTTCGCCGGAGGACGAGTGGACGTGGACTTCCGCGCCGATACCGTCACGGTTCGAGCGCGTGCCGACAGTCTTGACGCGGATGGCGTTGTTTCGGCTGCCGCCGACGTTGTGAAAAAGGTACGCGGGTCCGCCGTTCGTGGTCAGCAGGATGTCAGGCGCGCCGTCGTTATCAATGTCTGCGTATGCCGCGCCGCGTGCCACGAACTTCTTTGTAAAACCGAGCGGCTTGCCCGTTTCCTGAAACCGGTCATTCCCTTCGTTATGGAACACCAGTGGAAGCTGGGTGTACGCCACCTGCGGCTGTATGCGATTGATGTCGGGCTCAATGTGGCCATTGGCAACGAAGATGTCCTCGCGGCCATCGAGACCGTAATCGAAAAAGAAGATTCCGAATGAGAGGGAGAGCAGGCTGGCTCGACCCAGGCTGGAGGAAGGCGCGATGTCGATGAAGAAACGGTTCCCCTCATTGTGATACAGGCCGAGCATCTGGTTCGAGAAGTTGCCAATCGCCAGACTGGGATAGCCGGAGTGGTCAAAATCCACCGAATCAATGCCCATCGCCCCGCGCGCGATGCCGTCCTCGCTGAACGCGATGCCGGCCTGCACAGCTTGTTCGGTGAACGTTCCGTTGCGATTGTTGTGATACAGCTTGTTGCGTTCCGTGTCGTTGGAGACCGCAAGGTCGGGCCAACCGTCGCGGTCGTAGTCGATCACCGCTACGCCGAGCGATTTGCCCGTGGGGTCGTAGACGCCCGCTTTCTGAGTGACGTCCTCGAACCGCCCGTTGCCCAGATTGTGGAAGAGACGACAGGTATCGCCTTTATATGCCTCCGGCGTGCAGTAGGACTTGTGGTGCCCATCGAGCGTGCAGTAGAGGTCGTCCTTTTCATCCCACTTCACATAGTTGGTCACGAAAAGATCGAGCTTGCCGTCCTTGTCGTAATCCACCCACGCGGCGCTGGCGCCAAAGCCCGTGTTGTTCACTCCCGCCGATTGGGTCACGTCCTTGAAGTGGCCGTGCTCGTTGTGGAATAGCCGCGCTTCGCCGAGGCCGGTGACGTAAAGATCGTCCCAGCCGTCATTGTCGTAATCGCCGACGGCGACGCCCATGCCGTACATCTCGACGTCCAACCCGGCCTTCGCGGTAACGTCTGTGAACGTCCCGTTGCCGTTGTTGTGGTACAGCTTCAAGGTCGTGCGCCGCAATTTCTGGCCGGGAAAATCCGAACCGTTGATAAGCAGGATGTCCGGGTTGCCGTCGTTGTCGTAGTCGATAAAGGCGCAGCCCGCCCCCATGGTCTCCGGCAGGAACTTCTTGCCAAATGCGCCGGTGTAATGAACAAAGTTAAATCCAGCTTGCTGGGTGACGTCAACGTAGTGAACGCCGCTCTCGGGCGCAGCCGCAGCAGTCATCGCTGTAGACGCATTTGCGATCCTGAGCGCCGCCAGGAGGAGTCCGCAGGAAACCACCAACCCGATGGCCACCATGGGAAGCGAAGTACGGTTAGAGGTCATACGTGTCGAAGTTATCTCTCGGGGACTGCGGTCTGAGCTAAACTTGCGCGCACCGAACGCGGCTTGCTGCCTTCTACATACTGCTCACCGCTCTTTGCTTTCTGCCTTCCGCTTTCTGCGTAGCGCTTTTTGCCTTCCGCCTGTCCCAGCGCAACGGAAACATGCTCGTGCACCGGCTGCGCCTCGTTATTATCGGCGGGGTGCGTTAGCTTATACGGCCCCGTAATGGCGGGCGCGGATTCATCAGCCTTGAAGCGCAAGTAGAGCTTCTCCTCGCGGGTTGCGAGGTCGTCGTTATTCAGGCCGCGATAGCAGAGCATGAGATTGTAATGCGCTTCCAGGTCTTCGGGATCGACGGCCAACGTCTTCTCGAGTTCCGCGACGGCATCGCGGTACTTGCGCTGCAAAAAGAGCATGCGGCCCATCTGGTTGCGCACCACGCGGTCGCGCGGGTATTCGGCTGCTGCCTTGGAGAACTCATCGAAAGCGTCAGGATACCGGCCGTCTGCCTTGAAAACGAGTCCGCGAAAATAGTGGGCGCTCGCCAACTGAGGATTTAGGGCAAGGGCCTTCTCGAGAACTGGCTTGGCGGCATCGACGTTGCCTTCCTGAATGCGCGCCCGCGCGATATTAACCCACCCGTTGGCATACTGGGGCTCGATCTTCGTAACATTTTCGAAGGCCCGCTCCGCGCCCTTCAAATCCCCTTGCAAGAGCAGGCCGATGCCGTAATCGTTCCATCGCTCGCGGTCTTTAGAATCGAACGCCAGATTTTCGGCAAACGGCGCTGCCGTTTTGGCCATCACCGGAATCGTGACAGTGTTTTGACTTATGACCACCGTAGGCACGTCGGGAATCTGCTTAGGGTTGGCCGAGACATCCGTGAGACTGCCTTGAAATACCCAGTGCCCGTCGTCATGGTCCTTCGCGACATCGGGGTGGGGATCGGCAGGATCGCGGATGCCCGCAAAGGACCATTGGGTATTCCACCAGGAAAACTTGCGATAGTTGAGTTTGGCGGTCAGCGTAATGGAGTCGCCGCAGTCCTCGGGAACCTTTAAGCGGTAGTGAACAGTATCGGCCGCACCGGGAGGAATCAGACGCGCGTACATCGTGGCACGCGTTGACCACGCATTGCGTTTGTTGATGGGATTACCGTGCGCATCGAGTTGCAGGGAGCGATAGTAGTGCGCACCGGGGTCCACGGGCCCGTGACCGTTGCCCGCGGCCTCGCCGCTCCAGAAAATGACGCGACCGTGATTATCATGCGCCTCGAGCTCCACCCAGCAATCGAAAGCGTCCACGGTGCCGCCTGGGAAGAAGTGGCCGAGCTTTCGCGTGCGCACCACCACCTCAACGCGCACCGTATCACCGCGGCGCAGGCTGGCCGGAACCCGCCCGAGAGGTGCTATCAGCGGCGCGACTGGCATCGCGCCTCCACCCGCGCCGGTTAATCCTGACGAGGACTCTTCACCCACGGCGAAGGTGCTGGAAAGCTGTGGGGCCTCCCCCCTTCTAGCCGGAGAGACTTCTTCGGGATTCTCCGCCGGCTCCTGCGCCAGGCCGAAGATATCGACAGTCACCACCCCCTTCAGGAATTTTTCGACGGCGGCCACTTGCTCCTGGTCGCCATAGGAAGTTGGCACCGCAGTGTTGGCGGCGGCAAATCGGTGGGAGTGGACGAAGCCGTGGATGTTTCCGAAATCCTGCGAAGGTACAGTCGGCATGTGGCAGTCGGCACACTGTTGCGATTTGGGCGGATAGTAAAACGACCGCGCTCCCTGGCCGGAAACACCGCTTGCTTGCCAGTTGTCGTAATCATTGAAGCCGCGAATCCAGCGGTAGTTGTTCACGGGAATGTCCAGGTGAACCTTGTGGCAGGCCGAACAAAACTCCGGCACCTGCTGCGAATTCGCGTGAAATGGCTTCAGGAATAGATTGCGATGCGGCTTGGGATTGAGTTTGATGGCGAAACTGGCGAGCGCCTGCAAATAGGGATTCTTGCTTGAGGCCAGGCGGTCGAGAACCGGGTACTCGATCACGTAGTTGCCTTGTCCCATTGTGCTTTTCACCTGGCTGATGGCGTGGCACGACATGCAGCCAAGGCCGGCTTGTCCCTCCGGGGTGTGCTCAATCTCGCGGATGGGGTGTTTCTGCATCATGCCGGTAAACATCAGAGCGTGATCATGGCACCCGCCGCACCAGAGCGAGGGCTTAATGCCATTGGTGTCCTGCATGTATTCGATGGATTTGCGATACCACTGGTTGTTAAACGACCCCATGTGGTGCATCGAACTCTGCCATTGGTTATAGATGTCGGTGTGACATGGCTTGCAGGATTCAGAATTCAGGAAGAACTCCGCCTGGATCGTCTTGCCATCGGCGGTTTGCGCGGAACTGGGAAAAGCCAGGCTACCCGCTCCCCCGCCTTCCTTCTCCATGCTTAACGGTGCAGTGGACGGGTTGCGGATGATGTGCTGCGGATTGGGAACGGCACGCTGGTAGATCATCACCGAGGCGTAGAACACCGCGGCGTATGCGATCACCCCGGCGCTCCAGCGCCATGCCCGCCCGACGGCGGCCCCTGCGCTCGCGCCCTGAGCGCGCGCGTGCAGAATGACCATTAACAGGAATAACCCGGCGCCCGATCCCCCTATGTGGGCGTACAGCGCCATGCTGTGTGGCCGAGTCATCCCGACAATAAGCAGATAAATGCCGAATCCGGCTGCAACCGTGAGGAACAATCCCGTGATTACGCCAACTGACCCCGCCAGCAGTTCGCGGTGGCGCAAAATGAATATCGCCAGGAGGATTCCGGCGACAATCCCAAGCAGGGGATGGAGCAGAGAGTTGGCCACATAGAAAAGCGATGGGTCGCCAAATGCGGCCACGTAGGCGCTGTTCGCGACCAGAAAAAGGCCGAAAACGAGAAGCCATTTGGCGGCGCGCGAAAGGCGTGGTGGGTTATTTTCCATTACGTTGAACTTGAAAGCCCTGCGTGCGACGAATCTACAGCCGCGAAATCGGAGCGCGACCACATCTAGTTTCAGGCGTTCAGCCCGTTTACCGCAAATTTTTTTATATTACTGTCGCTATTTTTTCCAATGATGGGCACGCAGCGCAAGATTCAACGGCGGCGAGGTTGTCGGTTCATCCGGGGGGCGTTACTCTGGGTTTCCCCTTTCGCTCGGTTGAGGTTGCGCCACGAGGCGGAGCGAATTCCATCCAAACACCACAGACCTGACACCTGGCACCTGCTCTGCGTCTCAACGCCCCGGCGGTGAAGCATGTGCACCCCCCATTCCCTTCAGGTGCTTGCGAACCTGCTCCGCATCGGGGGCATTGGGGGCGAGTTGGAGGTAAGCCTCAAGCTCCTGTCGCGCACGAACGAATTGGCCCTGTGCTTCCAGCGTCAAGGCGAGGTTGTAATGAGCATTGGCGAAGTTCGGTTGCAGGCGGATGGCCTCCTCGTATTCGTGCCTGGCGCCATCCGAATCTTTCTTGGCCATCAAGGCATCGGCCAGGCCCGCGTGCGCGCCCGAATCCTGGGGCCGATCCTTCAAGTAGTCTCGATAGTCGGAAATGGCTTCGTCCAGTTTGCCCTGCTGGCTCAGGGCGTTGGCTAGACCCAGACGGGCATCGGCATAATCGGGCTTATTGAGCAATGCCTCCTGATATTCCTTGATCGCATCGTCCACCTTGCCGAGGTGGACCCAACCATTGCCCAGGTCGAAATGCGCCTCGGGAAGGTTGGGAGTGATGCGCAACACCGCCTGCGCTTCGGCGGCGGATCCCGCAAAGTCGCCCTGGAGACCCAGCGCTCGGGAGAGATTCAAGTGGGCTTCCGCAAAATCGGGTCGCCCTTTCACGGCGGCGCGAAAAGCTTGCGCGGCATTATCCCATTCCCCCAACCGTCCCAGCGCCAGACCCAGGGACTCCTCGGTTTGCGAGTCTTCCTGTGCCGTGAGGCTGGCGCGATAGGCGGTGACTGCCCCTCGGAAATCGCCTTTAGCATAAAGGTTGTTGCCAAGATCGCGTTGAAAGGTGGCGTTAGTGGGGTTCAGGCGGACGGCCTCCTGATCCTCGGCGGCGCCTCCCTCGGCGTCGCCATTGGCGCGCAACGCCGCAGCCAGGCTCGCGTGCAGGCTCGGATCGTCGGGGCGCAGGCGCAAAGCATCGCGGTAGGTGGGAACGGCGAGGGCGAAATTCTTTTCCTTTGCCAGCAAATCGCCCAAAGCCACCAGGGCTTCCGCGTAGTCGTGCCGCAACTGTACGGCCTGCTCGAGCTGGGATTGCGCCCCCGGCTGGTTCCCCATCGCCTCGAGCACGAGCGCGATGCGAAAATGAAATTCCGGGCTCTGCGGCTGGATCTGCAGCGCCACCTGATATTCCGCGAATGCCTTGTCCAGGTCGTCCGCGGACTGATACGCGTTGGCAAGGTGAGCGTGGGCATCGGGGTCGTCAGGGCGCAGGCGGACTTCCTCGCGGTATTCCTGTACGAAGCCGGCAACGTCGCCGGAAGATTGCAGCGCTTCCGCCAGGTTACCGTGGTAGTCGGCTTCATTGGGAGAAAGCACGATGGCTTGGCGCAGTTCGCGGATGGAATCCACCAAATCGCCGGTCTTGCGCAGGACAAGTCCCAGTTCTTCATGCAACGCGGGGTCGCCCGGTCTCAAACGGATCGCCTCATGGTATTCGCTAACCGCCGCGGAATGGTCGCTGATGGAGAGGTAAGCGGCGGCGAGCTCGGCGTGCGCCGCAACGAAATCCGGGCGCAACCGGATCACTCGTCGGAACTCTTCAATAGCACCGCCATAATCGCCGGCGTCGCGTAACGTGAGCGCCAGGGCATAACGATAATCGGCCTGAGTGGGATGCAATTGCACTGCCAGGCGGTACTCCTCGATGGCGTGACTGAAATCTTCGGTGGCGCGCAACGCCGCAGCTAAGCTCATATGGATTTCCGCGTCAGTGGGGCGAAGGCGCGCAGCGGTGCGATACTCATTGATGCCGCCGGCAAAATCTCCAGCCTGGGTCAATGCGGCGGCGAGGCCGGCATGGGCGTCGGCATTATTGGCGTCCAACTCGATCGCCAGGCGATACTCCGTGCCCGCTCCCCTGGCATCGCCGGATTGCAGCAGCGCGCCGGCCAAGGCCGTATGGACTTCTGCGTCGCGCGGCGCTAGCGCCAGGGCCGTGCGGTACTCCTCGGCGGCCTCGCTGAATTTCCGGTCGAGCGAGAGCGCGCTGGCCAGATTTACGTGGGCGTCGGCATTATTGGGATGCTCTCGGATTTCGGCGCGAAAATCAGCGATGGCCTCGGGAATCTGCCCTTCGGCTTCTTCGAGAGCCCCGAGGTTCAAATGGACGCCAGGAAAGTCGGGGCGCAGTCCCAGCACTTCCCGATACTCTTTCAGGGCTTCGTTTGTTTTCTGCTCGGCCGCGTAAGCACTTCCGAGATTGTAATGGGCTTCCACATAGCCCGGCCTCAGGGCGAGGGCATGTTGGAAAGCGGCGATCGCCTGATCCCACTTGTTCAGACGCGCCGCTTCGTTGCCCTGCTGGAAGAATTCCTGCGCGGAGGGCATCGTGGAATCTGCGGGGATTCCCGCGGTTTTTGGGGTGGATTGGGGGGTAAGAACTTGCCCCAGCGCCGGGTGACGCACCAACAACAAGACGGGGACGCTAACGGTCAACAGGAGGAAGATGCTCCCCATTTCCCTGTTCCGTGTGGCCATCCGCTGGGTTCGCATGCTAATAGAATACACCCATCCGTATGACAATTGGGTTACACTGCACGCGAGCGTTGTTGGAATGCTGCATGTCTCGCGGGTCTCAATCCAAGCCATGGAAATGATCCTTCAATTCTTTCGCCGCCGTCCTGGGTACCGCGCGGCGACGCTTCTTACCGGGAGTCTGTTCTGGCTGATAGGATTCTTTCTGCTTCCTCTAGCGTACTTGCTCGCTGTCAGCTTTGCCCAGCGGTCTCCGTACGGAACGATTGATTGGACTCTGGGCCTTGCCAATTATGCCCGTGCCTTTCAACCCCTTTACCTGCAAGTTTATGCACGGTCGCTTTGGATGGCCCTCCTCACCACGGGGCTTTGCGCGCTGCTGGGTTATCCCGTTGCATACACCCTCGCGCTGCGGGTCTCGACTCGATGGAAATCCGCGCTTCTAATGTTCGTGGTCATACCTTTTTGGACCAGCTTTCTTATTCGCACCTACGCCTGGATGATCATCCTGCGAAGCGAGGGTGTGGTGAATAATGCTTTGCTGGCTTTGCATGTTATCCATGAGCCTCTCAGGCTGCTCTACAGCCCTCTGGCTGTAATCATCGGTTTGGTCTACGGGGAATTGCCGTTTATGATCCTGCCGCTTTACGCGGTGTTGCAAAAGTTGGACCCCGCACTCCTGGAAGCCGCCGAAGACCTGGGCGCGCCATGGTGGCCCTCGTTCTTGCGAGTCACGTTGCCGCTCTCTGCTCCCGGCCTGGTTGCCGGATCCATTCTGGTATTCATCGCCTCCGTCGGCGCCTTCGTGACCCCGGATTTGCTGGGCGGCGCTCGCACCATGATGGTCGGCAACCTTATCCAGAACCAGTTTGCCGTGGCCCGCGACCAACCTTTCGGCTCGGCAGTGGCATTCCTTTTGACCTTCGTGGTATTGGCGCTGGTTGCCGCGGGATTGCGGAAGAGCGAACATTCCACCGGCGGGATCGTCTAATGGCAGGCTCGCGCCACAAAGGCTGGGGGCTGTCTTTTTCGACCACCGCCGTTTACCTGTTTCTATACGCACCCATCGCTGTCTTGATGGTCTATTCGTTTAACCGCTCGCGCCTTTCAGCTCACTGGGTGGGTTTTACCGTTGATTGGTATGCCGTCCTTTGGCGCGATGAGCAGATATTTCAGTCGCTCGAGAACAGCTTGGTGGTGGCCGCAGGAGTCACCTTGGCGTGCGCAGTGTTCGGCACTATGTCCGCACTGGTCTTCGCGCAGCCACGCCGGCGGGCCAAAGCTCTGCTCGACGGCGTGGTGTATCTCCCCCTGGTCATTCCGGAAATTGTGATTGCCGTAGCCACCGTTATCTTCTTCAGCCTCCTGATGCTGAAATTGAGCATGTGGACCATCATTATCGCCCACATCACCTTCTGTATTTCCTATGTCATCATCGTAGTGGGGGCGCGGTTGACTGGGATGGACCGCTCCCTCCAGGAGGCCGCACTCGATCTGGGGGCGAACGAGTGGACCGCTTTCTTTCGCGTCACGTTGCCGGTTGCGGCTCCGGCCATTCTTTCCGCCGCCCTGCTGGTTTTCACCACTTCTTTCGATGACTACCTCATAACGTCCTTTGTAGCCGGCGTCCGATCTACGACGTTACCTCTGGAAATCTACTCACGGCTGAAGCGCGGCATCACGCCGGAAATCAATGCCATTTCGACCATCATCCTTATCACCACGATTCCCCTCGTTCTCGTTGCCCAAAGGTTGGAGCGCGGTTCCATGAAGCTGCGCACGGCACTGGCGAGCGCGGTCGGTATTTTTCTTTTGATGGTGACTCCCGTGGTGGCGCGCACCTGGACGGCGGTGGCGCAACTGCTGCAACTGAACATTTACACCTGGTCGTCGTACATCTCCCCGCGCGTCATTCACGGCTTCGAACGTGAATACCAGTGCCGGGTAAACTACGACCTCTACGACTCAAATGAGGCGCTGCTGACCAAGCTACAGGCGGGAAACGTTGACTACGACCTGGTGGTTCCAAGCGATTACATGGTGGAGGTTCTCGTAAGGCAAGGTTTGCTGGCCAGGCTTGAAAAAGCGCGCATGCCCAACGCCTGGGCGAATACTGATCCGCGGTTTCTGGGGTTACCTTTCGACAAGCAGAACGAATATTCCGTTCCCTATGCTTGGGGAACCACCGGACTCGCGTATCGGGCTGACCTGGTCAACGACAAGATCGATAGCTGGAACGCTCTGTTTGAAAAGCGTTTTACCGGACACATCCTTCTGCTCGACGATACCCGCGAAGTTTTTGGCATGGCGCTGAAGAAACTCGGCTACTCGTTGAATTCGACCGACCCCGAGCAAATCAAGCGGGCGCGTGATCTGCTCCTCGGCGAGAAACCGATGGTGAAGGGTTATAACAGCTCTAATTTCGAGCAGGACCTCGCGGCCGGTGACGCCTGGATCGCCCAAGCCTACAACGGCAACATGACCTTCGTCATGCGCGACGAGCCCCGCATCCGTTACGTCATTCCCAAGGAAGGGTGCACGATTTCCGTTGATTGTGCGTGCATACCACGCCACGCCCCCCACCCGCAATTGGCGGAAGATTTCATCAACTACTTCCATCGCCCGGAAGTCGCCGCCCGCTTCGTGAATGACTGCGGCTTCAATACCCCCAGCCGGTACGAGAGGCAGGAGATCGACCCCTGGCTTCTCGCCAACCCCGCCGTATTCCCCGACCCCGCTGCCCTCAAGCACTGTGAATTTATGCGCGACCTCGGACCAGTAATCTCTCTATACGACCGCTATTGGACCGAAATCAAGGCGCGGTAAGTTCGGACAGAAGGTTAG
>Ga0181520_10005783_pt1 | contig 19412 bp, 20 predicted proteins | sample PEATcosm2014_Bin_29_FD_132451 | JGI IMG/M metagenome (GOLD analysis project Ga0181520, IMG submission 132451) | Peatland microbial communities from MTU Mesocosm Facility, Houghton, MI, USA - PEATcosm2014_Bin02_30_metaG | ecosystem: Environmental > Terrestrial > Soil > Wetlands > Peat | place...
AAGCGAAGTTTGTGGAGGACAGTAAGGTAGACAGCAAAAAGTAGGCGAAATAGGATAGACAGCAGACGGTAGACGGAATACGGCACGAGGCACGGCCTGTCTACCGTATGCCCTCTACTGTATTCGGACCCTTTTATGGCTTCTCTTCTCGATATTCGACGCCGCATCCGTTCGGTAAAGAGCACTCAGCAAATTACGCGAGCGATGAAGATGGTGGCGGCCGCACGCCTGCGTCGCGCCCAGGACCGAATCTTCAACGCGCGGCCCTATGCCAACCAAATGATGGCGCTGCTGTCGAGCGTCGCGGCGCGCACCACAGATCGCTCGCATCCGCTTCTCGCCGAGCGGCCCATCGAGCGGCAGCTTCTGGTGCTGGTCACCGCCGACCGTGGATTGTGCGGCGCATTCAACACCAATCTGATTCGTGCCGCGCAAATTTATTTGGAGGAACACCGCGAACGGGACATCTCGATCCTCATGGTGGGCCGCAAGGGCCGGGATTATTTCGCCAAGCGGCCGGTGAAGAAAGTGGGCGAGCACATCAATATCTTCGGCCGCCTGCAATTCAGCCAGGCTCAGCCGATTGCCCAGCGCATTATCGAGCTTTACACGGAAGAGAAAGTGGACTCCGTGGATTTTATTTACAATGAGTTCAAATCCATCATGGCTCAGCGGGTGATGGTGGAGCGCTATTTGCCCATCAAGCCGATTGTTCCGGCCCAGGGTGAGGCGCTGATCGATTACATCTACGAGCAGCCGGCACTGGAAATCTTCAACAGCCTCCTGCCGCGCTATGTGGAGATTGAGGTTTACCGGGCGCTGCTGGAATCGCAGGCGGCGGAACTGGCAGCGCGTATGACCGCCATGGACGCGGCCACCAACAATGCCACAGACATGATCGACTCCTTGACGCTGTACATGAACCGCGTCCGCCAGGCAGCCATCACACGCGAAATCATCGAAGTGGTGAGCGGAGCGGCGGCGACGTAAGAAGCTATCAGCAATCAGCTTTCAGCTATCAGCCGGGCTGCGGATTATGTTCTTTAGCTGACCGCTGATTGCTGACAGCTTTCCAGAAAGGAATCACGATGTCCGAGCAGAAGCACATTGGCAAAGTAGTCGAAGTCATCGGGCCCGTAGTGGTCGTGGCGTTTGAGGCCGGCCATCTTCCCGCAATTTATAACGCCGTGCGGATCACTTCCCAGGGCTTCGACAAGCCGGCGCCCATCGACGTCATCGCCGAGGTCGAACAGCACCTGGGTGAAGGCCGCGCCAAGTGCGTGTCAATGCAGCCCACGGATGGCATGGTTCGCGGCATGACGGTGGAGGACCAGGGCGGACCGATTACCGTGCCGGTCGGCAAGGGCACGCTGGGTCGCGTGATGAACGTCATCGGCCAGCCCGTGGATAAATTCGGCCCCGTGGATTGCCAGGAGCGCTGGCCCATTCATCGTCATGCGCCGAGTCTTGAGGATCAAAACACCAACCTGGAAGCTTTTGAGACCGGCGTGAAGGTGATCGACTTGCTCGAGCCTTACTTGAAAGGCGGCAAGACGGGATTGTTCGGCGGCGCGGGCGTGGGCAAGACCGTCATCGTGATGGAAATGATCCACAACGTGGCCATGAAGCACGGAGGCGTTTCGGTATTCTCCGGCGTGGGCGAACGCACCCGTGAAGGCAACGACCTGTGGCTGGAAATGCAAGAAGGCGGCGTGATGGTGGCGGGCGACCCGGAGAAATCCAAAGTCGCCTTAATCTACGGCCAGATGACCGAGCCCCCCGGCGCGCGCCTGCGGGTAGGCCTGACGGGCCTTACCGTGGCGGAATACTTCCGTGACGTGGGAGGGCAGGACGTACTGCTGTTCATTGACAACATTTTTAGATTTACGCAGGCTGGGGCGGAAGTTTCGGCGCTGCTTGGCCGCATGCCCTCGGCTGTCGGCTATCAGCCCAACCTTTCGACGGAAATGGGCGAACTTCAGGAGCGCATTACTTCCACCAAGACCGGTTCGATCACGTCGGTGCAGGCGATTTACGTACCCGCCGACGACCTGACAGACCCTGCACCCGCCACCGCTTTCTCCCACTTGGACGCAACCACAGTGCTGAGCCGCGCACTGGTGGAAATCGGAATCTACCCTGCCGTCGATCCCTTGGCCTCCACGTCGCGGGTGCTTGATCCGCGCATTGTGGGACACGAGCATTACGATGTCGCGCGCCGGGTGAAGGCCATTCTGCAAAAGTACAAAGACCTTCAAGACATCATTGCCATCCTTGGAATGGACGAGCTTTCGGAAGAAGATAAGGTCACCGTGGCGCGAGCCCGCAAGATTCAGCGCTTCCTCTCGCAGCCTTTTTTCGTGACCAAGCAGTTCACAGGCATGGATGGCCGCTACGTGAAGCTGGAAGATACCATCAAAGGCTTCAAGGAGCTTGTGGACGGGAAGCACGACGACATGACCGAGCAGTCGTTCTACATGGTGGGCACCATCGAAGAGGCCATGGAGAAGGCCGAGAAGCTGAAGGCGGCGGCGTGAAGGAATCGGGCGATCGGAAGATCGGGTGATCCGGGGAACAGCAACCCCGCGTTGCGCGGTGGCTTTTGGTTCACCCGATCTCCCGATTACCGGATCTCCCGATCTTCCCTTAGTCGAAACTTATGGCCGAAATTACTTTACCCACAGAAATTCTTCTTGATATCGTGACCCCGGATCGCCTCGTGGCGCATGACGAGGTGACCGCCGTGACCATCCCGGGAAAGGATGGCTATTTGGGAATTCTGCCTGGGCACGCCCCGCTACTGACGGAGCTTGGCCCCGGCGAACTGGTGTATACGTCCGGTGGCGCCCAACACAGCATGGCCGTGTACTGGGGCTTCGCCGAAGTGCTGGGCGACTGCGTCATCGTGCTGGCACAAACCTGCGAGCGCGCCGAGGAGATTGATGTGGAGCGCGCGGAGAAAGCGAAAGCCCGCGCCGAAGAACGCCTAAAGCGACTGGACGATCCGGCAATCGACCGGGAGCGCGCCCGCTAATCCCTGACCCGCGCCATGGCTCGGCTGGAATCCGCGCACAAACGTCCTGATCCAGAGTAACAATACCTTTCTCTTTGCCTCGACAAAATTCCTGGAGGGACTGCTCCTTCCGGAAACGTGCATAATTCTCTTGGCGAAGAAAATTACCCTTGAAATAACAGCGGCGTGCTACTGCAGACATCTTCCGGCAGGGCTTCTTCCTAGCCGGGTCCCCTGATCGGTTGGTCAGCTCGGAGGCAGGCCGAGAAAGTGTACCAACGGCGAAGGGACTTAATGTCCATCAACTTCGAAGGCCCCCAAACCTGAGAGCTTTTTGATAACAAAGACCCTGAAAACCAATTGTCCCCCTCCCCGACTTGACAACATACTGAAAATAAAGCCAGTTACAAGAAATCGTGGGAATCCCAAAATTTGGGTGCAAACTGTCAGATGAATGGGACGGCAAAGTGTCGCTTGCGCTACTGAAGTAAGACGCTGTCTTCTTCCGTGATTTTGGAGGCGGATTCGGCAAGCTTCGCGGCGTCTTCCGCCATCGTATGCAACGTCTCGATGAGCTTGCGGTACTGAAATAAGATGTCCGAGGGGATGGCGGTGCGGTGGACCTGCCGCAATGTTTCGTCCGACAGCAGGGCAAGGCTATCGAGCAATTCGTGTGTACAGTTAAGGCGCGACTGGAACACTTCTAGTTTTAGTTGCGGCATGCCCTGCTCCTTGGACTCATGATCGGCCAGGATCGGCATGTGGCAGGTGGAACCTGGTAGGTGGAAGTGATGGTTGGTCTGTGGGAATGAATTTCCTCGACCCACAACCACTCACCTGCGACCTACCCTTCCCGCCACCTACAACCTACCATTGACCACCTTTTCGCCATTCAGCATACCCTATCGGCTTCCCTTTGCAATGGATTTTTGCGGGAGCACACGGTGATGGCGCTTGCATAGCCGCCAGTAGTTTTGCCAGAATAGGGCCGTGAACAAACTCTGGCATAGCAAGAATAAACTGCCTCCGAAGGCAACATTTAAGCAGAGAGTTAATTGGCACCGAGAACATCGGGATCACTGCGCGTGTCGAGAAATGCCGAAAAGCCTGCTGAAGTATATTCGCCAAGAGGAGAAATAAACATGGAACTCAAAGAGCTTTTTCTGGCGCAACTGGAGCGGGAGGCCGCAGCCACGCGCAAGGCAGTGGAGCGCGTGCCGGAGGGGCGCAACGACTGGAAGCCGCATGCGAAGTCCATGGAATTGGGACGCCTCGCAATGCTCGTGGCAACCATGCCGGGCTGGGTGGTTCTGATGGTCGAACGGGACGAGTTGAATCTTGGCGACCCCTCGAGTGAGGAATTCAGAATGAAGCCGGCGGAATCAAAAGCTGAATTGCTCAAAGCGCTCGAAGACAGCGTCGCCAAGGCGCACAAAGCGCTCCAGGGAACAACGGAGGAAGACCTGCTGAAGCCCTGGCGTTTGCTGATGGGAGGACGCGTGCTGCAAGAACAGCCGCGGCATGTGATGCTTGCCGATACTTTCTGCCACCTGGCGCATCACCGCGGACAGTTGACCGTGTATCTGCGGATGAGCGAGATCAGCGTGCCGGCGATCTATGGGCCTTCGGCGGATGAGCAGTTTTAAGGGCTTTTCAAGACGGACGCTGGGACAGAATTCAAAACTCAAGATTCAAAATTCTGAACTCGACATTCAGATCCCAACATCTGAGTCTTCAAATTTCCAGCTTGCAAGATTGCGAGCTTGGCTTTTGAGAATTCAAGTTCTTAAAATTCAACGCTCCAAACGCGGATTTCAGAAATCCAATCTGAGAAACCACCATTCATCATTCAGAATTCATAACTACCACCCGTCATTTCGCGCCCCCCCGCTGTTTCTTCCACTCCTCGATGGCCTGCATTCTCTCCTTCCACCTTTTTTCCAAGCCTTGGTCTGTGGGGCGATAGTACTGGCGGTCCTTGAGGTTGTCGGGCAGGCACTGCATGTCGGTGAGCTTGTCGTCGGCCTTGTGTGCGTATTGATACCCTTTGCCATATCCGAAGTTCGCCATCAGTCCGGTCACCGCATTGCGCAAGTGGAAAGGGACCGGCTCCGCCATCGTTTCCTGCGCGTCGCGCGCGACCTCGCCATACCCGACGTAAAGCGCATTCGACTTCGGCGCGAGCGCGAGATAGACGGCGGCCTCTGCCAGCGCCAAGTTGCCTTCCGGCATTCCCAGAAAATGCACCGCCTGCATCGCCGCCACCGTCACGCCCAATGCGTGCGGGTCCGCCATGCCAACATCCTCCGAAGCCTCGCGAATCAGGCGGCGCGCGATGTAGAGGGGATCCTCTCCCGCTTCGATCATGCGTCCCAGCCAATAAAGCGCGGCGCTGGGATCGGAGTTTCGCACCGATTTGTGGAGCGCTGAAATCAGATTGTAGTGTTCCTCGCCGGACTTATCGTAGAGCAGAACCTTACGCTGGATGGCATCCTCAACCAGGGTTTCGGTGATGGTGGCCCGCCCATCCGCGTCGCGCGCGGCGGCGGCCACGGCGGTTTCAAGCGTGTTGTAGGCTGCGCGCGCATCGCCGTTGGAGAACACTGCGATCTGCCGCAGCAGCTCATCGGAAATTTCGATGGACCGCGCGCCGAGTCCGCGCTTCTCGTCCGTGAGGGCGCGGCGGAGAAGCGTCTGCACTTCGTCGGTCGAGAGCGCGGATAGCATGTAGACCTTGGCGCGGGAAAGCAGCGCGGCATTCACTTCAAACGACGGGTTTTCCGTGGTGGCGCCGATCAGCACGATGTCGCCACGCTCGACGTAAGGCAAAAATGCGTCCTGCTGAGCTTTGTTGAAGCGGTGGATCTCATCGATGAATAGCACCGTGCGCCGGCCGTAATGGCGGGACTTTTCCGACGCCGCCATTACTTCCTTGATTTCCTTAATGCCCGAAAGCACGGCGCTGAAGCGCACGAAGTCACTGCGCGTTTTGCGGGCGACGATGGTGGCAAGCGTGGTCTTGCCTGAGCCCGGAGGACCCCAGAGAATCATCGAGCCTAGCTCGTCGCGCTCGATCTGTCGCCGCAGCGCTTTTCCCGGCCCCAGGATGTGGAGCTGGCCCACGAAGTCTTCGATGGTCTCCGGCCGCATCCGGTCGGCCAAAGGCGAGGGCGTGGCGGCGCTTTGCGCGGCGACGTCGGTGTGGTCGAGGGGATTGGGTTCGAAAAGGCTCATGGGAATTGGATCATGGGGATTGCCGATTGCCGATTTTCGATTGCTGATTGTCGCTTCCGTAGCCTGGTTCTAAATCAGCAATCAGCAATCGGCAATCGTCAATATCTGAATCCTCTCTGTCGTGCGGCCTCATAAAGAAAGATGCTTGCCGCGGCTGCCGCGTTCACGGAATCCACTTCTTTGCGGATGGGGATGCTCAGAAGCTGGCTTGCGTAGCGGCCAATCTCCTCCGGCAATCCCGTGGCTTCGCGCCCCACGAGGATTGCAATCGGCCCTCGCAGGTCCGCTTGCGCGAGCGATGCCGGGCTGTGGCGATCGGCCGCGACGATGCGGACGTGGACGCTCAGAAACGGCAAGGCCTCCCTCGGATCAAGGCCGCAAATCAATGGGAGGCGGAAGATGGCTCCTGCCGAAGAGCGCACCGCCTTGGGATTGAAAGGGCTCACCGTCTCCTGCAATGTCAGGAAGGCGGATGCGGAAAACGCCAGCGCGGTGCGCACCATGGTCCCCAGATTGCCAGGGTCCTGGAGGCGGCAGGCGACGACCACCAGGGAATTGCGGGCGGCAACGACCTCCTCCAATTTATAGACCGGCAGTTCCACCAGAGCGGCGATTCCTTGCGGGGACGGCGTTTGCGCGACGCTTGCAAACAATCGGTCAGGGACCTGAGTCAATTCGGCTTCCGGCGGCAGACGCTGGAGCAGGGCGGAGAACTTCTCCGCTGCTCCGCCCGCTACGAGCACGCTGTGAGTCTTGACACGCGGGGCCGCATTCAGGGCTTCTTCGACCAGGAATGGGCCTTCCACCGCCAGCCAGCCCTCCTTGGTGGTCCCGTCAGCAAGCGAGCGGCGGAAAACCTTCATCAAAGAATTAGCAGGACTGGAAACTTCTCGTTGATTTGAGGAATGCACAGGATGACCTTGGCCGTGTCAATTCTTGAATCCACAGCTTACCCCGCTGGGGAGGCGAAAGTCGAGAGGCGGCGTCGGGGCACGGCATAAAAAGGGAAGGCTTCAATGTCGATTGCTTGGCGTTTTTGAAGCGCATGCGGGACGCGCACGCAGCGTCCGAAGGAATAGTGGCCCCGGCTTGTGGTAGAATCTCCGCGCTTTAGCCTTTCCCTGCACTAAATTCGAGGAGGTGTCCATGCGCCGGTTGGGAATGTTTCTGGTCCTGTTGAGTCTTGTTCCCGTTGTGCACGCCCAGGAATTGAGTGGGCTGCTGGCGGATCTCACGAAGCCCCATGATTATGTTTTGAAGCGGTCGGGAAGTTGGGACCGCACGGGAGGCAACGACGACGCACGCAAGATTGCGGTGGGCCAGACACTAACCGTGCTTGAGGATTCGGGCCCCGGCGTCATCACCCACGTGTGGTTTACCATCGCCAGCGGAGAAAAATATCACCTAAAAAAATTGGTACTGCGCATGTATTGGGATGGCGAGGCAACGCCGAGTGTGGAGGCTCCCATCGGCGACTTCTTTGGCCTGGGTCTCGGGGAGTATGTCAATTTCCAATCGCTCCCCCTGGCGGTCGGTTCAATTAAAGCCTTGAACTCATTTTTCCCCATGCCCTTCCAGAAGAGCGCCAGGATCACGTTGACCAACGAAGGCGCGGAGGAGGTGGACGCGTGCTATTACAATATTGAGTATCGCGAGTATGCGAAACCCCTGCCTGCCGACACCCTCTACTTTCACGCGCAGTATCGGCAAGCCACTCCGAGCCATGGCTGGACCATCAATTGGAAGAACAACGGTAGTCCCGGCGTCGGCGACAAACCCAACCTGAATGGCGACGGCAACTACGTTTGGCTCGAGGCCACGGGGCGGGGACACTTTGTTGGCGTAACCATGTCGGTGGTGCAGAACCAGGACGACTGGTGGGGCGAAGGCGATGACATGTTTTTCATCGATGGCGAAAAAATTCCCAGCGTCGAGGGGACCGGTTCGGAAGATTACTTCATGGGGGCTTGGGATTTTGGCGGCAAACCCTTCGGCTACGACCTCTTCGGAGCGCCGGTCGTGAGCAATGAACTTGCTGGAGGCCGAGCGTCGGCTTATCGCTTCCATCTGGATTCGCCGATCCCGTTTACCAAGTCAATCCGCGCCACGATTGAGCACGGCCACGCCAATCATCGCTCGGATAATCTTTTCTCCGTTGCCTATTGGTACCAAACGGAGCCGCACGCTCCGTTTCCTGTGCTGCCACCGGTGGACGAGCGAATTCCCAGGCTTTATCCCGTGGGTGGACCTGGTAACGCAGGCAAGTGAAGGCATCGAAGCATTGGTGATTTGCGATTGGCGAATTATCGAAGGATGATTTCGCGTCGCTCGCCGCTGGTCTGGCCATCGCATGATCGATCGACAGAGAGCTACTTGCGGTCTTTGACGCGGTAGACAAACTTTAGTCCCGACCAAGTTTCGTCCACTGCACAGACCTTTATATCCACCAAACCATTGCTCAGGCCAATTTCGCGGATGATGTTCTCGCTGAGGTCAGTCGCGACTCCCGAGGACCTTTTGGGCCAGGAAATCCAAAGCAGGCCATTTTGCGCCAGAGAGGACTTGAGCACCGGGAACTTTTGTTCAAGCTCGCGGCGCGAAGTGGTGAAGAAATGAAGGAAGTCCATTTCCTCTTGAAGTTTCGTGCCAAGTTTGACCTGCGGCGGCAGCTTCCCCAGAGTCGCGGCGTAATCAGGCGGCGCGCCCAAAACAGACACGCGAAAACCCTCTTTGATGCCGAGCTTATCAACCAATGAACGCTGGGAATAGCCTGCCATAGAATTTCATTATAGGCTTTGCGCTGGGAAGGAGCTATGCAGAGTAGTTGTTATCTTGCGCCCCGTTTTGGAGGCGCCTGGAGCGACCTTCCGCGCCGCTGTCCTGACTCTCTTGACGATTCAGCGAATCCCCTTCACTATAATAAAGGTGTTTACGTGGGCCTGTAGCTCAGCTGGGAGAGCACATGGTTTGCAACCATGGGGTCGGGAGTTCGATCCTCCCCAGGTCCACCAACTATCTCACTGACTCCACGAGGCTTATCTTCACTGCGGTCGGGCGCACCGACAATCTATTTGCAACCATGTGGTCGCGATTCAATGGCTAGTAGTAACCACCTTGGAACCAATGACATAGCCTTTACAACTCCCCCTCCCAACAGTACATCCGCCATTTCTTTGCCGTTTTCTTGCCCTTGGCCTGCAACACGCTTGACCCGAGAATGCGGATCGAAACTGCCCAACATCAGTCGAGAGAAGGCGGAGTATAGCGCTTCAGTTTAGAGGAACTGGGTCTTGGCGCCAAGATCGCTGACCGCTTCTGCATATTCGGCACAATTATTCGTGCCTACGGGCGACAAGTGCTACGCTAGCCTCCGCGCTTAGGAAGGTCCTCGGTGATCAGATATGGATGGTCACGCTTAGGATGGATGGCTCGTCGCAAAACCGTCTGCTTTAATTGATGTCGCCCGATCCTCATTCACTTCCTCAGGTACGCTCATTGGCGGGATGCCGCGAGCAGGAGCGGACGGTCGGCTGGAGATGTCACGGCCTTTGCTCGACGATACGCTCCGGCGGTTCCGTCAGTGGGAGATCCACAGCTATCGGCGGATGATCTGAGATGCGATTGGTAACCGACTCATTCAGCTCGCGCATGGTGACGGGGAAATGTGGAGCGAATCGGTAGCTTTGGCCCGTGCGGCGCGGGTCCTCGATGAAGGGCTTGACAAAGATCCAGTCGATTTTAAACCGTCCCGCGAGGCCCCCGAAGTCGCGCACAAACGAGTACGTAGGAGCGAAGCCCTTCCCTGCTCTTTGGTTGCTGTTCGCGAGAGTTCTGGCCTTGGCGGGGAATGTCCGTTGTCGCTCGCCGCGAAAATCGAAACTCCCGCCGTCGGCGAAGCGGAAATGCTCCACAGTTTTAAACAGATCGTGCTCACGGTTGTCCCACAGGATGGGAAGATGAAAAGCCGTCGGATCGTTATACCCATGAAAGTACCAGACTGGGACCAGTGTGTACTGGAAGACGCCAAGCGGATGGAAGTGGGAAACCGCCTGGCCAATCCAGAACTTGTAGTCCGTCACGCGCGTCATGATTTCATTGCGGATCGACGTGGGTGTATTGTCACGACCGGTGGTGTTCAAGTCCCCGGCTAACACGATTGGATTTCTGTCCTCTTTCACGGCCGCCAGCAGTGCCTGCATCTGGCGCTGGCGGCATGCCGGGGGACACTTGTTTTCCAGGTGCGTCGCGACGATTGTTGCCTCGCCGGTTGGCAAATCAGGCACCGAGATATCCGCGACGAGCGCCATCCGCCCTCCGTGGCGGAGTTCGCGCTCAACTCGTTCGCCAAAAAGTTTGTGCGCGGACCATCGCCGTCCCGCCTCGAGTTGGGAAATGGCATTGTATTCCTTTCCGAACCAGTCATAACACACAGGCAGGCGAAGAATGCGTACACGTGCAATGGGATAGCGGCTCAGAATAGCCGTCCCATGCAGACCTTGATATCGCTGCCGATCCACCTGCAAATCTTGCTGCAAGCGTTGATCCTGCGGCGCATCTGTCAGATGCAATTGCTCCGTGCCCAAATCGAATAATGGGTCAAGCTCCACAAACTCCACACCGTATGCGTAATTCATGTGCAGAGCCGCCGCCAGGTCCGCGGTGACGTCTCGGTACTCGGTCCGCTTCATTCCACGGTCAGCCTCATTCAAGATCAGAACATCAAGCCCTTGAAGCGTTGCCAGTTGCGATTCGAGCGTTTCCCTGTGAGAGAGACTGATGCGGCCATCGACATTCGCAAGGCGCAGAAACTCGTTGGGATCGCTGAGCGCCGCCTGAATCAACTTGAAATTCAGGCCTCTCTCGATGTTCCACTGACCGGCACGAAGAACGGTGCCGAGGCCTTGCACGCTGGGCCGGCGAGGTTGAATGTCCGTGGTTGTCGACGCCCTGTGTACGAAGGGTGTATTCAATAGCACATCGAGCCGCCTCGCCAGATCCCCTTCGGGCTTGGGTGTGGCAGCAAGCGCGACGAGGTCGTCGAATGAAAGTGTGCCGGGATCTCTTGACTGCTCCGTAGTGGCATGTACCTGCGACGCCGGCGCGGTGTTCCCTTCCGCCGCGTATGAGGAAAGGGCAATCCCCAGAGCCACGAAACAGTTCAGGGCGACTCTCGCGACCACGCCCCACTTTGTATAAAGATTCCAATTCATATATCACCTGGTTAGCTGTACCAAAAGCGCGCTGGGCGGTCGAGTCTCGTTCTTCCCACTCGATTTCCGTCAGCGCGCTTCCGATACAGGACTAAGACTTCGCGAACCTTCATCCGTGGATTCTTCGAGTCAGTTGGCGGCAACCACCCACACGGCATCAGGCGCAGCAAAGTCCACGCCGGCCACCTCAGTGTTGAGGGATACATATTGCAGCCCTGCCTTCTTGCCCGGCTTGGCGGAGAAGCTCAACAAGTACTGGTTGTCGAGCACCTTCTGCAGGTCATTGAGGTAAGGCGCCAAACTGACCGGGCGTTGCAGGCCCAGGTAGTAGGACTCACCTCCAGTCATGTCCGCGAGCTTAGCAATTCCCAACTGTCCATTGGTCGCCTCCCAGTAGTTCCGGTGCAGGCGGCCGACCCCGGGAACATAAATTGTGTGGATCATCGTGCCTGTTTGCATGGCGACTTCCCCGGCCGAATCGACGTCCGGGGGGGTGTTCAATCCGGGCCAACGCACGCCGCGGCGGGCGCGGTCAATTCCGTCTGTCACCATGATCACCTCGCGACGGTTCGGGCTGTCGAGCCAGCGTTTCATCAAATCGATAACCGAAAGGTAGGGACTCCCAAAAGCGCCCGCCGAGCCCAGCGGCAGCCGGAGAGCTTTGGCCGCGGCACCGTGATCCAGCGTGAAGTCCTGCGCAATCTGTACCGTGGTGTTACGCATGTACCCAACTCCAATGGCGGTTGTCGAGGGCTGAGCATTAATGAACTTACGCAAGTCATCGAGGTGCCCTCCGAGGCGTGTGTCGGACGCATCATCGATGAGGATAAACAGATCCAGTCCCGCGCGGTCGCCCCGGGCGGGAACCCACTCCGCTACTTGCAGACGTTACTTGCCTTGCTTAACAACGACATCCTCCAGGTTGATTTGCGGTAAACGTTTGTCACTGGCGACATTCACCGTGACGGTCATCTTTGTGGGGACGGCGGCAGGCGCCGTGGTTTCTTGTGCCCTCGCTGAAGGCATCATCACCAACATCGCGGCTAAGGTCATAGCTGAATACAACGTCGACATCTTTCTTGATTTCATGGTCATCTCCTTTTGATTTGTGTTTTTTTCGAACATCTTGCTGCTCCTACGATTCTTCCTTCCACGCGTCCACTATGCCGGTTCCAATCCGGCGGCGCATCACGAGATAAAAGGTTTTTTCGCTACCACCGATGGGTCATTGGGGGAGTACCGCGATGGGGGCCTCCTCAGGCACCACTATGGGCGGCGCGATGAAATACCACTATTGGGTGGACCGGCTGCCTTCCTCCGATGCGTGGCTTGTCGACGGGTCGAAGTTTGTGAGTGATGCGTGAACGATATAGCGCTGCGGAGCGCTTCCGATGAAGTAAAACGGGTAGCAAGTGACGAGCGTCAACGAGGGTTGGGATCTGGGCCGCAATACGCTGACATCTTCGGGACGCACGATTTGCAGTTGGTCGACCACATAGGTGTCGGTCCGCTCCGGCCCCTCCAGTTCCACTCGGTCGCCCACCTTGATGTCCTTCAGTCCGCGGAAAAAGCCGTCCCGGTGGCCCGCGACGCCCATGTTTCCGTTCTCTCCGATTTGTGCAGTGCCCTCGATCCAACCGACCCCGCGATTTAAGGTGATATCGTCTGTCCCGTTCAGTATCGGCACTTCTAGGTTAAGCCTGGGAATGCGGAGGATTGCCAACGGCGGCTCGAGACGCAGCTTCAGGCTATGCTCAAAGGCCTTAATGCGTTTTCCCGACCACAACACAAAATCAGGCTTGAGGGCAGCCCTTTCTGGCTCAGCGCTGGCCGCCACATCCACCGGAGCATTGTCATGAGCCGCCGGCCTAAGCTCCTCAAACTGCTGCAAGGAGAGCCGGGACAAAACGCTCCGATGGATACGAGCCCCGGCGTAGAAGGTCAGCAACGCCAATCCCATGACCAGGGATACGCGCTTGAGCATTTTGCGAACTGTACTGTACTTGTCCCACCGCGCCACCGATTCCGACATCATATCGACTCCTGCACTTCGCATGCTGATCTGACGGAAATGCTATGCGGGGGCGCAGCGGATGCACATCACGAGATAGAAGGGTAATCAGTTACCACTGTTGGGGCATATGGGGAACACAGCAACTGGTGCTATCGTTGCCGGTAACGTCTTGAGACCGGTGTGTGCCGCAAGCATGGACTTCTCGATTCAGAAGGAGGGCAGCGCAAAAAGAACCAATGGAACCAAAGGGTAGCAAATGCAAAAGGTATAGCGGGGGACGCACGGACAGCAGAGCGGAAGGCTACAACTTAGGCGAAGGCACCCAGCGGGGGATGATGACTTTGCGGCGGCCGAACAGGCGGGCGTCCAGCGAGAACGCTCCGGGGCCGAGGAGAGCGATGGCACCGGCCATCACGGTCACATCGAGGCTCAAGGGGTTGCCGTTGAACAAATGCGCATTGCCACTTGGCACGGGCATGAAGGTAGCGCAAAGGCAACAGGGAATCGCGATTGAGCCCGCCAGCGGAGTGAGGAGGCCCAGCACCAGCAGACCGCCAATGCCCGGCGCCAGTACCAGCGTTGCCCACGCCACAATTCCCAGGCCCTTCGGTTCACCCAAGCCAGCAAACCCCTGAACGATCAGCGTCAGTCCCATTGTGGCGCGCAAGATCAATAGGCCGATGCCAGGCCAACCTCCGGGAAATGTGGAGAAGAGTCGTTGCAAAGCGTTACCTCCTGGGACTGGGATCTCCAGCAGCCAGCTTAAGCCTAGCGGTTCGCTTCGCGGAAAACATCCCCAAGGGTCGGAATCTTTTCATACCACGATGGCGGTAGCGCCTTCGCCACGTCGGGCGGCGAATCTTCATAACTCAATAATGCCACGCCGCACTGCGATGGCTACCGCTTGAGTGCGATCGCTCGCGCCAAGCTTTTCCATGATGTGTTTGATGTGGACTTTCACCGTCTCTTCCGAGATGAAGAGCTTTTCGGCGATGTCGCGATTCCGGTTGCCGCCGCCGATTTGCAGGAGGACTTCAATTTCACGAGTGGTGAGAGTTTCGTCGCTCATATGTTCAGCCAGATGCATGGCGATAGCCGGAGGAATGCGCTTCTTTCCCGCGTGAACCTGGCGGACGGCTTCCACAATATCCTTGGGCAGCATGCTCTTCAAAATGTAGGCGCGGGCGCCGGCTTCCAGCGCGCGCTGGATTTCCACGTCGCCTTCCGCGGTGGTCAACATGATGATGCGCGCTTCGGCAAATTCCGTCCGAATCGCAATCATGGTCTCGATACCCTTGGATATGGGAAGCCGCAAATCCATGAGCGTCACGTCGGGCTGGTACTTACGGAACTGCTCAATGGCTTCCTTACCGTTGGACGCATCGGCCACCATTTGCATGTCGGGTTGATGATTGATGACGGCGCTGATTCCTGCGCGCAGCAACGGATGGTCATCGACGCAGAGTACTCGAATTTGGGAATTTTCACTCATGTCTCTCCTTCCACCTCTCGCTTCTGAAGGTTGGGCTCCGCCTGGAACGGACGCGAGCGAGCCAGCCATGGTAACCCGCCACCCGCGGGCTCGGATCGATAAGCAATACTTGCGGGAACGGAGAGTTCAACTTCCGTTCCCCCCTCTTCACGGGTCCAAACTTCGAGTCGCGCGCCAATTTTCTCTGCCCGCTCGCGCATGCCTGCTAACCCCCAATGTCCATCGCGGCCCGTGCGGAGCACCTCGGAATCGATCCCCTGGCCGTTGTCGCGAACCACTACGTGCAGTTGTTTCTCCCCGTACTCCAGCTCGATTTCGACGCGGCGAGCCTCAGAGTGGCGGAAGGCATTGGCGAGCGCCTCGCGGCCAATACGATAGACCTGGTCGCAAATGCCGGGATGTAACAATTGCACGCGGCCTTCAACAATCACGCGAAAATCCGTCGCCGGTACTCCACCCAATTCCTGAGGCAGTCGCGTAAACGCCTTTTCAAGGTCTTCGACGTCCCACGTTGAGCGCAGGCCGCGAAGCGTTTTCCGGCCGTCCTCAGCCACCTGGCGCATGAGACTTAGAACGTACCCCACAAGGGGCTTTGCCGGCGAATCCGGAGGCAGTTGGTCGTCCGCGACGTGAAGTTGCATGGAAGCGCTGAGGAATCCCTGCAACAACGTGTCGTGCAGGTCCTGGGCGATGCTGGTGCGTTCGGCTAGTCGCTCCTGATATAGCGATTCCTGGCAGGCGGCGGCTTGACCGATCCGCCATTGGTAGGCCGTCCACGCCACACACGCCGCCACCGCCTCCATAAGGCGTTTGCTCATCCCGGTCTTTGCCTGAGTGAGGTTCGCAGCGCCCCCCTGCGGATCAGAGCTTGCTTGCTGCCGCATAGAGTTCAGCCTCGGGCTTTCAGCCACGGTTGCCTTCGCGGCGCCGGAGCACCCGCTCGTCATTTTCCCCACAGGGAACATCGCGGAAGTTTGATCTTTTCTTGTGAGGGTATAGGAAGTTGCCATAGCTCATCTCCGGATGTCGTTCAAGAAGGTTGTTTATCAGTTCTGGGCTTTTCCAGGGCCGCGTGAATTTCCTTCAGCAAAGCTTCGCTGCGGACTGGCTTATTCAGAAATCCGGCGGCTCCGGCTTTCATCACCAGATCGCGAAGCGAGGCATCGCCATGAGCAGTGACGAAAATAATGGGAAGATCGCTATTTAACTCAGCCAGTCGCCGCTGCAGCTCAATTCCACTCATCCCCAGCAAACGCACGTCAAGGATCAAGCACGCTGTTTCTTGCCGGGTAGCGGAATCCAGAAATTCCTCCGCTGAGGCGAAGGTCGTTGTCGAATAGCCGGCGGCCTTCATGATGCTCCCTAGGGCTTCACGCAGGGCTTCATCATCGTCGACGATCGCAATCATGGCGGTCTTGGTTAGGGTCGCGTTCACTTTGGTTCTCCCCGATCTATGGCTCGGTAACATCCCCCGACAGCAACAAGAGTAGCGATCGGCAAGATCCAAAGCTATCCTGCAGTAGGTTGAACGCCATCCTGCTTTAGGAGGAGGCGGCTACTTACTTGCGCGGGTTGGTTCTGATCCTCTCCGCCATGCGGACCAGGTGGGCAAGGGACTCGGCTTGAGTTTTCTGCATCAGGTGGGCGCGGTGGGTCTTGACGGTGAGCTCGCTGGTTCCAAGTTCATCGGCAATCTGTTTATTCAAAAGACCGGCAACGACGCGGTCCAGCACTTCCTTTTCGCGGGGAGTAACCGACTCAAACCGCGCGCGAATCTCGCCGAGTTCCGCACGGTCTTTCCGCAGTTCACGATCGCTCGCAATGGCTTTCTGCACGGCATCCAGCAAGTCCTGACCCCGCACGGGTTTGGTCAAGAACTCATGCGCTCCCTCTTTCATGGCGCGCACCGACATGGGAATATCGCCGTGACCGGTAATAAAGATGATGGGAATCTGGATACTCGCGTCCGTCAGCTTGAGTTGAAGATCGAGGCCGCTGAGGCCCGGCATTCTGACGTCAAGAATCAAACACGCCGGAGCATCGGGGAGCTTCGCCGCCAGGAATTCGTGGGCGGAAGCGAAGGTTTCCACACGCAGTCCCACGGACCGGATAAGACTTTGCAGGCCTTCGCGAATGAGCCGGTCGTCATCGATGATGAATACAATGGGGTCCGGCTCCTTCATGCGACAGGCCCTTCCTCGCCGGGCAGAGTGAACCGAAAAGTTGATCCATGGGAATCAGCCGATTCAGCCCACAACCTCCCCCCGTGCGCTTCAATGATCGAACGGCTGATGGCCAATCCCATACCAATGCCTTTGGACCGAGTCGTAAAGAATGGTTCAAAAAGCCGGGCCATAACCTCCGAGCTCAACCCGATGCCGGAATCCTCCACCGAAACGCGAATCTGATTGGCCTCCAGCAGTCGGGTGCCGACAACCAGCCGCCGCGGCCGGTCGGCAATGCTCGTCATGGCTTCGATCCCGTTCATCAACAGATTCAGAATGACCTGTTGTAATTGAATGCTATCGCCTAGCACGGTGGGAACGCCCGGCGAGAGTTCAAGCTCCAGCGAGACATTGTTCCGCGACGCTTGACCACCGGCCAGAGCGGCAGTTTCCTCGATCAGCCGATTGAGTTGAACAGGCGACTTCTCCGGGGCCGTTTTGTTAATCAAGGAGCGGATTCGCACGATGACTTCGGATGCTCGTGTTGCGCCTTGAATCGTGCGTTCCGCTGCCGCCCGCGCTTCCGCCAGATCGGGCTCCTGACGGGCGAGCCAGGCAACACACGCATCGGCATTGGCCACCACCGCCGCGAGCGGCTGATTGACCTCGTGCGCGATGGACGCCGTCAATTCGCCGATGGTGGTTATTCGAGCCACGCGCGCAAGCTCCGAACGGGTCGCCTGAAGAGCCTGCTCGGTGCGCTTCTGATCCGCCATTTGGTTCAAGAGCGCGTCGTTGGCATTTTTCAGCTCAGCCGTACGTTCTGCCACCCTCAATTCCAGCTCGTCGCGTACCCGACGCAGGGACTCTTCCGTTTCCCTCCGCCATGCAATCAGCCAATTGGCAATCACCTCACAGGCGACAAAGGTGAGAAAAAACGGAACATCGCGGGGCTTCACTTGAAATGAACGGATCGGTGGAATGAAGTAATACAGAACCGCCACGGTACTGAGGCCGACGGCAAACCAGCCAGGGCCCCTTCCGCCGGTCCAAGTAGTGGTAATCACCGCAACGGGGAAGAAAAGCCAGAAAGGGTTGCCGAACGGAACTTGGAGAATAAGCGACAAGAATAAGGCCGTTGCGACGAGAGCGACCGCCAGCGCGTAGAGTGACAGCACTCGCAGCTTCGACGGTGCGGCGCGGGCAGATAACATATCGAGACAAAAACCCCAAAAGCGGATGGAATCATGGTAAGAGCCTCCGTCTGCGCCCGTCAAGCACATTGAGAAACCCCGTTTTATCCAGCATTCAGTCTCACTCGCTTCGCGCACCTCAAGACTTGCTTCGACCCAGGGCCGCGAACGCGCCAGCATCTACCCCAAGCGGGGTATGTCGATATGGGCCTATAGAGGCAGCCGAAAAACCCTTCATCTCGTGATGTGGGGCAGAGTCGACATCGGCCAAAGTGTCACCTGTAAGAAGAAACAAGACAACGGAGCGGGAAATCTGAAACGCGGTCCGCGATCGCAAATAAATTCGACAAGGAGAAAACAATGAACAACATGAATAGAGTGAAACATTTGTTAGGCGTTGCTTGTCCAAATGGCGCGGAGTTGCTACCTGGTATGCTTGATTCGGAAACGCCCGCTGACCAATCGAATCGAGAAGGCGGCAAGAGTCCACTACGCTTTGACCCATGCCGCTGTTCTTCGACTCCAAGATGAGCACATTTGACCAAACCAGTGAGCGATATTGGACTGCCATCGGGAATGCTATCAAGTACAAGTAAGAAGGCTGATCGCTGGAAACTATCATTTGCCAGTTGACGGCGTCGACAGATAAATCAGCCGACGAGCGGGGATCGCTCCACGAAAAGGCAAAAGGTGAAGGCCCGATGTTAATAAGTACTGCGGAGCGGTAAAGAAGGGCATTGCAAGTAAAGAATTGTGCTTCAGGGCGACTGCGATTCGCGATACCTGACGGCTCGCACGGTCGACGAGCAGGGTACCGGTGATCAACGCAAGAAACGATTAATGAAAATCAGTCAGATGAGCACCCCAACCCATTCAACAGAAAAAGGAGAATTAGCCATGTCAGAAACAAACGCAGTGGTTGCCATTTATGACAGCCACTCGCAAGCAGAGCAAGCTGTGAAGGAACTCCAGAAGTCTGGCGTTGATATGAAGAAACTGTCAATCGTCGGCAAAGACTATCACACCGACGAGCAAGTTGTCGGGTACTACAATACTGGCGATCGCATGAAGTACTGGGGGAAGCTCGGCGC
>Ga0181520_10005787_pt1 | contig 19395 bp, 15 predicted proteins | sample PEATcosm2014_Bin_29_FD_132451 | JGI IMG/M metagenome (GOLD analysis project Ga0181520, IMG submission 132451) | Peatland microbial communities from MTU Mesocosm Facility, Houghton, MI, USA - PEATcosm2014_Bin02_30_metaG | ecosystem: Environmental > Terrestrial > Soil > Wetlands > Peat | place...
CCACGCCGAGAACCAGCTTGATGACTTCAGTGGCCTGAATGATGCCGAGCAACCCCGGAAGCACGCCCAGCACGCCGCCTTCCGCGCACGAGGGCACCAGTCCCGGCGGTGGCGGCTCAGGATAGAGGCAGCGATAGCAAGGCCCGTCCTTGGCGCCAAAGATGCTGGCCTGTCCTTCGAAACGAAAGATCGATGCATACACGTTTGGCTTGCCGCTGAGCACACAGGCATCATTGACCAGGTAGCGCGTTGCGAAGTTGTCGGTGCCATCGGCGACGATGTCGAAGCCGTCGAAGATCGACAGAGCGTTGTGGCTGTTGAGATAGGTATCGAAGCGCTCGATGCGCACAAATGGATTGATGGCTTTCAGCTTGTCGATGGCCGAGTCCAGCTTGAGACGGCCCACGTCGCCGGTGTGATGCAGCACCTGCCGTTGCAGGTTTGTGTAATCGACTACGTCGAAATCCACCAGGCCGAGCGTGCCCACGCCAGCAGCGGCCAGATACAACGCCAACGGCGAACCGAGCCCTCCCGTGCCAACACACAACACGTGCGCGGCTTTCAGCTTCTTCTGGCCCTCCATGGTGACTTCGGGCATGATAAGGTGGCGCGAGTAGCGCAGGATCTCGTCGTTACTCAGCGTTACCTGGCTGCTTTCAATTAGGGTTGCCACTGATCGCCTCCAATTCTGTTTTTCGCATTCATCTCCCGGGATCGCTGCGGCGCTTTAGCACCCACCAGCAACGGAAGGAACAATGGCAATCGTGTCGGTTTCCTTTACCGGAGTAGCGTCCTTGCCCAGATAGCGAATGTCTTCGTCGTTGAGATAGACGTTAACGAAGGAGCGGAGTTTGCCGTCCTCGGAGAAGAGATGCCGGCGCAGGTCAGGGTGCCGCGCGACAAGCGCACCAAGCGCCTCGCCCACTGTTTGAGCGTTGACTTGAATGATGGACTGGCTGTCGGCATAGGGACGGAGCGGTGTTGGAATCAAGATCTTGATCGCCATGATTGTTCCTTCCCGGATGGTTCTGCTGTTCTTGCTCGTGTACTAATTGTTCATCTCGATAGTTTCATCTTCGAAAAGCTTGGATTGTTCCAGGCCCTGCAACTGAAACGAGTTGGTAAGCACGGCATGGCCATTTTCAACGCTGGTAATCACATACGAGCAGCCGGCCCAGTGCGCTTCGGCAAGGTCTGTCGTGGACCACTGCGCGGGATGATCCGGATGGGAATGATAGAAGCCAACAATGTCGCGTCCTGCAAGCATCGCTTCGCGCTGAATGCGCACCAGCTCAGACGGATCGATGTGATAGCGATTCTGTGGCGAATCGGTGCGCGTGTTTCCGCATGGAACCACAGCCTTGACTGTTTTCCCCCCAGCATCGTCAAAGTCACCCACCAGCACGCCGCAGCACTCATTGGGATAAGTCTCTTCTCCGTGCTTGCACAACTGCTCCAGCAGCGTACGCGGAATGCTCAGTGCCATCGTGATGCTCTCCCTTGATTTACTCGTTCAGATCCCAGAAATGCTCGCTGAGGTACTTGTCGCCGGAGTCGGGAAAAATCGTCACAATCACCGAACCGGGAACGGCATCCCGCGCCACCTGAATAGCGCCAACCAGAGCCGCAGCCGCCGAAACGCCTACCAGCAGGCCCTCTTCGCGCGCCATCCGTCTGGCCATGGCATAGGCCGCTTCTGTTTCGATGCCCAACTCCGCGTCTGCGATGCCGGCATCGTAAATCTTCGGCACGATTGAGGTCTCCATGTGTTTGGCACCCTCAATGCCGTGAAAGGGCGAGTCGGGCTGAAGCGAGACGCAGCGAATCCGAGGATTCAGCTCCTTCAACCTGCGCGAAGTTCCGATAAAGGTCCCGCTGGTCCCGAGCACGGCGACGAAGTGAGTTACTCGGGCCCCGGTCTGGCGCCAGATCTCGTCGGCGGTGCCGTTCTTGTAGTGCGCGCGCCAGTTGGCGTCGTTCGAGTACTGGTCGGCGTAGTAGTACTTCTCCGGCTCCTCGGCAATCATCGTGCGGGCCTCGCGAATGGCGCCGTCGGAGCCTTCGCCTGGATCGGTGTAGACAACTGTTGCGCCGAATGCGGACAGGATGCGCTTTCGTTCCGCGGAAACGTTGGAGGGCATGCAGAGCGTGACGGGGATTCGGAACGCGGCGCCCAACATGGCATAAGCAATGCCTGTGTTTCCGCTGGTTGAGTCGAGAAGAGTCTTGTCTGGGCCCAATTTGCCTGTGCGCAAGGCCTCGTCCACAATGTTGGAAGCCGCGCGGTCCTTCACCGATCCTCCGGGATTGGCCCACTCGGCTTTGCCCAGTACCTGCACGCCGTCCAGCCCGGCGGTCACCTGCTCAAGGCGCAGCAATGGTGTGTTGCCAATGCGCTGCTTCAATTGGACGCCAAACGCAATTGTCATACGATCTCGAATCTTCTCCCGACCATTTGATGCGATCGATGGCCTATGCGGCACGTGAAGAGAGCGGAGATGTAATTCCGGCAGAGCGAAGACTCAAGGCGGTAATCTTGGCCTTATCCAGCCGTATACGCTCATGCAGCCGCTCTATGCCAGCCTATTCAAGGGGCTGTCAGAGAATGAGCTGGATCTCATCCTCTCTTCCTTTTCTGCAAAGCGGTATGTTCGCAACCAGGGTCTGGTGGACATCCTCAGCAAATACATGGCGGCGCCAGGTTAGTCACGAGTACCGGATGTCACAAGCGCACCGCCGAAGCCGCGATTCTTCTTCGCGGATATTGAGAGCAAGACCAAGCAGTTGCCTCGAAAACGATTCAGGGGCGTTCGGTAAGCGGTATGTGAAGTACATGTGCTAAAGAGGCAGACGAACCCCATGAACCCGTTTCTACCGGTCGGGGAGCCAGTTGGGCAGTTCGCTTTTGCGCACCTGCGATAGATTCGTCAGCAAATGGGTGAGATACATCTGCGGGTCAGCACCGTGGCGCCTGCAAGTGCCGGTTAGGCTGGCCAGCATCGCCCCCATTATGCCGCCAAGTGGATTGACCACCAAGAGGCTGTTCTTCCCGTTGAGAACTATGCGTTTCATCGCGTGCCCTGTGGATGGCCGCGCATCTGGCGGCCACTGCGAAAGCAGAACAAGGACCGCCATCATCCCAACGAGAACCGCTATCAAGCCCTGTCCGGCGGAATCGACCTCGCTCTCTTCAAATAGGCATAGGGGGAACCGCAACTCAAGCGCATGCCTTCAAGTGACAACCTTTCCGAGAACCAAGAGACCGCTCCTTCTTAATACAAGTCGTTATAGATGAGTGTGTTGCCCCGGAAACCTGCGCTGCCTGTTCCTCGCGGACTCATACGTTCGCAAACTACTCATTGACAAATAAAACATGACATGTCATTCTTTTTTTATGAAACATCCTGTCTGTGCTGTACTGGCTACCTTGCTCGCGCTGTTGGCCTACTTTGCCGGCTTGCCTTGGGCGGCCTTGCGGCTCGACTACCGGTCTGGCCTTGTCTGGCGGCTGCCCTTTTGGATTGAACCGGTCGCCGTGTTTCTTATTCTGGCAGGCACCGCGGTGGCAGTCTGGTCTTTATGGGCGGCTGCCTCCTGCTTTGATGTCACGCCCGATCCCTTGACGCCATCGACGCAGCAGGTCGAATCCGGCATGTACCGCCGCCTATGGACTCCGTTGATGATCGGAGCATGGCTGTGCGGCGCCGGATTGGCCTGCCTGCTCCGCTCCCCATGCCTCCTCGGCTTGGCCGGCATCGTTGTGGTGGCCGGCCTCTTCTGCGTTCGCCGAGCGGAAGAGCCCGGAGTCGCGGTCCGCTTCGGCGGCGCCGCGATGCGTTCGATCACGCGCATTCCGCGCTGGCCTGTCGCCGTGCTGGTGTCGTTGGCGACGACGGCAGCACTGCCAGCCATCAGCGTCGATCGTCCGCTGCCGGCCGGAGTCAACAGGCCTGCGATTCTGGTCCAGATCCGCTGCAAACCGGGAACCGCCCATCTATGGCGGGCCTCGTTCGACAAGTACGTCAAGCCCGGGATCGATGCGGCCATCGCTCGCGGCGGTTCGATCACCCATTTCGAAGTCATCGAGTCCGCGCTGCCCTCCCAGCCATTCGACTTCACGCTGCTGTACACCTGGAAGAGCTTTGCTGCATTCGATCAGCCCGGCTCCTTTCACCATTACGCGGAGCTCTTCCAGCGCGAGGGTTCTTCGCAGGCGCTGAATGCTCTGGAAGAGATGACCTCCTACGAGGATCAGGTCACCGTAACGCCAATCTACCTCACCGATCAGCCGACACTGGCCGGGGTCAACAGGCCCGCAATTCTTGTCCAGATCCGCTGCAAGTCCGGCACCGCTCTGCTCTGGCGGGCTTCTTTCGACCGGAACATTAAGCCTGCAATCGATGAAGCGATTGCCCGCGGCGATTCATTCACGCATTTCGAAATCATCGAGCCCGCGCTGCCCGGGCAATCGTTCAACTTCATCCTGTTGTACAGCGGGAAGACCCTCGCCGGGCTCGATAAACCAGGCCCTTTCCCGCACTACGTGACGATGTTTCAGCGCGAGGGCACGCTGCGGGGGCTAAGCGCTCTCAAAGAGATGACGCGCGACGAGGACCAGGTCACCGTGACTCTGGTGAACTTGAACGAGACGAGGTGATGTCATGCGGGTGCTTGTGACCGGGGCGGGCGGCTTCATCGGCCGCTCGGTGGTGAGAAAAGCGCGAGAGCGCGGCTGGGAGGTGACGGGTGTTGCCCGGCGGCCGTGTCCCGAGGCCAACCAGATCGCAGATCTTCGCCAGCCAATCGAGAACTGGCCCGCGCCCGATGCCGTGATTCATCTGGCTGGTGCCTACGTAGGTTGCGACGATCGGGAACTGGCCGAGAGCGACCTGAAGATTGCCGTGAATTTGCTCGATTGGGGACAGAGGCAGGGCGTGCGCCGGTGGGTCTTCGCGGGCGCAGCAGAAGTCTACGGCGACATCGCCGGCGAGGCCGGCGAGAACTGGCCGTGCCGTCCTGTCATCCCTTATGGAAGAGCGAAATTGGAGATAGAGAGATTGTTCCAAGCTGCTGGATTGCCCGAACTCACCATCTGCCGCCTGGGCGAAGTTTATGGCCCGAACAGCCGGATCCTGAGCGAACTCGGCGGGAGGTTGCGTCGCGGCTTCTGTCCCTGGCCGGGAGACGGCAACGTGAAAATCAGTTTTGTGCATGTGGAGGATGTGGCCGAGGCTCTTTTGCTGGCCGCAGAGCGTGCTGCGCAGGAATCGCGCGTCTACAACGTAGGCGACGACGAACCGGCGACGTGGCGTCATTTTCTGGATTCGATGGCGGAGATGCTGTGTGTCCGGCATGCGATTTATCTTCCTCTACCAGTTGCGCGCGGATACGCGGCCTGTGCCTCGTGGGTAGACGCAAATATTACGCCCCATGTGCTCCGGCTGTTGACCACCCCGAAGGTGCTTTCGAGCGAGCGCGCCCGCGCGGAACTGGGATTCGTACCGCGCTACCCCTCCTTTCTCGAGGGTCTGAAGGAGGTGTTTCGTGGTTCAATACAAAACCAGTAAAAAGATGGCCAAGCGCAAGCAAGAACGCCGCCGCCGTTTCCTCGACTCGGCAATCTCGTTGTTCGGGCAGCTCGGCTACCATGCAGTCACAGTGCCCATGATCGTCGCCAAAGCGGAAAGCTCCACGGGCGCATTCTATCTGTACTTTCGCAACAAGGAAGACGTGTACGCCGAGTCCCTTCGCGAAATTGGCGCGCGTCTCGCTACAGCTCTCACAATGGCCATCGCGCGCCAAACTGAGGTTGCCGCCCAAATGGGTCAAGCCGTTGAGAGCTTCGTCCGCTGGTTGGCCGAAAACCCGCCGGAGACACGCATGTTGTTGGAAGCGGCGACGCTGGGCGGCCGTCCCGAGGAGATACGCCGGGAAGTGATCGAAAGCCATGTGCGGTCGGTCGCGGCAGCTTTAGAGAGAGCAGCGCCCTCAATCGACGCCTGCGATCGTGGCCTGGTGGCCTCCTGCTGGACCGGCGCCGTAATCGAAGCGGCTGTGGCATGGTTGCGCATGGAGCAAGCCGACCGCCCGGACGCAGCGCACCTGGCTAGCGTCGTCAAGAGTTTCAACTTGCGCGGAGTTGGCTTGTCCATTGACCGCGATTGAGACACGGCAGAGAGCGAGACTACATCACACTTGAATCATTGTTTGCCTAATTCGAAATATCAGGGCGAGTCCCCCCCAGAGGCGAATAGCCACGGCTGCTTTCAACTGATTCCGACCCGATTCCTTCATTATCCTGTCAATTGCAATACACCCGCCTTGAGCTCATCCGTTTTCATCTCACTTGTGGACCTCGGGAATCGATTGCGTCGGAAACGGCCGAAGGTCCGATCGACCCAACGCGCAACCATGGTGCCTTCCGCCCGCTCGGGCACACCCACCTCGTGTTCGACGGGAATGCTTGGGAGCGGCTCAAAATAGCAGCTTGATTGTTCATCTCAATTCCCGAGACTAACCCACTCCACAACTTTGCACCCTCTCGTGCGAAGACGCCCTTCACAGGGAACCCCGGCTCATCGGAATTCCCTGTGGATCGTCTTGAACAGTTTACTGAGCACGATTGGTTTTCCGTGCTCCGCAATGGCCGCTCATCATTGGAGATCGATTTCCTCGATCAGGCTGTCCTGCCCCGAAGTCACATGGATCAGGAAGCCTTGTGTGGCCGAGACCATATAGCCAACTGTGTCGGTTGTGCTGCCCGTGGTGGAGAGGATGCGTCCGGTCGTTGAGCCACTCGGCGTACTGGTGGTGTCAATGGCCCAATCGCTGGAGAAGGTCTGATCGAGGCTCAAATCGGTTGACCCTCCGGGAGCCGCGACAGAATCGCTTGTGCCTGTGAGTGTGCCGTTGGAGTCAAAAATGACGGCCCCGGTCTGAATCACAGGATAGGGATTACTCGATGAGGAGACATTGTAGGCGACCGGTGCAATGGTGCCAAACGAGAAGTTGCTGCCAGACAGGGTTGAGGTTGCGAAGCCGCCGGATGGCTTTTCCTGCGCCAGCATGAGGTAGAAGCCGATCCCTCCGCTTGCGTCGAGTCCGAAGCCCGCGTTCGGCGCGTAAAGGTAGAAATTGGGCGCGTTGCTGCTTGTGCCGGTGATAGTCAGGTAGCCCAGGTTGCTCACCGTGTAAGTCCCGCTCTTGGTGGCCGCCAGGGTGATGACGCCGCCAGAGTTTTCATCGCGAATCTCACCTACGCTACCGCTGCCGCTAAATCCGTACCGGCCCACTCGAACATCGTCGTACAACGGGGACGAGGTCGGGCTTGTGGTCCGCGTTTCGCGATAGACAGCGCCGCCGCTTAAATCGCTGGCCTGAAAGCTGGATTGTGTCTGCTGATAGGCCTGGCCAACCAACAGGGAGCCGCTGGCGTCAGTGCTGAGCAACAGCAACTTGCCGGCCGCGCCGATCATATAGACCACAAAACTGACCGACTCCGTTTGACTGCCGTTCGAGACGGCCAGGGTGAGCGTACCGCGCCCGTTCGATGCCATGGAGTAATTGCTGCTGGCTGTGACTAGAGGAATCTGGGCGTTGTATTGAGTGGTTGTACCGCTGAGGTTTGCAAAATCGATCTGACCGGAGGTGACTCCTCCCGCGCCATTGAAGCTGATCTGGCCGATGGCGGCGGTACGGCTCGGGTTCGGTGAGCCGGTGTTGAATCCCTGCACGCCGAAGACATAGCCGTTGTCGATTGAAGCTGTGGCGAAGTCGGCGGGATCTTGAATCTGGAAGAATCCGGTGAGCACAAACCCTGAGGCATCGGTCTCCAGAATCCGTCCACTGTTCGCCACGCCGCTGTTGATCGCATCGGCGGCAAAGCAATAGGTGCTGGTTGAGGGCAAGCCGGTTTTTGCGGTGTTTGTGTTGGTGACCGTGGCAATGCCGCGGTCGTCGGTGCTCCCAATGGAATAGGTACCGCTGAAGGTGTATTGCTGCTCGGTCTGCGTGCCGGCAAAGCTGATGCCGTTCACGTCCGCATTGCCGCCTGAGATGTTCCCCGCCCCATCGGCCGCGAATTCCCCGATCTCCTGGTAGGGCGATCCGTTTGGGTCGAATCCGGCGAGCAGAAAGGCGTAGTTTCCAGTCAGAACCGAGTTGCCGCTGCCATCGTGCGTGCAGGCGGGGATCGCCGGCCCGTTGACAATGAGCGTGTAAGGCGCGCTGGCAGAGTTGCCCGCCGAATCGGTTACTTGCACGGTGAAGGGGTAACTGGCTGCCGCAGTTGCTGTGCCTGAGAGCAGCCCCGCGCTGCTCAGGGTAACCCCGCTGGGCAGCGGGCCCGAATTGGATGCAAGCGCCCATGTGTAAGGAGAAACTCCCCCGCTCGCCTGGAAGCTGTAGCTGTACGCCGTGTTGACCGTAGCCGAAGGCAGGTTCGTGCTGGTAATGGTCGGCGCCGAGGTATTGACCGTGATTGAGAAGTTGGCGCTGGCTGCGTCGCCGTATGTGTCTGCCGCTTTGACCGTGAAGTTGCTTGTACCGGTGGCGGTCGGAGTTCCAGTAATCGCTCCCGTAGAGGCAAGGTTCAGCCCATTGGGCAGGGTACCCGTTCCTGTCAGAGAATAAGTGATCGTTCCGCTGCCGCCCGTAGCCGAAACGCTTGCCGTGTAGGATGAGTTGACGGTGGCGGAGGGCAGTGTGCCATTGCTGAAGACAATTGCCGGAGATGCGGCAATGGCGATGCTGAAACTGGCCGAGGAAGTCAGCGCCGTGGGAGAACCGGAGTCGGTGGCCGTCACGCTGAAGCTGTAATTCCCTGCTACGGCCGGCGTGCCGCTCAGGGTTCCGGACGATGCTCCGAGCATCACACCAGGCGGCAGTGTCCCGCTGGCGAGGCTCCAACTATAAGGGGCGATTCCACCCGCGGAGCTCAGCGTCACAGTGTAGGCAGTTCCCACACTTCCCGCCGCCAGGGCTCCCGCCGCGGTCGCAATCGAGGGGTTGACCGGAACTGTGAGGTTCGCGCTTGCGGTCACGTTGCTGCTCTTTACCGAGGCTGCCGTCACCGTCACGGCAAGGGCAGAAGAAACCGTGGCCGGGGCTGTATAGGTGACCGAGGAGGTCGAACTATTGGAGAGTGAGCCGCACGCCGCTCCTGTACAATTCGCGCCGCTGAGCGACCAGGTAACGCCCTCGCCCGCATCATGGGAGACACTGACCGTCAGGGTGACGGAGTCTCCGGGATCGACGGTGCTGCTGGCCGGAGCGATGGAGACAACGGGCGTACTGCTGGAGCTGCCGCCGCAGCCGCAAAGGCAGCTCAGGAAGAGCGACCCGGTAACCGCGCAAGCCAAGGAGATGGGCGATGAGCGTAACTTCATGAATTCCTCCGAGGGATCTTCTGTGCGCAGTGGATGGGGAAGTGCGTGCACAGAGATCTCCAGTTCTTGATCAACGTCTCAAAATGCCTGCCAGGCCCGCGGGGCGCGAGCATGCCTGCGAAATCTGGGGGCAGCCGATGCTGAATTGCGGCAAATTGCTTGCCTATCTTTATCAGCGCTGGCCCGGGAGAATCCCCCTCATCCTCGACGAGAAAAACTGCCGGCTGTGTTTGGCTCGGGCGGGGGCGCTTCGATTGAGCCGAAGAAATTCGTGTGGTCATCAAGGCCTGTTTCCTGGCCGTGAGGTAATTCGCTGTCTGTTTCCGCCTTAACTCAATAGAGGCCTTTGGCGTCATGGCCGCGGCGCAGATATTCATCTGCCGCTTGCGGAGGTGTGCCGAATGAAGGCTCTTGACAAAGAGGTTATCTATGCGGAGTATGTGGATAAAGGTCGAAGATTCCCCCCTTTCCCGGCATGGAAAACTCGCGCGGAGAAATCACTGTGCTCCTGGATCGATGGCGCGGCGGCGATGCGGCGGCCTTCGATGTTCTTGTGCCGGTTGTCTTCGACGACTTGCGCAAAATGGCCCGCAACATGATGCGCCGGGAACGTGCCGACCACACTCTGCAAGCCACCGCACTCTTGAACGAGACCTACATGCGGCTCATGCGGCAGCAGAAAGTCACTTGGGAGGACCGCTCCCATTTCTTTGCATTTGCCGCCCGTCTCATGCGCAATATTCTGACCGATCATGCCCGCGCGCGGCTGGCCGAGCGCCGTGGGGGGCAAGACCATATCCAAATCGAGTTGAGCGAAGACCTGGCCTGGATTGGTTCGGGAGACGAGCAGATTATCGATCTCCATCGGGCGCTGGAGAAACTGGAAGTTCTGGATGCACGGAAGGCGCGGGTAGTCGAGCTGCGCTATTTTCTTTCGTTCACGACACAAGAGACCGCCGAGGCCCTGCATCTCTCGCTGGCCACTGTGGAGCGCGATCTTCAGTTTGCGCGCAGCTGGCTCTATCGGGAATTGCGTGGAGATGCAGCCGCCCATGAATCCTGAGCCGGCTTTCGAACTGATCGAGGATCTCTTTCACCGCGCAATGAAGGTTCCGGCGGCCGAACGCGGGCTCCTGATCGAGAGCCTGACCGAGGGCCATCCCGAGCTGCGCACTGAAGTGTTTTCGCTGGTACAAGCGGCTGCCGCATTGGACCGGCTGCACACAAACGAACCGTCTGCACAAGATGCGCGCGGCAAGGAGGCCGAGGCTGCATCCGATGCGAACTCCGCAATCGGCATGCGCCTCGGGGCCTTTGAATTGGACCGCTTGCTGGGACGCGGAGGCATGGGAGAGGTCTATGCCGGCCATCGTGTCGCGGGCGGCCCGGAGCAGCGCATCGCTGTAAAACTGATCTCCGCGCGCCTCGATTCGCCCCGCCTGCGGATGGCCTTCTTTCGCGAGCGGGACGCTTTGGCGCAGCTTCAGCATCCGCACATTGCGCGCCTCCTTGATGGCGGAGTGACCGCGAACAACGCGCCCTATCTGGTGATGGAGATTGTCGGCGACGAGACCGCGCCCGCCGAGCGCATTGACGAGTACTGTGAGCGGCGAAGCTTGCCGCTCGAAGGACGGATTCAACTGGCCATTCAGGTCTGTGATGCCATTGCTTACGCACATGGAAAGCTGATCGTACATGGCGACCTGAAACCGGCCAATGTGCTCGTTGCATCGGATGGACAGGCCAAATTGCTCGACTTTGGCGCTGCGCGGCTACTGGCCGCGGACGATACGGGATCTCGCGTTGTTGCATTCACGCCGGGCTACGCCAGCCCGGAACAGTTACAGGGTTCTCCCATTACCGTTGCCTCAGATGTCTATAGCATGGGCAAGCTGCTGGAACGGTTGTTGCCGGGGCTCCAAAATGCTGAATTGTGCGCGGCGATTGATCGATGCACGAGGGAACAGCCGGATCAACGTTATGCATCCATTGAGCGGCTTGCGAACGATTTGCGCGCATGGCTGGGGCATCTCCCGCTTGATGTGTGCAAGGGCCGCCGAGGTTATGCGCTGAACAAATGGCTGAGCCGCAATCGCATTGCCGTCGTCGCATCCATGATTGTGTTGGCAGTACTCGCGGCTTCCATTGTGCTGATGCGACAGTCGGCGAGGCACGCGATTGCCGAGCGCGATAGGGCGTTGAGCGCGGCCAAGGCCGTTGAGACTCTGGCTCATCGCCTGCTCTTCGACTTTCAGCCACAGTTGCGGGATATGGGTTCGTCAACCGAGGCGCAGCACCAGTTGGCTATGACCACCGTCTCCTACTTGAATGAGCTGGCCCGCGATCCGAGCCTGGCCAGCGACGCGCTCCGCCTCGATATGGTCCATGCATATACTCGCCTGGGCAATCTTCTCGGCAACCCCTACGACGAAAACCTCGGAAAGCCCAGGGATGCTGAAACTACGCTGCAGAAGGCCATCGCCGTAGCCGGGGATCTCGGCCGCCAGGAACCAAGGAACTACGAAGCTCTCTATGGTTTGGCCGTGGCCGAGCAGAGCCTTGGCGAGGTGAGATTCGGCGAAGGCGAAACACAGGCCTCATTGCAGGCCATGAACGCTTCAGTCAACGACTTCAGCCGCTTGACGCAATCGGGCGCTGCCACGGCTGAGGAATACATGGCTGCCGGAGCCGCATGGGGTTCGCTGGGCGATATCAATGGCATGGCTGACAGCGATTCCCTCGACCGCAAAGACGAAGCGATGAAGTGCTACCGGATGATGATCGCCCTGAACCAACGCGCCGTCGATCTTCAGCCAGGATATGTTCGCGGCATCCGGAGTATCGCGGTCGGCGAGTACAAGCTGGCCGACATGGCCCTGGACAAGAATCCGTCTGAGGCCGCCGCCGGTTTTCGAAGAGTCATTGCCGTCCTCGATACACTCCCTGTGGAAGCGCGGGCTGCCGCGCCCACCGTTCGCCTGTATATCATCAGCGGGGGCCATTTGGGCCGGGCCTATATGCGGCTGGGAAAAAAGGCGGAGGCTTTGGCGGCCATGAAGCAAACCCTCGACCGGTCTGAGGCATTGGTGGCCGCGGACCCGGAGGACGATCGCGCGCGCTTCGATTTGTCTTCGGTCCAGACCGGCTTTGGCGACATGCTCATGCAGACCGGCGACCTCCAGGGCGCCCGCAGATCTTACCGGAGTGCGCTCAAGACCATCGACTTTATGCTGCAACGCAAGCCCGAAAACAAAGTTTTAAGCGAACACAGGATAGAGTTACAGAAGACCCTGGAAGATCTCGACCGCAGGCTGGCTGCTCGTAGTGGAACGTATGGGTAACCGAATCGCAAGACTCGGTATTCTAAGATGCTCGTGGAACACCAGCATTTGACCGTCCGCTCATTCTCCCGTTTGACTCCGAGCATTCATGCGCTACACTAACAATCTTGCTGCTGCAAGAGATCGTACAGACGATAGATGGCGTCGAGTGGCGTATATACTGAGCGCTCTGATGCTGGCAGGCTGATGTGGCACTGAACACGATAAAAATCTCGAACCGTTTGCGCTTTCGTGCCGCCCTGGTGCTGGCAGTTATTGCGGATGCGATCCAGATTGTCCTTCTTCCGCTATTCGTGGAGGGCGCTGAATCGCCTGCTGACGACATGCTCGATCTTGGCCTTGGAGCCGCGATGGTGTACCTGCTTGGGTGGCACTGGGAATTCCTGCCATCCTTTTTCGGCAAACTCGTGCCCGGAGTCGATTTGGTCCCCTTCTGGACGTTGGCGGTTGCAAACGTCTATCGGAAATCGAAGCGGCTCCCAGTCACCATTGAAGGAATCCGCGACGAAGACCTCGGGCAGAGAGACCGCTCTTAGACCCTGCGGCGATATCGGTACGTTCCCGTTCGGGCGTTTGCAAACCGAAGCTGGATGAGCGCTTTGGCTTGTTTACCGACAACCGAGCCTTCGCCAGACGGCACGAGATTCGAATCACAATTGACTGAAAGCGATCTGTGCAGGGATTTTTGTCCCGTACGAGCCTATGGCTACGGCGAGGGACAGTTTTAACGACGACTCCTGTCTTTAATATGGTAGCTTGGACCTCGCTGAAATTAACCTGAAGAATTGCCGGCGTCGATCCGGATGAAGGCCTTCATCCCACTTTTGAAAAGCAGCAGCATGAAATTGTGAAGAATGATCGACGAAGCGGTCATTCTGTAGAATTGCCAATCGCGGTTTCTCAGGAATAACCTCATGTGTGATTGAAAGTGAGGACGCAGGGTGCATCGAGTGCATGCTTTGAGAGGGCTTTTGGGGTTGGTGGCATTTTTGCCATTGGCTGTGAGCGCGCTGGGTGAGGCGTCAGCAACCGATGAGCCGACGCTGAATCAGGATGTTTTCCATCACGTGGCCCAGGTGGTTTGGGTAGTGAAGGATTTGGACCGGGTTGTGAGCTACTGGGAGCATCTGGGAGTGCGCGACATTCATCGCGACGGCGTGGTGCATTACAGGAATCTGACGTATCGCGGCAAGCCCGACCCAGCAACGGTGAAGCAGGTAACTGGTCACATCGGCAGTCTGGAGATCAAATGGCTTGAGCCGGTGAGCGGAGGCCGGTTCTGGCAGGCTGGGCTGCTTGCGCACGGAGACGGGATCCGCGTGCTGAACTTCGAGGTGGAGTCTCAGAAGGAGTTCGACACGCAAGTTGCATACCTTCGCCAAAAGGGCGTGGGAGTGGTAGTGGAAGATAACTGGGAAGGGCAAAAGGGTCGGGGCCGGGTGGCTTATCTAGATACGGCAGACGGAGGTGGCGGCAACACGCTGGGGTTGATTTACAACCCGGATCGGGGGCGAAACCCGCAGGAGAGCGCAGGCAACGACTATCCCTTTGACAAGGTGGACCATTTTGCCTGGGTGGTGAAAGACGTGCGGAAGGTAGATGCGTACTACACAAGTTTAGGCTTCAAGCCGTTTGCTTCGATTGACGATGCGAAAATGCTGGACCGCATCTATCGCGGGGAACCGGGTACCTATGAGATGTGGTTGGGGTGGGATCGCACCGGGGACGCCCCGCGGGAGTGGGTGCAGCAGATTTCAGGGCCCGACATTTACGTGGAATACGGGAAGAAGCACGGGGAAGGCTTTCACCACCTGGGCTTGTCGGTAACAGACATGGACGCGGCCATCGAGCAGATGACGGCTAGAGGCGCTCCTCCGTCGCAGTCCGCGGCGTGGCAGACGTCAAAGGGCAGGGGCCGCGCCGTCTATGTGGATACGGAGCCGTATGGTGGCGTGACGCTGGAACTGATTTACAACCCGCGTTAAGGTTCCGGATTTACATGCGAGCGGATGCAGTGGAGCAAAGTGTTCGCCAAATCGCCATGGCGACTGGGATGTGAGCAGAAGGTGATCTGATTGCTCCACTTACCTTTGGCGTTTCGATGCCAATCCGATGAACCGGGCCAGTCTTAGCTGACAACAACGGGAGATGGGCGGCCTGTTCGTAACGGCTGATTTCTATCCCGTTCAACAGAACACGCGAGAGGCGATTGCGTCTTTTCATCTCAGCCTGGATTACTCCTCCCGCAGCAGCCTCCCGGGATCGACCGACAACGCGCGTTGGGCTGGAATCCAGGTTGCCACGAGGCCCAGCAGCAGCATCGCGAGAACAACGCCGGCCAATACCAGGGGGTCGCGGGGCGTGGCCTGATACACGATGAAAGCCAGCACTCTGGCCGCCAGAATTCCGAGGAGCAATCCTGCCGCCGAACCAATCGCCAACAATTTGAATGCGCGACTCAGCGCTGCCTGCAGGACTTCCCGCTGCTTCGCACCAAGAGCCACACGGATTCCAAGTTCCTTAAGCCGTTTGCTCACCGAATTCGTCGCCATTCCAAAGATGCCTGTGAGGGACAGTATGACGCCCATCGCCCCCAGCACCCCCAGCGACACTGTAGCCATCCGCGGTCCAAACAGGAGTACGTCCATTGGCTTGTCTCGCGTTACGATGTCAAGCGGTATCCCCGGATCCAGTCTCCGCAATGCGCTTCTCATCGCCGCGCCCAGGAGTTGCGGGGCTTGGTTCCGGTTTGGAAGGGAGCGCACCACCAGGACGGTCGAGGTAGAGGGCGATTGCAGGATGGGAAGAAACATGACAGGCACCGGATATTCGGTGAGACTGTTGTATTTTCCGTCTTCCGCGATGCCTACGACTTGTGTCCGCGTTCCATCCCGCAACCTGAACAGACGTCCGATGGGGTCGGCCGCGGAACCAAACAGCTTACGCGCAAACTCCCGATTCACGACCGCTATCCGTGGCGAGTTCTTGTCGTCGTGCCAGGTGAAGGCTCTCCCGGACAGCAGGGCTGTGCCTGCCGCGTGGAAATATTCCGGAGAAACGTCAAAAAAAGTAGCGTTGGCTGCGGCGTTGGTTGGCCGCAGGTCCGGCGTGTTATCGGTGAAGACGATGGAGCCGCCGCCGCCAGTGCTCAGCGGCAGCGTGTCGATCAATCCCACCGACTCCACGCCTGGCAGATCCTCAAGGGCCTCGATCATCCGCTTCTGCATCGCGGGAACGCGATCTGAGCTATATCCGGACATGCTTAGGTCCGTCGATGCCACCATCGTATTCTCGACATTGAAACCGAAATGGGCGTGCAGCGAGCGCGTCAGGCCCCTCACTGCCACCAGCGACGAGGTCACCAGCACCGCGCAGATGGCAATTTCCACCATGAGCAACAGATCGCGCGCGCTCACCCGCTTTCCGGCCCTGCTTGCGAATCCTGCCTTGATCACCTCGTACGGATTCGTCTGGAGCACTTGTCTGACCGGCACCGCGCCAAAAAGGAGTCCACTGGCGAGCGCCAGCAGCACCGCGACAACGTACACCTCTGCGTCCGGATTCACCGCGAGATGGATAGGAAAACCGGGAAATGGATTCCATGCACTGAGAGCGCGCAGCAGCGCGACGCTGCCCAGCAGCCCAAGAGCGCCTCCGGCCAGCGAAATCATGATGGCTTCTGTGAACAGTCCGCGCAGAATGCGTTTGCGGCTTGAGCCGAGCGCGAGCCGAAGGGCCACCTCCCGCGACCGGTCAGCGGCGCGCGCGGCAAACAGGCTGCCCAGGTTGGCGCACGCGGCCAGCAGGATCAGCCCGGTGAGCAGCATCAACCCCGCCATGAATGCCCGTACCGGCCGGCCAAGAAAATCGCCATACAAACTCGGACGCTTCAGGACGAAGGTCATTTTCCCGACATCTTTGGGATAGGTTTTTTGGAGATCCGCCCCGATGGCGCTCAAATCGGCAGCGGCCTGCTCCGGTGTGACGCCTGGCTTGAGATGGCCCATCGTCTCGAAGACGAATTGACTCCCACGCGCGTTCAGGTCGTCCCCGGCCAGCAGCTGGTCCTCAACGAGCGGCACAAAGAAGTCGGGATTGAAAAACAACAACGTTCCGCGGAAGTCGGGCGGAGCGACCCCGAGAATGGTGAAGGGATGCCCATCGACCCGCACAACCCGGTCCACCACACTGCGATCGTCCTGAAAACGGCTATGCCAATACGCATAAGAGAGCACGATGTAGGGGGCGCTGTTGACCCCATGTTCGTCGGCAGCGTGGAAAAAATGGCCTAGATACGGCTGCAGGCCCAGGGCGTCGAAGTAGTTTCCGCTGGCCTCCTCAATCCAGGCACTGGATGGATTTCCGCCTGTATCCAGCCCCACCCCGCAAATGTTATACGCCACCAGGCCATCGAAGCTGCGGTTGCGGTCACGCAGATCGAGATAGTTGGGATACGACTCAGCTCCCGAAGCTTCGTCTCCATGCTGGAGCGCATAGAGGCTCTGTGCCTGAGGCACATTCAGCGGTTGCAAAATGAAAGCATTCATCACGCTGAACACCACGGCGTTGGCGCCGATGGCCAATGCCAGTGTCGCAATCGCAGCAAACGTGAAACCAGGAGAACGGCGCAGTTGCCGGATAGCGAATCGCACATCGGACCAGGCACTTTCCAGACTCAACGCCAAATCCGCGGAAGCGACCCGTTCCCTGGTTACGGTGGGATTGCCGAAGCGCAGCAGCGAATCTCTGCGTGCCTCAGCAGGCGGCATGCCGGCCGCCAGATTGTCCTCGATGCGCAGTTCGATGTGGGACTGAATTTCGGCGGCGATCGCACGATCTACGCGCGAACGGGAGAAGAGATTCACAACTCGGCGAAGAAGGGGCATGGAATCACCTCATGCGTACTCGAGCATGGCGCGGACGCCCTTGACCAATTGATCGAAACTTTCCTCTGCTTCCTGCAATTGTCTTCGGCCCTCCGCCGTGAGCTTGTAATACTTCGCTTTCCGGTTGGTGTCGGTAAGCGCCCACTCGGAACTGATCCACTTGCTCTGCTCCATGCGGTGAAGAGCCGGATAGAGCGAGCCCTCCTCCACGTGAAGCAGCTCATCGGAAGCCCGCTGAATATGGAGCACAATTCCGTATCCATGCAGTTTGCCTCTTTGGGCAAGCGTCTTGAGGACGAGCAAATCCAGACTTCCCTGAAAGTCGTTACGGGCCATTGGTCACCCCTTTACTTCTGGGTATTTCAGAGCGTAAGCCTAGAAGTGGAGGGATGTCAAAACAGATTCTTCATATTCGACGGGACCATGCGTCCGGGGGAGACCCGGCTCGGTCCAGATGCCTTCTCGATTGGAGCCAAAAACCGCCGGTGATCTCGATGAAGGCTGATCGGTATCCTGGAGTCGCCATTTCGACACCCATCCGTTGTGCAGCATGACAATTGTCACAGCGTTTCTCTGACTCTGCACACTTCAATCGTCGCCGGTTTGCTCCCATACTCGACCTTGTAGTCAGGAAGATCGAATCAAGGAGCGAGATATGAGTGCAGTTCTTGAGCCTCTCCAGGCCTTAGCAGTGCCTGCCCCCTTCCCTTCCATTGAAGGTGTCGCCACACTCAGCCACGTCACCAAGCGATTTCCCAACGGCGTCGTCGCGCTCGACAATCTTTCTCTCACCCTGCGCCGCGGCGAAGTGGTCGCACTACTTGGTCCCAACGGAGCCGGAAAGTCCACTGCGGTCAAGCTCCTCATGGGGCTCAGTTCGCCGACATCCGGCACCGTCAGCATCTTTGGTGCCGACCCGCGCAATCATGCAGCGCGCATGCGCACAGGCGTGATGCTGCAGGGGGGAAGAGCCCCCGAGATGCTCCGCGTGCGCGAGCACATTGAGCTCTTCCGGGGGTACTACCCCAGTCCCATGGCGTACGCCGACATCGCCCAGGTCGCCGGTCTGGAGGGCATCGAGTCGCAGTTCTTCGGCCAGCTTTCCGGCGGGCAGAAACAGAGGGTTCTGTTTGCGCTTGCACTGGCGGGCGACCCTGACCTGATCTTCCTCGACGAGCCGACCGTCGGCCTCGACATTAAATCCCGCCGTGGCATGTGGGCGCAGATCGAACTGCTCGCCGCGCGGGGCAAGACAGTGCTCCTCACCACGCACTACCTTGAGGAAGCCGATTCTCTGGCACAACGCATTGTGGTCATCGACAAGGGCCGCATCGTTTGCGAGGGTACGCCGGCCGAAGTCAAGTCCCTTGGCTCCGCCGAGCCGGGCACCGTGAACAGCCGTAGTGTCAAGATCATTCGCTGCGCCACGACCATTCCCACGGAAGCTCTGGTGAACATCCCAGGCGTCACGAGCGCCACGGTCACCGGCGAGTTGACCACAATCCTCACCAGACAGGCCGAGTCAACAATGCGTGAAATCCTTGCTCTCGATCCGTTGCTGCATTCGATCGATGTGCAGAGCCCAAAACTCGAAGATGCTTTTCTCGCCCTCACCGGTGACCACGATTAATCGCCGACTACACATCTTTGTGAATGGAATTCGCCGGGAATCAGCGCCTGACCCTCCCGACCACCAGCCTGAACCCTCTACCACCCGGAAAAGGAGCGACTCATGTCAACCGCGACGTTGGACCTTCCCCGCATCAACCCTCTCACGCGCAA
>Ga0181520_10005791_pt1 | contig 19371 bp, 15 predicted proteins | sample PEATcosm2014_Bin_29_FD_132451 | JGI IMG/M metagenome (GOLD analysis project Ga0181520, IMG submission 132451) | Peatland microbial communities from MTU Mesocosm Facility, Houghton, MI, USA - PEATcosm2014_Bin02_30_metaG | ecosystem: Environmental > Terrestrial > Soil > Wetlands > Peat | place...
GCGCTAAAATGTTGCTTGATATAATTCGGATCAATCGTCCAACCGTTGGCATAATCGTCTATCACATAATGTGCACCACTAAAGATTGGCTCGCCATGCAAATAAAGATTCCAAAATGGACTGTATGAACTTAAAAAAGTAAGCGGACTGCTCGTTGCCAAGTTTTGTATGGCAATGTCATATTGGTTATCGCTTATTTTTTTAAATTCGCCGCCATTGACGACTATCGTTTCTGACGCGTAGGCACTGTTTATTTTATACAACGAATATCGGTCGCCGAAATCTTTTACCTTTTCGCCCAGTATGCCCTTCAGAAAATCGGGACTCATTTGATTTGCATACAGGTTTATGCCGGATGAATAATCATATAAATAACTGTTTTGCAATTCTTTGTTTATATCTTTATTTACAATGACATATCCGATATTGCAGGTTTTGAATAATTGAAACAATTCTTCGTACTTTTTTTGTGCGATGTATTTTTCAACCGTATCCGAGAACGCACCGAAGCTTAAGGTGCCGCTCAAATCGTTTTTATCGGACAGCGTTTTCAGCAACGAGATTCCGCTGTAATAATAATTGGCATTGTCTTTATCGGAAATGACAATGTAACCGGCGTCATTCAACGGCAACCACAGAAACTTAGAAGAAGTCGGCAGTTGCGCGACATAATTCGTTAACGAATAAAAGTCATCGTTAAAGCTGTTTATTCTTGCGTAGGTATTTTGAGTGGTCCAAATGGGCAAATCGTAAAATTTACCGACCAAAAAAGGATAACTATTCAACACAATCAACGAAATTAAAACGACATACAGTATATTTTTCTGAAAGTTTTTTATTCTTAAGCTTGTATGTATGATTTTTAAACTTATAAAGAGAAGAAATGCGTATGAAAAAGCCAGGGCGATGCCGAACTTGTCATACATATTTCTGAACATGACGAATCCGGGAATTGTATTAGTAAGCCAGATAAACAGCGGCAATCCCCACGCGCCGATATTCGCCGTATACAAAAATAAAATTATCAACCACGACACCAATGCCAAAGTATACATATTTCTATCGTCTGCATCCGCCTTTTTATAAAGAAAGGTCGGTACGAGAACAATGAGCAGAAATAAGAAATTAAGAGGCAGTAATTTCAATAAATAATTTACATACAAATCTTTTTCAGGCCAATTAAAATCAATTTGTATGTTTTTATGGAAGAGATCAAAAAGCGGATACAACACGCTATTATCAGAAGCGACGCCTTCAATAAGAGAAACATTTTGTTCTCTGAAGCTGGTCGAGACGGCATTGTCGGCGATGCCGCCGTTACTTGAAGAAAGAACAAAACCAATCAACCAATACGCATTGAGTAAAACAAACAACGCTATAACTATGGAAAGATATTTTATAAATACTTTTTTATCGTTCCAGAACAGATACATAAGCAACGGCGCCAGAGCAATGATGAACGCTATGAGCCATGGCACGGACATGATGACTATTGAAAATAACGAGAGGGCTAATGAACCTACTATGGAATAGCGTACTTTATGTTCTTTGACCGATTTGAAAAATAAATAGGCGGTTAGTGGGAAGAGCGAAATGATATACATTGAAAATAACTGGCTATTCCACAAGGTGTAATAAGAAAATATGGAGAGAGAATAAAAGAGCGATGCCGTTATTTTCGCTACTGTATTTTTACCGTTATCGAAAAGACCTAGGAACAAATAAAAGAACAGGAACCCGCATGACAAATTGAGTCCGAAAAATAATTTCTGCGTGTTTAAAAAGAAAAAGAGGTACTTAAAAAGCAGTACCAAAAGAGAAAACGGCATGGTGTATTGTTGCGGATTGAAAGAGCCCAAATCACTGAAAATGTTTACCGTAGAAAAATTCTTAAAAAACTCGAATGGAAAGAGATAATAAAATTTTCCGTCGTCGCCGCCAATCGTATTGATCCAAAAAAACGGAACGAGAAACAGCGCAAAAAAAACGCATCCCAGAAGGATTGTGCGCTTATTCCTCATTACAAATGCTTTCATTTTTTTGCGACTAGTAAACAGGTCGAAACACAATGGGTAAAGGGAACATAAAACGGCAATCGTATATTTAGATTCCTATGCATCCGCCACAGCGAAGGAAGAAAACTCATCGGGAAAATTTCTACGCTCGTAAATCCATTATTTAAAAATAACTGCTTCCAATTTTCCGGATGCAGAACAAAAGTGTGCGTTTTGTCCGCCACCACATTTTTTTTATAAGGATACGGCGATGTCCCAATAAACACGCCTTTCTTTTCTAAAAGAGTGGCTATTTTCTGTATACCGAAGATTGGATTATCAAGATGTTCCAAAACTTCAAACGCACATACGACTCCGAATTGACTTTTCGGCTCAAATTCTTCCAGCGATGTATTTAAAAAAACTTCTGACTTAAAATACGCGTTTGCAAAACACACCGAGTCGGCATCCAGTTCCAATCCTACATATTTTTTCTGACTCTCTTTTGGCAATAAACTGTAAAAACCGCCCAAACCGGATCCGATTTCTAAAATATCTCTCGCCGGTTTTATTTTGGATTTTATAAACCGATACTGCACACAAAACCATTTTTGATATGTCAAAATATCGCGCGCTGAAAAAGCGCTTTTATAGTGTTCCTTAAAATAATTTTTATATCTATCCTTCATACTTTTCCAACCCTGTTAAAAAGTAATAATAATATTTTAATTTCGGATTTTGTTTTACCTGTTTGAAAATTTCCGCATCCGTTTTCTTCCTGAAAGATTGCACGATTTTTCTTTTTTTCAATGTCTGTGGGAAATGTGTGATGTTCCACCAGATTGATCGGTATATCGCTAAAAAGTGCTTTCCCTTCCCTTGCAAAAGCCAGAAAAAGCTTAGCGCGATAGTTAAAATAAAATACACCGGCAAAACCTCAATCAATGTCCCCACTTCAAAATTCTTCAAAAAACTTAAAAGTTTGTTCTTGAAATTATGGAATTGAATCTCACTATTGTGGAATAAGGTGAGCGCTGTTCCGCCTACGGCATGAGAGAGCACCGCCCCAGGGTAATACCAACATTCATATCCTGCAAGCCACATCCGATTACACAAATCGGTTTCTTCATAATATGACCAAAAATCGTCGTCGAAAAAGCCAATCTCTTCAATCACTTTTCTTCGTATCATCATCGACGCTCCTTTATTGGAAAAAAATGGCATTGCTTTGTTGTATTTATCGAGCTCTTGATTTTGCCAGAATCCGTAATGATAAAGAAAAGAAGAATCAGTCCAATAAGAGCCGCAGACATCAAGTTTGCTCGCATCGCTCATGAGAATAATCTTTGATTGCACGGAGCCGGCGTTCGGAATTTCCAGGAATGCGTCCTTGAACTTTTCCAGATAGTCGATGGGCGCGCGCGTATCATTATTTAAAAGCAAAATATATTCGCCTTTTGCCTGTTTAAATCCAAGGTTATTCCCTCCGGCAAATCCCAAATTGGTATCGCTTTGAACAATTTTTATCCGATCATCGTTATAGGTATTCTTAATAAATTCGACACTCTCATCGAGAGACGCGTTGTCAACGAAAATAATCTCGAAATTTTTATATGTTTGAGAAAGCAAGGAATCAAAACAGTTTTCCAACCATTTTTTGCCGTTGTAATTCACTATGAGTATTGAGATAAAAGAATTCATGCGTTTATTCCATTTGAGGCAGATTTTTTCAACTTCATAAAAACGGTACTGAACCCGTCCCGAGAATATTCGTCGTTTTGCCTTGCCTGCACCTGTTTGTCCCAAAAGGGTCGGCGGCCGAAAATCCATTTAGCGCCATACATGTCGAGCTGGCCAAAAATCTCCCACCAGCCACCTTTCACTGAACATTCTAAAACGGTAAATCCCGCTACCTCTGCCGCTTGCGTGAGTTTCACTTCAGAATAATGCCGATGCCCGATAAGCCACCATGCCGGATCGAAGATATTCGCCCAAAATGAAGCGTGCGGCGTAGAAAAATAAAATATCCCGCCGGGTTTTACTACTCGATATACTTCTGAAAACATTTTGTTTTCGGTATTTTTCGGTATATGTTCCAGCACTTCCCAGGCAACGATCGTGTCGAACGCCTGTTCTGGAAAAGGAATGGCGATTCCTGAACCAATGGCGAGCGAAAGTCTAGAATCACTTATATTCTCTCTGGCAGTGCCAAGATCTTGCTCCGATAGTTCCATGTCAATGATTTCTGTAACTTCCCGACCCAAAAAATTTAATTCGCACCAGCCATACCCGCAGCCGATATCCAACACCGTTTTATTTTTAATATCCGCATCGTCAACAAAAAGTGCGGACGCGGCTAAGCGTCCCGATAATTCATTTGTGGGCCTTTCGTGTAAGATATTTTTCATTATTCCTTTTTGAGAATAAAGGACATTCCTATCCTCAAGCTCGGAATGATCGCCGGCACGACTACATACGGCGCGATTAAGAAAAAAGCGGCGAACTTATTGCGCCTGAAAACCAACAACGACGACACATTGTCAAAATAGCGTTCATAGCGATGGTCCAGCACCACACTGTTTTTGATGCTGGAAAACAGTTCTAACATCTCCGCCATGGAATATTCCCTGATGTGCGCCGTGCCGTCTGTTTTCAGTATATCTTTATTCAGAGGAGCGGTTCGTTTCCTCATTAAGAAAAATGACAGGTTTTTTAAAGAAAAGCAGTTCGGCGTAGAAAGCAACAGATATCCTTTGTCCCGCAACAATCCGACTATCGATTCCAAGAGAACAGTTTCATCGCAAAATATATGTTCAAAAACTTCGTTAAAAATAATAATGTTGTATTTTTTATTCGACGGTTCCGCATAATTCGTGAGGTCTCGAGCTATAAATCCCATACCCGACTTCTCTATCCTTTCTTTAAAATGCGCGTCTCGATCCAAGATCGTCAGGTGTTCCGCGTCGTCTAAGAAAAACTTTAAAATAAAAGACATCGGAGAAAAACCTATTTCGAGAATTTGCAATTCCCGATTGTTTTCTTGCGTAACGATTTTGCTTATTTTCTTCAGCGCATTCAGATATCGCACGCTATTGTGCTTCAAATATTTTTTTTCATCTTCAAGCGTATGGGCAAAGAAATAGTTCGCTTTGCTGGCTTCATCAAGGTAATATTCTACGGCCTTATCAAAATTCGTTTTGTTTACTTCTTTCATATTTTTATGAGGTTCATGCGTATGTCTTGCTCTTTTTAAGCATCCCTACCATCCCGGCGGTTATTTCAGAAGTTCTTAATAGGACGGCGGACGCTCCAATAATCGGGTGCTTCAAAAACAATGTATAATGGCGAATATAGCATCCGACTTGCTTGGCAATAATCGATTGACCGGATCCATAGCGTTTCGCGAAATAAAGACGCGCCGTACGCCCGTAATAAAATTTCTTAGATACCAAGCGAAAAAAACTAAGATGCCCTTGATAATGGTACACGACTTCTTTGCAGAAACCAATATGCGCGCTCTTTCGATATCTTCGATGAATATCAAAATCTTCTCCTGAGCTGATGCCTTCATCGTAACCGCCAACTTGTTCAAAAAGCGATCTTCGGACAATGCGAGCTGATTCGAGGTCGTCATTGCCCCAATAACAACGCCGCTCCAGAGCCTTCGCTTTGCTCCAGAAACCGTCGATAACATCTTCTTCGTGGACGATTAATGCGCCTATTTCGGGATGGGAATTTAAAATTCCAACCGCGTCTTTGAGCAAATCGGGAGATAAGGACATATCGCTGTCCAGATGGTATAAAATTTCTCCCTTCGCCATTTTCGCACCGGTGTTACGGGACTTGGTCGGCGGGCTATAAAACTTTGATTCGGGTACGCTTATGATGGTCGCGTTATACTTCGCGGCGATTTGTCGTGTCGTGTCGGCACTTTCTTGGTCAACTATTATGGTTTCGTTATTTTTATAACTTTGATTATTTATGGATTCCAGACACGCTTCAAGCGTTCTTGAAGAATTCTTTGTCGGTATAATAATCGATACGAGAGGATTAGACATGGTTTAAGATTTCTAAAAATTGTGTGTAGCTCTTCTCAAATGTAATCTCCTTACTCCATTCCCAGCCGCTTTTTCGCAATCGCTCGTATGCTTTTTTATCTTCCAAAAGATTCGCTATATGCTCCGCCATATTTTCTGGCGTATTCGCCGCGCACACGATTCCCGTTTCGCCGTTCTTCACGCTATCCCGCAAACCATCCACATTATAAACCACCGCCGGCGTGCCCTGGCTGTTCGCTTCGGTGACGATAAGTCCCCATCCTTCTTTCACCGATGCGACTGCGATGGCGTGCGACTTTTGCATCAATTCAATTTTCTTGTCGGGACTCACTGGGCCGAGGCAGGCAATATCTTTCGCATACGGCGAGCGTCGTGTGTGTTTTAAAACTTTCGCGCCGTATGCTCCTTCGATTGAACCGGCGATAATAAGTTTCGTTTCCGGCAGAGAGCGCTTGAGTATCTCAAACGCTTTAACCATATGCTCCGTGCGTTTCATCGGTCGAACCGAGCCGAGCGCGAGGATAGTCGGCGCATCGAATTTTTGACTCTCTAAACTTTTAATCGGCACCAGTTCGATGCCTTCGCTGATGAGGTGTATTTTTTCTGGATGAAAACCGAAACACATCAAGTCCTTTTTCGTGCTTTCTGAAATGGTAATGACTTCCCTATCATTCAGAAGCCGGAGATACATCGGCTCGAGCAGATAGCCGACAAGCGAAAACGGGAATGGCATTTGATAAAACCAAATCTCGCGGCAGAGCTGGTGCACGAACATGATATTCTTCTGCTTCACATACCACTTCGCGAAGAATGGGATGGTGTTCATTTCGTCTATGACGAGATCAGGCCACTCGTGTAGATTTTTTTTATAAAAGCGATAGGCGTGCCAATAGACAGAGAAACGATTGCCCGCGCGGATGATACGGAAGCCGTCGCACTCTTCTTCCGACTGGGCATCGGGAAATTGCGCCGTGATGAAAATAATTTCGTGGTCGTCGCGTGCGAGGCGTTTGGCAAGTTCTTCATTCACGACTTCCGCCCCGCCCGCGGCCGGGTTTTTTCTGTCTTTCCAGGTGAGCCAGAGAATTTTCATTGCTTTTCTCTGTGCGACTTTCGCACCACATAGAGCGGCCGACGCGAGACCTCTTCGCTCGTGCGGCCGACATAGATCGCGATGACGCCGAGGGCCATAAGTACGACTCCTATCAGGAAGGCGTTGAGAATCGCGATCTGCGCGGCGCCCGTGAAGTGCCAACTAAGTGCATCGCCAAAAATATATTGCTCAATAAAAACCGCGAGCGCGAGCAGGAACGAAGAACCGGCGATAACGAGCCCAAGATAGCCGGCGGCGCGAAGGGGAAAAAGCGTGTTGGCCGTAAGAGAATTGAGTGCGAGATGAAACAGCTTTGAAAATGAATATCGAGCATCTCCATTCGCGCGAGCGGGCGCGGCGAATGAGACGGTCGCTTTTTTAAATCCGAGCCAGTTGATGAGCAGACGAGTGGTGCGTCCTCGCTCATTGAGTTCAGAAAAGGCCTCAACAACAGAACGGTCCAAGAGGCGAAAGTCCGTTTCTCCGGGCGTTATATCGGTCTCCGAGATTCGAGACATAATCGCGTAGAAAAGTTTTGATCCGTACCGCTTGACCACGCCTTCGCCCTGATTGCTTGAACGCATACCGACGACAACCTCCGCACCGTTCTCCCAGTGTTTGACGAATTCCGGAATGAGCGCGGGCGGATGTTGCAAATCCGCGTCGATGCAGATGACCGCGTCGCCCGTTGCTTTTCGAATTCCGGCGGTGGTTGCCGCTTCCTTGCCGAAGTTGCGCGTGAATTCTATACCGCGCACCGTGGAATCCTTGGCAGAAAGCGTATCAATTATCTTTTGACTGCCATCGATACTTCCGTCGTTTACGAAAATAACTTCGTGCGCATAGGCGGGCAGTTGGCGAAGCGCGGATTCCACCGCCCGATAAATGAGCGGTATGTTCTCTTCTTCATTATGAATCGGTATAACGATTGAGATACTCTTTTGCATATAAAATAATTAATCCGAAAATGGCAACTGTTGTTCCGATAAGCATGTCGATTAGTATCGCCGGCACGCTCGCATGGAAAATAACACAAAGCCCAATAGCAACGACAACGGCACTCGGCATAATGGAGAACAATGCCGCGCGCCGCAGGGCGAGGAAATATGACGACAGAACCTGCACGAACGCCACCGCGACCATCAGTACTATCGCGAGCGGCAGAAGATTGCTGAAAGGAACATACCGAGCTCCGAAGAGCACGCTCACTATTAAACCATAAAACCAATACGAGAGCAGTACTCCGGGAATCGCGAGCGCGAAGAAAACAATCATGGCCGTTTTAAGCGAGTGGTGCCGCGCAGAAATGTCTCTCGCGACTGAAGGAAGAATGACCGCTCCGAGCGGCGAGAGCGCGAAGTAACCGATTTTAGCAACTGCGGAAATGCCAGCATAGAGACCGGCCGTAGCCGGGTCGAAATAGTGTTCAACAATGAGAATGTCGGCGGTATAGAGAATGGTCGTTGAAATATTCGTAACGAACACGAGGCCCGCATAACGAAGCTCGCGGGCAATGGGCGGCTTCTCCACCGATTCAATGCCTGCGAGACGAGAGGATTTAAGTTCGGGCGCGTGGCGCGTTTGATACGAAGCGTATGCCCAGATGAGAAGTTGCGCGATGGCGACGCCGAGAATCGCTCCGACAACTCCAAAACCAAGCAGGATCATTATGACCGCTCCCGCGATGCGTCCTGCCGAACCGATAAATGAAGAGACCGATGTTTTGAAATATAAAAGCTTGCCCTGTAAATACGCGTTTGCGAATAAAGGAAGCACGGAAAGAAAAAGAAGCGCGGCGAGCGCGACAAACGGAGTCGGACTTGAAAAATGAAAAAATTTCGCCATCGGGAAACTGCATATTGCGATGGCCGCTGAAAGTATCGCGGCTCCAATCCATACCAACTTTCGCAATTCGGTAATCGTGTGACTTTTTTCTTCCGCATCGCCGGGTGTGGCGACGATATGCAACACGACGATAGAAAGCACGCCGGTAATGACGGAAAATTCGGTAAATAAAGAAATTAAAACCTGCACTTCCCCGAATCCTTCGAGGGTCATAAAGCGAGCCAATATCGGATAGAACAAATAATTCACAAGAGCGACAATCATCGCTCCGGTAAAATAGATGGAATAGTTCCGGATAAATTCTTTCTTGAGCATGCTTGGTATGTTGAGAATAGCACAAACACAAAAACCGCCCGCGCCATTAGGCGCGGGCGGTTTTTGTGTTTGCTAGGCCGATTTCCTAGCTGGAGCCGATGGCTCTAAGAATCTCACATTCCCAAGAATTAGGAATTCGTTGAGAAGCTGTAGGTGCCGTCGGTCAAGTCGCGAAGCAAGTAGCCGTTCGTCCACTGATTTACCGTAGAACCGGTCGAATCACTGTTCGCCGAGCGGTCAGTCCAGACATAGTTGGCTGGTGCAGAAGCGCCATTGGCGGTAACAGCGCCTTCGTTGGTGTTGGTGATGAGTGTCGTATCCGCCGGAGCGAGATTGATCGACATGCTCGCCGTACCAGTCCAATTGACCGAGCCCTTCAGGATGTAGGTCTTCGAACTACCTGCCGCTATCTGAACGATATTGCTAGGCGTAATCGAGACGAGTCCTGCGCTGGTCGCGTTTCCGGCAGTACCGTTAAGTGCGATCGACGGGTTCGCTGAATCGTAGAGGTAGAAGTTCGATACGGTCGCGTTCGATGAAGTAGAGACATTGAACGAGAATTTGTCGAAGTCAATCGCCCCTGCCGGATCAGCAGAAACTGTGAACTGATAGAGCACCGTGCTGGAGTTCGGAGCAACATTGTTCGAGCTGTAGCTCTGACCTGCGAAGGTTGCAACGGACTTGCGAAGGACCAAGAAGCCGTAGCCACTGGTGTTCGTAGCGATGTTCGTACCTCCATTGCAGACGCTACCGGTCGTGCTGGTGCAGTTGATGCCATTCACGATGTTACCCGAAGCATCTTGCGTCTGGACATTCGTGCCGTCCGTACTGACGAGCGAGAACTCAATCGGTGTTCCCGAAATCGTGTTCGCGCCCGTGGTAATCGTCGGAGTCGCAACCCAGATCGAGATGTCAGCCGAGTTGTTTGCCGGGACATAGAAGGTCAAGCCCGAGAAGAGTGCCGTGGAATTAGTGACCCCCGCCGTGAGTGCCGCAGACGATGTCTGTGAGTTGCCGTTCGCATCCTTGTACTGGAGCGAGACACTGCTCACTGCATACGCGTCAGCGTTCGGGATCGAGAGCTCAAGATTCTTCACCGTGTACGACGAAGTGTTCGCCGAGAAGGTGTAGTCGCCGACTTCGAGGTTGCTCGAACCCGCTACAACATTCGCCGCAACAGGATTCGAAGCGCCGAGGGCGACCGAGAGCGAACCGCTACCGACTGTGATGATCTGGAGCGGAACATTAGCTGTGCCAATCGTGGCAGTTGTGCCAGTGGTCGCGCCCGTTGCGTTCGTTGCAGTGTAGTCAACGGCCGCTCGTATCGTAGCCGCAGATGCCGTACTCGACGGAACATCCGCATAGACATCAATTGTCTTCGTTGCGGAAGCGCCAAGCGTGAAGTTCGTCGAGAATGTGTTCACTGTGCCATTACCCGATTGCCCAGCGAACGGCGATGCAATCGTCGTGCCGAGTTGCGAGTTATTGGACTCGTCAATGAGCTTGAGATTCTGGACATAAACCGTGCTGGCAGATGTCAGAAGGTCAATACCAATTGAGTTCATGTTCAGATTCTCGGTTGAACCGCCCTGGAGCACGAACGAGCCAATCTTAAAGGCATTCGTTCCTGCGACAACGCCTTGGTTACCGTAGCCGGTCGCCTTGGTTGCTGTGAGTGACGAAGTTGTCACGCTAAGCGAATTGCCGAAGGTGTCAGATGTCGGAACATCAGTCGAAGAGAGCGAGTTCTGACCCTGTGCGTTGCTGGAACCAGCAACGAGGTCAATTTCGACACTCGCGCCGCCAGCGACCGTCGTGGTCGCGGTTCGCATATCTGCGTAGACCGAAACCTGCGCCGTCTGGCTGGCAGGGAGAATCAACGATGAACCAAGCGAGAAGTCAGTATAAGCCGAGGAAGCGGTGTCTGCGGAACCACTGCATTCTGCAAGATTCTTCGTCGAACCAACCTGCACGCCGTTCAGGTAGATCTTGCCGTTCTGGAGACCTTCGCCGACACCTGCGCCCGAGCCGGCGACAGCTGCACAGACATAGAGATCTTGAACCTTCGTCGGCTCGCCGGAAGCAAGCATATCGAAGGTCGCAAGATTAACACTCGAAGCGCCAGTTGCGATGTTGTTGGTCGGCGAGGAAGGATCCCTCGTGACCGAGACGCCCGAAGAACCAACCGATTGTATCGTGACCAATGAGCTCGAAACTGCTGTGAAGTTGCCCGAGCTAACGGTCGGAGTAACCGGCTGATTCAGCTGGCTGTCGATGAACATCGCGTCGCTCGAACGCTGAAGCGAGAGCTGGAAGGTCAAAGACGAACCGCCAGTAACATCCGCAACAACGCGAATGACATGGCTACCCGTGTTGAGCAAGAGCGGATTCGCCGAGAGGTCGAAGGTGACCGAACGATCCGAAGCAAGCTGGGGAATCGTCGAGCCGACCTGCGTGCCATCGACATAGAGGATGATATTCGCCAAGTCAGACGGATTAATAGAACCGAGATTGGTGAAGCGCATTGATGCGAGCTTCACCGGATTGGTCGACACATTGACAGTGTTCTGCCAAACCGTGTACGAGGTTTGCGGAGAAATCGTCGGACCGCCGGCTGGAAGCGTGCTTCCAGTCCAACTACCGCTGACAAGTGACTCACCTTTCTGGAAGTCAACAGTCGCGAGCGAAGCCGCCGAGATCGTCTGATAGCCGGAATCAATCGGGAAGCTGACCGAAGAGTCGAGCGTGCCCGAAGAACTGGCAGAGACGAGCGCGACGCCGAGCTGTTGGCCCGAGGTGCCTGTCGCGATATCCGAGCGAACCGAGACCGTATAGGTCTGGCCTGCCGGAACGGTGAAGAGGCCTGCCGCATTCGTGAAGCTGAAGGTCGAATTCGAAACGCCTGCGGAATCGGTGATGCGCGTACCTGCATTGTAGAGGTACACATTCGCCAAAGTCGCGTCGTTTGAAACGCCGGTGCGATCGAAGGTAAGTGTCGTCACATTGATCGGAGCCGAAGTCGGGTTCGCGAAGACATAATCCCCGAGATCACCAATGCCCTGACCCTGGACGAGCACCGTGCCATTCGGCGAAGTTGCCGAGAGCGAGATCTTCAGACCGTTGCCTGTTCCCGCAGTCGGATTTGTCGTCGTGGTGGTCGTCGTCGTAGTCGTGCTAGAAGACGAGCCGCCGCCGAGATTCCAGTGCGCGCGCGAGATTGCGCCGAAGTATCCGGCTGCTGGCGTAATGCCTGCCGCCTTCTGCCACGCGATTACTGCTGTTTGCGTCTGGGCACCAAAGTAACCAGTCGCACCGGCAGGAATCGAGTAGCCGCCTGCGATGAGTGCCTGTTGGAGGCAGGTCACCGCTGCACCTGTGGAGCCGATCGTGAGATCTCCTGTGAAGGAGCACGAAGCAGTCGAGGTTGTGGTTGTAGAACCACCGGTCGTTGACGTTGAAGAGGTCCCGTTCAGGGCCGCTTGAACATTCGCGATCGTGGCGCTATTCGCACCGAACGAAGAGAGAAGCGAGAGGATTGACTGAACTTGCGAGCTCGTCAATGAAGCCGCTTGCGCCATAGGCGCAAAGGTCAGCATTGAGGTTGCCATTGCGAGTCCGGCCGCCACTGCCGCGACCCTCGCGATCGCTTTTGAAGTTACCGTTTGCATAACAATTATTAATTTTTTAGAAGCACATGAGTAAGTAAGTTTTACGCACGAAGCACTTTCAACACTATCCCACAGCGCACGGTATCGACCAGCGCGTCATGGGTTAGTTGACAAGGATTTTTGTCCGTCAGCCGACGGACTATTCAGTTATCAAAGTACGCCCTTCATGGGAACAGAATGTCCCCGCAAGGACTGTCGCTCAGTATACAGCGGAAACAACTATTTCACGATGCAATCTGTGGATAACGACTAAGGAATGCACGCACACCAAAGAAGCCATTTGGGGCTTTTTTATTGCACTATGCGCCAGTCGCTACCACGGACCACATGCTACTGTATACGCCCCACGAAGTCAAAATATTCAAGATGACATTTACGCGAGCGAATAAACGCTCCAACGGCGTTCCCCTTGTTTTAACACGGTTCCCTCCTCGATAAGCGCCGAAAGCTCGCGCTGGATTGTTTTTTCAGAGACATTGCGAACGAGCGTTGATATGTCCTTTATGCTGGCTTTTCGTTTGTCCTTTAATATGGCCAATAGCGTCTCGCGTCTGTCCTTTATATGTCCTTTATCACTGAGTCGCTCCCTGCTAAGCCCTGTTTGTTTCCGTATCATGAAACTTTGAGCCTGCGGGGAATCTTGCTTAAGCACATTCTTAGCTATGCCGGAGAGTGTGGGAACATCTTCGAGAAGAAGCCGCGGTTCTTCATACGCGGCAATTTCTTTCAGCAACAGGTGCGCCTCGCGAGTAATAATTTCGGCATTCATGGGAGAAAGAAGATCGTTCGCACGCGCGATGGAAAGTATGCTCGAAAGCGCGAGAAGTTCTCGAGAAAACGTCGTGCGGACAGAACCGAGCGGCAATACTGCCGCATCGATAAGATCGATTGATATATTCTCAATGCGGTTTTTTAAGGACAACGATCCGGAAAAAGCCGGCGTGATGAGATGAATCGCTTTCGCGAGTTGTTCCGCCTTTTTGTAAATAAAGACCCTGCGTATGTCCTTTTCAAATATGTTGTTAAATATATCTTTTTCTAAGACAAAATCCTCTGCGCGAACCTCTTTCATTTTTAATTGCCTTTGTATGGTTTCCGGACTATGTCTTATATCTGATAGCTCGTGTCTCATATCGTATAAGACAGTATATCTCTGTGCCAAGAGCGTGCAAGTTTTTTCAAGTAGAGAATTGCTCTGAATGCCCTTTGCAATGGTACAATAAACGCATTATGAGCCGCAGAAAAAATACCGACACTCGACGCGAAAAAGAATTGCGCGAATATGACACGCTTATCCGTTACGCGTCCGCTATTGTGCTTCTTGCGGCCGGCATACTGCTTGCGCTCGGTATCTTCGGCATGGCTGGACCGGTCGGCACAGCTACTTTTACCGCGAGTTATACCATCGTCGGCATTGGCGCGTTTCTCTTGCCGCTCGCGCTCATCGCCGCCGGGCTGTATGCCGGATTTGGTCTGCCGATGCTCGCCCCGCTCACCGCGTCGGGCTTGGTGCTCACGCTCGCTTCCATTCTCGCTTTTGCAGGACTCTTCCCTGGTGCGCGATTCGGCGGAGAAATCGGTACCTGGCTTGGAAAAGTTCTTTCCGGATTTTTCGGTTTTTGGGGTGCTTTGGTTTTGCTTATTGCTATTATCGCCGTCGGCATCGCGATCGTGAGCGATCTCGAAATGCTCGGTGCATTCTTGAGCAAGATTGGCCGCTCGCTTTGGGAGCGCATGCGTCGGCACAGAGAGGTTGAGGATGATTCCTTTGATGAGTCCGAAGTTGTCGGCGTACCCGAAAACGAGGCGTATGAATCAGAAAATGTGCAGGCCGATAATGTGCCGGAACATCAGCCGGTAGTGACTATTTTTAATCGTGCCTCCGATGACACATTCGCGCGACCGACAATAGTTAACTTCGACGCTGAATACGATCCGCCGCCACTTTCCATCCTCGGCGCTGATAAGGGCAAGCCGGGAGTCGGCGATATTAAAGCGAACGCGAATATCATCAAACGCACCTTCCAGAATTTCGGCATTCATCTCGAGATGGACGAGGTTTCAGTCGGACCGACGGTGACGCGCTATGCGGTGAAGCCCGCAGAAGGCGTGCGCCTCTCGAAGATTGTTTCGCTCGCGAATAATCTGGAACTCGCGCTCGCGGCGCATCCGGTACGCATCGAAGCGCCGATTCCGGGGAAATCATTAGTCGGCATCGAAGTGCCAAACACGGTTAAGGCGATGGTTGGCCTCGGCGGGCTTCTTTCCTCATCAGAATGGTCCGAAAGCAAAAAGCCATTGCTCGCCGCACTTGGCCGCGATATCGCCGGCACGCCGCATTATGTCAACATCGCAAAGATGCCCCACGCACTCGTTGCCGGCGCGACGGGTTCCGGAAAATCGGTTGCCATTCACGCGCTTATCACTTCTCTACTCTATCGAAACGGCCCGAACCAACTGCGCTTCATCATGGTCGACCCGAAACGCGTCGAGCTCACTGCGTACAACGGTATTCCGCATCTCTTAACGCCCGTCATCACCGATCCGAAAAAAACAATCTTTTCTCTCAAATGGGCGGCGAAGGAAATGGAACGCCGGTATAACATTCTCGAGGCGGAACAAGTGCGCGACATCGGTTCATACCACGCTTCCATTTATGAGCCGGCAAAAGCAAAAGGTGTTGGGGATCTGCCCGAGCCGCTTCCGTACATCGTTATTGTCATCGACGAACTCGCGGACATCATGCACAGCTTCCCGCGCGAGCTCGAGGCCTCAATCGTCCGTCTCGCGCAGATGTCGCGCGCGACCGGTATTCATTTAATACTTTCCACGCAACGCCCTTCGGTAAATGTCATCACCGGCCTTATTAAAGCGAATGTACCGACGCGCATGGCGCTTCAAGTCGCTTCGCAAATTGATTCCCGCACGATTCTCGACGGCGCGGGCGCGGAGACCTTGCTCGGCGCGGGCGACATGCTCTTTCTCTCGAGCGAGATGCAAAAGCCGGTTCGTATTCAGACGGCGTTCATTAGTGAAAATGAGGTGAAAAAAGTCGTGAGTTACATTCGAAGCCATAATGCGGGAGACCTTTCGAGCATCGACTTCGGCGGCAACGGAACAAGCATCGAACAAAATGATCTCGGCGGGTTTGCAAATAACAACTTTGACGACGAAATCGACGACGATCTTTATGAAGATGCGCGCGGCGCAGTCGAAGAAGCCGGCCGCGCATCCACCTCATATCTGCAACGCAAATTAAAAATTGGCTACAGCCGTGCGGCGCGGCTGATGGATGTGCTCGAAGAACGCGGCATTATCGGCCCGGCTGATGGAAGCAAACCGCGTGAAATACTGACTCGTCGCGAAACATCCCTTGAAAACGACTCCGACGAAAATACTTTCTAGCGAATATGACAAAATATCTACTTTTTGTTGTTCTCTTCATTTTCGTCGGTTACGGTTTTGTCGAGGCGTGGCCGCTTATAAAAGGTCCTTCTCTTTCTGTTTCTTTTCCTGACAACAATGCGACCGTTCCTGGCGGGATTGTGACCGTGAGCGGAACGGCGGCGCGCGCGGTGCAGTTGACGCTCGACGGCGAACCACTTCTCCACGAGGAGGACGGTAGTTTTTCAACGATACTTTCGTTCCCGCGCGGAGGTTCTATACTAACCTTTGTGGCAACTGATCGTTTTGGGAAACGCGTAACTGCCACACGAACTGTTTTCGTACCCTAAAGTAATTAACCACAATTCCATGCCATTCAAAAAACCGGCGAAAGAAAAAGTATTGAAAACGATGAGCGCGGCGACCGCCGACAAAGACGAAAAACAGAAATCAATCGATCAGGCGTTAAAAGAAATCCGCACGAAATTCGGCGATGAAGCGATTACTGTTTTTGGCGCCGGTACGCCGAAAAAAATTCCCGTCATATCGACGGGTTCCATCGGACTCGATGCCGCGCTCGGCGTTGGCGGACTTCCTTGCGGACGCATCATCGAAATATTCGGGCCGGAATCATCGGGGAAAACAACACTCGCGCTCCATGTTATCGCCGAAGCGCAAAAAGCGAATGGCATTGCGGCGTTCGTTGACGCCGAGCACGCGCTCGATCCGGAATACGCACGCCGCATCGGTGTGAAATTAACCGAACTTCTCATCTCGCAACCGGATACCGGCGAACAAGCGCTCGATATTGTTGAAAGTTTGGTGCGAAGCGGCAATGTTGACATCATTGTTATTGATTCGGTCGCCGCGCTCACGCCGAAAGATGAAATCGAGGGCGAAATGGGACAACAGCATGTCGGCAAGCAAGCGCGCTTGATGAGCCAAGCATTACGCAAACTGACTGCCATTGTTTCTCGAAGCAAGACGATTGTGATTTTCATCAATCAAATACGAATGCAAATTGGCGTGATGTTCGGCAATCCGGAAACGACACCGGGCGGCAAGGCGTTGAAATTTTACACCTCGGTGCGCCTCGATATCCGCCGCATCGCATCAATAAAAAAAGGCGAGGAAGTGGTCGGCGGGCGCGTGCGGGTGAAAGTGGTGAAGAATAAAGTCGCCGCGCCGTTCCGCACAACCGAATTCGATTTGCTCTATAACGAGGGCATCAGCCGCGAAGGCGAACTGCTCGCACTCGGTGAAAAGTATGACCTCATACAAAAATCCGGCGCGTCTTATAAAATGGGCGATGTCGCACTCGGCCGCGGCTACGACGCTTCGCGCACCTTCCTGCACGACAATCCAAAAGTTGCGAACGATTTGTTGAAACAGATTAAAGTGAAGTTGGCGGAAGCATAAAGAAAAATCCACTTATGTACTAATCTTCTGATAAACGAATTTCGATATTTGGGCGATGAAATTCGCCAGGGTTCCCGGGTCATTCCCTTGTGTCATCACACAGAGAAAATACGGTTGAGGAGTGTATACGATGCCGCAGTCGCTTAATTCAACACTGGTTGCGACGCCATTGGCGCCGTCGACATGTTCGCCATACTTGTGCGCGACCGTGACCGTGTTCGGAACGCCAGCAACCAATCCCGATGTAAAGGTGGCTTGACTTAAATCCTCAAGAATTCGCTCCGAATCGGCCCAATCCAAGCTGAGTGTCCCGTTGTATAAAATGCGGAAGAAGCGGGAATACTCGAGAGCGGTTATTTTATATCCGACCGAATTTGTATCATTCGGCGGCGGCACGGAAAGATCGTTATAGACCTTATCGAGTTCTTGGTCATTTATTGAATTAAGCAACGCGTATACCGCGCCATTATCCGAGTCCGAAAGTTCCGCTTTTACGAGAAAAGGAACTGAATATGATTGTCCTACCTGCAACTCGACCGGCTGTGCGAAAGGCAGTTGCGTATTGATTTCTGCGAGCGCCGGCGTATAGGTAATCGGGGTGGAAAGATACTCCGGTTGATCTTCGACCTGCCGATAAGCGGCAATGGCGACGACGACTTTCAATAAACTCGCCGGATCATATTGGTCATTTTCGTTAATGCCGATCCAATTTCCGGTGTTAAGATCTCTCAAATAAACGGCATAACGAGTAACCGTCCCCGCCGCTAATGGCGTAGACGCGATCGACTGTATCCCGCCACGAATGTTGTCCAACTTACTATCGAGATTGCCCGGGAGCGCAATCCCCGTTATGGGATGGAGCAATTTATACTCGGTAGTTTTGACAAAAAGAGGATGGATCTGCGTGAGTATATTCTGATAATAATCCTTCGTAAGGATATACGACGCACTGCTCGCGAGAAGCACAGAAAAGAAGATCGTGGCGATGACGGCCACCGTTCTTTTCTTATTGCCTGAATTCGCGGGCGACGGCTTTTTCATACTCTATGAGTATAGCAAAGTACAAGCCGCCACTCTGCACGATGGGTATATTACGCACTTCTAAAAATATGGGGCAAGGCACACTCGTGCACAACTTCGCGTGCGAGATACAAAAGCGAAGTGAACGAGAGCATGACGAGCGCCTGGACGACGACGTGTGTGTGTTCAAACGCATAGACGAGATACGAAGCATGGCCGATAAAACTCTGCGGACCGTTCGTGAACACGCGCGCAACCCACACTTCCCTGCCGATTCCCCAAAGCGCGAGAACGCAAATAATCGCCGCTAAAGCGGCGGAAGAAATAATCGGCCTGAGTGCGCGAACGAAGCCGATGCGGCGCATGACGATTCGTTCGATGTTCGACGGTTTATTCATACTTTTGTTCATCATAGATTTTTTTGAAAAGTTTCTTCGCGCGATGCACGCGCGTCTTCACCGCAGGAACCGAAAGCTGTTCTGATTCGGCGATTTCTTCTTGACTCTTACCCTCGACAAACTGTAACCGCAAAATCTTCGCGGCGGTTTCAGGCAATTTCGCGAGTGCGGCGATGA
>Ga0181520_10005793_pt1 | contig 19368 bp, 14 predicted proteins | sample PEATcosm2014_Bin_29_FD_132451 | JGI IMG/M metagenome (GOLD analysis project Ga0181520, IMG submission 132451) | Peatland microbial communities from MTU Mesocosm Facility, Houghton, MI, USA - PEATcosm2014_Bin02_30_metaG | ecosystem: Environmental > Terrestrial > Soil > Wetlands > Peat | place...
GAGGAGGTCGAGGAGGGACAGGCGTACCTGGACGACGTGAAAGCCGAATTTGAAGCCTTTGGTGTTCCAGCCGACGCAGAACTTGCCTACGGCACACCGCCGGCCAAGCAAATCGTCAAGTGGGTTCAAGAACACGGCTGCGACCTTGTGGCAATGAGCACTCACGGACATCGTTTGCTGGGCGACCTGTTTCTCGGAGCAACAGCTTGTGAAGTGCGGCATTGTCTCAGCGTGCCAGTCCTCCTTCTTAAGGCCACGTGAAGCAACCTCATTATCGACCTCCGCGGCGACAATAGCGTGAATAACTTGCCCGTCTTCAGCCACCCTCGGCCCGGCTTGACCGGGCTGATCTCGGAACGAATCACGAGGGTTTGGTTGTCCTTGCCTTTGAACGGATGCGCGGTGAGCTGATGACCACATCGGTTCAGACGAGGGGAATAATCTTCCATCAATCGTTCCGGGCGCGATCCCGTTACTCCTCATTACACCCGACCTCCCGGTCGTCCGAATCCGAAATCGCCATATCCGAATCCAAATCGCCGTAATGCCGTGGCAGACGAGGTTCCGAGGACGAGTTCCCGACCTGCCAAGCAGCTCCCCGCGGACTGGACCAGCAGCAGTCGAGCAATCCAGGCAATCGGGCGCGTTCAACAATGAATCCCCCCTCATCACAAACGCCGACCGCAAACGTTCAAAGGGGACCCGTGGGATGGAACCGGTCTCGAAGAAAAGCCTTAATAATCTCCCGGTTGTCTGTCTTGCAAGGCGGCGCGGACGTTATTAACCGACCGGACGAGGAAAGGGTTCCAACCGTCCAGTTAATAATCCGCCCCTGATGAGAAGCCCTTCCCGCGCCTGTGCAACGTGTCCAAATCGCCCGATCGACCGCGGGAAGAGATCCCGGGGCTGGGAAGCGGCTGGGCGGCTCGCCCCGGCCGCAAAAGAAGACGGGCTACGCCCGCCCCTTAACAATTTCGGACGTTGCTCGGACGCCACGTATCGAAGTCCCGTCGCCATAATGGTTTCGCCCTATGCACCGACGGACGAGACCCGGAACGGGTTGATACGGGCGAGGAGCCCGGCTCGACGATCTTGCGAGCTTAATAACGCCACGGGCGAGAGCCGGAAGGGAACCCGCCGGGCGGGAGGATGTATCTCGCCCGTCAGTCGGTGACAGCGTAGGGGGTCGTCGCAGGATGATCGCGATGTTCGGCACGGGGCGCGGCGGCATCGCCGTCCCTCGACATACAGGCGAGAGTGATCGGGTGCTTTGGGGCGGCGGCGCAAACGAACCGGAACTCGGGTTCGGGGATCGGTCTGCCCCTCGCGCCGGTCGGCACCCAGATTGTTAGCCGCCTCCTCTCCGACCCGGTCGGCTCGGAAAACCGTGAACCATCTTGAGGAGGCAAAACCGCTCGTCTTCCTCCTGGTATCTGCCAGGCAAATGCGGCCGGCCCCCGCTTGCCGCGCAATCCGTGCGCAGCGTGCCAAGAAGCCAGGGGCCGACCGCGACGCATCCTGCGCACCGATCGAGACACAACATCTGCCGTTGGCCGGACTGGGTTGCCAGCAATTGGCCCACCCTGGCGAGTGCTTCTAGGTCCTTCTCATATTGCTGTGTGTGTTCCCGCTTTCTCAGAGGAGTTGTCGTTGGCAAGTTCACGTCTGACCCGTGCCGTGAATCACCTAAGTCCTTAGAACACAGTCAGCGTTGGGAAGCCTTGCACTGAGTGAACTTCAGTTGAATCCCCCTTTGTCAAAGGCTTTAGTGTGTGGCCAAGGTTCTCGCCCATTTGGAATCGCTCGAACCGGCATGCAGAACACCTGGTTACCGTTCTCACCAGTGCGGATGCGGAGAACGTGGTCCAGGTTGGTAACAAAAATGTTGGCATCGCCAACTTGCCCGGTCTTGGTCGTTTGGATGATCGTCTCCAATATCCGAGGTAGGTCCGCATCGGCGACGACAATCTCGATCTTGATCTCTGGCAGGAAGTCGGCGGCATGGTCGCCGCCACGGTACCTCTCTGCGGGCCCTTTTCGAGCGCCGAATCCGCGAACCTCACTAACCGTCATGCCGTGGTTCCCTTGTTGCCCCAAGGCACTCTCGACATCTTCAAGTTGGCGATGACAAATTAGTGCTTCGATCTTCTTCATCGCTATTTCCCCATCCGTGGTAAAGACACCGACTTACGGAGCATCATTGTCGTTCGTACATGCTACTCCCGCAGGAGCAAGGGCTAGCAGGTCACTTCTTGTTCTCGGTCGTTTTCTGATAGCGTTTCTGGAGGGCTAGATTTGTCTCCAGCACGTTCACCAGGGGCACGCCAAACAGCCCGCCCAGCGGGGCGAAGCTGTTGGCCCGCAGCAATTCCTCGATGTCCTGGCGGACTTTCTTCTCGTCGGTTCCGCTCTTCTTGGCCCAGGCCGCCGCCACGCGGTCCAACTGCCAAAGTGCATTGTCCAGCGTGATGTGCGGATCGAGGCCCGAGCCGGAGGCCATCACCATATCCGCCGGAATGCGCTCCAGCTCCACATCCTTATGTTCCTCCAACCACATGTCGAAAAATCCCGATTGGATGTCCGCTCCTTCCTTTGCTGGCTCGACCTTTTTCTCGGTTTTCCCGCCCGACGTCTTGCGCTCAACGATGCTAGGGAACGTGCCGGGGTGGGCCTTCGAGTACTCGGTGAAGTACGTCACGGCCAAGTCTTCAGGTTTTGGCTCCGGTGTGTCGGGATTGGCCTTGATCCACTCGGTGACCTCCGCCCGGTGCGTCTTCTGCCAGTCGGACACATAGGTGGCATTCAGCTTGTCGGCTTTGACCCAGTTCTGAGCGACAGTCGAATGCAAGGCCGCCCACTGGGCCACGATGCCCGGCTTGCCGCCGAATTGGTCCTTTTGGAACCAGCTTTCGATGTCAGGGGCGACCGCCTGGCCCTGCTTTGCGCCGCTGGCGTATTTCACGATGGGGCCAAGCTGGCGTGCCACACGATCCCGGAGCAAATAATTGTTGGCCGCCCAGTTCGAGGCACCCGAGGCGGCAGCGTTGTAGGAGGCGGCTGAAGGACGTGGCTGGAAATACTCGTCGGCCGTGAACGGCTGCGCGATAAGCTTGGAGCCAGCCGGGGTGCCTTGCGCATCGGTCAGCAGGCTTCCCTGGGCCTTGTCATGGAATAGGGCTTGGCCGATGCCCAGCAAGACCAGTGGATACAGCACCGAGCAGAGGAGCACGGTGAGGACCAACAGCCAGAGATTGGCACGTAGGTGAGCGAACATGATTGGACTCCCAGTTTCGTGACAGGCTAGACCATATGGAAGGCAACGAGGATCACGTCGATCAGTTTTATGCCGATGAACGGTGCGATCACGCCGCCCAATCCCCAAATAAGCAGGTTGCGGCGGAGCAGTGCGTCGGCGCCAACGGGACGGTACCTCACTCCCTTGAGCGCGATCGGAATCAACAGCGGAATGACGACCGCGTTGAAGATCACCGCCGAAAGAATCGCGGAGGTAGCCGAGTGCAGATTCATGACGTCCAACGGTTTCAGCCACGGCAGTGTAGCGGCGAACATCGCCGGGATGATCGCGAAGTATTTCGCCACGTCGTTGGCAATGGAAAACGTCGTCAGCGCCCCGCGGGTCATAAGCAGTTGCTTACCGATCTCGACGACTTCGATCAGCTTGGTGGGGTCGCTATCGAGGTCTACCATATTGCCCGCTTCCTTGGCCGCTTGCGTGCCCGAGTTCATGGCCACACCCACATCGGCCTGAGCCAGGGCGGGGGCATCGTTGGTGCCGTCGCCCATCATGGCCACGAGCTTCCCGTCGGCCTGCTCCTTGCGGATGTAGGCGAGCTTGGCTTCTGGCGTGGCCTCGGCGATGAAATCATCGACCCCCGCCTGGGCAGCGATCGCCTTGGCTGTAAGCGGGTTGTCGCCGGTGACCATCACCGTTCGCAAACCCATCCGCCGCAAACGCGTGAACCGCTCGGTGATGCCCGGTTTAAGGATGTCTTCCAGCACCACCATCCCCGTGATGCGGCTCCCGTCGCTGACCAACAGCGGCGTGGCCCCTTTTGCCGCCACTTCCGCCACTACACTGTCTACCCGCGGCGGCGGTGATCCGTTCTGCTGCTTGACATGCCTGAGAATGGCGTCGGGGGCCCCTTTGCGAATCTGATGACCGCCCGGCAGGTCGATCCCGCTCATCCGCGTTTGCGCCGAGAACGCGATGAATCGCGAGTCGGGCGGGGCCAGGGCGTCACCGTTGGATGTCAAGGCGTCCAATCGCTCCGCGGACTGGCCAGGCGAATCCAACTGACGAGATAACTCCACAATGCTCTTGCCTTCGGGCGTCTGGTCGGCGACCGACGCCTGGGCGGCCAGGCATCCCACCTGGATGGCGGTATAGCCCTCGAAGGGAATGAACCGCGTCGCCCGGCGGTTGCCCACGGTAATCGTGCCCGTCTTATCCAAAAGCAGGGTGTCCACGTCGCCGGCTACTTCCACGGCCTTTCCACTCTTGGCCAAGATGTTCGCCCGCAAAGCGCGGTCCATGCCCGCGATGCCGATGGCCGCCAGCAGCGCGCCGATCGTCGTAGGAATCAGGCACACCAGCAGCGCCACGAGCGTGGGCACGTCGGTGCCGAGGCTCAGCGGTGCCTTGTCGAGGCCCAGGTAATCCTTCATGTACAACTCGACGTTGTACGCGATCGGCCAGATGGTGGCGGTGACGATCAGAAAGATCAACGTGAACGCTGCCAGCACCAGCGACAGCGCGATTTCGTTGGGCGTTCGCTGCCGGATCGCCCCTTCGACCAAGGCAATCATGCGGTCAAGGAACGAACTGCCGGGGCTGGCCGTAATCTCTGTCACGATCCGGTCGGATAACACCCGCGTTCCTCCGGTGACCCCCGAGCGGTCGCCGCCCGCCTCGCGGATGACAGGCGCCGACTCACCCGTAATGGCCGACTCGTCGATGGAGGCGATCCCCTCGATGATCTCCCCATCGCCGGGTATCACCTCACCGGCAACGATTTCCACACGATCGCCGGCACGGAGTTCCGTGGAGACCGTCTGCTCGATCGTTCCATCCTCTCTAAGGCGGCGCGCCGGAGTGGTTCGTCGCGTTTTGCGCAACGCATCCGCCTGAGCCTTGCCGCGGGCTTCGGCGATGGCGGAGGCGAAGTTGGCGAAGAGCAAGGTCGCCAGGAGCCAAAAGTCCAAAGCCACAAGGTAGCCAACGTTTGCGGCGCTTTGGTAGCCGAAAAGCTTGGCAACCGTATAGATGGCGGTCAACACAGTCCCGATCTCGACCACGAACATCACGGGATTCTTCCACTGGATGTCGGGCCGGAGCATCACCAGCGATTGCCAGAAAGCCGTTTTAAGCAGTTCCGGCTCGAACAGGCCGGCCTTCCGGCTATGCCGACGCCCGAGTTTGAGTTCGTCGGGGGCGGGACCGGTGACCGGCGGTTCCCTAGTGAGCGTGCTAGGCATGTTCTTTTCCCTTGTCTCGTGACCGTGTTTCGTACTGGTTTTCATGTTCCTTATCTAACCTCCGAATGGAAGCGGCCCAAAATGCTCGGCCACCGGTCCGAGCGCGGCCACCGGCAGGAAGAGCAATGCCCCAACGAGGATGATGGTTCCCATCAAGACGCAAGCGAAAGTAAACGTGTCCGTCCGCATGGTACCCGCCGTGAAAGGCGTTGGCTTCTTAGCGCCCAGGCTCGCCGCGAAGGCCAGCGGAGCGATCACTGGGATGAACCGTCCAAGCAACATGACCAGCCCCGTAGATATGTCCCAATAGGGGCTCTCAGGGGCCGGGTTAGGATTGTCGTTGGCGCCGTAGGTATCGCCGAGCCCTTCAAACCCCGAGCCATTGTTGGCCGAGGCGGAACTGAACTCATAAAGGACTTCAGAGAACCCGTGTGCACCGGGATTGTTCGTCGCCTTGTTGCCCCAGTCCGTAGCCGCAAATAGGCCCGTGGGCATCAAGATCAGGATCGGGTGGGCCAACAGGGCGATCATGGCCAGTTTCATTTCCCGAGCCTCGACCTTTTTGCCCAGGTACTCGGGCGTGCGCCCCACCATCAGTCCCGCGATGAACACGCCGACGATCAGGTACAATAGCAGGTTGATCATTCCCACGCCTTTGCCACCGAACACACAATTGAGCCACATGCCGGTCATCGGGGTGAGTCCCGCCAGCGGGTTCAGGCTGTCGTGCATACAGTTCACGGAGCCACAGCAAATGGCGGTGGTCCCGGCTGCAAACGTTGCCCCGGCCGAGGTGCCGAAGCGTAGCTCCTTCCCCTCCAGGTTTCCTAGGCTTTGATCCACGGGGAGCCGGGCCAGCCCCGGATTCGGCTGGAGAGTGTCCCAATAGATGCCCCAGCCGATCATCGCGATAAACATTGTCATCATCACACCGAAGATGACCCACGCGTGGCGCATTTGCCGCAACATGCGGCCGAACATCAAAACTAGCGCGAAGGGAAAAATCAAGTAGTTCATGACGCTGAGAAAGTTACTCCACGCACTGGGATTCTCGTAGGGATGCGATGAATTAGCTCCGAAAAACCCGCCCCCATTGGTCCCCAGATGCTTGATGGGAAGAAGAGCAGCTACGGGGCCGCGGGCAATCTCTTGTTGGAGTTGCGGTTGCCCCTTGTCGTCCGTGCCCATCGCACCGGGCTCCACAGTGGCAACCTTCGCGCTGCCATCGAGAGTCATGGGGATGCCATCCGCCATGAGGAGCACGCCCATGACGAAAGCGGCGGGGACAAACGTGTAGGCCACCACGCGCCACATGTCCAGGTAGAAATTGCCCATGTGCGACGCGCTGCGCAGGGCACGGATGATCGCTACCAAACAGCAGAATCCTACGCTAGCCGAGACGAACATGTTCCAGCAGATCATGAACAACTGGCTGAAATAGGACAGATGCTGCTCGCCGGAATAATGCTGCAAGTTGGTGTTCGTCAGGAACGAGCAGACCGTGTTGAAAATCGTGGTCGGGGCCACCATGTGCTTTCCGTCTGGATTCAGGGGGAAGACGGGCTGTAGAGACAACACGACGAACCCGAAGACGAACATCAATGTGTTGAACAAGAGCATGGAGACGGCATACTGCTTCCAGTTCTGCGGCCCTGTGTCCACACGGGCCTCGATCCAACGCAGAAATTGCGGAGCATGATAACGCCCGTCCATAATCCAGGCGAGGTAACGGCTAAAGGGAATCGCCAGCGCCGTGGTGACCGCCAAAATCAGGAATGGAAGAAACCAGACTTGGAACTGGAACATCGTCAAGCACCTTTCGCGTTAAAAAACTCAAAACCACTCGGGCCGCACCAGTGCGGCACATAGGTATACTAAAAGCAGCACCGTTACTACGGCAGTCAGCCAGGTCAAAATACCCATGTCATTTCCTTTCATACCTTGTCGCAGGCAGGTACGCAGGCGAACAGGAAGGCAAATGTCGCCAAGCCCAAGAACACCATCGCCGGTAGCCAGATCGTCAAGTCCATGTTGGTTCCTCACTTATGTTTGAGACAAGAAGTCCACAAGAGTTGCGGACCTCATTGACCATGCCATCGTTTTCTCACAAACATGGCTGAGGGAGAGTGCGAGTTCGGACGGGAGCCGCCGCGTAGACTCTCGACGTAACGATCTCCCGAAGCCCCAGGGTGCTGGGACTGATGAACGTCGTCTCGATCGTCTGCTTTACCGGAAGTGGGCGGCTTCTTCGTGTTCGCCGCGGCGCCCGGCCTCCTTGGTTGCCTATCGAGCAGCCGGTCAAGATATCCGCTGAGGCAATCCTCACATTTGTCGCAAATCCAGACATAGCCGGCTACGACAAGAGCAATCACCCCGGCCAACGTAGCGACCCGAAACATGAACCAGAAGATCGAACCTTTCGGCACAAGGATGTCGAGCAGTCCGCCAGCGCATACCAGAATGCCGACGGCTGCCACGGAGCAGCTAATGACCAACATTTTGTTCCAGGTGCGCCAGGTCAATGGTTCATTCACTCTCATCCGCAACTCCCCCAGGCGGCCCCGACGGTGATCCACGCGGACTGCCGGCTTTTGTGGTTTCTGGTATCGAAACTGCATATTCTCACTTGCAATGCGTGTGCCGGAGCAAGTGCAAGAGTCGCAACTCATGCTGCGAACAGGGTTTTTGTACATGCCGCACTTGGCAGGCCAACGCCTCCGCACCGCAAATTGCAAGGTGAGCCGTGCATAAATGCACGATGTTTGATGGCGCTGTGAGCCAGCGCTTGGGGTGAGTAAGAAACATGAACATCCGTCTCACTGAACGTAAGGAGAGCACGTGTCGCGCCCTTCCCGTGGAGTTGCGAAGCAGCGAGCCGAAGATGCATGAGGTGCTTGGGATAGCCCTCAAGATTGCGGCAAGCGACGCGACCATCCTGCTGCGCGGCGAGAGCGGCACGGGCAAGGGGCTTCTGGCCAGAGTGATCCATGTCGGCAGCCCACGGGCTGCGGGTCCGTTCGCTGCCATCCAGTGCCCGGGCCTCTCCGTCGCACTGCTGGAGAGTGAGTTGTTCGGCAAGGCGCAGGCCGTCTCGACAGGCGCGCTACGGGACACAGTGAGCAAGTTGCGCATCGCGGAAGGGGGCACCTTGCTTTTGGACGAGATCGGCGACCTGCCGCTGGAACTACAGCCCAAGGTCCTGCGATTGCTCCAGGAGCGTTCCTATGAGCGCCTGAGAGAAACGCAGACACAAGGCAGCGACGTTCGGCTCATCGCGACCACCAACCGCAACCTGGAGGCGGAGGTGGCAGCTGGCCGCTTCCGCGAGGACCTGTTCTACCGACTGAACCTCGTCCAGATAACCCTCCCGCCACTCCGCGAGCGACGCGCCGACATCCTACCTCTTGCCGAGGATGTGCTTCGGTCTTTTGGCCGGCAAACCGACAAAGCTCCTTCAGGGTTTGCCGAGCCGGTGCGCGATGCCTTGCTCCGTTATTCCTGGCCGGGCAACATCCGGGAACTGCGAAACGCCATCCAGCGGGCCGCAATTCTTGCTTCCGGCTTCTTGATCGAGCTGCACCATTTGCCGTCGCAGATCACGAGCCCTGGACAGACAATCCAAACCGCCATTCAGCCGACCACCTTGGATCAGATGGAAATTGAGCAAATCCGGCGCGTTCTCAGCTCGGCAGGTACGATCGGGGAAGCGGCTGCCCAACTGGGCATCGACCCAAGTACGCTGTATCGAAAGAGGAAGAAGTATGGTATGCGCAGGGTGCGAAGCGCGACCGTAACGTACGACGAACCGCCACGAGATGCCTGATCTCGAATTCTTCGGGCTTTCGCGTTTGGCTATCGGGAGAATCCTGGTGCCCAGCATCAGACAGATCCCATGCCGCCAGTAGCCTTGAGGCAGCCTTGTCTCGCATTTTGCATGGTAGACCGTGCGAATTGCGGCACGGTCGACGACTCGGCCTACCTGATGGCCAGCAGCAACATCGTGGCAGGCAAGCGGTTACGTCGCTCGTGCCTGATGCGGCACGATCCTTGCAATCAGGGTTGTGACGATGACGACTCGTATGTTAACAATGAATGTGAACCATCGTTGTCCGAAAGAGAACAGCGTCATGCAAACGGACTCGCTACTGCTTCAGGAGAAAATGAAAACTCGTGTTGGCTTGCATCAGAGGAATTTCCAAAGAAAGTGATAGTGATGAGCATCGCTTTACCACGGACTGTAGCTGGTTATGCCATTCCCATGTGCCCGCACTGCGACAAGGCGTATGGGCCGGAAGCAGTTGATGCGGGGCCGATTCGCTGCGCAGTGTGCGGCCAATGGTTTGAGGTTATTGCGAGGACTGTCTATCAAGTGAAACAGAATCTCGACTATGCAAGCGGGAAAGCTTAGCGTCTGCTTCGAGCGCCAAGTTATGGCCCACACTGAGCGAGACTTGGTACTTCCAAAGGCTCTAAAGGCTTGCCGCAGGTACCAGTGAATTACCGCCTGCGATTCACACCCCTATTTGAGAGAAAGACCCATGAAGCTGATTATTGCCATTATTCGGCCGGAGAAGCTGGAATCGGTGAGGGACGTTCTGAAGCCGGGAGAGACGCGCTTGTTGTCCATCGGTTCGGTGGAAAGCGGGATGCAGGGATACGCCGGTATGTATCGGGGCCTGGAGATGCGGTTCCGACCCCCGGTCGTGCGGCTGGAGATCGCGGCTGAGGACTGGTATGCTGGAACCGCCATGGCAGAAATTTCCCGGGCAATCTCCGTCGGGGCTTCCGAGCAGGATAGCGAGGCTTCCGTCTTCATGATCCCGCTGGATGCCTGCGTCCCGGCCGTCAGTCGCCAGGGTGTTGCACGTCCTTTGGTTGATCGACATCGGATGGCCGGATGTACGGCACCCTCACTCCCCTGGGCGAGTTGGGGGGCACGCGCCGAAAGCCACTTGCCTTAAGAGTCGCGTAAGGTGCCCCGCCGTAAGAAGCCTTCCGCCGAAGCTAAGACGTTGGTCGTTCGTCGCGATTGAACCGTCGGCGTCAGCGTACAGAACAAGGAGTAAGCGTCCGACTACCGGGCTCGAAACTTGTGCACCGGTCTGCCGTTCTCCCAGAAGACCCAGACACGGGCGCTCTCCTCCCACGTGAGCATGCCCGATCTTGGACTGCCCGATTTGGCGGCGTCTGGAATCTCCGTTTCCGGCGGCAATACTTCCACCGCCGGAATCTGCCGGAGAAGCTCATAGTGTTGGACGCTGGCTAATTCCTCTTTTCCGACGAAGTAGATGAATGCCGCAACGAGGACCAGGATGACCTGACCAGAGAGCGCGCCGAAAACCCCGAACAGCAAAGCAAAGCCGGCTCCCAGCCCGGCCGCGATCTTCGTTGCCCGCAGCCGCCCCAGCGAAACACTCAATATGGCTCGTAGCGCCCGGCCGCCATCCATGGGAAAGGCCGGTACCAGGTTGAACGACACCAAGGCGAGATTGATCAGTGCCAAGTCGAAGACAAAGCAGCCGGGAAGGAAGCTGGCGGTTGTCCGGCTGGGAAACCACTCGGGCAGGATCAAGGTTGGTAGCCGAAGAATGGCCACAATGACGGTCGTCACCGCCGGCCCCGCGACGGCGATCCAGAACTCCTCGCGAGGCTCTTCGCTCATCCGTTCCAACGAGGCGACGCCACCGATCGGATAGAGGGTGATGTCCCGCGTGCCGATGCCGTATTGGCGGGCCATCCAGGCATGGCCCAGCTCATGGAGGACGATACAGCCGAGAACCGCCAGGATCAACGCGAGCCGATACGTGGCCAGCCCCCAGCCTCCGACAACCATGGGCTGGACTAGTTGTGCTACCAGCAAGATCAGGCATGTCGAGTGAGCGTAGATTTCTACGCCACCGAGGGTGCCAAGCTTCCAGGATCGCAGCAAAACGGAGCCGCGCATCACTTTTTGTCTCTTTCAGCCCGTAAAGTAATTGCCAGGTGCGCGCTTGGCCGGATTCTATTTCGCAGCCGGAAGGGCGGCTGTCGCGCCGAGCGGGGCGATCTTGTCCAGCGCGATGTTGAGCATCAGGACGTTTACCCCAGGATCACCAAGAAAGCCGAGGCTAGGCTGGTCGGTGTTCTGTTTGATCAACTCCAGCACTTTCTCTTTGGGAAGCTTCCGGGCATTGGCAACTCGCTGGGCTTGAAGCGAGGCATTTTCCGGGCTGATGTGCGGATCGAGACCAGAGCCTGAGCCCGTAACCGCATCGCCGGGGATAATCGTTGCGAAATCTGCGGCGATCACAGGGTTCTTGTCGGTGGGATCGGTCGGGGGATGCGGGAAGTCATCCACCAACTTGGTATCGAGAAGGTTGCCATTCTTGTCTTGATATTTGGACAATGGTACTTCGACGATACGGGTGCCGTCTGGCTTGGTCCTGTACAGCTTGAACGTGATGCCGTTTTCCAGGCAGTAGTGGATCACGCGTAGACGGATACCGTCGAAGGCGAGGGTTTCCGCGGGCGGGGAAGCGGGCGCGCTGGCGACTTGCGGAGCACTCGGCGCACTAGCCGCTGCGGAGGCCGCAGGTGCAGTGGCTGGCGCAGGGGCCGTCGCTCCTGCGGGCTGAGGGACAGACGCTGTGGCCGGGGGTGGCGGGGTCTGCGTCGCACCGTTGATCAGCTTATCGCTCAAGGGGCCGAGATTGGTGCCACCGGAATTGCTGGCGTCGTACCCGGCGCCGGCCGCACTGGGCCGCGGATGAAAATAGCCTGACGCGGAAAAACTCTGGCCGATCAAGTACGATCCGACCGCTTGCTTGTCGTCGGTAGTGAACGTACCGTCTTTCTTCACTAGTGAACCATTGGCCTGAATGGGAAAGACGGCTTGGCTGACAGCCCAGATTGCCAACGGATAGAGTCCGCAGCAAATGGTGCCCAGAACAAGGGTGACGCCGATCGACGTCCAGATGTGGCCCAAAATCGAACCACCGCGGTCATCGGTTGCGTCGATCGTTTGCGACTCGCGCGAAGCGGTCCTGCTATCGGTCGCATTGAGTTGCCGGTTTTCGTCACTTGCTTTCGTGTTGGTCATATTGGTTCGCTTGCTTCTGTACGGGTTCGGGCGGTCCTTGCCGTGCAAGGGGTCCGTGTCGGATTACGCCAGATTCAAACAGTGAATGATTTGGTCGATCAGCCAGATTCCCGGGAACGGGCAGATGATCCCGCCCACGCCATAAATCAGCAGATTGCGTCGCAGGATTGAAACGGCCGACGCGGCTCGGAACTTGACCCCCTTGAGGGCCAAGGGAATCAAGGCAACGATGACCACGGCGTTGAAGATCACCGCGCTCATGACCGCGCTATGCGGCGTGTGCAGGCGCATGATATTGAGGGGGGCGACTTCGGGGAACGCGCCCATCAGCATGGCCGGAATGATGGCGAAATATTTGGCCACATCGTTCGCGACGCTGAAGGTGGTCAATGCACCGCGGGTCATCAGCATCTGTTTGCCGATTTCGACGACCTCGATGAGCTTCGTCGGGTTGCTGTCCAGATCGACCATGTTCCCGGCCTCTTTGGCGGCCTGGGTACCCGAGTTCATGGCCACGCCGACATCCGCTTGGGCCAGGGCCGGGGCATCATTGGTGCCGTCACCGGTCATGGCGACCAGGTGTCCCTTGGTTTGCTCGGCCCGCAGCAGGGCGAGCTTGTCTTCCGGCGTGGCCTGGGCCAAGAAGTCGTCCACGCCGGCCTCCTTGGCGATGGCCGCGGCGGTGAGTGGGTTGTCTCCGGTGATCATGATCGTTTTGATCCCCATGGCGCGAAATCGCTCGAACTGGCTGGGCAGGCCCACTTTCACGATATCCTTGAGGTAGATGACGCCCAGGGCCTTGTCTTGACGCGCCACCACCAGTGGTGTTCCACCATTGCGGCTGATGCGATCGACGGCCTCGTCAATTTCCTTGGGATACGTTCCGCAGATCCAAGTGCGGACGCTATCGGCGGCGCCCTTGCGAACCGAGTCGCCGTTGATGTCCACGCCGCTCATGCGCGTTTGCGCGGTGAAGGGTACGAAGACGGCGTGCGGCATCTCGTGGATTTCCCGGCCGCGGATGCCATACCGCTTCTTGGCCAGGATCACAATGCTGCGTCCTTCCGGCGTTTCGTCCGCCAGACTGGCAAGCTGCGCTGCCTCGGCCAGTTCCTTGGGGTCGATGCCGGGGACCGGGATGAATTCCGTTGCCTGGCGGTTGCCCATCGTGATGGTGCCGGTTTTATCCAGCAGTAACACATCCACGTCGCCAGCGGCTTCCACCGCGCGGCCGCTCATGGCCAGCACGTTCTTCTGTACCATGCGGTCAATGCCGGCGATGCCGATGGCCGAGAGCAGCCCGCCGATCGTGGTCGGAATCAGACAGACCAAGAGCGAAACCAGAACCGTGACCGAGAAGGCCAGGCTGACCTGCTCATACGCGGGGCTGTCGCCGAGGTAGGTGTGCGTGAAAACTCCAAACGGCAACATCGTGATGACGACCGCCATGAAGATGATCGTCAACGCCGAGAGCAGAATCGACAGGGCGATTTCGTTGGGTGTCCGCTGTCGTTTGGCCCCTTCGATCAGTTCGATCATGTGGTCCATGAACGACTCCCCGGGGTTGGCCGTCACGCGCACCTTGATCTGGTCGGAGAGCACCATCGTGCCGCCGGTGACGGCCGAGCGGTCGCCGCCGGCCTCACGGATCACCGGCGCGGATTCGCCCGTGATGGCGGATTCGTTGACCGAGGCGGCGCCTTCAATGATCTCGCCGTCCGCGGCAATCAACTCGCCGGCCGCGACCACGAACACGTCGCCTTTCCGCATCGATTCCGCGGCCACCCAGGTGAACGAACCGTCCGGATGACGCTTCTTGGCACGGGTCTTGGTGCGGCTTTTTCGCAGCGTTTCGGCCTGCGCCTTGCCGCGACCTTCGGCCATGGCCTCGGCGAAGTTCGCGAAAATCACGGTGAACCACAACCAGATGGAGATCTGCAGCACGAACGCCGTTTCTGAATGCTTGGTGAAGGCCAGATCGAGAGTCGTGACCGCCGCCCCCACCTCGGTGACGAACATTACCGGGTTCTTCCACATGTGGGCGGGATTGAGTTTCCGGAAGCTGTCGAAAATCGCCGGAACGACAATCTCGCGGTCGAATAACGGTCGTGCTTTGCTAGACATTGAATTCCTCAATTGTTCTGGAACGATCCGATCGTGCGGCCTTCGAGCGAGCCCATGCGTCAGTACAAAATGTGCGATCCGTACATCTTGAAGTGTTCGATCACCGGGCCCATCACTAATCCGGGCAGGAAGTTCAATGCGCCGAGGATGACAATCACCGCGGCGACGAGCAGACAGAACGTGGGCCCGACCACCGGGAAACTGCCCGTATGCAGCGGCGCCGCCTTCTTTCTGGCCAGCGCCCCCGCCAATGCCAGGATGGGGAGCATTTCGAAGTAGCGGCCAATCAGCACGCAAAACGACTGCGTCCAGTTGAACATGGTGCTGCCGTAGACCGTGATCGTTTTGGTGCTGTCGGCCGGGTCGGGGGACGTGACGGTAGGCGCATAGCCGACGCCGCCGAATGCGGTGCCGTTGTTGGCAGTCCCGGAACTGTAAGCGTAGAACAGTTCGCTGAAGGCATGGGGCCCGTTATTGGCGTTATTATCCGTACCCCATTTGGCCAGGCACGACCATGCCGTAAACGCGACGGTGTCCAGCACGATCATGAGTAACAGCAGGGAGCAGCACTTCACATCGAAACTGTTGATCTTCTTCCCGAGGTAATCGGGCGTGCGCCCGATCATCAGACCGGCCAGGAACACCGAGACAAAGATGAACACCAGCATCGAATAGAGACCGGTGCCGATGCCGCCGAAGATCACCTCGCCCATGTGCATGTTGAACAGGAGCATGAAACCGGCCATGGGCATCATGGAGTCGTGCTGGCAGTTGTTGGCTCCCTCAGCCGTGATCGTTACGTTATTGGCCCACGTCGCGGAGTTGTAGATGCCGATGCGGACTTCTTTCCCTTCCATGTTGCAATTGACTGGACTGACGCCTAGCGCCGTCATGCGCGGATTGGGCTGGGCTTCGAAATACCAGGTTATCACGTTCGTGGCAATGAGCATCGCGAACATGACCAGCCAGATGTTCCAGCCGTGCAACTGGTGGTTGATCATGCGGCCGTAGTAATAGGGCAGGCCGGCAACCACGGAAAAGAACACGATCAACTGCAAAAACTGAGACAGCGGCGTGGGATTTTCGAAGGGGTGGGCCGTGTCGGCGCCGGTAATGCCCGGACCGTTCAAGCCGAACACCTTGGGCGCCGCGAATGCGGCCATCGGGCCCTGCACGATCGGCTGCACGCTGGGTTGCGTCGCCGAGGCGGCCGCCGACTGATCCAGCGTGGTGGCCTGGGTGTATGCCCGGTAGTTCATGGGCGTCCCCTGCCACGCACACGCCATGGCGAACACCAGGCAGACGGGAATGAACAGGTGCAACGTGATGCGCGTCAGGTCGACCCAGAAATTACCGATGTTTCGCGTCTGCTGACGGGCGACGCCGCGCACCAACGCGGCTGCCACGCCAATGCCAATGGCCGACGAAAAGAAAAAGTGCAGCGCCGTGGTGACGATTTGCGAGAAATGCGTGAACATCTGCTCGGGTTCATAGCTTTGCCAGTCGGTGTTCGTGGAGAAGGTGATGGCCTGAATGAAAGCGATGATTCCCGGCACCTTTCCGCCGCCGTTGATGACGTCGTTCTTATCCACCGTAGCGTTGAGGCTGGCCAAGTTCGCCTTCAGGGGGAGGATGTCCTGAATGCGGTACAGACCGTAACTTAGGACGGTGGTGACCATGCCCAACATAAGCATCGCCAACGCGTACTGCTTCCAGTTCTGCTGTTTCTTGGGATTGACGCAGGCTACCTTGTAGACGAGCCATTCCACGGGACCGAAGATCTTCTCCAGGAATCCCAGGCCGCCTTCCTTGTCGGGGTCAAGCACGCGCAACAAGTAGATGCCCATCGGCTTGGTGATGGCGGCCAACGCCACGAGAAACACCAGAAACTGAATCCAACCTGACAAAGTCATATACTGCATAGAGCATCCACTTCTTTCTTTCCAGCGATTGGACCGGCGACCGTTTGGAGATGGTGTGTGTCTCGGTCAGGCGAGAAACGATCAGAGACTTTCCGGGCGAATCAGCGTCCAGAACAGGTAGACGAGAAGGCCCAGCGAGACGATTCCAACAATGATGTTTTCCATGGATCAGATCCTATCGAAGGCATACGCATAGCCAACGCATAGGCCAAAGAAGCCGATGATTGCCAGCACGAAAACGAGATCCATCATGAGCCTGCGCTCCTGAAACGTGATTCTGTCGTTGTGGAAACCGCCATTCTCTTTCCCAGATGGTGATTCAGGTCAGAGAGTTGCAAGCCGATTTGCAAGATTCGTGCCATAAATACTGGGTTGTGCTAAATTGTGACTGACTAATAGGTTAGAAAAACAGTGACAATTTTGTCAGAGGCGAAAAGATTGCATCTTGCCCGACGAGCATTGCATTTTGCGGGATAACACGGCCGCGTAGACACGCACGGCCGACGAGAGAGACTCGATAGAGTTCAAGAACCAGAACCGCCGCCGTCAATGGCTGGAGCCGTGGTTCGGGCACAATCTTTCGCAAGCAATCGGGCGGCGGTTGTGCGCCGAGCGAGGGAACTCCGCTGAGGCAGGCAAAGCGGTTTGGCTGATTTCACGAAGTCTCGTGAAGACCATGTTGCGGCCTCCGGTGTGCCGCTTCCGACATACCATCGGTGGCACCGGTTGACAGCCATTGTTATTGTTAGCGTAATTGAGGATCCAAACCGCCTTCGCTCTGCCCAAATTTAGTCTGCCAAAACTCGTTCCTTTCCGGTCGCCATCCCGTTACTCCTTGTTGCAGTCGACTTCCCGGTCATGCGAACCCGAAACCACCATGTCCGAATCCGGGATGCCGTAAAGCCGTGGCAGACGAGGTTCCGAGGACAAATTCCGACCCGCCAAGCAGCTCCCCGCAGACCGGCGCTGGCAGGCGAGCGGTTCCGGCAAACCGGCTCGTTCGGCGTTGTATCCGACAGGAGGCGTTTCTCGCCAACAAGAACACCGACCGCAAACGCCCACAGGGGTCCTGTCGGGATGGAAGCCGCCCCTGAATCGACCGCCGACCGCGTACATATCCCGTGCAACCCTTCCATGAATGGCTGAGGAACCGCGCCCGGGAAGCCCCTGCCGCCGCGATCCTGCCCATGCTTGTCGCTCAGTCCGCCGCGGGCGTGTCGAAGGACGATCTTGCAAGAGCCCTCCGGCTTCCTCCCGAAACCCTTGACGACCTGCTGCGGGCGCTGGCGGCAGCGGGGCAGGTCGTGATGCTGAAGGTCGGCGGGCGGACGGTCTACCGGGCGGCGGGGTGAGGCGGAAAGCGCAGAGATCTGCGCCTGGAGGAAGGGACAGGGGCGTTACTGCCGTGGACGGACAATCCAGGGCGCAGGTAATTGGAGCCTGATCGTTGCATCGATTCGTTCCTCTGCCGAAACCGGCTCTGTAAGCAGCCCGTCCGATATTGGACCGCCAAATACTCACCACAATCTGTTACTGCCCCCGACTCTTTTGTGCGGCTTGTGTTTTTCGAGTAAAACTGGTTTCCTACCTTTCGATCTTCATCAATAAAGGGTCCAAGGGTTTTACTTCCAAAGGAAAGGAAATGGTATTCCCGCCGATCAACTCTTTTGCTGTTTCCATATCTTTCCCTCTTCTTTGCAGCGTGACCGTTACCTTCTTCTTGTTGTAGTTGATTAAATAGGCACGGTAACCGTCTTCGGATTTAACCCATCTGAATTCTACTCCTTCTATGGGCCCATTACCGGTGTCGGTTATCCTGAAAGTTCTTTCCACCCCGGTCTTATCCAGGAATCCCTGAAAGAACTTCCTATACTGATCTTCTTGTATGTACAGGTATTGGCCGGGGAAAGAATCGTCGGTATTCACGGCGAGGGAATTCATCCGATAGATTTCTCCTTTTCCAAGTGAGGATAACCGGAGAGGAAAACCGGCCAGGGACGCGTCTTCGCCGTTTTGGAACAGTTCCGATATGTCTCGCTCGTTTCCTCTTTCATCATGATCAAGGCTGCTGGAAATAATCAGTACTTTACCGCCATCTTTCACATAGTCTTTTATCTTACGGTAGGTCTTATCGGAAACATAATCTGCCGCGGGGATTATCAAGAGTCTATACTTGGCCAGATGGTCTTCCTGAATCTGTTGCTCGGAGACAAAACCATAGTTTGTATCCACGAAGTAAAGGCCGCCATAAACGCTTTTTAGCTCTCTTACGTGGGGTGAAGAATAGGACGTGCTGTTCGCTGCCTTAATCTTCCCGGGATCGTAGCCTTCAGATTGGAACTTCTTTACTTGCTCAAGATAGGCTGAATTCTGTAGCTTGGAAGGCATAGAGAAGAGGATCGCCACCTCTTGGGGTGCCTTGTGAAATAGCGTTACTTCCTTGGTCAGCCGCCTCAAATCAAGAGACGTTCTACCGGCACTTTCCAAGGCCCGGGGAAGGTCCAATGCGCAGTACCCGCTGTAATGTTCGCTCGCCCAGTCCCAGAGACTGCCGGCGCTGTAGCCGTGAAGGAAAGCCGACCAGATAGCGGTACGTACATACGCAGGGTCTGCCCGCTGATAAGCCAATTTGTAAGATTCCGGAGTAAAGTTCAATTGTCCCTCGACCCCGGGCACGCCCATATGGGTAACGTAGTGCCATTCCGTGTTGAAGATGGGTTTGCCGGGAACCAATGATTTCATCAGATC
>Ga0181520_10005795_pt1 | contig 19356 bp, 14 predicted proteins | sample PEATcosm2014_Bin_29_FD_132451 | JGI IMG/M metagenome (GOLD analysis project Ga0181520, IMG submission 132451) | Peatland microbial communities from MTU Mesocosm Facility, Houghton, MI, USA - PEATcosm2014_Bin02_30_metaG | ecosystem: Environmental > Terrestrial > Soil > Wetlands > Peat | place...
CGGATCCTGCTGGGGTTCCGATAGCGACTCCATTCACATCCACGGAAAGGTTTGAAAGCCATGCCGCTGGGACGGTTGAAGGAATAGCTATAACTATACCAGTCAAGATAGCTGGGTTGACCTGGCCTGCTTGCAAGATGAATGACGCAATCTTCGAAGGTGAGCCGGCTGACAAAACTGGAGTCCCGAAGGATCCGTTTTGATATCCGGTCAAGTTCGATGAGTTGGCCAATACCTGCAATGTCGGCGAGGACTGATTGGACGGTCCGACGGTCGCATAATTGGACTGCGACTGGCCGGTTACGGCCACAGTAGAGCCAATTGATCCGACAGCCGACACGGTGCCCTGGACCGTTAAGGTCTCAGTGCTGCCCGACGGAATGATGTAGTTCAGGTTAGAGAACGTCACGGTTCCGTCAGCCGCCATAGATGACTGAGTCGTTCCAAGCTGGGTACCGTTGATCAAAACCTGGACGTTTGTGGCAGCAGAGCTACCAGTCAACGTTAATACCAAGGTCTGCAAGCGGATATTGTCACCCGAAGCTAGAACGGTGAAAGTACCGAAAAGCGAATTGGAGTTGCCTACAACTGCATACAAAGATGTAGAAGAGGCCGAATTAACTACCAATCCACCTGCGGCTACGGTCACATAGGACAGATTCTCGACGAACGACTGGCCCGATATGGCGGTTGCGCCAATACCGACACCATATGCGTTGTCGACAGCCTGGATGTCCGAAGCCTGCTGTACGGTGAACTGGAAGTTATCGCTAACCCCACCCGTAACATCAGCATAGAGCGATAATGTCGCCGTCTGCCCGGAAGCGAGCATCAAAGGTGCCGCCGAAAGGTCAAACTGAGCGATGTTGCCGTTCAAGGTAGAGAGCACAGCTCCCTCCTGCGTGCCGCTGTTGGACAAATAGATGTTCTGGATGTCATTGGTCGGCTCGCTGCCGGTCATGGTGAATCGAAGGCTGGTTACCTTGACCGGGTTATTGCCCGCCTGCAAGGTGAACTGGCCTACGAGGTTGTTCTCCTGACCAGCGTTGATTGTCGTGCTGGCGCTGATGTTGTCAAAGGTTAACGTAGCCAAATTGCTGACGTTAGCCAATGTCATCGGGCTGCCAGTCAATGGGAAATTCCCAGCGACAGATACACCGCCGGCCGTCACTACATCGGAAGCCGCTGGAAGCGAGAGTTCGATGATGTGGCTGGCGCTAGTAGAAGCGTTGTAGACGTCCGCGGTCACTGTGACAGTGGAAGTCTGACCGGCGCTAACCGTAAAGAGTCCCGTTCCACTTGTGAACGTGATAGCTCCGTTGGAAATGCTCTGGTCGGTTGAAATGCGGGCTCCGCCCTGGTAGAGGTAGACATTCTGGAGGTCAGCGTCCTGGGACAATCCCGAGCGCTGTACCGTCACTGTATCTACTGTTACCGCTTGTGAGCCAGCTGTGAAGTTTAAGGCCAACATTGGGACGCTAACTGCGCCGACGGCAATATTGCCGGCAACTGGGTTATTCGAAGCCAATGAGACGCTTACACCGCTACCCGCTGGAACGACTGTCGTTCCGTTGCCGGTGGTGGTGGTTGTGGTTGTGGTGGTAGTAGTTGTAGTGCTGCTAGCCGCCAACGCTGCGCGAGTTAATGGGCCGAAGAATCCTGAGGCTGGAGAGACTCCATTAGCAGCCTGCCACTTGGCCAAGGCCGCTTTGGTCGCTGCGCCAAAGTAATTCGTCGGTGCTGAAACTGCTGTAAGGTAGCTTCCGTTGATCAAGAGCTGTTGAAGGGCTCCTACGTCTGCTCCTGTCGAACCCACTGTGAGGTTGCGGGTGAAGTTGTAAGACGAAGAAGGAGCGCTCGAAGAAGTTCCGAGCGAAGCCTTCAAAGTGTTGATCTCGGCCATCAAAGCATTGATTTGAGCCTGGACGCTAGAAGTCGTCTGCGCTCCCACTGCTGGGACCATTACAAACGAGCTAGACAAAAGCCAGGCAACCGTTGCCAAAGAAAGCCCGAGGGCTGCCACTTTGTTTAGATTTTTCATTCGACTTTAATTTGTTTAATTTCGATTTGTGTTTTGAACCTTTGTTCTTCTTAACCAATCGTAGCTGCTGCTTCGATCGGATATAGGGAAGAGCAAGGTTCTTCCGGAAGATCGTCCGCTTGCGTCACCATCGACCGGCTTCCCAACTCGTGAGGCGTGGGCTAACCAATGGCCGCAGACAATCCTAGAAACTTGTTAATTGGGCTGATCATTTGCCTGAAATCCAGACAAATTAAAAGCCCCACAGGTGTGAGGCATTGGAAATCGCTAAATGCGACCATAACTACGAAAATCTTTCGGCTCGCCTCACACAAGCCTTATTCGATTATAACGTAGGCGGCTGGGCCTTGCAACAGAATAAATTGTGGATTGTCCCATTGCGGAGAACACAGCCTAGCAGGGAATCTTATCCCCTACTAACTTATAACGCTATTATTCCCCGCTTCGTTACTCCCCCAGAGGAAGAATTTACAGTCCCGTCAGAGGTTGACCCAAAGCCGTCCCTAGACACATCAACAAACATCTTATTTTTGACCCTGTAATAGCTAAATGGTCCCTGTATGGCCCCGAATCGCTCTATGGAGTTATTCGAGATAAGCGCTTGTAGATCATTTCTTAGCGTTCTTTCGCTTACGCTTGGGAATTTCTCGATCATATCCTTCATTCGGCAACCATTCGGCAAACCCTTTATAAACTGTAGTATTGCCGATTGCCGATTGCCTGCTTGATTGGTATCCAGGGAGGATGGCTTGGTAAATTTAATAGCTTCGGGGGAGGTGGGTTTGGGTTCTGAACGCACTTCCGATTTGTTGGCTTGCCCAGTCGGGAATCCCATGATTGGTTTACTTGCCTCAGTTTTATCGTCTTTGCCGAACATAGCCTCCAAGTCGACATCTTCAACGCCGTCCGCCAATTGGTCTACCGCCGATTTTAGGTTCGATAATTCGCGTATAAGCACCTTGCTGTTCAACGGCTTTATCTCGCCGACCGCTTCGGCAAGACGCACCAGTTGCTCTAGTTCATTTATGGAAACAAGCGCGTCGTTTATGCCGGATACGGATTTGACCGTCAGGTTAACCGATGCCGATTCAAGGGCGGCGCGCAGCACGGGCTGGTCGATCAAAGCGCACACTCGGAAAACGGCGAAGGATATCTCTCTGGCGTGATCGGAAATGTTTGGCCTGTCTGCCTTGTTCATCGATAGGAAGAATAGGATTCAATCGGCAATCCTGTCAAACAACAGAATATTTTCGGCGATGTCCATAAAATATTAATGACTAAACCCCGGCATAGGAATAAAATATAACTGATGAACCGGAGAACAGTCGTAATGGTGGTCTTGGACGGTTGGGGCATAGGACGAAAGGACTCGTCCAATCCGATCTACATAGCTAAACCTCAGACCATTGAGTGGATAAAACATAATCATTACAGCGGATCGCTCCAGGCCTCGGGCATTGCCGTCGGCCTACCCTGGCAAGAAGAAGGCAACTCCGAGGTTGGACACTTGACCCTTGGAGCGGGAAGGGTGATCTATCAATCCTTTCCTCGGATAACTCTGGCGATAAGGAACGGGAGTTTTTTCAACAATCCAATACTACTCGCGTCGGTGCAGCACAGCATAAGCAATAATTCCCGCATACACCTAGTCGGACTTATGTCCGAGGGAAACGTGCATTCCTCTTTCGAACATCTTCAGGCCCTGATCCATATGGTCAAACAGGCGGGCATCGCCAACGAACGTTTGAACTTGCATCTCTTTACCGACGGCGTAGACGGACACCAAAGAGGAGCGATGCAGCTGTTGGAAAAATTGACCACCGACAACCCGGGCTTGCGGATAGCAAGCATATCCGGAAGATATTTCGCCATGGACCGAGATCTCCATATGGACCGCACGGAAAAGACTTATGACGTTATAACCGGATCGCAATCGGCCAACCGCGTTAAGGATAAGAGCGCTTCCCAGTATATATCCGAGTTTTATATGAACGGCCTTACCGATGAGTTTATAGATCCCGCTCTGCTTATGGAGGACGGGGCCGTAGAAAAGAATGACAGCGTTATTATGTTCAACTTCCGCGAGGACAGCATTCGCCAGCTGACAGAAATGCTGATCGGGTCCAAAATCCCTGGGGTTTTGCTGACTACTTTCACCACCTACAGTCAGAAGTTCAGTCTGCCTGTGGCCTTTCCGCAGGAGAATATAGACAACCCCTTGGGCAGAGTGTTGTCGGACAACGGACGCATACAATTGAGGCTGGCGGAATCGGAAAGATATGCCCATGTTACCTACTACTTCAACGGCTATCGGGAGCCGCCTTTCAAAAACGAATATCGGGCAGTAATCCCCTCCCGGAGCACCGCCCGGCCAGAAGAGTTTCCCGAACTCATGGCGCCTGAGATAACAGGAAGAGCGGTATCGGCAATAGGCGAACGCGCTTATGATTTCATCCTAATAAACTACGCCAATCCCGACATAATGGCCCATGCCGGAAACTTTGACGCGGCGGTCAAGGCAATAAAGATAGTCGACGCCCAAGTTGCCGAGTTAGTTAAGGCGATATACGCATCTGACGGGATATTGATCATCACGTCGGACCACGGCAATGTGGAAAAGATGATTGACCCGCTAACCGGAATGATCGAAACACAGCACAACGACAGCCCCGTACCCATATATATAGTGGCGAAGGAGTGGGAACATCCCCGCGACGAAATGAATGTGGAGATCGGGGAAAGGGAAAGCATCGGCGTATTGGCCGATGTCGCACCTTCGATCCTGGAAATCCTGGGATTGCCGCAGCCGCCCGAAATGACCGGGATCAGCCTGATGAAATACCTCAGATAGCCATCTTTCCCGTTGCTTTTGATAAAGGCCGCAACATGAGCTAGATTTAAACAGGAGATGAAGGTTATAACCAAATTTATCGCAGGAATAGTCGCCAACGGCGTCGGGCTGTACCTTGTCGGACGCTATGTCCCCGGAGCCCATATCCCCTTCGCTCTCGATGGATTAATAGTGGCGGCATTCATCCTGACGCTGATAAACTTCATCATCGGACCGATCCTCAAGATATTGCTCTCTCCCTTAATTTTCATCACTCTCGGACTTGCTGGATTGCTCGTAAACGGGATCACTCTATATATACTTACCCGCATATTGCCTACAGTAAGTTTCGGTGGACTTGTCTCGTTGGCCTATGCTACCATCATCCTAACCTTGATCAACATGGCCGTTCACCTGGCCTAATTGGCTCTAAATAGAATGAGTTATATAAATATTGCCCAAATTATCGTTTCCATAGTGCTTGTCGTCCTCATCCTGCTGCAGGAGAGGGAGTCGGGACTTTCCGGCTTATTTGGAGGTGGCGACATGGGCGGGGTATATCAGGCCCGCCGCGGCGTCGAGAAGATACTCTTCTATGCGACCATCGTAACGATAGTAGTTTTCGTTGCCTTATCGGTGATAAACCTTATCAAGTCATAATTTTAGGGCGGCGTAACGCGCCGCTCTAATTTAGAACAACCAAAGTCTATGAAACGCATAGCAGCGATAATTCGAGCTATGACGAGTCGGGAACGTCTCGCGTTCTATGTGGCGCTCGCGATAATCATAATCTCTGGAGCGACCCTATCCGTCTTATGGATCAGGTCGCATAGCTATGTGACAGGCGACGTCGGCGGCGAACTGCGGGAAGGCATCGCCAGCCAGCCAGTGATGATAAACCCGGTGACGCCGATTACCGAGGCCGACCGAGACATCTCGCAATTGGTATATTCGAACGTGAACGACGTCGCCGACAGCGTCACCCTATCGCCGGACAACCGGACATATACCGTACGCCTCAAACAGAATGTGTTTTGGAGCGACGGGGAGAGACTGACAGCGGACGACGTAATCTTCACGGTGCAGATGATTCAGGATCCATCCAGCGACTCTCCTCTTTATAGGAGCTTTGAAGGGGTCCAAGTATCCCGAGTGAGCGCATTGGAGGTCAATTTCTCCTTGCCGGCGCCATATGCGTTCTTCCAACAGGACCAACTCCAGAATCTGTTGATAATACCGAAACACATATTCGCCGACATACCCGTGCAAAACTGGCACCTTTCGGTCTATAGCTTGAAACCAGTGGGCTCGGGTCAATACGTGGCCAAGGACTACACCACCGCGTCAGACGGCACGATAACTTCCGTTACCCTTGCTGCAAACAACAACTATTTCGGCGCTACGCCCAACATATCGACCGTAGAATTCAAGTTTTACCAGGACCCGCAGAGCCTGGCCGCCGCCTACAACACCGGCCAAATAGACTCTTTCGGCCTCTCGACATACGACCCGGTCATATCCGATCTGGCCGTACGTTATAAGGCCTACTACCTGAATTCATACCGCTATTACGCGATATTCATAAATCCGGCCACCGCTCCACAACAACTCCAAAACCCCGACGTGCGTTACGCCCTGTCCCAGCTAATCGACCGGACCGCACTGGTCAACAACGTCCTTGGCGGCCACGGCCAGGCCCTGTATGGTCCGACCACGCTTGCGCAAAATCCCGTCCAAGGCGGCAGCTCCACATCCACCATGGCACTGCTTCAAGGACTGTCTCTGCAACTCACCGTCCCCGACGACCCATTCTTGGTCAAGACAGCTGATATAATACAAGGAGAGTGGGCCGCGGCCGGAATCAATATAAGCCTCAACGTGCTGCCGACGCAGACCATCCAGGAGGACACGCTTCAGAGCTCCGACTACTCCCTACTGCTCTTTGGAAATATAACTGATTCGAGCCAGGATCTTTTCGCCTTCTGGGACTCGTCCCAGCGGTTCTACCCCGACCAGAACTTGTCGTTGTATGACAACCCCGCCGTCGACGCCAATCTAGAACAGTACCGCAGTACGTTCGATTCGACGCAGAGGGCGCAACTCTTGAACACGATAAGCAATCAGATTGCGAGCGACATGCCGGCGATATTCCTCTACTCTCCAGACTATGCATACATCGCGACGCCGACGCTAGGAGGATTCGGATCGCAGAAAGAAATATCGGTCGCCTCGGATCGTTTCTCGGACATAGCCAATTGGTATGTAAACACAAAGAGGGTCTTCAATTAATAACATGGCAAAATACTCTATAAATAACTTCGACAAACTAAAAGGGCTTAAAGCCGATAGGTTGTTCATCTGCGGAATGGGTGGTTCCGGCCTGCCTGGGGAAATATTGAGCGCTTTCAGGGATGAATTCGGCATAAGGATACCGATAACGACCTGGAAGGATTACGGGCTGCCTCCGCACTGGACCAAGAACACGTTGTTCGTCTTCATATCCTTCTCGGGAGAAACGGCGGAAACCATAAGCGGCCTCGAGGCGGCACTGAAAATCAAAGGCGCAAAAATAGCGGTACTGACCGGGGGCGGCAAGTTGGAAAAGATATCTGCGGCGCACAGAGTGCCGCTCGTGACATTCGACCAAGGGGGCATGATGCCCAGATTCGCGCTTAATCCGATGTTCGAAGGGCTGGTCAAGATAGTCAATTTGGCTGAAGTAACCGCAAAGAGACTCCCGGTGCCAGCGCCCAAAAAGGCCCAAAACACTGCAAATATCATCAAATTCATTGACGGGAAGGTGCCTCTCCTGTATACTTCCCAACAGCTTAAGTCTCTCGCTTACATCTGGAAGATCTGGCTCAACGAAACGGCCAAGACCCCTGCTTTTATCGATCAGCTTCCGGTATTAGATCATAACGAGATCGTCGGCTTCGAAAGCCGTACGACCCCCTTCCGTGTGATATTCATACAAGACCCGAGTGAATCTGAGCTTATAAAGAAACGTATTGCCCTTACGGGAAAGTTAATCAACAAGTTAGGCGGACAAACCCTGACGATTAAATTAAACGGTAAAACCAAGTTCGAACGCTTTTGGAGAGGAGTGTATCTAGGAGAGGCCACAGCCACTAAGTTGGCAATAATGAAAAAGAGGGACCCTCGAGAGATACGCAGCATCGACACTCTGAAAGCCTGGATGAAGAAGTAGTTCATTGCGGACGTGGTGAAATGGCAAACACGTAGGCTTCAGGAGCCTATGGCCGCAAGGCCTTGAGAGTTCAAGTCTCTCCGTCCGCACAAAGTTAGTAATAAACAAAAGTTAATAAAAACAAACATGACACCGCGTTCAAGACGCAATCAAAGCATGCCACGAACACAGACTGTCCGTATGTCGCCGCATGTTAAACCAGAAGGACAGACAAACGACCAAAAGAAGGTCAAACCCACCCCCGACGACACAGTTCGCCTAATTCCATTGGGCGGCTTGGAGGAAATAGGGCGGAACATGACCATCGTCGAATATCGCGACGAGATGATAGTGATCGACATGGGGCTGCAGTTCCCAGAGGAAGAGACTCCGGGCATCGATTACATAATCCCCAACGTCAGCTATATCGAACCGCGCAAGAATAACGTCAAAGCCGTGATTCTAACCCACGGGCACTATGACCACATCGGCGCAATCCCCTACTTGATCGGCAAAATAGGCAATCCTACAATTTACACTGCAAAACTCACCAAGGCGATAATCGAAAAGCGCCAGGAGGAATTCATGAATGCGCCGAAGCTGCACACCATGAGCGTCGCTCATGGAGACAAGATGAAGATCGGCAAATATTTCGAGTTGGAATTCTTCAACATCGAGCACACCATCCCCGATTCGTTGGGCGTGACAATCAAGACCCCGATCGGCAATATAGTCCACTTCGGGGACTTCAGGCTCGACTACACCGAAGACGGCAAGCCGTTGAACTTGGACCTGATAGCAGATATCGGCAAGCAGGGGGTGCACACATTCCTATGCGACAGCACGAATGCCACCCAACCTGGACACAGCATATCCGAGCGCACCGTCGAGAAGAACCTCGAATCGCTGTTTAAGGAAGCTGATGGCCGGATAATCGTCACCACATTCTCATCGATGCTCACCCGTATCGCTGAGATGATAAAGATAGCCGAGAAGTTGGGCCGCAAGGTCGCAATCAACGGCCGCTCGATGAAGGACAATATTCAGATCTCCCAGAATCTGGGATACTTGAAGGCCAAGAAAGGCACCTTAATCAGCACCGAAGAGGTCTCGAAATACAAAGACGACAAGATATTGATAATCACGACGGGCGCCCAAGGCGAGTCCGGAGCGGGATTGATGAAAATAATCAGCGGCGAGCACAAGCACATCAAATTGAAGGCTGGCGACACCATTATCTTCTCTTCGTCGGTCATCCCCGGAAACGAAAGAAGTGTCCAGGGCCTCAAAGACAATCTTGCTAGGCAGCATACCAAGGTATTCACTTCCAGCTTGATCGACATTCACGCGAGCGGTCACGCCCCCAGCGAAGACCTCTCGTTGGTGGTAAGCCTGCTGAAACCGAAATACTTCGTCCCAGTCCACGGCTACTACTATATGCGAGCCGCCAATGGCGAAAACGCAGTGCGCGGAGGCCTATCCCCGGAGAACGTCCGTCTCATGGACAATGGGCAGGTAGCTTTCCTCACTAAGAATGATTTTGTTATCAGCGAGGAAACCGTACCGGCACATTACGTAATGGTTGATGGATTGAGCGTCGGGGACATCGGCGAAGTCGTACTGCGCGACCGACTAGTCCTTGCCCAAGAAGGAATGTTGGTCATGATCGTAACCGTCGATCGCAAGACCGGAAGGTTGATAAAGAACCCCGATATTGTTTCCAGAGGATTCATCTATCTGCGCGACAGCCAGAAACTGTTGGACGAGATAAGACAGAAGATAAAGGGAATAATTACCCGGATTCCGCGCAGCCAGCAAATCGATCCAGATTATCTTAAGGCCATATTCCGAGATCAGATCGGACAATTGATCTGGTCGCAGACCTTCCGCAGGCCGATGATCCTGCCGGTAGTGATAGAGATATAACACCTACAACCTCAGAGGTCCCTTGACTACATAAAAACTAGGCCACATAAATGGCCTAGTTTTTATCTTCTCACTTTAGGATAGGGCTTGACTGAATGACGATTTGATTTCACAATCATTCCGATACCGTTAAGGTATGTGCCGAAAGGTCGAACTTTTGGGCAGATACCTTATGTCCCAAGGTATCTTAAATTCTTTAATAATTAATTATATGCCTAACACTATGCGCAAATGCGACATCCAGTTTTTCGCGGATTTGCAGAAGCTTGGCGGCATGCCCACAGACGCGCAGAGGAGAGCGGTCAAAGATGCCGTGAAACGCATCGAGAGAGAAAAGCTCCCATTCTATTTCGGTTTTGATTTGTTCCGAAGCGACGAAAGCCTCACGGATCATCCGAGGATATTCTTAGCGATAAGAATATGCCTGGACGCCCTGAAGCGTTCTCGCAACAGGACTCAGGTCGTAACCGAAAGGAGCCGCGCCCCGCTCAGGCTCTACTTCTTCGGTGGCAGATCATTAAGTCCAAAGGACATTCTCGGCGCCATGGTCAGAACATTCATAGTAAAGAAGGGCTACTTCTTTACTGATGATGACCTGGTTCTGATCGAATTAATCTTTGGCCTGGACCTTGATCCCACGCCGGAAGATGTCGCATATTTCGAAGGCGAAATGAAGAAATTTTCGCGTTAGTCACAGATAAAAACCAACCTACAAAGGCTGGTTTTTTGTAACTCCGCCGTTTCCTGCGAAAATTTAAGAAGGTTTCTAACGCCGTCAAATCCGTGATAATATCAATATTATGAAGATAATCCCTGAAAACGAAGATATTGTGCTCACTGGGGACCGACCCACCGGTAAACTTCATTTGGGACACTATATAGGTTCGATACAGAACCGCGTCGCCCTGCAGGACAAGTACAAACATTGCTTCTATATGATCGCCGACGTTCAGGCGCTGACCGACAACGCCGAGAATCCGGACAAGGTCAGGAAGAACGTCATCGAAGTCGCGTTGGATAATCTTGCGGCGGGCGTAGACCCAAAGAAAACAACTTTTTTCATCCAATCACAAATCCCGGAGATCGCTGAACTTACCGTCGTCTTCCTTAACCTCGTCACCCTGGCCCGATTAAGGAGAAACCCCACAGTTAAAGCTGAGATGAAGCAGAAGGGGTTCGGCGAGAATGTGCCGGCCGGTTTCTTGGTCTACCCGATAAGCCAGGCAGCGGACATCCTTTTTTGCGGCAGCAATATAATCCCCGTAGGCGAGGACCAGTTGCCGGTAATAGAACAGGATAATGAGATAGTCGCCAAGTTTAATTCGGTTTACGGAGAGACTTTCCGCAAGATAAAACCCGTGCTTTCCGACACGCCGCGCCTGATCGGTATAGACGGGAACGCCAAGGCCAGCAAGTCTTTGGGCAATGCAATCTACTTGGACGACTCGAGCGCCGAAGTCGAGAAAAAAGTAATGATGATGTATACCGACCCTGGACATATTCACGCCAGCGATCCCGGTAAGGTCGAGGGGAATGTCGTCTTCACATATTTGGACATATTCGACCGTGACGAGATGGAGGTAAAAAAACTGAAGCAGCAGTATAAGAAAGGAGGCTTGGGCGACGTCGCAATAAAGAAGCGCCTGGCGGGTGTATTGGAAGGCGTAATAGGCCCCATCAGAGATAGGCGAAGGAAATTGGCTAAGGACCCGAGCTACGTCCGCGACATCCTATTGGAAGGCACGGAAAGAACCAGGGAGATAGCCAAAGAGACGATGATCAAGGTTCGCAAGGCAATTAAAATCGACTATTTCAACAATAAGGACTACGTCCTTTAGATCTTAGATATCCCAATCCAGACCGGCGATCCGTCTAACTCCGCGTTTTTCTCGACTGTAAACTTATCCGATCTCTCGGAGATAATTTCTTTTGCATCGATTTCTGATTTGAAATCAGAAAGGTGGTTTTGGATCGCCGTCCAGGCAGTCAGAGAGCATTGGATATAAAGCGTTATTAAATCTCCCGGGGTTAGACCCGCGTCGCGGCGCAATCCCTGTACCAATCTGGTCGCTTCGCGAATCATTCCCTCCTCTTTGAGTTCCGGAGTTAGAGTTGTATCAAGTCTCATCTCCTCGCCTTCCGGCAATTCCATGCTTGGATCGAAGGCGATCTCCTTAACATTCACCTCATCCTTCAATATCTCTATCAGCCCCTCATCGAGTGGGTCTTTGCGCTTAATTGTAAGCTTGGATAAGGGCTGGCGGACCTTGATCTTGACCTCCTCGCGTTTGGCCAATCCCAAACTTGCAAGGCGGCGCACCTCAGACATCGTTTCGTTAATTTCTTTACGCTTAACCTCCTTCAGCGTGAACTGAGACTTAGGCCATGCGGCGAGATGGACCGATTCGGCAATATCATTACTTATACCGTGGGATTTAATCTTTCTATACAGATCGTCGGCCAGGAACGGCATGAATGGGGCGATTACCTTGCTTGTTACCAAAAGACTGTCATGCAGGGTATTGAAGAACACTCTGTCGTTACGCTTGCGGCTGCGACGTAGATACCAGGTAGATAGATCCTCCACATATTCCTGTATGGCCCGAGTTGCATGTACCGTATCATATGAATCTAGGTATTTGGTTGTTTCATTTATTAATTCTTCCGTCCTTGTCCTTATCCAAAGATCCAACACTTCCGCGCCAGCTTCATTACTGCTCTCTTTGGAAGAGTTATCCAAGCCGACGTATGTGGCAAAATACTTATACACATTAGATAGAATCAATTCCACTTTGCGGTAGGCACTCTCAACCCCCTTCTCAGAGAAGTTCAGATTATCCGCTTCCATGACCACTGAGTTCATTAGGTAGAAGCGCAGGCTGTCCGCCCCATACTTGCTCAAGAGGATTTTAGGATCGGGGTAGTTGCCTTTGGACTTACTCATCTTAGCCCCATCTTCCGCCAGTATTGTCCCAGTCGTAACCACATTCTCAAACGGCGCCTTCCCGAAGAGAATGAAAGAAACTACGTGCATGTTATAGAACCACGCCCTGGTTTGAGCGATATATTCAGCCACAAACTGTCCCGGGAAACGAGCCTCGAACATTTCCTTGTTCTCAAAAGGATAATGCAACTCTGCGAACGGCATTGAACTAGCCTCCGTCCATGAATCAAATATCTCCGAAATACGCTTCATGTCCCCATCACATGATTTGCAAGGAAAAACGATCCCATCTATATAAGGACGGTGCAGATCAACCTCTCCGGTATCGTTGCGTGAGACCATCTTCACATCGAGTTTTCTAATCTCGGCGAAGTCTATATAATCCTTGCCGTATTTCTCCTTATCGGCTATAGCCTGGCGTTCATCCAAAGCATGGGCCGTGGCAAAGAGCATCCATGTGGGATATTCATGCGTGACCAGTAATATATTCTTGCCTTTATACTTGGATTCACATTCAGCTAAGAATTCCCACACCCTTCCGCGTAGATCGCGTAAAGATTCTCCTCCCTGCGGGCGTTTTTCGAACTTATCCTTGTACGTTGGGAAATATTCATGGTACTTCTCGTCGTGATATCCGCTAAGAAGCGGCCCCAGACTTATCTCCCTTAGACGTTTGTCGTATATGATGACCTCGCTACCTAATTCCTTCTTGTCTATGTCTGCGGTTTCTTCGGTGCGAAGTATGTCCGACGATATTATAACGTCTATCCTCTTCTTTTCCTTGGCCAACTTTTTCTTGAAATTTTCTATGGATTTTTTGGCCTCGGCTTCGCCGGTCGGAGTCAGATGAAACTTGCCCTGACCAGAGTCCACTATATCAAACACATTCGTCTCAGCCTCGCCGTGGCGCATGACCCAGTAATTGTTTTTTGACCCACCAACTCTCGCTGAAAGCTCGTCTATGCTCCCCATAACCTCCTCTTTACCGCACTTGTCGCATTTCCAGACCGGTATGGGATTGCCCCAATAGCGGTTGCGCGAAACATTCCAGTCTGGGGCAGCCTCCACGCTCTTCTCGTACCGTCCATGCTTGAGGTTGTCCGGGAACCAGTTGATCTCCTTGTCATTGGACTTTATCAACTTCGACTTTATCTTCTGAATATTTATGAACCACGCTGGTATCGCGTTGTAATACAGCGCTGTGCCGCACCGCCAGCAGTGCGGATACGAGTGTGTGTAATGCTCTTTCTTGAACATCAGGCCGCGCTCTTCCAGATCGGCAATCACCAGCGCATCCGCCTTTTTGAAATATTGTCCCCGTACCAACTTTGGAGCGTCATTATTAAATATGCCTTTACTATCTAGAAGGGGCACAACCGGTAAGCCTTGCACGATTCCAAGATTATAGTCGTCTTCACCATAGACAACGGCAGTATGAACGATGCCCGTGCCGTCAGTTGTCGTCACAAAACTTGCACCGTACACTCTGTAAGATTTTGACCCATCCATCGCCGAAACCCTATATAGGGGCTCATATTCAACCCCGCGTAGCTGACTTCCAGGCCAAGTAACTCTAGGATCTTTTAACCCATATGCCTCAGCCCTACTTACAGCGACGATAAAGGCCTCACCGCCTTTTTCATAAACTCCATATTCTAAATCACTATTAACAGCAAGCGCCACATTACCGGGAAGCGTCCAAGGGGTTGTTGTCCAAGCTAGAAAGAATGTGTTTGGTGGTAGATTTAGTCCCTTTGTTGGACCCTCGATTATAACTTTAAATTTCGCAGTTACTGACTCTTCGGTAACGTCCTTATAGCTGTTATCCATCGCGACCTCAAAGTTGGATAGTGGAGTCTCGCAGCGTGGGCAATACAGCAGGACTTTCTTACCTTCATATACCAATCCCTTCTTATACGTCTCCTTGAAACCCCACCACACCGATTCCATGTATGTCGGGTCCAGGGTCTTATATGAATCATCGAATTCGACCCATCGGCCGATGCGTCGGATTGTTTCCTTCCATTCGTCGGCAAAATCAAAGACCACACTCCGGCAGGTTTCGTTGAATTTCTTTATACCTATCTCTTCGATCTGCTTCTTACCCGAGATACCGAGCTTTCTTTCAACAATTTCTTCAACCGGCAACCCGTGACAATCCCAGCCCCAGCGGCGGCGGACATATCTCCCCTTCATCGTCTGATATCGCCCGACAACATCCTTAATCGTAGAGCCGAGAAGATGCCCATAGTGGGGCAGGCCTGTTGCAAAAGGCGGGCCGTCATAGAACACAAAGGGTCTGCCTTTCTGCGTTTGCTCTAAACTCTTCTCGAATATTTTGTGCTTGTCCCAAAACTCCAGGACACGCTCCTCTCCTTCCGGCAATTTAAATTGTTTGTTTTCCTCCGCCATTGTTACATCTTTTCCGACACTTCGATCCCGAGCAGACCCAGACCGTTTTTCATAACCTTAGCTGCGGCATCAACCAATCCTAGACGAGCCTCACGGACACCCTTGCCCGCTTTCAGCACGGGTTCGTTCTCATAGAAGCGGTTGACCGTCTTCGCCAGCTCGTATAGATATCCGGCGATATAATGAGGGAATCCGCCGTCCGCGGCCCTCTGTATAACCTGTGGAAAACGCGACAGCTTCAAAATCAGGGCTAGATCCTCCTTTGAAGAAAGGAAGTTGGAATCAGCCTTATTATGACTGGCTTTATTAAGGATACTACGCATACGCGCATAGGCATAGAGCAGATACGGAGCCGAATTTCCCTCGAAATTGAGCATCTTATCCCAGTCGAAGGATATGTCGGACATCCTGCTCTGCGAGAGATCGTTGTATTTCAGGGCCGCTATACCAACCAGACGGGCTATCTTGTCCTTATCCCGATCACTTAAACTGGGCTGCTTTATGTCGATGATCTTGCGGGCACGTATGAGCGACTCCTCTATAAGATCCTCAAGCGCTATGGAGCTCCCTTCACGGGTCGATATCTTCTTACCCCCTTCTCCGGTCACCATCCCGTATTTCACATGGACTATCTCGGCTGAAGAGAGGTTCAGCAGCTGGGCAAGCGCAGACAACTGTTCGAAATGCAGGCTCTGCTCATAACCGACGACATATATTATCTTCTTGGGTTTGTATTTATTGAGACGATAGATGAGGTTGGCTATCTCGCGGGTGATATACAGGCTCGCGCCATCCGATTTCTTCAACAACGCCGGCGGCAGATTGAACGAGTCGAGAGGAATGATCAGCGCGCCTTCACTAAGCTTAAGCATGCCCTTATTGCCAAGGTCGCGTATCAACGGTTCAAGGTCTTTTTCATAGAAACTTTCTCCGATGAGAACATCGAACTTAACGCCCAATGTTTTATATATGGGCTGGAGATCTTTCAGCGACTCCTTGCGGAACCACGTCCACAAACGCCTATTCTCTTTATCTCCATCCTCGAGCTTCTTGAACTCTTCTCTACCGCTCTTCTCAAGTTCAGCGTCTTTTTTCGCCTCTTCGTTGAACTTTACATATAGAGTAAGGAGGGTCTCGATCGGCGCGCGCTCCACTTCTTTTTTGTCTCCCCATTTTTTATACGCAGCGATCAGCTTGCCGAACTGGGTTCCCCAATCCCCTAGATAGTTCCACCGCACGACTTTATATCCCAGTTCCTCATGGATGTTGGCTATGGCCGCGCCGATTATGGTGCTGCGCATGTGCCCGACATGCATTGGCTTCGCTATGTTAGGCGAGGAATATTCCACGATCACCCTCTTTCCCTTGCCGACGTCTAGCTTCCCATATTTGTCACCTTTGTGACGTATCCCCGAGAACTCCTCCTGCAGGGCGTGGTCGGTCATCCAGAAATTTATGAAGCCTGGCGCCTTTATGTCGATCTGCCTGATAAAGCCCTTCGGGGATTCATCCAATATCCGCCCTCGGATGAGCTCCGCCGCCTGTATTGGACTGGTTTTATCGCGCTTCGCCACCGAAAAAGCGACACTGGAAGTGAAGTGGCCCAGTTCCTCGAACTCCGGCGCCCCTAGCTGAAAATCTTCTATACCGGAGGCTCTGGCTATGAGTTTTGCCAATTTCTCGAACATGTATATATATTCTAGGTTCTATGGGCCCAAAAACCAAAACTCGGAAATATGCGGGGCTAAGGCTATACTTAATTAAATGAGCGAGTTAGCGGCAAATAGGCGGGCGTACCACGACTATTCGATATTGGAAAAGTTCGAAGCAGGCGTGGAATTGTTCGGCCACGAAGTTAAGGCCATCAAGTCCGGGCGGGTGAATATAGCCGGAGGGCATGTTGCCATACGAAAAGGAGAGGCTTGGCTTGTCGGCGCCGACATCCCCCCATACCAACCGAAGAACATCCTTATCGCCTATGAACCGCAGCGAGACCGCAAGCTTTTATTGAACAAAAAGGAGATAGACGAACTGGCTGGACGCATCAGGGAAAAAGGTTTGACTGTCGTTCCGCTCAAGCTCTATACTACGGCCGGCAAAAGAGCCACAATAAAACTTGAGATCGGGCTCGTTCGCTCGAAGAAGGAGTTCGACAAGCGCGAGTTGATTAAAAAGAGAGAAGTAGAACGCAATATTCGGCGTGAAATCTAATGGGGGCGTACCGGCCTCGACAAAGATTAGCCCGGATGACTGCAGGTCGAGCCTGACCACCTCGTTAAACTGGTCAAAACGATAGCTGCTAATAATAGAGTAGCCACTCCGGCTTTAGCTTACGCTTAGTCGGACATCGGCTCTTCTGCGCTCCGCGGGAGAATGTCCGGTGTCATACACGGAGCTCGCCTAGAACTTTTCGTTTCCTCCAGAATCCTAGGCTAGACCCAGAGGGAACACTTCGTTTTGTCTTCGGACAAATAAACCTGTAGATGGTCTTTCGGAAACTCTTTGGACGGGAGTTCGAATCTCCCCGCCTCCACATACAGATACGCAGAGGGCCGCACTAATCGTGCGGCTTTGTGCTTCCACGATGCTTGACTATCGATGTAATTTATGTTAAAAACAAATCATTCAGTTCGTTGAAATATCTACTTGAGCCCCTCGAGACGTGGACAAAATAAAAAGGTCGATCCTTAATATTGCGCCCACTCTAACTAGGTGGGTCAACGAAATAAAGCTTATGCAGCTCAAACTATTGAGTGTCACCTCGGGCAAACGCCATGGCTGGTATGAGTATCAGGGCATGAGGGTAAGAAAACCCCTCGTCGCCACCGTCAATTCTAAAGACGGTCACCTGTACTTAGACAGGGTCTTCATGGTTTCCGTGACAATAATCGGCTGCTTACTCACCTTGTCACTGTACTTCTACGGATTTACCGGCAGATGGCCGTGGCAAATGTTTTAGAGCCGACACAACATCGTCACATCGAGCTCAGAGCTTATTGCGTACCCAACCTATACACAAAATAAGGGTCTCTGAGCAACAACCCGCTACATAGCGGGTTGTTTTAGTCTCAATATTATCTTGTTGCGGGTTAAAGCGAACTGGGTTGCTCGATCGGACAGGACGGCGCCGGAACCGACACACTGCAATGTGACTCAAACATGGATTCGACCCTGTCGCCTATCCCCTCATGATGGAAAAGCACGCCCAAAGTTATGAATGTGAGCAATATGCCGATGATGATCCATACGGCTCGATAACGATAGCCGTCCTTTGTCGATCTTACGTTTAGATAGGCAAGAGCCATGAATAAAAGCGCAAAGAATAGCCATAAGAAAGATACCCAGTTAACAAGCCCATGGGACACGCCCATGCCCGGCGGCGCATATGGATTGTTACTGTTCTCTATCAACACCTCCTCGATGCTTATCGATATAGCCCCTAATATCAGCCATAAAAGCAGAGACAGCCAAACCGCCGCATTTTTAATAACGAAATAACGCCTTGAGATTGGCTTTATATTCTTATCGCGTATCTCCCCGATTATTTTCTTGCTTGTGTCTGACATTAGCTTCTCTTTTCCGAATTAATCGATTCGACCTCTTTCATCAACATCTTCTTGGCCCGGCTGATTAGGGAAGATATCGTCCCTGTGGGCTTCTTTAAGATATCAGATATCTCCGTATAATCCTTCTCCTCCATATATCTCAGGATAAGTACGTCCTTATATTTATCGTCCAAACGGTCGATGGCCGCAAGCAACCTGGAGTGGTCCATCTTCTGGCCCAGCTCTTTATCCAAATCCTGCTCTGACGGGAACATTTCAAGCTTGTCGTCTTCCATCGCCATCGCCGGGTGGGATTTGGTGTGCCGGAAGTGGTTTACGGCTTGGTTGTGTGCAATCCGGTATATCCAAGAGGAAAATTTAAGGCTTGAATCGAACCCGTTGAGATTGCGGTAGGCGCTTATGAAAACTTCTTGGACTATGTCTTGCGCATCCTCTAAGCTGCAGCCTATA